>Ga0179591_1349725_pt1 | contig 18637 bp, 17 predicted proteins | sample CZOMad2_1_08_16f_FD_182891 | JGI IMG/M metagenome (GOLD analysis project Ga0179591, IMG submission 182891) | Vadose zone soil fungal communities from Angelo Coast Range Reserve, California, USA - CZOMad2_1_08_16fungal (PacBio error correction) | ecosystem: Environmental > Terrestrial > Soil >... | reverse complement strand
ACTCTTTTCACTCATATCCTGCTGTGATAGAGCCCAACATTCCCTTCCCTCATTAGAACATGACAGTTACCCTCCCTTTGTCCCCCGACCCCCTCTCTCGATGCCGTTCTCAGGATTCTGCAGGGTGCGCCCCCTTTTTTTCTTGTGGCTTCAGATTGCCTTCGTTTACCCGTTTCCAAGCCCCCTTCCCTTCGTCTCCGGTTTTCTCGGCCGACCTTGGCCGATAGCTTCATCTTCTTCACTGGAACTGCCGACCAGCCCTTTTGTTCTCCTTTCCCTCCCTTTGCACGCCAAGTGACTCCAGCTAAATTTCATATCTCATCGTCAGATAGTTAGACTTCTCTTTCTTCATATCAACCGGCATGTGCGCCCCCAGAAATGGGATTTTCTTCTAGGTTGGTGGACTCCGGGACCGAATATGTTGTACCCTACCAGTCTCTCGGATAGATTTTCTGCCACACCCCCCCCCCCCTTGTGCTGTACTTTCTAGCGCCTCCCCGCCCGGACGCGATTTTGCATAAGGACGTTCAAAAATTTGCGCCTGCTCTTCCTTCTCCCCCCTGAGACCTTTTGTCCCCCATGCAGCACCCACAGTACCATAGGAGTTTGTCGAATCCCTCAGGCAGGTCTCGTGAGGAAGCTTCGACGGCGGGCCCCCTCTCCCTCCCTACAACCCCCGAGCCAACGCCTCGTACTATAGCGAGAGGTCAATGTCCGTATGAAGAAATTTCCTTTTCTTCCCCAATAAGTTTTGTTTTTGATCTATAGTGCTTCTAAGGAAGGCCCTTCCCGTGCATCAGAGATTTCTGCGATTTGTGCTCTTTGATAGTGCCTGGGGGGAGTATCTTACCGCCGAAGCCTTACCCTTTTTACCCTTCCCCGAGTTTTGATTCATGATGGTTTATTTCGAAGACGCTTAGTCCGTTGTGTGCTTTAGGACAAAACCTCTCTCTTTTTCCCCCGTTTAATAGACATTGATCCTTGCTACCCTGAGTAGGCTTTTGACCTAGGTTTTCGGCTCTTTCCCTCTTTTTCCTGACGACCTTTTTGGTGTTAGTCCCCTTTTCCAGCGCATTTTTAGATCTGCTTTCGCCAAACTAGAGACGTGTTCACAACCTCTAATCAGCCCAGCTTGTGGTCTTAGGCCGCCCGATACCAGATCTCCTTTCCTGCTCTGAAACCTTCCTTTTTGTGCCCTTCCAATACGTCCTGACCCCCACATTTGGTTTTCGAAACTTTGCTTCATCGCTCCCCCTTATCGGCAAGTCGGACGACGAACCTTCTTCCGATTCTTTTTGTTCATCCCTGTGTCCCTATGCTTTCTTTCCTCCAGAACTGACTCTGAATGAACCTTTGAAGGCCGCTCGCTTGCTTTTTTCTCTTTCTCTGCTTCCTTTCTGTCGTTTGCGGATCAGGTCAGATTTTGCCTAATCCACTGTTTTTCTCTGCTGGCCCGTCCACCGCCCATTTTTTTGTTCGTCCACGCCTTCTCCCCCTCCTTAGGGAGCTCTGATCCTTCTTCCCTCTTTGCCTGTGTTTGTCGATTTTGTTCCGGTTCGCCGCGTCCGCTGCTATTCCAATTTTCTACCCCTGGATGTTTTCTAGTTAGGCAGATCCTGAACTGTTCTGGTCCTTTCTCCAGGATTCTTTTTGCTTTCTTGTTGATTTTTTTTTCTTTAATCGATTTTTCTTCTGGCCGGCACCTTCCGCGCGGCACTCACGGAATACCTTTGATTTGCGAATCCAGTCTCTTTCTTCACAACTTCCCATCTGCGTCTCCCCCCCCCTTTTTTTCATTCTGGCTCTTCCCATTTCTCCTTTACGATGCCAACAAGGGTAGATTTTAGCGAGAGAGGAATATTGCCGACATACTTCTCTGAGGACCCCCCGGTCGGCTTTTCCTTCCCCGGCTAATTTCGTTTTCCCGGTCGTGACTGATCGCTGACTGATTTACTGAGATTCGAGACTTTTCCAAACTTCTTTTTTCTTCTGAATGTTCCCCCATATGGCCTTTTATGATCCCCAAGCCCAGGTGTTTTTTCCCCTACCCACCTTTATCGCTCGTCCGAACCTTCTTCATGAATGCATGTATTCAGTTACCCTTATCTTCCTGAGCTACAACAAACCCGACGTTTCTATCCTCTATCCTTTATGAAAGATCCATTCGCGGCACCGTGTCGGAGGACCCGGCAAGTAATTTGATGGTGCGCAACATCTGTTTACCAAAAACTAGTGGTTCGATTCTCCCCTTGTGCAGACTTGCCTATTCTACCCCTACCGTGCCAGTTCGGAAACTTTCCTATTTATTTCCTTCCCGCCCCCTGTCCCCCCTCACCCTTTCTCTCTTTGTCTATCCGCTCCTGAGGAGTTCCTTTCCTTTTCCCCCCCCTTCTTTCTTCCCTTTTTTCTCCCCTCCCTCCTTACTACGGAGGTCCTTTTTGGGTTAGTCTTTTTCAGTTTCATACTTTTTTTTCTTTGCAGTCTGTTATGATCCCCCTTTCAGCAGTAGTTAATGGCCCGTTTTGGCACTTTTCTCATTTTAACCTCTCGGACGGCTCATTGCGGAGTTTTTTCTAATCTTCTTTTTCGGTTTTCATTTTGGGTGTAAGGATAGAAGCGAGCGTTCTTTTCTCTTCATCATCATGAGAAAGAGTACCTTCGCCCCGGTTCATCTTCTCCTCTCTTTTCTAGTGATTCTTATTCACTTTAGTCCATATGCTCTGATTTCCTGGAGAGTTTAGGCGAGACCTTTTTCAAGTTAGCTTCCTTTCTTTTGGTCCCTTTCCTCCCCTCTTAGCATGTCGGTGATCTTTTATTTCTTTCCCCTTTCTTCGTCCTCGTACCCGCTCCATAATATGCAAGTCTGCATAATCAAGCCGGAAAATCCGTGTTACTCTGCTGTGGTTCCTTCTTTTTTCTGCGATGGTATATTGCGTTTTCAAGAGCCTTTTCCTTGTCTTCGGCTTTCGCATGCGTTCGCGTCGACCTTTTAACCTCGTAAATCCCTTCCTCGAGTTGGTGTCTTGACCACGCGATCGAACCGCAGATTTTAAGGAATCCCGATTGGTCTCCCCTTTCCCTCTAGTTCCTTTGCCCGTCCATCGCGATTCTGCTGTATGTATAGTACTATTGTAGATTCCCCCCCCATGTTTTCTCCGGCGCCGGAATGGCAGTATTGCGTCCCTTCAATCCTTAATATTTGCTTCTCCCTCGCTGACCTCACCCATTCTACCCACGCGTTCTCTCGGTTTATTTTTCTCTCACGGCGATCTCTTTCGTTTACCTCTCTTCGGTCCTTGAAGCAGTCCAGTCCCCCTCCCTCTCCCTGCTTTCCTTCTTGTACGCTGCGGGCACCACGTGAGCGGATTTCCCCCCTTACTATCCCCTTTGTTTCTCTAGTTGTTCTCCCCCGCTTGGGTTCCGAATACCTTTGCCCTTTTTCTGCCGGTTCCTTGCTTTGCCAAGGCAGCCCAGTTTCTGACGAATCAAAGGTTATTAGACTTTCCGCTCCCCTATCTTTTTTTGCGCCCGTATTATGGCTAGTTCTCGAGGCGCCCCCAAACAGGATGTCTTTTTTTTTTTTTTTGCTCCCTGGCCGGGGAGCGCTTGTTTTTCGACCACTCGACTAAGACAGCGCTTTGCGCTCCCTCCTCCCCTTTGACGTCCTAACTTATGACGTGGACGAGCAGCCTTTGCTTGGCGTTTTCCTTTGGCTCGTCCCCCTACCCTGCAGCCCAATTCTATCAGGATCCTAGTTTGAGTAGTAGACGCCGACCGCATGTCGTGAAAAGCATTCCTCTGCAACATGGCCATGCTTTGTTTCCCTCCGCCCTATTTTTCCAGCACTAAAAAGTTCCCAGCAGACGACTTTCCACACCTTTTACCCAGGCGCTGACCTTGATTGAGTAGCTGCATAATAATGTAGCCCTTTCCTCTCCTCAGAAAGTTCGGCAATAGCTTTTCCCCAAACAGCGCCTGCGAGAGTATGGGCAGGAACAGGTGTCCCCTTCGTTCAAAGCTCGTTATCCCTTTTGATCAGATCCCCTTTTCCCGCCGGCCCATTTTAATCGCTGCATAGCCTAATTTTTTTCGGTGGATGCGCACTGCAAACTCGTTTCCCTTCGCGCAAAAGAGGCCGATTCCCCCCCCTGTCGCTTTCTTGTGCCGATGGCGACGCCGGATCAGTCGCCTGGATTCGTTGGCTATGGGCGATCCTCCTCTCACAACCTGAAGATGAGAAGACGGCGACTTCCTCTTCTCTCGATTCCCACGCCTTTTTTGATTTGCGATTTAACCTCGAACTTTCACTTGCCCCCCCGTGCCCTGGAGTGAATTTTGGCCGATCCTACCAATGTTTCCCGAGAAGATTTGCCCCCCCACCTCAGAGCATGTATGAACCTTCGCCCTGAAGAATTACCAACCCCCTCCCTAGTTGGCCCCCCTTAGCTTCTCCCTTTCCGCTGGTACCCGCCTCCTCCGAACGCTTCCCCTTCTGCTTGACTACGGACGCGTTTTTGTGAACCCCTACTTTTTTTCTGGCTGGCCATAGCCTCCCCCTGACTGGATGGGTGTAGAGGTTCGTCCATTCTCTCCCCCCGGGATCATGCAACCTTCTTGTCCCGATGAACAGGCAGGCGGTTGCGCCGGCGCGCTCTTGCTTCATTTTGAGCACGGGAGGTTTCCCCGGCTTTTTCTCCGACTTATGTTTTTTCTCCCTCTCGGGCTCTCTGAATGCCAGCTCCCGTTCCTCACATGCAGTTTAAGTTTCTGCAGCGGTGCAGTAACTTTACGTTTTGTTGTACGAGAAATGAGAATCGATGCGTTCACTTTTTTTTTTTTGTGTGACTGTTTCGACCTTTTTCATCAGGTCGCTATTTTTCCTCGACTTGCCGTCTCCTGTTATTTTTGTCAGGAATCCTCCTGAGTTCTGGTCCGATTTCTTTTCTACGAAGGCCCAGAGCGACATCTATTCTTTTTTTGAATCAGAGTTATTTTAGACTCTTCGCCGTCCTTAAAACCTGTTGGAACTCTTCGCTGATTTTTCCGAAATCTTGAGGGTGAGCGACTTGGAATTCTAGTAGAAGCCTGTTTTCTTCCCCTTCTCTTCTTCTGAACCTCCTACGAAACCTCAGCCTTGCTGGCCTTCCAACTAAGGTTGAGATAGGCCTCGTAATTTTTGAATAATTTGAGACCAGCACCCTTTGACCCCCAGATCCTGGTGCACCCTTTCTCCCCTTACCAATGGCCCCCTGCGCTCCGGGAGCGTTCCTGTCGAGGCGTTCCGCCCCTCGTGGATCCTCTCCTTTCGGCGTGGATCTCTTGCTTGACTATATCCATGCCGGGGTTCTCGCCGCGCCAATTTGAGAAGGACCCACGATTTTCTCCTTCGCTTCTTACCATCCGACCCCGCTCGTTTTTTTTTACGGCCTGCAGGTGTCGAAAGGTGTCCGTTTTGCCGCCCTCTTCCTTTCCAGGCCCCCCTGATGTAAGCCCATCAACTCGTAGACTTCTAGGATCCGACTGGCTTTAAGTTATGATCTGCGGATTATCATGCCGATTCGTCCCTCCCCTCCCTTTGTGTTCATTTTATTTAAGGCCCTTGCCCGCTCCGAATTTCCGCTTTTTTTGAATTGATTCCGGGGTCGATATGTTGAATCCTGACTGTTTTCGCTTAGAAATTTTTCCTGAGCCAAAAGCGTTTCTTCCGAGAGGTTTGGTGAACCGAAGGGAATATTTTCAACCCTCCTCTGTTGTCCCTGCCTCCCTGATCTAGAGATTTGCCATTGCCTCCGCCCACCCACGTCTTCTGCGATGAATTTTTCATCCAGAACCGCGCGTCGGAGATATGCACCACTCCCTTTGATTCTTTTTCCGTATTTCCAACTGTGGCTCTTTTATTTCCTGCAGTTCCCCACACATCTGCTCTGAGTAGACGCATCAGGATCGGTGGTCTTGTGCATTTCTGACGGCGATGTCTTCCAAGCCCCCCGGCCACCGCGTCTCTCCCCCGCTACCATCGTTTACGTCTTCCTCTTTCCCTGCCCATATCGTAATCTACTCTTTTCCCACCCCTTTCATTTTTTTTTTTTGATCAGAGAGGTGGATAAGTGCTGGTTACGGACCCCCCTGCCTCCCGATGGTCGTTGCGCGCGGTGAACTGTTCTGGGTGATTTCGACCGCTCTCGACCTCTGACAAGAGAAGCTGGTTTTCTGGCCCTTCTACATTTTATGGGGTTGTGAGGCGGTCACCGAGCAGGTTACCCTTTTTACATAAGTTTCTGAGCCGGAATGTATTACGATATTGGACCAGCGTAGTCGTTCCGCCTTCCGCTCTCCGTGTTGTTTTTCTTAGCAAGGCCCCTTGCATCCCTCTTCTCACGACCACAGCGTATTGTTTCCCCTCTACTTCTTTCACCACCCCATCCTCCATCCCTCCGTTTGGATTGACGGTTTCTCCCCTTCCTCCTCCCTCTTCCGTTTCCGATAGCCAGTTCTCGATTCGCCCCCCTTACTTCTGTGAAAAATTCGCGTCGTGTCACTCTGAATTCCCCCCCAACCACGTGTCTTTTCTTCTCCCTTGCTTATCAGCGTGCGAGAAATACCTTCGGCGCCCTTCGGGCGAGTACGGCTACGATGTGGGCTCCCCACTTCGAAGGACCTGATTTTCTTTTTCCTCACTACCTTTCTCCAGCTCCAGTCCTTAGACACTTTTTTCTTTTTTGATTTGGCTCTTTTTCGTTGGATCAGGCTTGACTCGTTTCGGATCATTGGCTTGGAAATAATACCCTTAGGCTGGACTTTCTTCCAATCCATATAAAAGACGTATTTTTTTCCACGACTTCTATATTTCGACTCGTTGCTCTTTCTTAGAAGATGGCCTGTGTAGAGGGAGTTCCCCCCAGATTGAAAGCGGGATTCTCTTCCACTTGTGTGTTATACCATTCCGATTTACGACTTTCTTGAAGAGCTTTTCAACCGTTTTTCGCAGGCGGTAAGGCAGGTATGGACTTTGTCCGTTGCCTCCTGCCTTACTAACTTCGGAGGCTTCCATGAAAAGGAGTCTCCTTCCGAGAGCCTTGAAAAAATCTCTTCCCCCAGTTTTTCATGTCCTTTCCCCGTCCACTCCTCTCTTATTTCCAACCCCCCCCGGGACGATGCGGAGGATTTGCCTGAGGCTCCCCTGTGCTGAGTGTCCGCTTTCTGACAGCACACTTTCGCGTCACTGCGCAAGCGCTATTATTTTTCCTCTAGCAATTCTCTTCCTGATACTCGCAGTGTCTTTTTTCCAATGATCCTCCTTTCTGTAGGGGTTCCCCCCCCTTCCTTATCCACTCCATCGCTGCTGCCGACCCTAGGCCTAGGTCTTCCTTCCAGGACTTTTGCCCTAACCTTACCTAGATATACAAACTCCTTTTGGACCTACCCCCGACAAAGTATCAAAGACCTAACCCCTGATCGTGGCACCCCCATGCAGCAATTAATTGAGAGCCCCCCCAGAATATGTTGACTCCGCACATGTGTTTGCGCTGGACCCTCTTTTTTGCTTAAGAATGCATGCTTTTCGACAAAGCTTTTTGTTCGGCCCAGCTCTGACTTGCCATCCCCTCCCCCCCCGTTTTAGCCCAACTGTTCTTCGGTTGTATTTCTAAGTATCAGTCTTCCTGCGGATTGTGTTCTTCCCATTGGCTATTTCTCCCCGACGACCCAGTAGTGCTTTTTAGTTTCTCCGCCTTTCCCTTCCGTGCCCGTGCTCTGTTCGCGATCCTGGTCACGATAACGCCGTTTCCTGTTGGGACCGTACTTTTTCGCGCTCCCCATGGGGTGCAATCTGAGTCCTTGCGCTATCATCGTTGTCTAGCCTTCCCTCCATTGGAAGGGGATCGATTTCTCAGTCTCTTCGTAAATATTCACAAGTCATGGCGTAGCCTTCGAAATTAGCATTAGTTTTTTTTTTATTTCATGGTTTCCCCAGTGACATGGACCCCCGTGCGACATTTAGAATATTGCGTCGAGTCCTTTCCGGCGTTTTTTTCGCGGCAATGATCGAAGTGACTTAAGCTTTTTTCCGTAGAATGTAGATGTTCCTTTCTGCTGACTTTCCCCCCCCCCCCCCCCCCCCCCCCCCCCCCCCCCCCCCCCCCCCCCCCCCCCCCCCCCCCCCCCTCCCCCCCCCCCCCGTTTTCCTCCCAGAACGCATCTATGTTGTTCACAATGTCCAGCAGACGGAAAATGCCTGTGGGAATTCTTCTGTCGTTGGCATGGACTTTCTGTCTGGCGGTCTCTCAGTTCTTTTCCTTTTAACGACAGGTTTGGAGACTGAGTCCCTCCAGTTTTGTCTAACTATCCCTTCCTCCTAGCAAGCCCTCTTGCATTCGTGGTTACGCGACTCAAAGAACGCCTGCTGACTTCCTGGGCCCGTTTTTTCTTCTGTCCCCTCCCTGGCATATGAAGACTTCCGAGTCTCTACTCTTGTCGTCCACCTGACGCAGTACGTGCTCAAATTTCCTTTCGTCGCTGTTCCCCTCGACATCTTTTTAACCAAACAAAAATCCCTTTCGCCCCCACTGCACGATAGCCCCAAATCACAGAATCTTGGCTCAACCATCGGACTCTCGGTGGATCATGTTATCTAGGCTCGATTCTGCGTAGAGAAGGCATGCTTCCTCCAGTGAAACACCTTTAGAGACAGCTGTCTTCCTTTTTATCTTCCCATCTTGTCGCTCCCTCATCTCTTTTTACTCAAACGTTGTTTTTTTTCCGGAAGTCGTTTTTTTCCCCGCTCATCGGTCCCAGGTCTGCCCTCTTTTCATGGCATGATTGCAACTTCGTCTGGACGCCTGAGAGAGAGAAGGCATCAGGCGACAGGCTAGTGTTCTTTCTTATGTTTTTTTTTCCCGGGTCGCTTCGAGAGTCCTAATATTACAGGCTTCGAGGGACGCTGATCCTCTCTTCCGCGAAGGTCTATGTTTTTCTTCGGTTGCTCCCTGTCCCCACGATGCAGCCCACGTTCGCCTCTTGCCTTCCCCCCAACCGGTACTTTTTTGTGAGTCTGATGCGGTTCTCTAGGTTCAGCATCGTCTTCTGCGATAGCTTCCTCCCCACGTCGCAAACACTGTTTCGTTTTTCCCAAGAATACCTGAGGGTGCAATAGTATCGTCTCCCCCCCAATCATCCTTTTAGGTCCACCACTCCACCTGCTTTAAATGACGCGATAGACATTTCATTTAAGAAAAGCCCTCCCTCCAGCTTCCCACACAGCATTCCCGGCCTCTCCATATCGGCCGCTACTGACGGGTAGCTGAGGCCGCTTCCTCCCCAACAGCCGTCATAGCTGTCCGCAGCTACATCGCTGGCGTGTTGAGAGAACGGTAGTCCCCTCGATTCCGCTTTCCCGTTCCCCCCCCCCTCCTGGCGTGGACATACCCGACGTTCTGGTACCTTTCCTTGTCGTTAATTCCCCTCCTTTGTGTTGAAAATGCTTCCCAATGACGCCCCCCCGCTGCCCTGCTATCGAACCGAACTGTCTTCTTCCTTGCGATGTCGATTCGACCCGCTCGACGTTGGCCAATGAGGCGGCTCAGTCTCGTTCCCACAGTCTATGAAGAGCGCCGCAATTCGCCTTCGTGCCCCCTCATTATGTTCCGAGGCATTTCCTGCAGTCGACAGGAAATCTGCGTGAGCGTACTTATTTAAGAACAGTATGAGCAGCATTTGGGACCCGCGTCGGCTTACCGTTTTTTTTTTTTACTACGGTCCCAGTCCCGGTCGTAGCGGTGTTAGAAATAGCCTGTGCAGTCGCCCCCCGCATGAATACGACTGCCGGCCTGATAGACGCTTCCAGCCCCTTCGTTGCCTCGGCTTCTTTTTCGGTAGACCTACGAGGGCGTAGGTGCAGAAGGCTGATGAGCCCCAGGAGATAAATAGCCACCTGCTTTTAGATGGATTTTTTTTTGCGGCCTGCTCCTCTTGTCTGCCGCCGCCTGTGACGACGATAGGTTGTGCACTTATAGATCCTACGCCCCCCCCTTTTTTTACCTTATATCAGGCACATGAAATAATGCCTGCTGATTATTTCCGTCTAGGGCCGTTCTCACTTGCTGGACCCTTCCCTTTTGTCGCAGGAATGCTTATATCCCTGGGTTTCTTGATCTTTTTCTTCGGTCTGCATATCGATCAATTCACCTCTTCTATGCGCCGCCCCCGTTAGCCAGAGTGAGCCGCGCGATGCTTCTGCATGGTCCATCTCCATTTTTTTTGGAATAGTAGGATCAGGCTCAGGGAACGTTCGTCGGATGAAACCCCCTGGCTACTCGTCACTGCTTCGAGCGAGACAGGCCTTTATCGTGTCGCGAGTGAGGATTTTTGTCTCCTGCAGTCCTTTTTTCTTGAAATCCTCCGTGGAAACGTGCATTTTCTGTAAGTACCCCCGGTTTGACCTCTGTGGATTATTTATCTTTTTTTTCTGTTTTGGTCCAAAGTCCTTTGCCTTTTCTTCGCTCGATGGCTGTAAAATTCTCCTAGCCCACCGGACTCTATGAGCGTCGAAGTTCTTTTTGCTTTAGCCGGCTTTGACCGCTTTTTCTTGAGCGGTGTCATTTTTTCAGCCTCCCTGTTGCTTATTGAGACAAGCATTAGCCGGCGCCCTTTTCACAGGCCAGAACACAGCGCTTCTCGCTGTCGTGCGTAGTCGCACGGTGATTCCCCCCTGTGGACGCCGAGCTGCTTTTCTTGATTACGCCAATGCCGCTTCTCTGCCCTTGCCGACTCTTCCCTCCGACCTCGCTCCCCCTCAACGTCAGAACCCTCCCTTTTTTTGTCTTTCCGTCTTAGTGCACTCCCTCTCGGTGTTCCGAGCATTGCGATCGCTCTATGTCCTCCTTCGGGCGTAATAGAAACTTTCTGCTCCCCCGTTTGGCTCGCGGTGTTTTTCGCCGGGCTCGGTTTGACCAACGCTTCGACCTCCTCGCCGGATGCGCTTGAACCTAATCCCACAAGGCGTCGGCTTCGCCCCGCCCCCCCGACAGAGAGTTTGGCCCCTTCCCTCGACGCGGCACTCCTTGAGCCCTTACTCATGGAAGCTTTCCTGAGACTATTTTTTGTCACCACGACCGTTTTTTTTTTGACTATACGCTAAGTCCCTCCTGTTTTCTTTTCCCATTTGTATCTTCGATCACGCCCACGCAAGATCTCTCTAAAGCTCTCCCCAGGCTTCGTAGGACCGAGTAACTCTCCCTTCATCTTCTCACCTTAATACTCAGTGGTTTGTTCCTCTCTTTTATACGCCGGCACTGCCCTCAGCGAAGCGATATTCGCGTTTGCCGCGTGTTTGATTTGTTTCTGTGACAGACTAAGAAATTTAACCCTCCGCGTTCGATGGCATGATTTTGCTTATCCGCGCCGTGTGTAGTTGTTGTGGCTGCTGTTCCCAGAGTATTGGTATCACCCTTTTTTTCACTTTTCGGTTCCCGGTTTTGCTTTTATTCGTTGCCCCCTCGGTCTCTGGCCTTACGCCGACCGCCGTGTTGTTGGCCGCAAAGTTTCTCTTCCGAAGATGCTTCTATCTTTTTTTTCCAGAGAACGGCGTCCCCCAAAATACTCTCTACTCCGGCGTTCTATACCTTCTCCCGCTTCCGTCGCAGACCCCCCTACGCCTAACTAGCGTTTAATCTGCTGGCGTTAACTTATGAAAGCATGACCCCCCCCCCCCAACGTGCTGGTTTTTTTCCGCCAATTTCTATCCGGGCAAGCCCCTCCCTTCTTCCCCCGGAACTTATCCGAAACCGCGTTCACTTTGATGGGCTTCATCACGGGTCCGCCTTTATGCTCTTTTTAATTACCTTGCCTCGTTCTGCCATCAGCCGGAGACCCTAGAGCTTTTCTGCTGGCTAGCCTAAGGTAGCGTCTGTCCGGTGATTTTGCGGATTTGGTGGGCTCCACCCCCTGCGGAATGGATGATGATCCCAACTTCCAAAGCGGCAGTCTCTTTCCACGCCGCATATCCTGTCCATGGCGCACTTCACGGTGAGGTCGACGAGTATCCCTCGCGTCGAGGCCATTGCATGATTCCCGTTCACCTGACGGATTCGCTATTCCGATTGTACCATGTGTCGCAAGTCGGCGTTTCCGGGTTGGAGGTCGGGCCGGATATCTTTTTTTTCCTTTCCACCATCCCTCGAGGTTACTGCCTTTTTCCTTTTTTTTGCGGCGCCTCTTCTGTCCCAAAAATATCAGCTCTGAGTCGCCAAAGTGTACTTCTAGTCACTCTGCCCTTTACTTGACAACCCCGCACGCGATATGGTTAGTCCTCTAGGCGGCCCCCCTTCCCTACCTCCATTTCGTCGGTCGTGCTCGGGGCTGCTTTTCCGACATGCTAGGCGTTTCACAATTTCTTCCCGCGCTTTCGCTCGACCCTCACTCCCAGGCGCGAACGCCTTTTCTTCATTGCCTTTACTTAACCCCTGTTTGACCTTCAGCTGCCTTTCCTGAAGCTGTCATGCGGTCAGGTCTCCCCATTCGAGATTAGATCACCCAACCTCGGCTATATTCTATCTTTGTTCTTTTTACTCATCACTCTCTGCACCGGCCCTGAGGTCAGCCACAATGCTCCCGCGGTCCGCCCACAGAATGCTTTCCCACACCTTTTGGTGGTTCAGATGATCCTTCATGTTTCTCACTCTGCTTCCACGACTCAAACTGGTAATAGTCTGAAAGAAAGCACCAAGTTCAAACGTCCCCTTCGTAGTAGTTACCATTGTCCGCCTGTTCGTCCCCTGCGGGAGTTTCTCCCAGGCTCTCGCGCTACTTGAGGAAGCCTTGGTGATTTCGTCCGCGTTTTTGATCGGGCTCGGATTGCACGCTCTACATGTTACGCATTCGTTTTTCGTTCCAGCAGTATTGCCTTCTTTCACCTGGGGCCCTCGGTCTAGCGTCTCAATGGGATGCCTTAGAGTTCGTAATTCTTCACTCTTTTTTTACTTTTGCTGCCTAATGGGATTTGATGTTGATTTCATTTCTGCCGGCGCGCCCATCTCATAAAGCATGGCGTGACACCCGGTTCGTTGTAAGTGCCGGTTTTTTTCCCGCCTTTGACACAGTTTTTTTCTTTTTGATGCGCCTGATGGTTTACGCCCTTCCTTTTTTTTTTAGCGGCCTGGCTCCTCGTTCCCGGACTGCCTGTTTTGTGCCTCGCTAGTTGTCGCTGGGTTGTATGTGACTCGATGATCTGTAGCGCGCTCCTTTGGTTCCCCTTCTCTCCTTTCCCATCAACGTTCCGCCACCACTTGTGGGCTCGGGCTTTTTTTGTTTTTGTGATAGTTTCTCGGCGTCATTTAGCTAAGGGCATTTTTGCGCGCTGTCCTACCCATGTTAGTCTACAGACTTCCTTTTGATCTTTACGCTCAATTCTTGTTTGTGAAGCAACGCTGTGAAGCTGATCGCTGCAGTAAGCAGTTTCGCGTTTCTCTCTCTTGCTCGCTTGAGAGAGGTATTGAGTAATTTTTCGAGTCACCTTCTTCCCCGCCCAACTGCGACCCTTTTTTTTCCGGAATTTTCTCGCGTCCTCGCACCTGACCTATCGGCGCCTTTAGTCGACGCATAGAAAAAGCCATTAACCGCAGCACCACCCGACGTCCTGTGGCCTGATCGCTTTTTTTTTTGCTTTCTGCGTCAGAGATGCTCCTGCATAAGTCCGTGGACACCAGAGCGCAGAGTTGTGTTGTCCTGGCGAGAATATACTCTTTCTCCCGTTTTTGTGTTGTGAAGAGATCGTCGCGCACGATGTGTGTGCCCTTCTCCACTGCCGGCAGTCTTTTCTGTTTTGATGTGTCATGGCCTGAGGCCAGGAGCATATCTGAGGAGCTCCCTTTAACTTTTTCTTGATTCTCGGCCGCCCAGCAGCCTTTAGGGTCGGCTTCTGGCTTTTTTTTGCGGCGTTTCCAGGTTATTCTTCTTCTTGATACTACATGCTTTTTTGCATGAGCGACTTTTTGACGCAATCGTACTAGACAATTTCCACGGCGACTCGACCAGGACGATCCTTTCCCCTCGACCTTCCGGGCCCCGATCTCGCCGCAGATCTTGCCCCTTCGTTCAGCAACCACATGCCTTTGATCTTTTCTTCAGATCGGTGGAAAGGTCTCCTGACACTTCTTTCCACCGCATCCTTTTTCTCACACGTTACTTTGTGTCAACTGAAGTCCTAGGACCCCAGAAACAGACATTTAAACGAGAAAAGAGCTACCATCCCTGCTTGACAGGATTTAGCCTCCTTCAAGCGTCTTGTCCGACATTTTTTTTTATTACATTAAGATAGGAACCCTAGGTTAAGGAACATGGGGGGCCCTTTCCACCCTCTTGAGAATTACCCCGGTAGCTCCCCAAGCATTCAGTTTTTAACCCGAACCCGCAGGTCGTCCCCCCCTCAGTTTCTCTTAGTTTTAAAGCTCGGTTGTGCCAATTGAGCATGAATGAACTAGTGAGACGATGTCCCCTCCCCGAAGTCGTTGTTCTCCCTTCTTGTTGAAGGGCGACGCGGTCTTTTTTTTTATTCGATTACTAGTACCTCCCCATGAGGCGGACAGAAGTAACAACCAGTCCCTTTTTTTCTTAGATAAGACATTCTCCCTTCCTAGATCGGAATATGAGTAGAGACTCCGAGACAGGTTCCCCCCAAGGCCCGCCCGCTGGCCAATATGCCAGTTTCGTGGACACGATATTCGCCAACAAGGCACGCCCTCCTGTTGGAACCTTCCGAATTAGGACAATGACCGTGCCCCTGAACCCCCCCACATTCCTTCCCTTTTTCTTTCTTCGGACGTCGTGCTTTGGAGCACACCTAATGATAAACCCCCGCCCTGCCCGCCTGAATGCCCTCTTTCGGAAGTTAGAATCCTTTAGGTGCCTTTTACCTGGGGCTGTCGACATAGTACCATTTTTTCTGCCCGGGCTTGAGTTAGGGGCTATCTGCAGCTTGCATTGGACAATTTTTTATGCTCAGACCCCCAACAAAGGAGGTGGTGGTGCATATGACCCTTTGACGGGGGACCTCTTCTTGTCCTCGACTTCTCTCTCTTTTTCCGGGTAACGGCTTCCGGATCGTTTTTTTAGTGACCCTCTTAATTATCCGGAAATCAGCTTTTCACGCTGCGGCGATTTCGGCGAGAGATGCAGGTTCCGGTCCACCACCTGTTGTTTCCTGCCCTTTCCCGAATCGCTTTTAATCCTTGTCTGTTGAGGTCGAGCTCTTGTATCGTGATCAGTGTCTATCTTATAGATCGACGCCATGTTCCCGCGGTCAGTACCTGAAGCTTCAGAAGTACTGAGAAGGCTTAGGAGAACTGAGCGCTTAGGCGGGCTTTGAACGTAGCAATGCATCTTCTAAGGCATTAAACTTTCGTCAGTCATAGATTATTTTTTCCGTCCACTGAGGATTCGACAAGCTTAACCCCAGCAGTGTTTTGAGAGTGCTCGGTTGCGGTCCCCTCTGCTTCGTAATAAGAAGCCCTTGAAACGCGCTGCTGCGTCCCCAGACCGTGTTGCGCTCAAGAAGGCCAGGCGGTGTGTCCGCCTTCCTTTGCCCCGACCTGCGTCACTAGTCTACTAGACCCCCCCGTCCATAGAGATCCGACTGATCCATTTTTGCGCCTCTCGTGGATTGGAGTTACGACGTCGGCTGCGGTTTCTCTTTCTGTTCACTCCTGTTTGATGACAGAACCCCTTGACCTCTCCCAGCATTAGACGGCGACTCGCCATGGGCCAGTTCTAAGCTGCTGCTTTTCTTCTCCCTTCTGATGCCTGCTAGCTTTCTTCGGGTCTCCTCCGGATCCGGCTCTTGGTCAGAAATAAATGTAGCCCTGGTCCCTCTTATCGGATTGATTCCTCCCCCCTCTTATCCCCCGCCCGATTTTCTTCACTCCCTCCGTTTTTTGTTTTTCCTGCTTTATTTACGGACTGCCCACTATTGACTGTATTGAAGAAGATCTCAGATTTCTTTTCTCCTGATCGTGCGTCGTAATAGAACCTTCCCTGCTCACCCGCCTTGGCTGATTCGCACGGTTGTGTGTCTGCTCTGTGCCCACGACTTTGTTTTACCTAAATCGAACCGGCTCTCTGAACTTTTGACTATCCCCAACCAGGATTTCTTCTTTAGCGATCTCCCCTCTTTCTTGAACGATCCCCCCGTCGCACCCACTTAGCTTCCTGTTTCTTCTTTGTCCAAACCTTGTAGATCTTTGCCCTTCCCAACTCGCGGCTCTTTCCCTGCCATCAGGCATTCATAGTATGGTTCATTCGCGTTGTACGACCCCCTCCCCCCCGGCCCTCTCCTCTGGCTCCATTCCGGACGTCTCTTCGCGTCTTCCTCTACTTAAGTCTATCTCTTTACTAACACTCAGTTTGTTTGTGATTTTTTTTCCATATGCTTCCTTCTTACTTTCAGTTCCCCCTATACTCGCGTTTCTTTTCGGCGGTTGATCTCGGAATAGTCCCTGGGTTGAGTTTTTGTGGAATCGACAGCGCCGCCGACCTGCTGTCTCGTCCGAATTGGCCGCTTCTTCTAGCCGAAGACCGCGTTCGTGGTTTTTCAGCCCACCTAGCCTGTTTCTTTCCCACTTTTTTTAAATCTTCCATTTGAGCAGGGTCCCTCAAGGTTCCGACGGGCTCGTTCCAATAGATGTTATCGGTATTTCTGCTCCTGTAGTTACTCCGCCGCCTCTTTGTTTTGTTTTGGGCCCTTAGTCATAACTCATCGCTCTAGCCGCTTCCTACAACTCGTCTGGTCACTAAGCCGGCTTAACCCCCAAAACTCTCCGCGCCAACCGGTTGGGCTCACCTGGAAGGTCTATTCCCTTAACGATCCATTATGTCAAAAGCTCCGAATGATGCTGGCGTGAAATTTTTTCCTTGAAACTTGACAGGATCATTGCAATCCTGGACAATCCAGGGGAACAACCCCACCCCCAACTGCATTTGGTCTGATCCACTACTTGATGCTTTTCACCAGAGGTCCCGTGTCTTTTCCAGCCTGCCTCCCCTTCGGGCAGTAGGAGAAACCTCCTCTCCCCCTCTTGCTTTTCCCGTAATCACTTTGTCGAAAGGGCCTGCCTCTTGCGTTTATTGTCAACCGTTTTTTCCTCACCGTTCTCCCTAGTCCTGTTCAGAAAGAGGCGAAGCTCTCTCCCAGCCTGATGGTACCTTCTTCGCGAGTCGAGTCTTGCGGAGACATTGATTTTTGGGTTTCGGATCTCAATTTTCTAGGGACTCAAGCCCCTTTTTGGCCTGGATCTGAATGACCAAGCCCTCTGATTCCACGCCCTCCCGATTCGTTAGTAAAAGCAGGCTATAAGCTCGCCGTCGTTTTTGATTGTCTCTATTTACATTCTAGATAGATGAAACCTGGTTTATTTATGGGGTCTACGAATTTTCTTTTTAATGACGCTTTTCGTTGACTGTAAACTGGATGCGGGGTCGTCCCCCCCCCCCTTGTGATTTGCCTCGTATGCCGAATCCCCCTTTTGGGCCGCGCCGTACAATAGGCGTTTACCGGAGGTCCCTGTGAGGATTGCGATCGGTCAACTATCTCTCGCAATCCTTCATCGGCGTCCGAGAACAATTTACCGCGATCTGAGCACGGGACGAATGGAACCTTGGGCGGCGTCATTCCCGCGCTCTGCGGAAAAAGATCAGCATGAGTAGTCCAAACGTTTTCATGAATTCAGGCCATGCCCCCCGATTCTTCTTTTACACCGCTTCCCCACACTGCCCTGCGACTGGAGTCGCGCGCTCCCTTTCCTTTGATCCTTTTAACCTACATGCGATCGATGAGAGAGGTGGCGTCTGATGGCGATTTGCTCCCCCGGTTTTTATCGAGAAGCTAGACCTTTATAGATTTCCTCAATACCCTCCCCTCAATCGCCCCCCTTCGGTTCATTTCAGAGAGTTTGTCCATGCCATGCTCCACCCCGGACCACGTGTTTCCCGCATCTGCGTTTCCCTCCCCGGCTTCATTTTCCTGCCGGACTTGCTTTGCTTTCGGATGATAAGATTACACCAAAACCGTTATAGCCGAGAGACGTGATTTTTACGACCCAGATCTTTCCGGCGGACTTCTCTACGAGTGCAAATGTGTTCATTACAACCTGTTGTCTATATCCTCTGTCCTCCTTGACTGCGCTCCCATCCCTCGTTCCCTGTCATGCTCCCCGAAAGCCCCACACGGGGTCGGAAACTTTTCTTGCGTCTATGTTTTTTTCATGGGAGTTCTCAGGCTTCCGATGTTTTATTGCCCTTCTTCTTAGATCATAGGACAGGTACTTTGGTTCTTTTTTCCCCTGTACCGGTTCATTCGGCTCGATGCCCAAGTGATTAAACTTTCTTCTCTTCCCTTATTAACTTTCAGTATTCGATCCTTTGTGCACCCGTGTCCCTTCCTCTCAATGGGTTCCACCTCTTGACTCCGAATGGAGGGACTCTTTATTCTTTCGGGTGCTAACATAATGGCGTGAAGGGCCCCTTCGATTCGCTAGCCGTCGTTCAGCTCCCTTCCCCCCTTACCCTCCAGTTCATTAGCCCGAGACATTGAGGTAAGTTATAGGCCGTGAGAGGGTTGTTATCCAGTTTGAACTTTGAGTCCTTTATCTGC
>Ga0179591_1334169_pt1 | contig 18640 bp, 15 predicted proteins | sample CZOMad2_1_08_16f_FD_182891 | JGI IMG/M metagenome (GOLD analysis project Ga0179591, IMG submission 182891) | Vadose zone soil fungal communities from Angelo Coast Range Reserve, California, USA - CZOMad2_1_08_16fungal (PacBio error correction) | ecosystem: Environmental > Terrestrial > Soil >... | reverse complement strand
TCTATTTGCAGCCCTATGCAGCGACTATGGTTTACTGCCTGATGACGTGGTCTCTCTCAGAATTCTCCTTTTCCTAATTTGTGTGCTGGATCGGCGTTCGGTAGTGGGCCTTTCCCTTTTTTCCTTTTCCCCCGCGAGACTTCCGTCGGCAACATATATTGGCGTCATCATGAACCTTTGAAGCCTTGATCGATCCGTCGCCAAGTCTGACCGCGGATTTTCTAAAACGTCCTCCACCATCAGGACCTCTTCTATCGTTTCTTCTCGCTGTTGGTCGGACCTCCTCGTCTATTCCCCCCCATACCTGGTCATTCACACGAGAACACACCGCAATTTTTTTTGCTTGGCAGATTTGAGTCCCCTGAACCGTTCCCCCTTGCCTTCCTCTCCATCGTAGCCTGTTCGCGGCCGGCGTTCACGGGAATTTCTCCAACTCGGGTGCCCACCCTTATCGAGGGGCCTCTTTTTGATTGGGACGCGTGCACTTTTTTTTTGTGCTTTTTTCCCTCATTATGACCTTGAATATGCCGTCCTTGCGCGTCGCACCGCCACCCTTAGCCTGTTCGGGTTTCCACTTTTCGGAGTAGCGTATGACGTTTTGTCAGGCTTCGTCTTCCCGAAAGGCCTCTTTTATCTTTTGGCTTTACATCTCCCCGCTTCCTGCGTCTTTTCGTTTGTACGAACCGCCCTCCGTGCGAGGTTCTGTGGCTTTCCCAACTCTCGTTTCCGGTCCGCCGAGAAGTCGTTCGTCGTGCGTTTTTTCTCCGTCCTCTTTATTTCGCAGCGTTGTTCCCTCTTCCCATGGCCCTTGTTCCCGGTCAACATCGACTTTAGTTTGTCACGTTTCCCCCCCCCGTTGTTCGTTTTATCCGGCTTCTTTCCGGATGTTAAGCATCTTTCCAAGGCGACTAAGTTTTTAGACAGGTGGAGAGTGATCTTCTTTCGACTTCACCTTGCCTTCGTTAGGACGACTGTTTTTTTAAGCGTGCCCACGAAAGATTTCCCAGCCACCCCTACAGCACCCTGGTCCGGTATGCCCCTTTCCAGGAGCATGGAGGAAGTGAAAGTGCCGCCTTACTCATGTCTCTGCTTTGACTTTTTATGAACCTAACTCGTGACTTTTTCTTCCCTTCAGATATATTCCTTCCATGCCCTAGGAGCGTTCTGCCAGGCTGTTCTTTTTTGGTTCTGGGTCCTCCTTGTTGAGGTCCCTGAGTCGCTGGCGTGCCCTTGCCTTCGCCTTGTCGACGTTCCCCTCTAAGACGAAATTCCTTGGCTCGAGACATTCTAAGTGCACCCTTTTGAGCCGACGAAGGTTTTTTTTTGAACCACTTCTGCGCCTCTGGCTACGTGTCGGTCTGTTTGCAGGAATTGTTCTGCTGGCGCTCCATGCACCACCCTTTTGATGATACCCTGTTGTTGCTCCGCTGGCGCTCCTGGTCGGGTTTCGATCCTTGCCGTTAGGCTTTTTCATCGCTTCGAGGTTTGCGTGTTTCCCCAACGCATTTTTCGCGTATCGGGATGCCTTGGTGCACGCTGATTCCTTGCCTTTTTTCCAGAGTGACTCCTGGTGGAGCGTGTGCCGAAAGCCCTGCGCTCGGCTTACCAGGCCAGCGCGTTTTTTTTTATGTGGTCTGCTGAGCCGATTCTCTTCTCTCCTACACCAACCTGGCAAGGGAGTAAGTGGCTACGGGTAGTCTAGGTCTTGACGTCAGATGCCCCCTTCCCCAGCCACCTATGTCCCTTTCGAGTTTCGTCGTTAGATGAAGAGACTGATATCATCCGCATGGCATGACCGCAGTTTGCCTAGACGGGGCGGGCATAAACTGGCTTCTTCGGTGATTCCATGAGCCTTACCTTACGAGTTCCTCCTTCTCTTCATGATGGCATTTAGGTCTTGTAAAAGCGGCATCAGCCTCGCATATAGCGTCTGGAGGATTGAGCAAACGTGGCGTTTGCCCTCCCCTTTTTAATTCTTCAGCTGGCAGCTTTGAATGAGAACATACATGCTGCCATATTCCACCCGATCCCATTCGTTTGCGCATTGAACTCTCCTGTTAGACTAGCTGCCCTTTAATTTTTCAGACCTCGAACTCTAAATATGTAAGCAACCTTCCCAAGACTCCGGACACCGCAGTATGGCTGAACAGCCTGACCCACGCGTCCCTATTCCCTCTCTTTTCCCCTAATCTCTCCTGCGTCCCTCCTCGTCTGAGGACGCCTTGTTCCCCTTCTGTGTGAAAATACTGTTTCCAGTAATATTGGCGCCCTTGTAGTATGTCGTTCTTATCCTGAGGAGTGCGAGCGCTTAGGGGGAGTGATTTTACGATTTTGGTCCCTTCCTTCTCCGCGGTCACTTAGGGATCGGGTTGTCAGGGTACTTGCGACAGTGTATTGGCATTTTCATGCAAATTTTTCTCGGTAACCATTCATGCCACCGCTCTGCTCCGCCTCCCTCCCACCACCTTCTGTTTTCCGATTTCAACTCCCCCAGTGATCCTCATCAGTAGAAGTGCCCCCCTTTCATCTTCTCCGGTTCGATCACGTCATCCTACTACGCCGTACGTTGATGCACAAGCCATCCTCGGTGTTTTCGTGTTTTACATGCAAGTTCGATTCGGACCGCTCTTTTTTGACTCCGAATTGAACGGAACCTTCCCCCCCTTGTCCCATCCCAGCATTCCGGGCGGTACTACCCCCTTGAGATCACCATTACAGCCGGGACGATATTGCCGTTGGTGGTCTCGTTTTGATTTCCTGCCATATTTTTTTCTAGCCTCGCCCAGACCGCTTGTTCCTTTAATCCTCCCCGAGAGGGCTTTCGAACAGCCCCCTTCCGTGGTGACCGCTGTCGCTTGCAACCAATGTCTTTCCTTCCAACGTTGCACCCGATAGCCCGCGTCTTTCCGACGACAGACGACATGATATGGAGTAGTTTTTGGACATCTTTTATACGGAGATCGCACTCCGAACCCTGAGAACAGTCTCCTAAACAACCTAGGTTTGCATTTCGCGCAGACATCCATTTTCCCCTCTCCTGACAGACCCCCCTCCCCGCTCCTTTCGAGTCAGTCTCGTAAACTATTGGTGGCGCAGGGTGTTTTGAACCCCACATTCTACTTCTTTTCCTCTGGAGGGCCCCCCCGCTGCATTATCTTAGTTCCTCTCGGCAAGTGTCACGCCGCCCCTGTTTCTGGCGCGACCCCTGACCGATCGTCTCCTCCATAATCAAGCGAGAATCTCCTTCCCCCGTCCTCGTCTCGCTTTAATGATAGAATATGAGCGGGTTTGCCATACCATTCGCGGCATGTTCCCTGCACTGCTGAGGGAGCATCGATCCAGGCGCACTGTCGCTCGAATGGGACGTTTTTACATGACGTGGGGGGGAGGTTCCCCAGAGTTTTGTCGTCGGTGCCGTGCGGTGACTATCGGCAGACCCCCCTCCCCGAATCTCCTCCTATGAAGGAGCGAAGACCTTCTGCGAAACTAGTCTCCCTGTACAGTCTGGTCTTACCTGAATCCTTCAATGCGCGGCTCCCTGCTCGGACCCACTCGTCCGGGGTTTCCCACCACCAAAAAGGCTAGGGAACAAGATCTGACCCCAGTGCCCTGGAAGAGCTCGTTTTCGGCTACCCTCTGAGCCGAGTGTATGCATCACTCCGATCAAAGTACTAGTTTTCTCCCCCGGCCTATGAAACGGAACTTAATTCCAGCCCACCAGGGAAACTTTTAGCTGATAGTCTGAGCGACCGTACTTCCAGTTCGCCTCTTCTTGCCCCTGTACATAATATCCTCCTTTTTCTGCCTCCGTGATGTCCCGAAAAGTAATCCCCAATGTAATCCCATACCATCTCCGGCTCATGTTAGTTTTGAGCGCATGATCAGGCCCCTTTCCGTTTTTCAGCCCACGCGATTGCGGCACACCCTTGCGAAGTTTCACGCTTTTTTTTTTAACCTCTCTGTTGTTTGCAAGCCTTTTTCCCGGTCTTCTACTTTTCAATCCCTTTACGAAGAGGTTCTTCCCCGATTGATGGTAGGACGGCAGGAAACGGTATGGAGATCCTTCTCGCGTCAGTCACTCCCATGAGTACCCTTTGGTTCGCCTAAGTCATCATTATTCCCTTTCTGATTTGTGGGACTTGAATAGCTTTTTTCTCCTCCCTGCCGGCGACGTGACCCTTTCTGAGAAGTGTGGGGCCTGAGGGTTTTTGTCTGGGGTTTGCCAGGTTTCGCGGGTCAGGTGCTTGCGGTTCCCTGATCCATTCTTTTCTTCCAAGCGGATCCTCATTAATTCGAGTTCTTTGTGCAAGCCAACTTTACCGGTACCCCCGGCCGCGATTGCGGCGCACCTTTCTTCACCCTATAATCACTCTCTATCAACGTGGACCGACCAGTCGCCGGCATCACCGATTCCCCTTTTTTCCTCCCCCATAACGGAGGATCTGGCTATGCGTTGTGCGCTTCTCTCCATTCCCTCGGACAGCCGTTTTTGTTTGAGGATCAGCACACAGATCGCCGTGACATCTTGGTATGACCCTTGTATCGCTGGTGACTTTGCCTTGGGTTCTTTTTTAGAGATGATCTAGTCCCCCAGAGGGTGAAGCGATTTTGTGCGGGGACTTGCGGGGCGCCTTAGGTTAATTTGCAATGGTAGCTCGTTTCTTCGGCAATTTGAGATCCCCTGGCTTTTTTTCTCCCCTTTGACTGCTTAGAAACAGAGGACCCTTCTTCCCGGCCTGAAAACCCGTACTACAAAACTCAGGCCCTCTATCCCCCCCCGTTGTTTCGCGTTGGTCTGCTACATCTTATATTAATCACCCATCTGACGGTAATGCGCCCTCCCCAACAGTTTCCTCCTTTTTTTCCTTTTCGACGCAGTCTGAGCGCCCAGGACGTTCTTGTTTCCATTCACTTTTTCGTCCCACTCCCCCTAGAAGGCCGGCGGATCATTCTTAGACCCGCGGTCTTTGAACCGATCGAGGCCTAGGAGTTGGACGGCTGTACGGACCCCCCCCCTACCCCCTTCCCCCCCCCCCCCCCCCCCCCAAATGCTATTCGGTACCTCAGATACGTCTATCCTTCTCCGCGGCAACATGACGTTCGGTCTTCGGTATTTTCGTTTTTTTTTTTTTTTTTTTGTGTGGTGGGCTTCTGCGTTGTTTTGCTAGCGGACCTCTTCAGTATGATTTCCCCCCCTTTTCCTTCCCCACGGTTTCTCGAAATCGACGTCTTCAAGTCCTCTTCACTCAAAAATAGCGATAAGGGGTGTTTTGTTGCTGGCAAACCCTTCTCTTTTGTTTTTTTACGCCTACTCTGACTTTTCATATCTTTCGTGCTTGCCAGCGCCCTGATACTCCGATGCCTTATTTCGCGCTGGTGCCGCAGTAAAATGAACCTTTCCATCGCCGCCATTTTTTTTGTGTTTCACACCGGATCGTTCGAGAGGAATGTCAGGCTTTTTCAATTCTCCAGCACTCGAATAGGTTAACATGGCTGAGGTTTCGACGGGTTATGCTAATCGCACTGCACCTTTTTGATTTCTTTGTTCTGACGAGCCTGTAGGGGCCGCCGGCAATTCCCTCCACTTTTTCAATACCTACCCCCCCCACGAGCGGGATTGGCAGTTGTGCTGAGAGATCCCGTTGCGCTCGATTTTCTTTTAACCTGAGAAGTTCTTTTCTGCCCCTAACTCCTGTTATCCCGCCAGAGACCTTATCCCCCCAGCTGCCGCCGAGAGTGTGGCCTGAGTGATGCGGCTGGGGATGCTTGCCAGCTTGCTGTTTTCTTTGGATGTTATGAGCAGGCTCTTTCTTGCTTGCCCCTGACGGAGAAGTTCTGGCCGTAACGAAGCCATTCCAATGTGCCATATAGAGAACTCGTAGACTCTCCCAACTCCTGCTCGGACGATAGGGAGATCCAAAACGGTCGCTCGTGTTGGAGTTTTGGGCAGTTTGTTCTTTCTGTCGTTTCGCAATTTCCACTCATGTTCGCTACGTTGTGCTCACTGCTGTTCACCCCACTCAATGGTTCGGATTGTTACGATCCCTGTTCTGGCGAGCTTTCATACTCGCCTCGTATTTCTTTTTTCTTTAGAAGACTCGCCTGCCTCTGTAGCTTGGAGCACGCAGCTTCTTTTACCTGGGGGGCCCTAAAGCCCCGGATGATTTTCTCCTCCCCTTTTCCGGCTTGCTGCTTCAAGGACCTGATGGTCGGCGTAGTCGTCCGTTAAAGTTTGAGATGCCCATTCTCGCACCACCAGGCACCTTTTTTTTTTTACTTTTCTCTTACTGGTTGGCGGACTCTGCTTGTTCGCTAGGCAGGGAGGGTTGCCTTTCGGCTTCCGGGAAGAGCGCGCCCTTCGCTTGTGTTTTTACTTGTCGCGCCGTCTCGACCTCGAGTATGTCTTTCACCCCCTTCTTCGGCTTCGGGTTGCCGTTTTGCTTCTCTTTTGCTTACCTCGACGAGCCATCCGTGATTTTTTTTTTTCGGTCTTGCCCATTTATGAAGCATGCTAGCATATGTAAGGGGAGCTTTGCGAGCCGACTTTGGGGCTGAAATAATGGATTACGTCCAGTTGCTGACGCCCAAATTCCTTCTTTCTTTTAACTCCCCTGCCCCCGAGACAACCTCTTGCCGCGTCTTTAAATCCGCCCCCTTTCATCCTCCTTGACTTCGCCTCGACTAGTTCCTTCTGCCATGTTCAATTTTTTTCAATGAAGTTATTCTCCCCTCTCCTGAACCGCGTCATATCTATCTTCCTCTCCGTTTTTGTGTTTCGGTACTGTTGATTAGCAAGCGGCTATTTGCGTGCTACCTTTATTTCCGAATATCCTAGCGCCTTTGTAGCTTCATCTTTCTCGTCTGAGTGGAGCGCGATGTTGCTGGCAGCTTATTATGGACGAACAGGCGTATTCTCCTCTTTCATGGTTGTATTTAAACTGGTTCTTGGCCAGTCATGAAAATGTCCCGCGGAAGCTTATTGGGCCGCCCGTTCGTCTCGCACGCGCCGGCTTCCTCTATCTCTAGCATTCCCCCCCTATCAAGGCTTTGTCTACTTCTATACGTCCTTGTAGAGTAAGAGATGATAATTTCACCCCCCCATCCGACTCCAATCGTTGTGTGCGCATCGGGGTCGCGTCTTGCGCTCCTAAAGTAGCGCTGGACTCGTCTTCCCCTATGTCGAAGAATACGGACAATTCCCTGGCCACCGCTTTTTCTTTTTTACCAATTCCTTTTCCCTAGCCTTTTTTCTCAGCCACATTCCTCCCCAGACCCTTTGCCGCGGCTTCGCTGTGTTGCGAATTTTATAGCCCACTACGCCTCCGTCGACCCCCCCTTCTTTTTGTTTCAGCAGACACCAAGTCTTTTCCCCCTCATCCATCATGTGAGCAACCCCCCCCCCCCCCCGACACATGCAGCTGGCCCCCCCTTCAAGGACATCTTCGTTTTTCAATGCTCGCCTCTCCTTGCTTTTCTCGAAGCGACCCTCGCGGCCCCTGGAGTTATGGCAATCTCTCTCGCGTGCCTCGGAAACCTTTTTTTTTCGAGCTTCCCCAGCTGTGAGTCCCCCAACGTATCGCCCAATTGCTTCCGTGAGGAAGAACTCCTGACATCTTCCTGCCCAGACCCTCCACCTATTCACATCTCTCCACAGGGTCGCTTCCCCCCTTTTAGTGACTTTTATTTTTTATTCGTCGCTGAAAGTTTTCTTTATTTCTTCGTCCTTCTCCCTTTCTTCCTTGGTGCCTGCCCCTCATCGAATGCTCATGGCGCCGGCCTCACTCAAGCTGTGCTTCTCCTCCAACGTTTTTAGCAACTCTCATAGCGAGGACTTTTTATATTACTTTCTCTGTTATGTTCCTAACCACTGCGGGGTAGACCCCCTCACTACTCCTTCACTTCCCCTCCTCGCCCGAGCGCACATGCAGTAAAATTATTCTGTTTGTACGGTCCCCATCTGTTCGATCGTCTTTCCCAGGAGGACCGACGATAGGCATCTCCCCCCGTCCTCCGCGACTCCCCTCTCTCGGAGTCGATGAAGCCAGCTCATGCCTTCCCCCATTTCCTCGAATTTCCCGGCTACCCTTAAATTTTCCCTCCGTCGTTTTGTCTCTAGAATCGCGTTGGCCCACCTGCTGACCTTTCCCGGCGACTTGGAACGATCCTTGACTTCCTCCTACCTCCCCTGCTCCCCCCGCTCCTCCCGGTCGCTCGACCCGCACACGACGATTTTTAGGGATTTTCACAATGACCCTCTCAGTAAAGCCCCCCCCGGGACCCTCGGACTTATGCGCGCTTTTTGCTCGAAATTTTTAAGTTTTCTATGGCGAGTAATCTCAGGCCCATTCGGTTTCCTACCACACGACTTCATCCCCGTATCCTTCAGTCATCCTTCCGTACCGGCATTTGCTCCCGACGTCGCACGTGGCTCGGTTTTTTTTCGTAATCGTCCTTCCGGAAAACAGTGTTCATTTTTTTCCCCACCTCTCTCGAATTCCCCTCTGGTGAGTTCTTCTTTTCTCGTGCATTCCCCTGCTCCCCTCGTGCCTTTTCGACGCTTGTGGATACCGATTTCGGTTGAAGGCCCATTCCATTCTTGGAAAATGTTTTGAGCCGCTTCTTTCCCGAACCCACATGCGTAAACCCCCCTTTTTTTGTGTTTTTTTCTCCACAGTTCTCTAGTAGTTGACGTGCAGACGGTGGAATTACTTCCCTTGAGTTTTGACCAAACGACCTGCGTCAAAACAGTGATCGATCCTGGAGTTCTGAGGGGTTGGAGGACGGTGTTTTCCCCAGCGTCGTCTTCTTTTTCCTTTTGATGTTTTTCTCGGATGGCCTGGCTTTCAGTTTGATGTTTTTTTCTGACGACCTTAAGAAGAGCTCTGCACTACCCCAGTGCACACTCCCCACCTACCTCTTTATAAGTTCCCGCGCACCCTTTCACCAGCTAAATTGATGGATCCCCAGAGGAAAGACCGCAGGGAAAGCCCTCATTAGTACCCCATCCTTCTATCTTTCGTTTCTATGATCGCTATCTTCTAATCTCTTTTTGTTGTTTTTATCTCTCTTTCATCTTTTTCCAACCGCGCGCCCTCTTGAAGTGGTAGGGACGTTGTCCTTTTTTTTGCCTGGAAGTTTATGTCTCGGTTATCTCTCTCTCTGTGCAGTAAGGTGGTTGCTTGAGGTTTATCGTCATTTTCTGTAGTTTGCCTTTCAATGTTCATGCTCGCGTTAATTAACGTCCATATATCTTTCTTTCTCCCCTGGAATGAGTGGGAAGATGCATAGATCGTCTCCTTCATAGTAAGGAACCCCCGTCCTTCAACTTTTAAAGCTTCTTCGCAGTCCCTTTTTTCGCTTCTGCTGTCTCTCCTTCCCCCTCGTCTATTCCCATTTCCAATCTGCACGGCATTAATGATCCTACTTTTCACCAGTGTTTTTTATTGGACGCAGTCCTGTTAGGAATTAGTGCCCCCCTCATCAAGCCGGTAGTCCCCCCTTTCGAAGGATTTCTCCAAGCCTTCGCTTACCGTGGATGCACAAGATCGAGGTAGGGACCTTTCCGCGGGGTTTGAGTGGGGGCTTCGCACTGGTGGACGAATGCTTCTTTTACGATGCATCCTTGCGGTACGGCACCGCGATCCCATTGATGTACGGTCGGTCTGCTGGTAGTCGTTTCGAGGATGCCGTTCGTGCGAGTTTTCGCCCGAGACCAGGAGTCCAGATTCTTATTCTCGGTGGCCTCGAACTTCTTCCGCTAAGGTTTTCCTACGCCCCCCCCCCCGAACTCCCTCGCCGAAGGCTGATGTCCCGGGGGGGCTGGCAAATTTCGATTTTCTCGTGCCTACCTTAAGCTGATCCGAGTTGACTGGACCCGATCGTTTTTTGGTAGTTGTTCTCTATTTTAGGTGAGCCGCGGTTGTCTAGCGAGCATTGAGTTAACAATCGCAATTTTTTAAGAGCAGTTTCCATGCTTTCCGTCGTCTTCCCCCTTTACCCCGGCTTGAAGGATTCGGCCTATCTTTCATCGACGAAGGGTTTCGCTTTTCTATCCTTGATCCCTTCCAGCATCCCGACTCAGCTGGTTTGTATTATTTGACCGAGAGGCTTGGCACCCTGACGTCTATACCCGCCCCCCTTGTACATCCCGCCCCAAGGCAGTGTGATTGGCCTGTTTGCATTAGGTCTTCCGCCCAGTGTGCAGATGTCGTATGCTCCTGAGCATTTCTGTTTCTTTCATACCGAGTCCTGGCTTACCCTCCTATCTATTTAATTCCAGGAGCGAGCGCTGTTTTCGGCTAGGCTTAGTGCTGCGCACCTTTCTGTTTCCTTCGTCCCTTCGCAGCGCTTCGTCCTCTTTCCATTGCCTTAGACTTTAGAAGAAGACGACTCCGCAACCTTTCCCACTTGGTCCCATCCGAGCCCCATTTCGAATTTCGCCACCACGATTTCCTGTACGCTAGTTGGCCTCTGAACGATGCAGCTTCTTTTTCTGGTTTATTTTCTTTTTCGGTAAGCTGTTGGGATTCCCTCCTCCCCCCAAATTCCAAATCCTTTTCGATACGTTGGTTCCAGTTTCCTTTGTTTGAGTTTGTCCCGTCTCCTTCGTTCAGATTGCACCCGAAGTTCGCGCTTTCCTGCTTTTTGTCGACCAGATGAGCGCGTAATCTGTTTATCCCTTTAGCCCGTGCTTTCTTTCCTTTCGGTAAATTTCTCCACATGATTGGAGAGTGTTGGACGACCTTTCTTTTTTTGTCTTCCTTAACCCTCTGCGTCCTTTTCGGAGTAGGGCCTATAAGCGTATAGTCCATTCGCTACACATTCACATTCCTGAGTCCCTCGTCTTTTTTCCGGTGATCTATTATTTTGTTTCTTCTTCTTCAGGGAGGAATATAGCGATTTCGGTTCTCTTTTGATTTCTCTCTTTCTTTTTTTGTGAAGACGGATCCTGAACCTCTTTGCCTTTCGAGATTACTCGGATTTCTGATCCTTTTCTCCACACTTGAGTCTAGGTGATGCATGATGCTCGCTGCATTCGACGACCCCCCTTATAGGTACTTTTTTGCTGTTATCCTGTTGGTAACATGCGATTTTGACTCTTCTAGTAGTCTTCTCTTCCGTTCCTTGGCGAGCCTAACGTGGAGGGGCGCCCCCGCCCTTCCCACCCTTTGCCGGAATGACAATCCCCTGGTCACAATCCATGCCCACCCTCTCCATTTTTTTGAATGAAATCCGACCTGTTAGTCCATCCTCGTCTGCCATGCCCTCCCTCGCCTCCTCCGAGAACTCTTTCCTGAAATATTTGATCCGGTCCCCTCCTGTATGGCCGAGAAACGACTTGAACCTTGCGTCATTCTTCTTTTTCCTCCCCTCCCCTTCCCCTTTTTTTTTGACTCTCTTTGGATGTCCGGTTAGTCTTTTGTTCAATTTACTTAGGCATAAGATCTTGAGCGCGGGTCTGCATCCTCCTTCATTTCTCATTGGCGTCTCGAGGCAGGGCAGCGTTATTTGATTTAGGCGGCATTCTTTAGGCCATGGATCTTGTTTTAGTATTTCCAGACTTTTACTTTTTTTATCCTTTCCCCCAACTGGTCCTTACTTCCCACGAAATCTAACCGCCACTTTCTTATCTTCCCTATCCGCTTGAATATCACTATCCCTGTTATCGTATTTTCCCGCCCTTCTCCCAGGAATCCGATAGTCCTTGTCTATACTGGTTTCCTCGTAGAGGTACAGACCTTTCAGTAAACGGATCCCCTCCTCGCGAGTTGCTACATCAATCTCGATTTCGTCTCTGAACGTCCTAACTTTCTCGGCTTCACTACAGACTTTCCTCGTTCTCGCCATAGTCAAAACTGCCCCCTGACATTCTCTTCTCCCCACTTCACGCCTTTAATCTCAGGTACGCCCCATGAACGCTCACCCGTAAGAGGAAGTCCTTTTCCCGGGTTGCGGTGGGCCCGTCTATTTTGCGAATTTGATGTTCAGATCCCTCTGAACTCTTTTTTGAATCCTGACAATCGCATGGATTTCACTTTCTTCTTTACTCTTTCCCTCAAGGGCCCCTTGAAATAGGAGTGCTCCCATTTCCCTCACCCCTCAATGAGAGGGATTTGGACCCGAGTGTTGGCTTTATGATCGGCCTCCACTCGCCTCTCCTTTCGTCTAAAAACTCTCAATGAGCTACGAGTGTCGCCCCCAAACAACTTATCTCCAGTGTTGCATTTTTTACGACCTCATCCCAGTCCACATCTTCCTGAAAAATCCCCCTCCCCTCTCCTAATTAGAAGACCTTGTCCTCGTCAAGTGACGGCTCGTCCAGTCTTTTTTCTCTTACTACGATGGATCCAGATTTGTGCAGGGATTCTCTTCAGTGTTTCTTCTACAGTCCCCTGACAATTTGACAAAGTCTCTAGATGCTATGGACGCCTTATGTTTTCCCCCCAATATCAAGCTGCCATTTCTAAGGAAAAAGATCATCTCTGTCTTTAATTATCTTCTTGCGGGAAGACCCTTTTCGCTGTTTATCCCTTCCAATTTCTTTACATCTCCATATGTCCCCTCCCCCCCCTTCTTTTTCCTGCCCTAGCCGGCTCACTTTGCAATTCCTTTTGGCACTTTAGGGCCACTTGCTGGAGATCTTCGTTTTCTCCGAGGCCTCCCTATGGCAATCAGCATCCTCGCTATTCCACTTCTCCTGATCAGCTCTCCGGGCGAAAACTTTTTCTCACTTTCACTTTTCCCTCTCCTTATTAAGACCCTTGAGTAAGTCTTGAACTCGCCTGGTTGTTATCATGCTCTGTTTCCCAACCCCCAACCTCGCTGTGACCGATGTTCACTGACGCAAGTTCCCTCTTTACCTCAGAATCGAATGTTTGAGCCGAACTACCGGACGACTTCTTCTTCCTCGTTCTTTGTACACACTCCTCCATATACTTTTTTCAGACCCCCCTTGCCATCCGCACCTGATGCTCGATTCTTGGGCGAATTCAATTTCTACGGTCGCTTTCCGTCCTGCCACCCTTTCCGGACCTCATTTCCGCGGTCTCTCTCCCTCCTGCACTAAAGCTCCTCTAGCCTACATTTCCCTCCCTCACTAACGGCTACCTGGCTGATTTAGTTCGCTCCAGTCTTCTCCTCTCGCGCTCCGAGGATTTAGGAAAATTGTCTCAGTTTACCAGCGAGGACGTCCCCTCGCTCTTGTGCCTCCAGGGGTCTATTTCCTTATCCTCCTTTGCCTTATAAGTTCGTGGGAATTCTTCCCTTAGTTCCAAGGCACGGACCCTGGTCCTGGCTCTCCGATTTTTTCGCCAGAAACATCCGTACCCCACTTTTTTGTTTAGACCTTTTCGGATTAATTAGGATTGGCATATTTTTCTCCTCTACGATGAGGCGCCTAACACTGAGAAGGCTTCCCAGAGTTATTCTGAATTTTCCTCGGGATTCTTTTGCTGACGGGTTTTCCTGCCGGGCTTGTGTTTCAGCGTTTTCTCGCTTATCTATCCTTGCTTTCCCCCAAGAATTAAAGTGGATAACTCCTCTCTCGATAACGCCGGAAGAATCTGATCCTTCCCCCCCTGTGCCCTTCCCCCCTACCGCAAAGGTCCCCGACCTGCAACCCCTTTGCCCCCCAGATAACTCTATATCCGAGGAAGGACCCCCTTTGCCCATTCCCCTCCCAGTTTACCTTAGACCAATACTTCGATCCTTTCTCTCTTGGCCTTACTATCTTTTCCCATGCCTCCGTTTGTTGTGTTCTATCGCTCATCTCAAGCGTCCTGCTCCCAAGTATTTGGTCTTACTTTGTAAAGGTTATGGTCCTCCTACGGGTTTTTCTCGTTTTTTCCCGCTTTCATTTTTCCTCCTTTTTTTTCGCGGCTTTCGGGCCGGGCGGTATTTTTTACTTTCTTCCAAATTTTACTGATCTGATGAATCCCTCTTCGCGTTCACGGTAATCTTTTTCTCAATGTAGAGATCATACTCTACCCCGTGGCCCAGAGATTGGGTGGCCACCCCCCGGAATCCCCCAAATCAGGAAATGAATTTCTATCTTAACTTTTTTTTTTCCCTTTAGTTGTTACGACCCTCATCGTCTAGTCATCCCCTTTTTGCGTTCCTAATTCTCTTTTCTTAGCAACCCCCGGGGTTTAAGTGAGGTGGCGACGCAGAATCGGGCGTGGGACAGTTCCTTTCCTTCCCCCATCAATCCCTTTTCCCCTTTCTCCGGAAAGTCTTATAAATTATGCGAGACCGCCTTGATTCCCATCTATTGGCATTCCTTGAGTGGTGACTCTTCACTTTTTCCTCCCTATTCCGGAGTTGAATTTGACGATTCCGTCCTTTAGCTGCGCTCGCCGTCACCCTCCTTTTTTGCTGATTATTTACTGAGTCTCGGCTTTAAGTTCGTTCCTTCTCCCTCTGCCTCTGCGTCCCTTTCGGTGGCCTCTGAATCGACGTTAGCCGTCATTCTCTCCAGCCCCATCTATCCTTGCGCAGGTGTACCTTTTTTGGCCTTTTCTCTTTAGTCCCCTACTTAATGCCGTTAAGTCCGCTTCGGTTTCAAGATTTTTTGCGGCTTTTCCTCCCTCTGCTTTCTTGAGCCGGTCGAGCGACCGTCCCATTACTCGGTCACATCGCCTCTTCCATGTTTCCAAGTTTTTTCCACCCACCAAACCACACCAGCGCCAATCCCCCGTCACCCCGAGCCCCACAACGGCATTGCTGTTTATTTAAGGCATTGAAGCGATGGTTACCACTCCATTACTTTCACGTCTACGAAGTTTTATTGGGAAGTTCCCTTTCTCTTTATATCAGGATCTGCTTAGTCTTGTTTTCTGATATCTCTTAGGGCGTGCAGCGGCAACAGGCCTATCTCCGCAATTTGAACTTTACAGAACCCTCTCCCTTGGTGCTTCACTCTTTTCTATTTTCCCCCGTTCAGACAGTGCGACTTGCCGATGTCTCTTTGACCAAATGCTCCTGTTATTTTGTTGACCCCACTCTCATTTCTCACCGCTGACGCCCCATTATTCCCTCCTCACGTGATATTTTTGGTGGCGCGAGGCTCTTTTATTATGAGCTCCAGGTGCTGAGGTCCTTCTCAATGATGCTCGGCGGGTTCCCTTGCCGGAGATCTCCGTCCTGACGCCCCCCAGGCACTGGAACCCTCTCTACCCTCTAGAATTTTCCTGAAACCCCCATGATCTGCCGGATCCTTTGTTCCTGCCCTCCCTAGTCGCGTATGTTGGGGGACTGGTCTGGGCAGGACGCTTGTTTTGCCTGGCGCGCGCGCACCTGCAAACTCATGGCACTCTTCCCGGTTGCGTTTCTAATCGTCTCTGTACATGAGACGAGTGTGTCCCCCGTCCTCTCCTTCTTCTATAGGCCCCCCCAACTGACTCGAAGGCCGCTCGGAGGATTTGAATGCCCTCGCTAGTCCTTGTTGATCCCTCGGATCCCCGCCTCTTTTTAAGCCCTGTTCTTCGTACCTCCCCAGTATGGAGCTTGCGAAATCCCGTTCGCTTTTCGGTTCCTTCCAAAGAGCTTTTCTTCGTAGGGATCGTTGAACTTCACCTCTTATCCGTATCCTCTGAACACCCCGGCACTTCTTTCCGCGTTTGGACGGTTTGATCTGCCTGGGGGCTGGATCTCCTGCCCTGGGCCCATTTCCCTCGAGGAAGTCTGACTCTGCCGTCCTTCGTCTCCTAGTTGTGTGGTTTTTTGTGTGGGGGTGGTGTGTTGGCAGACGTCCCTATTTCTCGGTACGCTGATGAAGAGCGTCGCTAAATAGAGAATGTCGGGCATCAAACTTTTTATTTTCCTTTCTTGACCTCTCTCAGCAATATTCCCTTATCTCTGGTCGAGCTGATTGAGTGGTCTCCCGTTCGGTGTAAATGAGATAAGCCCTGTCCAGCTATATCATTCTTCCGTTTTTCTCCGGCCGCCGTTTAGGTGGGCCCACTTTCCTCGTTAAGACCAGTGCCTGCCTTCCACAAATCCATGCGGTGAACCCTGAAACCAGTATCCCCTAGGCCCCCTGAGAATGAAACCGGCTTTTCACCCCCTTGCCCCCTTCCCCCTGCTCGCACTCGCAAGGTCCTTTCAGAACCAAGGAGCCCCAAGATCTTCGTCCCAGAAGTTTGGCTCTACAGCCTTAACTTCCTCTCTTCCTTTTCTTTTGTTCCTAGTTTTTTTTTCAGTAGAGATGTCTGCGGTCCTTCCTTTGTGCCTCACGGCTTTTCCGATCTTTCTTCCTTGTAGGACGGTATCGTTATCGGATGGGTAATTCCCGAGGGCATTTCATCTAGCTCCTCACCGGGCGGATTTTTTTTTCATTTTGGCACAGATGGATCGGTTGAGGATGTGCCCCCTAGGGATGGCAATTCAAATTGAGTGTCTTCTTCTTTACCCCTCCACTTTTTGATTGATCGCCCAGCCGCGTCTGCTATTTTCTATCTTTTTTTCATTTTTTTTGTGTGCTTCAAAGGGGGGAATTTTTTTTTACACTGACATTCTCAAAGTTTTGGTTTTGGTCAGCCCCCCCCCATTTTCCGATCCAGACGTTCTCATTTCCTATTCCGAGTTCAGCGCGCTAAGAACCGGCATCCTACCTCGAGTTTCTTTCCCTCCTCTCGATGTAGAGAGGAGAGTAATTTGCAAGGTTTGAGGAGGCCTCTTCCCCCTCTTCTCCAGCCGCCCCCCCCGGCAACCTCGTCCTCTTGCATCGCTAGCAATGCCCTTCCGGGCCAGAGCTTCCCTACACCATGACTCTTCACCGTCCAATTGACGGTTTTGTGGCCCTTCTTCTCCTGGTTTTTGCCTCTCGAAGGGGTCATGCGCTTTTACGAACGCCTCTCTAACGCTTTCCCTGGAAGCGAAAGTCGCAATTTGTAGCCAAACTCCCCCTCCCTTCTGCGTGCCGCTTTCCGCCTTTGCACCTTGTCACTCTTCGTTCTCCCGTGCTCCCCGATTAATTTGAGGTTTTTCGACGAATCAGACCTCTTCTGCGCGTATGTCCCCTCTGCTCTCCCGTCGACGTCGCTTCGCAAACTCCGAACATTCGACTTCAGAGTGGCGAGCAAACAAATTTATTCGACCCTTCTGTTTGCACTGGTGCTCTCTCCATCTCCGCCCCTTCCTGGCCACTCTCCCCGAGAACGCTTCTTTAGCCGGCCCCCTAGTAACTGGCGCCCCGCTCCTTGTTTTTTTGCTACTTTTCCATCTGTTTCGAGATTTGCCTGGAATTTCTTCTTCGTTGTCCTTTATTTTCCAGGCAAGGGAAGAGCCCGCCAGAGCTGATCCCTTTGAAGTTTCCCAATGCACTCAGCTTCTCCTCCTCCATCCAGCGTCCTGCCGTGACCGCTCGTCGTTTGGCAATGCTAGCTTCGGGAACTCCCTTCTCGGTTTATGTTAATCACCTCACCTGCTCGGGCTTATCCCTCGTAAGTGCGCACGTCACATCTCCCCAGCGTAGGCCACTGCCTCCCCCGCTGTGTGGCTTTGATTTGTGCTTTCTATTTTTTTTTTTGCCTTTTCCCCTCCGATTCATCAATAACGGAAGAGTCTCCCGTATGCAGTCTATGCCGATTTACAGCTCTCCCGGGCACCCTCTCTTTTACATATTGCTTCAATCCTCCTTCCCCCCCATGCCGCCCTTGCAGCCGCTTCCTCTCTGGTTTTTTTTTTTTTTGGTCCAAACCTGCTCGGTTAAAAAAAGAGGGATGTACGATGACCTTTTGATGCGCTCGACCGTCGAACCAGCTCTCCTTTTCTTCGACCCCCGCCGACGCTTATTCCAGTTCATCAGTCTTCGGCTTTCCTCTGCCCCGCGATTCCCTTTCCAGCAACACAAACGGGAAACTCCCTCCCCTGACTGTCCGTAGTTCGTGCTCTAATTCCTTTTTTTAGATTTCTCGGCAAAGCTCATTAATTTTTTAGTCCTCGGTTCTGACGAAGCGACGCAAACGATAAGCCTTCTCTCCACTCCTCAGACCGCTCCTGTGGACGTGTCTCGACGCAAGGGGGGACGGCTTCGTTTCTTCCTCCTCCTGATTTTTTGCACAGTTCTACTCTTTCCAACGCGCCCTTACGGAAAATCCCCCCCGATCGGGGCAGCAGGCGGTCTCGGCTTCCCTTGATCCTCCTTTTCCCCCCTGACTGATGTGTTCTACTCTTTGATGTATTCTGTCCCTGAACTGTTCCTTTCGCTCCTCTTCCTGATTATCCCACTCCCCCTTTAAAAACCCACAAAGTGTGTTAAGGATCTTATTCACGTTGCCGTTGTTGTCCTGACTAGGCGATGAGTCTATCTCCCCTCTCCTTTCAACCTTGAGAGTCAGGCGAGGGATGCTTTTTGTCTCCTGTTTGCCCTTTTCGGTCCTCTTTGCTTTTGGTCGGTTCCTTCTTGCTCGTCTCCTGTTCAATTCCCAGTAGACCCCTCTCCTTATCGATGCCGACGGAATCAGCGCGAAGCCTGCCCCTTTACAATTCCCCACTTTTTCCTCTCCAGCGAGGGCGAAAAAATTCTTCACAGATCTTTTCAAAAGCTGGAACCTCGTGGGAAATCCCTTTCTTTTATCCAATACGGTCCGCGCTGGGTCCGTGGCAGATTTCTCTCTTTCACTACTCCTCCGTTTGGGTT
>Ga0179591_1461812_pt1 | contig 18641 bp, 9 predicted proteins | sample CZOMad2_1_08_16f_FD_182891 | JGI IMG/M metagenome (GOLD analysis project Ga0179591, IMG submission 182891) | Vadose zone soil fungal communities from Angelo Coast Range Reserve, California, USA - CZOMad2_1_08_16fungal (PacBio error correction) | ecosystem: Environmental > Terrestrial > Soil >... | reverse complement strand
CCCCCCCATCTAGGTCGGGGTTTCCCCCCCTTTTCCCAAGTGGTGCGTCTACTTCTGCTGACGATTGTCAAATATCTCTGTGTGTGAATTGAGGGAATTTCTTTTTCCCTCTGCCACGCTCCTTGGGACGAGAAGCCTTTGCCGTTCTGGAAAAGGCAATTTTTTGTCCGCCGGTACAGCCACGGTGCCCCCATGACGAGTGTTTTGCCCCTGCGCCCGTTCTTCCTGGAAGAGGGCTACTTTCTTGCTGGTAGGTTTGATCGGAGGGGCTTAATTCTTTTTTTGGCAAAGCGAAGTGGATCTTCCTCACGGTGTTGCGCCGGTCAGCGATTCCCTCTCGAACATCCTTTCTTCCTTTTCCGGCGGATTTTTCCTCTAGTAGTTTGGTGGGATGAGGCTCTTCTTTACGGTACTCCTGGCCCCCAGTGTGAAGTTTGCTTGTCCTCCCGCCCGGGGTTGATTTTGGCACCCCAACCCCCCTCCAAGTGAGTTTTTCTTCGTCGAAGATGCCCCGCGCTCCCGTGGGTTTTTGAGACACATGTAGATTTTTGTCTCTACTGGACGCTCCCCTTCCCGTAAGTGAGGAATCGCCCCCTTCACTTGGCGAAGATGTCCCTTACCACCGAGGGAGATGTTTTATTTGCAGTTGGTTCAATTTTTTGTGATTGAGCGGCTCTACAGTCCGCCCTTCCCTGACGTCCCGGAAGTTTCCTTCCCCTCTTTTGTAATCCTGTCTTTATTGGTCGTCCGACCCACGGGTCTTTTTTCCCGGAGGAAAAACTCCCTTTCTTTTCTTGGGTTATTTTTAATTTGGCGGAAAGTTCCTTCCCCCCCGAAGTTACGTCCTTATTGTACCCCACAGGGTGAAGTCTCATTGTCGCAATCTCTCTCCTCCGTGGACGTCTCCCTTCCCTCCGGAAGAGTTTCTTCTTTTTTCGAACCCTCAAAGAAATGTGGACGTCCCCCCCATTTGAATTCACCTTCTCTTTCTAGACCCCCCCCCTACGGAAATTCTCCCCCGGCTTGACATTTTTGACCAAAGGTAAATTGAACTTAAGATGGGGGGGGATTTCTTTTCTTTAGAGGCAGACTCGCGCTTCATGCCCGATAGAGACCCGCCCTTTCCCCCCCTTTCGTAAGAGATGGATCATCTTTTTTCGGCGTGAAGCGTGATTGAAGAACCCTTTCTTCTTCTTGCGGAGTTTTTCCGAAGTCAGTTTTTCTTGAATTCCTTCAACTGTTGCCGATCCGGAAACATTTTGGATAGACATACCCTGCGCCACTTTTATAGAGCACGACTTCCTTTCCCCCGAGATTTCTGAGAACTCATGACGAACCCCTCTAAGGTTAACGGTTCTCCCTCCAGCTCCCCAATGTGCGCTCTAAGCGCCACTCCCGGAGTGGACTCTTTCCGGATAAGCTTCCCTTCCCGAGTTCTTCGACTGGCGTAGTACGGGGTCCGCCGAGATGATCCTGCAGGTTTGTTAGATTCTTTTCCACGGGGAGTTGTTCTAGCGACCCCGCAGCACACCTTTCATGGATAATATGACGCTTCGATCCCCCTCATCACTATTTTCGGAGGATAATCCCTTCACTTGATAAATGACTTCTCGCAGAAGCTAGAGGCCCTCGGTTAAAGGAAAGGTCGTTCTTCCTTTTCCCTTTGGGTCATCTCCCTTGAGAACGGATAGCTTTCTTTCTTTGCTGAGACAAGTCCTGCGGCCTCTGGTTGAGGGAAGCCTCTCCTTCTTTGAAGAAACTCTCTTCCCCCCTCCTTTCCTATGTTTGGAAAGACATTGGTCTTGCGGTGGCACGAATTTTGAGGTTCAACCGTAAGGTTCTCCCTCCCAGTTGAGTTCTTAAACGAAACGTTGGGCTTGCCATCGAGCCGTGATCCACTTGTTCATCGGCCGTTCGCCGTGGTGCTTTCCAAGTCGGACCCGCCTGTTTCTCCCTTTCATTGTCCAAAAGCCCTTCTTTTTCATGACGACTCCTTTCCTCCCTTTGTGGTTCGTATGAGAGGCCCTGGGAGATGTCCCTTACTGGTTGATCGTCTCCCACGTCCTCAAGTAGATTTCTTCCCCGTTGGCGGTGTTTTTAGCCACGGCCATGCTTTTTAGAACAGGCTCCCTCCCCCTTGCTGGAGCTTTTAACGAGCCTTTTTCTTGCTGCGCAGATGACGTGGACCATGTTGACGAAGATCCCGGTTTGCAGTGTGTTTTCTCTAGAAGTCCCTCAGGGTTAATGGGTCAGGAACCGTCTTTAAAAGTGTCTTTTCTTGACCTTTCCCAGGAGAATGGACTTTTGTTAATATTCCAGTGCGGAGAACAAGGACTCCTGGAAGGTTAAATTCTCTCTTATTTGTTCTGCTGGTGATGCTTTCCCTTCCGGTTGGTCTGGACCCCCCTCCCTCATACCCTACGCTTGGTACTTCCCAGTGCCCTACAGGTGAAGCGTTTCGAGAAAGTCCATTTTCTCCGAGATAATGTTCTTTTTTAGGCAAAGGGAGTAGATTTTGACGATACCTTTTCAGGGAAAGAAACCAACTCTTTTCCATTCTCCAAACGGGCCCCTTCCCTCTAAAAAAATGATTAACTCCTCCTCATTTCCCCCTGCAGCACAGAAAAACTCTTCCCCCCTCTCTTGGCGCGACAAGAGATCTTTTTAGGACTTCTCCTTCCCTTTCTATTCGGAGAAGAAATGTCGTGTCTCCAACTCGGTCCCATCCGTTGTTTTGTCTATCTATCACGTTGAGCTAAATTACTCCCTCGAGAAAGGCCTTGCTACTCCACACAGCTCTCTTCCTTTTTCAGAATAGTAAGGAGTGCTCTGCTGGACGTTAGAGCTGGTGTTTAATTTGAAAAACCTCCCTTTGGGGAATCCCTTGGAGGTGAATTAAACACCGGTCTTTAAATATAATTCTTTCCAGTTGCCCCGTCGAGTGCCGTGCCCTTCTCCCGAGGTAACGTTCTCCTTCTCGCGGCGCGGGTCAACCGAAAATGGACTGTCTCTCCCCCTCTGTTTGGGGACCCCCTGCGAAGGCGTTCTTCCATTGATGGTCCAGACCACCCCCCCTCACCAAGACAGCCTTAAACCAAGGTGACCGGTAAGAGTCTTCTTTTCCAAGAGCCGAAGCGACCTTTTACTCCGGAATGTTCTATAAAGGAGGTCCCCCCCTGGAATTCTAAGAGGTCTTGACATTCCGTTGCCGGACAAGGCCCCCTTTTCTTTCGAAGAGCCCCCCCTCTGAAAAAAATGTTTTTCTCGTACACCGTGTTGATGTCTTCCAGCGCAGGCCATCGAAGAAGGGCTTTCCGGCACTGGGACTTGTTCCGAGCCTTTTCGAGGCCCCCCCCCCCTTCTAAAAAGAAAAGGCGTTCCCTCTCCTTTTTCAGAAGTTGTTGGGCTGACGCCGCTCAAACCTCTGGAAAATATACCATTCTTCTAGTCGACCAAACGGTCCCTAAATTAGAAAAAGTAGTAGGATCCTCTTTTGAATGCTACGAGGAGGGTACTCTTCATTTTACTGACTTCGTACCGGACCACGGATAAATGAACATCGGTCCACTTTCGATGTTTCACGTCGGAGTTAAAAGGGACTGCCCCCTGGGTATACAAATAACCTTAATGCACAATAAAGTAGGCCCTTTCCCAAAGAAAATTTTACACGGCATCGTTAAAACTCCCTCTCGGGATGAGGGATTAAGGACCCCCCCCCCTTCGGAAAAAGGTCCAGTATGGGAAAGAACCCCAGAGACATCCGAGAAGGTATCTTCCTAATGATTCCTTCTTCCCCCACGTGCCAGCCCCACTCAGCCCTGGCCGGTTTGATAGGAAGAAATGTTAAGCTATTTTAGGAACTCACTTTTCCCTTCCTCGGTCAAGCGTGAGCCCGCCCCTCGTCTCATCGATTCCCTTTTGAAAAAGAGGACAGCTCATCTCATGAGAAAGTTGGCACAAGCTGGTCTTCTTAGACCCCCCTCACCTCCCGTCGCCCTGGGAATAGAACACCCCCTTCGCCCTTCATTCATTCTCGATGTGTGACCCCACGGTGCCCCGGGTCGAAAAGGTCTCCCCGTCGGCCGGACCCAGTACGTACCGCTCTTTTGATCGCGTCCAAGCCTCCCTTTCTGTTGGCAATTGATTTCTTTTGAAAATGAAAGGTTTTTTCCTCGTTATCATACAGATCGTTTATCGGGCTCCGAGACTGTCGGGTCCGGCTTTTTCCTTTATCCCTTTTTCTTTCCTTTCTCCAGCTTATCCAGGACTGATCCAGGTGATGACGACTCTCTCGGTGCTCCTTCCTCCTCCTCGTCCCTTCAATCTCGGACTATACCCTCTTCTTTTTTGAGAGTGCTTTCGCGAGAGACTCCCAGCTGTTCGAGAAGGGGACGTCGGATCCGCGTCTTTCCTCGGGTTTTTGTCAGAGAACGAAACTCTTTTTTCCCTTCCGCCGGGCTCTGTATCAAATCCGTAGAAATCGACTTCCTTTACGTCATGTCCAAACGATTTCACTGCCCATGCTTTTCTTTTTCTCCGATAGATTCGCGTTGCCTCTCTATTTTTCGCATAGCAGCAAGGCACGCTTGCGTTCTTTCTTTTGGTAATCTACTTTTCCACTTCGTGGTTTAGTAGACGCCCCTTCCTTTCCCTCCCCCCCCCCTAAGCTCACCCCCCCTCAAATACGCGTCGGTTGAATCAGCATATGCTTTTTCTTACTACAAAGCCCTTGAAAAGGACCGCTCTTTCCCTTCTCCGTGCAGGCCATGTTCACCATGACCAGCCAAGCAGCTCCAGCGCACATTAACCCTTCCTCGGTTGGATGGAAAGGATCCCCTCCCCCTGCAGCACTAAGCCCTGAGTCCCGCACGCGGCCCTTCTTAGAAATTGTGGATACCTTCACTTCCCTACGCCAGCTGTATTCTTTCTTTCTCCCTAAATCGACTGGGAGTGAAGAAGGCCACCAACTTCATGAGACAAGTCCCCTCCCACCTCTGCTGGCCAAAGGCTTCTCCCTAGAATAGATTCTTTTCGGTAGGAAGCCACTTCTAAGATTCCTTTCTTATCCCCCCTTTTTCAAGGCTGTGTTGCAGTTCAAAATCCCCCTTTTCCTGAAATTCTCCTGGGGATACGCTCAAACCGGTCTAGTCCCAAGCAATACCCCACCCTCCGTCGTACCTGATCCCCCTTTTTAAAGACCTCCCTCCCGACAGTTCAGCTTCCCGACTGATGCCTCGACGAAGTTGATATCCAGTCCTCTCCCAGCCCCCCCCTTTTTTGGCAGTTATTCAGACGTGTCTTTTCTTCCCCCTTCCGAACAATGTCCTGTCCAGACGGCACACAGGCGTCCTCCCCAGGAAACATGGTCTTTCCCTCTATTACTACTTTCCCCCTGGAAAATAGCAAACCTTTTTCCCCCTAAGTGAATAGTTCTGCAAGTTGGCCTCTCGACATTCTTGGAAGAAAAAGACCCGTCCCTCCTTTGTCCCCTCTATATATTTTCCCCCCCCCTTTGAGAGAGATTGGAAAGGGAGTGTCCCTCCTTTCTTTCTTCCAAGGGAAAGAAAGTTTGCAATTAGACAGAGCCCACTAGTGGATTCCTTCCCTCTTAATCTGGTGAAGTTGGCTGAGGTTTGCGGGGCATTGTTCAAGCTTCCCCCTTTTCCTTTGCCAGAGACTGTTCACAGCCAGGTTTCCTGGTCGACTCCTTTCAAGCTTCCGAAAAGGCAAAACCCGGCCGAGGGTTGCGGGGGCGGGGCGCTCCCTCTGTCAACGCCTCTTCTTCTTTAAGGAGAGCTTTTTTCTTGTCGGTCCGTTGTGCGCTTTCTGGTTACCACCTCCCTTTTCAAGTAGTGGTGGAGAGGTCCTTTTCCTCCCTTTTCACATAGCCGACGGTCTTGGTAGGAGGTGTCTGCCGCCTGAAAGATCGTAGTTTTTTAACCCTCAAGATGCCTTAGGGGGGGGTGTTCCCGAAGGTACTCCTTTTTTAGCTCTTTGAATTTTTGCTTCCCCTTCCGTCGAAGGCTTTTTCCCTTTTCTCTAGAATTTAACCTCAAGTAGAGTCTTTTTTCAGTAGACGATGCTTGGCCTCCTCAGGCGGCGAGGGGAAGTTTGACCCCTTGAGACAATTTCAGGACGCGACTCTTTCTCCTTTGACTCACCCTTTTTAGTGGTTTTTTCCCCTCCAATTGGAGCCTTTGTCCAGCCCCCTAGGGAGATGTTGATTTTTTGAGAGCCATTTCCTTTCTTTTCAGGTTGCCCCCGGAGAAGTTTTCCTTACGTTGACGGCTGGTCGGTTTTTTTGGTAGTCCGCCCCCTTTTTGTGTAGCAGTCTCCCCCCTTTTCACGCCGTAGTTAGTTTTCTTTTCCTAGCCGGTTGGCGCGAACGTCGCGACCCCCCGTTAAGTCAGTAGATTTCCCTGTCTTCCTTCTCCGACCAATTTTTCCGCTTCCGTGGACTGCGCGCGTTGAACCGCGGTCCTTTTTTTCTAGGGATTTCCCCCAGGGCATGCAACCCATGCGTGTGGAACATGACCGTGTGTCTCTTATAAGGAAGAAAGTAATCAGGAGCAAGGTCCAAGGGTCAACATCTTCTCTCTTCCCGACTCTTCCCGATAGACGGACCCTCCCTCTTTCCGAAATGCTCTTCGCTTCCCGATTCAGGCCCGCACGCTTTTTAAGCTTACGCTTGTTTTCTTCTTGACCCTTAAAGGTGCTTGCTTTTCTTTCCCCCCTCGTCGTCACCGACTCTGGAGCTGCTAAGCTTGCCCCCCAGGTGCGATCCGGAGATCCCCCCTCTTTTTTCAGTAAATAAAGCGCGTTCCCCTCGGATCTCGACGTCTTTCTGAGGAACTCCACGACAGTGCAGTCTCCTCAAGGCCAAGAAGTCTCTCTCTTGGTACGCGACTAGGAGAGGTACCTTTTCTTTTTGAGTTTTGCTAACCTGCGAACCGGTGGAGTCTCTTCTTGAAGAAGTGCTTTCCTTCTAGGGGTCGATCCTTAGTAGAAGGGTTTCTTTCTCAGAGGAGAACACAGACACGCTGGTTGCATGACATGTCGCTCCGGAGGAGGCCGAGTTTTCTTCCTCCTTTTCAAATCCCTCCTTCTCCTCCGATAGGCGGCTCCTTCTCCCCCCTCTGATACCTTAATGGACCTGTCTCCGCTCGATTCAAGTCTTGAGGAGGGTCATTCTTCTCGGCCGGCGTGTTTCCAAGACCTCAAGTCGCTCTGAAGTCGCTGAGGGCCTGATCTTCCGTGAGGAAACCGTTCTCTTTTCCGCAGATGTTGGGGAAGCCCGTCGAGTGGTAGATGTTTTGTTCCCTGGCCCCTTTTAGGTTCTTTTGCTGCAAGAAGTGCTTTGTTCCCGTCAGGTTGATGGCTCGAAAATCTTTTTGCCGTTCCTTTGGAGGCGGCCACCTTTCCTTTTTCTCCCTCTGTAATCGGCGAGTCGTGGGGTTTCGTTCAGCGAAGCGAATTCTCCGACTGAGTAGACCTTACCACTTTTCAAAATACTCCCTCTCTTTAATAAGAAGGAGGTGAATCATTTTTTCGGACAGACGATTGGGTAGATTGTCAAGTCCTCCGCTTAGTAACGAAAAGTAACCCCTTCCTTCTCTTGTGACACAGAAGTTCAAGGACCTGTTTTTTTTTCCCCCCGGAGACAAGGCTCCCCCAAGACCCTATGGTGTGAAGAGCCGTAGGATTTCCTTTCTTCGCGATGACTCTTCTCCTTGGACGAAGAGGTCATCGGACCTGTTTTCCTTTTTTTTGCTCAGTCGAAAAATTCCTTTGTTGTTTTGGCACGGAAGGTTCCCCTCCCCTCTTTAATGCGAAGTCCCCCTCCTTTTTGAAGAATCCGTGAAGTCCTTCCATGCCAGTCGCCGGTGCTGCCCTGGAAGGTTCCTTTTTTTTTTCTGGTGATGCTGGCTTTTTACTCTTTTGTCTTGACAATTAAACTTCCCCCCTTAGGAGCTGACGCCCTTTTCCTCGGCCGAGTCATTTTTGCGGAGAACGGATACACTTCCTTGCACCGGAACTTTCTCATTTTGTCCTTTCTAAAGATGGTGCCCTTCTCCCCCAGAATTTGTTAAGGCCCTCAATCCTGTCAAGGTCGCCAAACGTTCCCCCAATGCCTTACACAGCTCGTCCTTTTCCGACCTCTTAGGACAGAGATCAGATCTCTTTCCCTTTAGCCCAGGCGGGATATTAGTCTCAAGCTTAAGCGTAGCGCCCCCTTTACGCCGGTGTTGTTGTTTGCGATCCCCTTCTTTTTTTCGCTACATTACGACTTCCCCATTAGCAACAAGAGATAGGATCTCTTCTCCTCTTTTCTCGCAGGGTCCCCCCGTCCTCTATGAGGCATTGGGGATATGCTTTTGGAGAATTGTACCACCTTTCTATGCCTTAAACCCCTCCCCTCATATTAGTAAAATTCTTTAGTCCTTTTCCTTTTCTCTTCCGTGAAAGGATATATTGCTCCATTTGTTCTCGTTCTCGCCACGATGAATATGGTCCTCTGGCAGGTCCCATCGCCCCCTTTTCCGCTGGACAATTTATGGTACAGTTTTTCCCCATTTCGTAAAAGCAAGACTCCTCCCCCCCCCCTGTACTAGTCGCGAGAATTTCCATTAAATGTTGCCGAGAGACAGCGCCCGGAATGAGTCGTACCACCCTCCCCCATTGAGGTCGTTCTTATACAGGGGAACATCACTTCCACCATGATTTTAGACTCCAACGGCACCACGGAAAACAGACGATTTCCCTTCTAGAGTTAATCTGCGCATTCTCCCCCGTCGCGTTACAGCCTTCCCCCTCTTCTTAGTGGTGAGCCTTTCTCTTCCCCCCCCCCAAACATAAGGCGACGTTCCGACACCGCCAACGGCCCTTCGTCGACGTGGTTTTTTTCCTCCCTCTCCGAAACGTTAAGAGGGGATGCTCTGTCGATCGACAACCTGCTTCACCGCGTGGATTCCTCCTGGATCTTTTGTACCCTCCTTCATGTGCGAAGCCCTTTTCGAAGGCGCATAGCAAACTCCCACTTCCAAGGAAGATGAACCTCAGTTCTTTTCAACGGCTCGATGTCCTTTTTGTAGTTTAACCCCTTGGCGTGGCATCCCCCCCCCTTTTTCCTACCCAAGTCCCATTACTGTGAACATCAAAGTAGGCTCGATCGGACAACAGCCCCACCCCGCCAATGGCTAATAGAAAACATCATCGTCTATCTGGCTTACGTTAACGAACGGCGGCCCCCGGGGTTGCCGAAATTCTTCCCGAAAAGAGTCTTTTTCTCCAGTTATCGCAATGAGGATCGGTCAAGAATGCTCCCGCCTTCCATAATAGGTCTTACGAACTAGCGTCTTCGTTGCGAACGGTCTCAGAGTGAGCTAGTATTTTTTTCTTTCTTTCTTTTTTTTCTTTCCCCGAGATAATAGATCCTTTAGTTAGTCCTGTGACGGCAGAAGATAGGGCTTGACGCATGAGCCCCTGTAAAAGCTTGTTCTTTTTTAGCACTAGATCACTCTTCACACCTTCGAAGACGAGGCCTCCCCAATAATACTTTCCTCCTTCTTCATCTCCCTCAAAGGTAGCACCCTGGTCGAATTTAGTTAATATTCGACGTTCTCTACCCGCTCAGTACCTCTTTTTGATAGAGGACCCGCTCCCTCTTTTTTCCCTGATGGAGACCCGGTTCTCACCTGAATTTCTTTTCGTCATGTTTCTAAGATCGTTCCGCGGAAGATTCGCGCTCGGTGTAATTGTCGTTTTATCTGCAGGATCTTCCCCTTTTGCTTCAGTGAAGCTCCCCCCCCTTTTGGGTGGACGAAGAGATTTAGACTCCCCCTCCCCTGAGGTGATTATTTCGCCCCACCCGCGTCGCTCCAGTCGTACTTCCTTTCGTGAGGCCAGTTTGCAGAAGTGTAGAGCATCTTTAGTAGGATCCTTCTAGTTTTGCCCACGCGTCGTCCATGAAAATATGTCCCCCCCTTTCCAGAAGGGATCATTCTCCTTTCCGGAAGTAAGACTTTTTTACTACTGGAAGTCCTGTACAGCAGTTGGGGCACGGTTTCTTGAACTATCGCTCTCAGTCCTCTCCCCCGCGGCGAAGTTCCCCCCAGAGAATAGAGTCCCCTTTTTTCTGGTAGTATACTTCCCCCCACCACCGGGGGGTACACTTATGGTGAGCATTACCTCTCCCACGATATGCCGCTACTTAAAATAAGCGTTTCTCCTCCCTGAAAACTGTTGCTTCGAGTGGGGCGACTACCTCAAGGCAGGTCACCCTCCTTACGTTACTACGACGGCCCTTTTTCTTCAAAAGAAAAAGCTCCTTCCGGAGAGATAAAAGAGCTGCACCCTCGGTGGCTGAAATTCTCCCCCCCCCTCTAACAGCCCTCCCTTCTTTCCGAGTACGAGTACTGAAGAGGACTTGTTCCTTCCAATTCCCAGAACCAAACCGGCGAGCGACGACGGTCTGGATAGACTATCTCTTTCATCTCCGGAAAAAGTCCTTTTTCCTCACTGAGGTCCCCCCACAGAAAACTTCACAGCGGGCCCGTAGCCATGCTTCTCGGCCCTTCCTTTTCAATAAGATATGTACTTTTCTCTCTCCCGCAAAACCGCCGTGCTTAGAGGTCACATAGATGAACTTCGCCCCCCCCTGGCTACTGACTTCCAAGGAGATGTTCCCCAGTAGATAAATGAGAAAAGCCTTCTCTCCCCTCCCAGACAGAAGTTTCCAGCGATCCGCCCGCGAAGCGTTGATTCTCTAACTCAACACCCCTCTTTTTTTTGCAAGTTCTTCCTCCTGGACCGGCGTCGAACCGGTCTTTTCCAGACGGCACCCGGTCTCTCCCCGGAAAGGGCATAGAAGGCCTCCCCCTTCCCCATCAAAACAGACCCTCGCACAACTTCCTTCCTAGGACAAGCGTGCTCTTTTCCCCCTTTTGGACATGGGACTTCTCATCCAGGGAAAATCCCTCTTCCCTCCGTTGGTGTTGGTGAGATGGGACTTAGGACCTCTCGGTAGGGCCTCAAGTGTGCAGTCTCACGTAGCCCTTCGATTTTTTTCCCTGGTTAGATTTCTGACTTTTTTAGGTTTGCTCCTTGTCTTCCATTCCTCGGGGAAGGGTCCCCCCTTTTGTTCCTTCTGGAACAGGCTGGTATAGACGCCCTTTAGCCACGGCTTTTCTGGCAAACCATGACTCTTTTTTTCTTGGCGCGCAATAGCTCCAAACGCGTCGCCCCCTGCGAGATGAATTTCTTTTTTTCGTTAATCTTTGGACGACTGATGGTTGCTCTGCTCCTTCTTCAGAAGTAGTCTGGTTGTTTCCTCAGCTTAGAAGATATTGTTACTCCCAGCCCCTCTCCTGGTCTTTCCTTGAAACGATTCACCGTTTTCTAGTCTTTTTTCCCGAGCGCATCGCTTTTTCTTGTAACCTTGCCCCCCCTCAGATTTTTTCCCCATGGCGAATCGAGTTTTAGTTTTTGTCCTTCCCACGCCACAGTCGATTCCCTTTTTCATATGACGGATCAGAGCCACGGTTTTGGGGGAAGTCCTGGAAATGTGAGGCAGTCTCCTGCGGGAAATCCCCTCTTTCTTCCTCCTTGATAAGAAATTGTCTCCCCTTTTCCCTTTGAGATGTTGATTTGAGAGGTTAACGTCTTTTGAGATGGTTTCAGTTTTCCCTCACATGGAATTCCCTTCTCTCTCCTGCTTCCGGACTGGTCGGCTTGAGGTTTCTGGTACCCCCCCAGGGTAGTGATGATGAATTTCCTTCCCTTCCCCCGAACCCAAAGAGTTGTCTTTTTTCTTTTTCGAGGCAGAGCCGTTGAGTCCCGTAGACGAAAAAACCCTCTTTTCCGTCACGTAGCCCTCCTTGGTGAAGTATACTCCCTCTTTTTTGTCTCAGCGATGCGCGTGCCTGGCGCCGAGTTTCCACCGCGATTTCCCCGAGAGATAGGGAAAGGGTTCTTTTTTCTTTCTTGCCCCCAAATGCGTTTAAATTCGTCCCGTAGGACAGAGTCCGAACGAGTTTCCCTCTTTCCGATCCCGGCTTGACCTTTCATAGGGTCTTATATTGAGAACCTTTCCCAAAGCTTTTCCTCGCTTCCTGATCTCATGTCGAAGGCATTTCCTCTCAAAGAGATTGGATCCAGTCCTGAGGATGACGCGGTTCGGCGTTGATTCTGAGGCTACTTTCTTCCGTCAACCGCTGAGAAGCTGCACTTCATCACCCTTTATTTCCCCCTATCCGGAAAGATACATGACGACAGTTACACCGAGCGCCAGCTGAAGATCTCAAGAACTTCTTTGAGATCCCTCCTCCATCAAGACAGTGCAGGTTGAACTTTCCCTTCCCCCTCCGCAAGGATATATGGGACGCTCAACACAGCCGGAGTGGGAAGGATCTCGGCCTTATCTCTTCCCTCCTTCGACCCCTTTTCCAAGGGGTCCCTCTCCTCCCTCTGATTAAGAAGGGCGTAGTTCTCTTGGGTCGACTTTACGTTCTACTGTCCGGTGATCTTCGAACAAGCAGCACCTTTTCCTCTTTCATGCTCAGGATCCATGGCGGGCGATAAATATGAGATAGATTCTCTTTCCTCCCTGCGTCTTCTCCCCCCTTTCTCCAGGAAATGAAAGGTGATCCTCCCCTTTTCCATGAGGAAGTATCACTCGAGTAGTTTCCCGGCCAGGGTCCTTCAGTGGGTCCTACTCCCTCCAATTCGCTAATGTGAGCCCCCTTCTCTTTGATGAGATTCCTCCGGCGCCCCGGTCCATCCCGGGGGGCAGCCGCTTCGAAGGCCTCTTCCCTCCCGAAGCGATTTTTTGTTTTTTGGAAAGCCCCCGGTAGTTGACCTCATAGTGTTGCTCCGGACTCTTCCCAGTGCAGGTTTACTTCCTTTTCGCGTCCACGACCGTGGCCGGTTTGAACGCCCTTCCATAGGAGAAGTTGTGAATTCTTTTCCCGGCCCTCTTGGTGGCAGTTAGCGACTTTTTCCCCGCCTGCGTCTAACGGAAATTGTACAAAAGATCGCGACCTAATCCGACGGCGTGTTATTTTTTTTCTTACCTCGACGAGGCTGTCCCGTCCGCAGACTCTCTTTTGCTCGGATTTCCCAGTTCAAACGTCGACGAAGTCTCTTCGGTGGTCTCCCCTTCTTGGTGGTGGTTCCCCTTCCTTTCCCCACAACGAACTGCTTTTTTGAACGGAATTTCTGAGGTTTTTCGCGCGGGTGACGAAGATGTTATTTCGGCTTTCCTTTTTGGCGTTTTTCCGTCGAAAAAGGGTGGCCGTCTTTTCCCTCTAAGTTTGCCGCCCCGAGGAGCTGCGCCGATTGTGGGTTTTTTCCGTTGAGGCTGACAGTAGATGTTCCTGGCGCTGAACATGTCCCTTCATTCCTATAGTCCGGGTTAGGTTTTGGAGGTGACGGCCTTTTTTCGGAAAATTTTCCCTCAGGAGCTGTTAGACATTTGCACCGACGGTTCCTCGTGGAGGATTCACGGAGAAAATATTTTTCGAATTGAAATCCCTTTTCCCGGGGCGACCATTCCGACGTACGTTACCCGCTTTGTTTAAGGACGCCCCCTCCCGGGCATTTTGGCACGCACCTCCCCCCTCCCCCCTTACACAGATCGCTTTTTCCCTTCCCGAGGAGGAAAGAGATCCTCTTCTTTCGTTTAGCAAAGGCCTGGATCCCCGCAAGTCGTAAGGTAGCGCCCACTATACGTGTGTGGGGAGAGGATCTCCCTTTTTTTCTTTTCCCCTTACGACTTTCTAGCCAGAAGATCCCTTCTTTTTTTCCCCCAGATCGGATCTCTGGTCCGCCTTTTTTTTCTTTTCGAGCTGGTAAGGCTTGTTCTATTTGCGCCAAATGCCGTTGGGCGACCTTTTCCACAAAGCGGGAAACCTCTTTTCTCCGGGGACCCCCCTTCTCTTTTTCCGGATCTCGCCGACACCTTTTTTTGCCACGATGAAAGGTAACTCTTTCGTGCAAAATGTTTTTCCAGAGAAGGAGGTCGCGCTTGCGCCTTCCAGGACAAAACTAAAATCAACATTCTCGAGTCGGAGAATGACCCATTCCAGGGCAGCTCGACAGCGACTGGCTTCGTAACAAACATCACATTCCTTTTTCTTTCCTCCGTTCAGTGCCGAAAAGGACCCTTCTCTCCTCGTCTAAACGGCACCTGAAACCGGACGATGAACATCTTCGTCACTTCCCGCAGCAATTAAATGACCAGACCTTCTCCCTTTTTTCCAACTTGGACCCTTGAGTAATGGTCGCTTTTTCCCCACAATCAGGTCGTGGCGCCCACCGCCACCACCTCGGCTTTTCTCCTTTCTTTGGGCGGGTCTGCCTCTCAACAAGTCCTTTCTTGGACACCGCCCAGGGCCTTTGACCACCTCTTTTTTCACAGAAGTTTCAATTAAGAAAAACTTTTTTCATTACCAGTGAATGCGCTACGTCGGGTCAGAAGGAATGCTTCACGGCAACAAGTCCCCTTTCTACTTCAAATCGTCGTCCTCCTGGAAGAAGCAAAAGTTTCTTTCCCTGGGAGTGGACCCCCCTGATAACTCACCTGACGGTGAACCCTTTTCAAAACGATTCGTTCCTCCTCCTCCAAGGGTTCCCCCCAAAATAGAGGAGGGCTATTTTTTTTTTCCCTCCTTATTCCCCAGGTATTGCTTCCTGGGGACTCCAAGGCGTGGCCCCTAAGGCAGACGTATACAAGTCTTCTTCTTTGTGATGACAAACACCTTCCCAGAAATGGAATTTCCTTGGTATCCTTCCAGACCCTTTCCGCGAGCTTCGGCTTGTAAGGGATTTTCCCTCGAGCCCTGGAGCTCTCTCCTATAATTAGATCTCTTCTTCCCCCCCTAGGAAGACCTATTTCGGCTCCATGGAATGCTCCAGATGGTGAGTGGGTTTTTTTCTCGATAACCTTTCCCCGTCGGTTCCCCCTATCCTAGAAAAAAATCATAACTCCTCCTCCCCCTTCGTCGATAGTGTGATCTATAAACCGGTGTTCAGGTAAGATCTAAGGAAGAAGTGCCCGTTCTCCCCTCCGGGATGGTTTTCCTCCCCTTCTAGAAGGAGGATGAGGACTGACTTCCCTGAACGGTTTTATCGTCATGAGTTTTCCTTTCCTAGTCTCCTTAGCGCCGTCTCCTTTTCCGGTGTACTTTTTTCTCCCCCGGTCGTCCTGGCCGGATCGGTCCTTCGAAGTGCCCCCCTTCCTGACTTACTTGAGATTAGCCTTCCCCCTTGAAGGTGTTCCTCACGACGAAAGCCTAAAGATAGGTGCTTTGGCCGTAGTCCTCCCAGGTGAGAAGTTCTTCCCTAGTCGGATCCTCCCCCCACCCCCTTGAAAAACGAGTCCGAGTAAAGAGCCCCCCCCCCTGTTGGTCCTTCGGAGTAGGGCCTGTCTAACTGGTAGAGCTCCCCCCGTAATGTACACACTGTGGGACGGCCCTGTTTTCCTTTTTTCATATAGATACGATTCCTCCCCCCCGTGAACCCCTTATTAGGCACGGATCCGGCGACACGGGCCTCCCCTTCCGATAATCACCGCTAGACGGACTACATTCTTTGTGCGCTCTCAGAAAACGGCCTTCCCGCGAAGCTAACCCCCCTAAGAGTTGGTTCTGAACTGAATCAGACAGTTCATGATACCAGAAGACATTCCCCTTTCGTAAAGGAAGCGAAGACTTTCTTTCCCTTTTTCGGCAACTTCCTCAAGGAGAGATTCAAAAGCTTACCCATATCACTCAGGTGTCTTCGATTTTTACCATTCTTCTCCAGATGCAGCCTTAGTACCGATGCATTTTATTATTCCCTCCTCTTCTGCTCAAGGCCTCCTCAGACCGAGGCATTCCGGCGGAACGGGATCCTCGATTTGGAAGTCTTTCAGGAAACAACGAAACTCTTTACAAAACGTCTCCTCTTCAATTCTAGAAAGATCCTGTCGGCCTTAACCAAGAATTCTGTTAATAACCTTTCTTCCCAGACCTACAAGTGATCGAGGTCCCCCTCTTCGACTGTTACCTTCGACCCCACACAGGGCTACTACTTCAGTTTTCCCTTCTTCCAAGAAGTAGTAACTCTTCTTCCGACAAGACATCCCTAAGTAAGCCTCTTTTAAGAGTTGATCTTTCTTTCTTTTCCCAAGACAACCCTCGCATTGGGGTGCAGTCCCTCCCTTGGATTTTTGCCCTTCTTAGACACTCCTGGACTGTTCCAGACTCTACTTTCTCTTCTCCCTGGGAAGCGGGCCTCCCTGACTCAACCGGCAATCAAAAAGCCCCTAACCAATATTACTTCTCCCTGCCACGCGTGGCTCTCCTCCCTTCCGGACCTGGACTACTCTTGGTCTAAGGGCCACTCTTTCTCTCTACCTCTGAGATTGGAACATTGCGAGACCCCTTTTTTCTTTTTCGTTAACCATTCCTTCTTCTGTGCCGAGAAGCGCTTTCCCTATGTCACGTTAGTGATTTTCTGTTTCTGGTTTGTTTTATTGTAGTCCTCTTTTTTCTCCCCCGGTGGCATGGGACGCACTTTTGATCTTGAAACATCTTTTAGCAGGTTCTCATTCCAGCCACCCGAAAGAAAGGCATTTCCTAGGTGGTTGATTTGGAGAGACCTTTCTCTTGCTATTTTTTCCCCTAGCTAAACCGGTCGGGTGAGGTCAATCTTTTAGCAATGGTCTGATTCTGGTGGTATTTAAGTGGTCAGTTCTTCCGGTTTTGGCGTAAATTTACTCTATTCTCAGAGATCGTTCCAAGGTCGGATATTCCTTTAGGTTTTTTCGGACAATATTCTCTGGCCTTTTCAGAGCCCCCCCTCGCTTTTGGGGGGGATGGCGATCCCCTTTGCCAAAGTTTTTTTCTTCAATAAGGGTCCGGGGTGCCTTTCCTGCGGACACTCCCCTTCCCGCTGTTCGATACCTTGTTCTCACGAGGAGCGCCCGTTTTTTTAGGTGAATTAAGCCACAGGGACGATCAGGACTTCCATTTTCCTTCGGGGGACTCCTCCGGAGAAGAAATTTGAGGCGTGTCCCCTTTTCTCTTTATGTGAAGCTGTGGACATTGAGAGTTGAGATGGTTCACTTCCCAGGAGTCCCGTTTCTTCGCGGAGTCACAGGGTAGGTTTCTTTTTCTTTTTAGTCAGCACACGGGTCCTCGGCAGGTTAAGGGAGCCCTCCCTCTTAGCTATTATTGACTCCTCTGCAGGCATCTGTTGAGACCGTTACCGGAGTTAAGTAAGGATCTTGTGCATCGATCCCAAGCGCTTGTCTCTGCCTTCCTTTCCTTTCACCCTCTGTTAGACCTAGCTCCTTGAATTTTTCGCAGACAAGCAGTCCCCCCATTTTCTCATACGTACAGTAGTGCTTCTTACATTCTCCCCAAAGAAAGGAACTAATAATCTGCCATTTGACCCCCCCGGTACATATTTTTTTTTTTGGAAGCTCTTTTTTTAAAAGACTCCTTCCTACGACTCTGCAGATTAATGCGCTCTTACTCCTCCCCCTCCCTGATTCGCAAGAATTTCTTTGATGGAGATGTGATAACCTTTGTTCTGTTCCAATCAGGTGCTTTGTAGGAGACTCAAGTCAGGCCTCTCGGCACTTCCCTCCCCCCTTAGGCCCATTGAGGTGGCCCCCGCCAAGTTTCCCCAGACAGGTATCTCCCTTTCTCCAAGAACTCTAGTCGAACTAATGACTTTTGCCTTCCAACCTGCCCCTCCTGCCGGCGATATGTCCCTTCTTCAAATTTGCTGTGGTTACGTCTCGGACTCGAGTTCTCCCTTTTCCCTTCCTTTTAACGGGGGAAAAAGATCTCAGAAAGGGAGGTGTTCGTGTTAGAAGATTCTTCGTTGATTTTTTTTCCTCTAGCCCCCCCCCTCCCTTTGAAGACCTGCGAATGCCCCTCACTTTTCCCGACCCCTCGTTTACCTACTTTTTCCTATGAGATATCGGATTTTCCTCTTCTGAAATTTATTACATCACTTTTTCGACAGCCTCTTTCTTCCGTGTAGGCACGGAGTACTTTTTTGCAAGCGGAGACGCGTTTTCCCCTTTGTCCACTCGTAGCAATCCTTTCGACAGGCATAGACCTCTTGTGAGAGGAAACGCCGTTTCGTCTTTCCGAACTGACAGTCGCGGTTCTTTTAAAGAAAGATATTCGTTCCCCTTTTTTTTTTGGCCCGAAATTTTATAGTGAGACCTTGAGGTAACCGTTCATGTTTCTTTCAAGTTGGTCACGAAAACTTGCCGCTTTTTTTCTCTCCAAAAGTCTTCACCTTGATACCTTCTAGGCCTTCTCCGTGGTGAAGTTTTTCCTCTCAGGAAAGTCTTTCTTCTTTCGCGTAGACTTTTCTTTACCCGAAGACGTTTCGTACCTCCTGGAGTTTTTGTTTCCCGGTGGTTCCTCGGACCTGTTTTCTCTTTCCCGCCTCAGAGTTCTTCGTAAAAAACTTTTAGTCTGATTTTGGGCACCTTTCCCCCCCCTCCTGTTCTCCCAGGCTCACCACTCCCTTTTTCCAGTTGCTGAAAGCGCTTCCCCTTCTCTGAGCACTTCCTCTCGTCTCCCCCTGTTTTGACTTCGTTAGCGAACGTCATCTGACCATCAGGGTGTTTCGGAACG
>Ga0179591_1315453_pt1 | contig 18641 bp, 13 predicted proteins | sample CZOMad2_1_08_16f_FD_182891 | JGI IMG/M metagenome (GOLD analysis project Ga0179591, IMG submission 182891) | Vadose zone soil fungal communities from Angelo Coast Range Reserve, California, USA - CZOMad2_1_08_16fungal (PacBio error correction) | ecosystem: Environmental > Terrestrial > Soil >... | reverse complement strand
CGTTTCCCCCTGCATTGACACTTGGGGGAGATTGGTATCCCCTCAAACGCCCACTGCAGACCCACCGTTACTTTTCTTAGTCCCGCTTGGGCCCCCGATCCGACAGACCTCGCCCATAAAGCTTCCCCTCCCCTCCAGAAGGATTCATACCTTTCCTCTGGCTTGACTCGTTTTACGAACAAAGGTTTCATTTCCCCCCCCCTTATCATTGAAATGATCTCGTTCCCCTTATTGCAGCTTGAATGACCTCCTCTTCCACTGCTTTGCCTCGTCATTGTTTCCCCCCTTTTTAGCCCAATAGATCCTCTCACCTTTCTCTTTTTCGTATCCTTATCACAAAAGAAACCCCTTCCCCTTGTCCGAAAAACCCCGTGAATCTCCATGAGTTCGCTCACCCTATGTGATGTGGATGTCCTAATGATCACACTTGAGCTCCCGGTGTTTCCATGAACCCCCCCTTTTCCCTTTCTTCAATACCAAAGACCCCGTAGTGCTCTTCAAAACCCAGTATTGATCTCTCGCTTCCCCCTCGATACTCGAGCTTCTTTCCAGTTTCTTCCCCAGTCGAAGGGAGCCCTGACGTACCGGTTTTTACAATGTAGGAATACTGCTTTTACCCCCCAACCGTAGGCGAAGATAAAAGTTTAAAGCACCATCTTGATCCCCCCCTCTCCCCCAAGAAGTGTCCGGGTTTTTGTTCGTCTTCGGCCAGAGAGTCCCATGAATTTCTTTATAGAGGCCATTATTGTTTTCTCCTTCCAGGACGTATATAGTTGTTTTTTCGGATTTTCCCTTGAAGCCCGCGCCAAAATTTTCCATATAGTGAGCCCCCCCCCGTAACCTAAATTTGGTCTCTCTGAAGTTCAGAAGACACTGCTGGGGTGTGGTTTCGCCATCCCCCTTCTACTGAGGAGACCTTCACCACCTTTCCAAGATTCAAGACCTCTTTGAGCTTTCTCCCAAAGAACTTCTTTTCGCTCCCCCCAGATTTTCCAGACCCCAGGTTTATTCAGAGAATAGATCTGTACATCCCCAGAATAAAATATGACCATTTTAATTTAGGAGATGTTTGGGGACCATTAGTTGTTTCCCCATGCCCGGTGACTTCTGAAATCCCCACCTCCCTGACTGCCAGAAATGTGTTTTTGAGCTGCGCCCACCGTAATTGTTGACTGAGTAGCGGCTGCATTTTTCCACTCTCCTTCCGGGTTTTGAAGTTTGGAAGTGGCCCCCTTGCTGGTTCGAGGGCAGGCTCCTTCCAGGTTTTCTTCCCGCGAGCTTCCACAGTGGGCCCTACGAAGAAGGAATAGAAGTGTGGAGCCCTAATCCTAGATCCGGAAGACTGTTACTATTCGATTATCGAACTGACCATCCCCGCCACCCTTGAAGATAAACAACTCCTTTCGCCCCTGACCGCCATGTAATTTAGTTCCCCTTTAATAAGTAGGAAAGGGAATCTGGGTAAATGCCCCAGGCAGGTTACTTTCCATTTTTTCCGTTTCCAAGGGGAGTACCCCCCCCCCTCCTTCTATCCACCTCCCTCCCTCTCTTCCCCACCCCTTTATCACCTAACCCTCCCTATCCCGGACCTTTCCATCCCCCTCCCCTTGTGGGGGGGTTGGTTAGGACGGTTGTTGCATGCGATATTTTCCCCTGCCTTTTGGGGAATGTCAAGCCGTTCGACTCCTTCTTATAATGGTAACTTGCCTAATTGTTCTTCCCAGGAAGGTTACTATGATCCTTTTTATAAGACGTCCTCGATCAGCGCGTGATAGTCCCCTGCTCCTCATTATGATGCAGTAGTTTTCATCTTCTGGGCAGGCTGCGTCGATCTGTTTCTGGTTTTTTCCCTATAAAGGTCGAAGTCAATCCGAACCTCGGGCCCCAGAGCCTACAGAGACCTGTGTTCCCCCAGCAGGCTGAAAAATGTCCCCTGTTTTCTTTTTTAGATACGCCGTCGACCCGAGCCCTCCTGGTTTGTTTAAAGTAACGCGGTCTAGTATATACTCTTTTAATATTCTTTTCTTTAACCTCCTAGACCGCAGGTGGGGGGGGGGTTTTATTGTCCACCATGAGCCGGGTGCTCGCTTTACTATCCCCCCTTGCCGCTTCGTTGTGAGAACGCTCTTGGTTTCCCCTTCCTCCGGTCCAAGGAATTAATTCCGTGGTTTTCCTTCCTCCCCTGAATTTCACCTTTATATCGTAGACAGCTGACAATGGTCAACCTCTCCTGTGCTCGCTCTGATTTCCTTCCTCCTACTCATAGCCTCTGAAAAGACTCATTGGCGACAATGGCAGAGCCCGCCACATTTTTCTTACCATTTCCCCAAGCAAAGGCCCTCTCCTCTATCACCACTCAAGTATCCGACCCCCGCCAACTAGATGAGGCCTTGCCCTCTCATATCTCCCGCCAGGAACAGATTTCGTCCCCTGCGTCTCTCCTACCCCGGCCACCTTCCTTTATGTCCTTTGGCTTCTGCTGTAGCAGGAGCAATACACTCCTTTCGTAGCAGGTGGAAGACCATGGATGTGATCTTGGGGCTTCTATGTAGAATTATAATCCTCTCCTTGGCCTTCGATGTTGTCCTGGCCGGTCCTTCAGTCCCTCCCCAGAGATTTCTTAGGCCCCGACCCCCCCCCTTCCTATTCCTATCGTCGCGAGACATCCTCCCCCTGTCTGGGCCGATTATATGAGGCTATGCCACATCTACAGAGGCCCCAGTTCCCCCCCCCGGCAAAGTCGAATATCCTAGCAATACGTGTCAACCAGTGAGAACTCCAAGGTTTGATCCTTGATTTGGGCCCGTCAATTTCACGGGCGGTCCTTCTCTTTTAGAAAAGTCCACTTGGTGTGCATCAGAGTGTAGGGTTTCATTTATAAACCCCCCTCGATAGACCCGGGCCTAGCACCGGTTGCCAGCTCCCCCCCTCAATAATCTTTTGTCTCAATACTTCTTTCTCGTCGGGCGAATGTCTGCGCCTTCTTTAGATTTCGAGATAACCCCCTCCTTCCTGGCCCGTGAATCGCGGGGTAGGTCCTTCCCACAAGTTTAGGCTGCACTTTAAGATTCTTCCCAGTGTGAGCGTCATTCAATGATGATACCCCTTACGACATCATCGTATCCCTTCCATTAGCCTACGTTTACATCCTAACAAGAGGAGACCTTTTTTTATTTCCCGTGGGGCCGATCTCCCCAAACCCCAATTACCGCACGTCGGTTCTGTAGGCGTCATAGACGTGATGGGATATCACTCACGGTACAGGTTTTCCCAGTTTACATGTGGGGATGCTTCAACCTGTAGTCTCCCCTCCCTTCGACCCTACCTAGTCTCCACCTTAATCCACAACCTTCTAAGCCTCCTCTCCGAGATAGATTCCCAAGTCCAAAGCGTTGCCTATTCCCCTTTTTTTGTTGAGCGAAGGCTGGGAAGTGCGAACTCTTGTGTCGCATGGTGCCTACGCTCGAACCTCTCGAGAGCAGCCAGCTTTTGCCCATGTTCGAGATTATGCTACGGTTTCTTCCACACCTTCGGGAAGGCTCGGCTGTAACCTTAGAAATCCTCTACTTCTATAGGTTTTTTCTTCCACCCCCCGAGCCCCGGCGAGCCCATTTTTTTAATCTTTCCTCCCCCCAGCCACATCAAGGCTGACGTTCCCTCTTGCGGACGATTCTTCGATATTCCCCCGCGCTGAGTTCAGTTATTTATTCCTGGAGTTCTGTGTAGCTTAGGTGCCCCCTTGTATCCCCACACCCAGCCTTTTCCTACTTGATCCCCCCCCCTCCAGGTGTCTTTTCATTCTATCGAACCCACATAGCGTGCTTTCCTCAGAGTTAGACTCTGAGTTACCCTAGTGCGATTTCCCCCTAGATATTATGTGCAAGTTGTGCGCGAGGAGATCCCCTTTATACCTCCCCTGTCCCAAATTGCGGTTTTGTTTCTCCATTTCACCACTTAGTCCCTCCATTTCCAGAATTCTCCCTTTGTTGAGCAGGGTTGTTCACTCTCGAACCAGCGCCGGCTTTCTGCCCCCGATTGCCCTTTTCTCCCTCGCATAACTCCCCGCTTAGTCCGAGAAGTTTTTCTCTGCAGCCGCGACTGATGATGGTTTATTCTCCTTGGGTTAGACGGCGAGACTACACTCAGCTCGCATACCTTCACCCGGAATCATGGCGATCACACATGTTTGCCCTATAAAGGCCGACCGCCTAACTCGCAAACTTTTTCGATAACGTGAAGTCCCTTTAAGCTGCGACAATCAAAACGGTTGCCCAAGCCTTTATCGACAAGAGAATTTACCTTCCCCCCCCATAATCGTGATTGTTGATTATGAGTCGTACCTCAGTCTTATTCAGAGGCCACCCTTCCCCGTGGACACTGCCTAGGGACGGGAATACGGGAAGGCTAATCTCAACCCTCGGGGCGGCCTGCTCGCGGCCTTGAGCAGGTGACCTTTTTCGGTTTCCGCCTATTGCGTCCTGGTTCCTGATGCTGTAGTATGCATACAAAAAGTTTTTTCTGACCATTTGCCGAGAAAGTCACCCCTCTGTCCTGCGGAATTACGTCGGGGTATTAGACGAACTTTGAATTTCGTTACCCACGGAGAAGCGACCCCCCCCCTCCCTGAGATACTTTTTCCTAGAGGGCTAGGGGGTGGGATCCTCTCGTGATGGTTTTGGAACCCCCCTTAAGCAGTGAATTATACCTTTCATTGGCCGGACATAGACCATGATACTTTACCCTTGATACCAGCAGAAATCGGCAGAGAACCAGTGAGACAGCCGTGTTTATGACTCAGCAGTCTTTTTGCACTTTTGACTCGTCCGGATTGACTAGCGGCGAAACTCGGTATTCCCCTCAGAGACGGCGACAATTCTCGTGAGGTTACAGGCCCTGCTCTCCTTTCCGCTTCCCTTCTTTCAACCCGTGAAGAACCGTATTACATTCTGAAATTTTTTATAGTCTTAACTGTCTTGTTACGACAGGTGCTTCCTTTCATCGTTTTTTAGCTTCCGCCCTTTACCAAGCATGACTGAAAGTCTATCCTTTACCCGAGGTGTAGGAGGTTACCTCCCCACGAACTCCTGAACCTCTTCTTACCAGCGCGCCTGGTTTGATCGTTCTCTTTAATTGCCCTCCAGATTCCAGCTTTCTCACTTTCTCCAAAGAGAGCTGTCTTTGATTGCTAGTGCCGATCCCCCCCCCCCCCTTTTCCGCGTTTTTGTTCGCCTCTTACTCCTCGAAATGGTGCTCCCTCGCGTTTCTATTTACCCCACCAACCCCCCAAACCCCCCTTCCTTGGACCGATTGGTACCCCCCCCCATGCGCGGAAATGCGATGCCGTTTAGTTTGTAGGCACCTGACCTCCTTCAAGCCCCTCCAGTCAACGTCCATGGTAGTACTCCCACAACAGTTGATCTTATCGGACCTGACTCTCTCTCATTAGCGAAGCTGGTTCATCTAGAAGGTTAGGACTACGTTCGGCCCGGTTTTTTGCCTGTAGAGAGCCCTCATTTCCCCAGGTCGGCGAAGGTCCCCGTGAACTCATAGGCTAATTCCGGGGCCCCTCAGCCCTTCTTTTTTTGGCATAGGACTTTCCCCCGTCAGCAGGATTTTTTCTCCGGTTAGGGGTCGAGAGAAGGATACTTCCCCAGGCTATGAGCTTTCGTTCGATCCCCTATTTGTAAGCGCGCGTCCACAACTCCGATCTGTCTCTCTTTGAGCACCGCCCAATGTGTGCCTCCTTTCCCCGAAGCCTGACTAGCCCATTGCGCTCGAAGCGGCAACAGCTCTTCAAGCAGGGACAGGCCCTACTTTCCCAGTTTAATTTTTTCTAACTTTCTGGTCCCCTCGAATAGTTCTGAGTTAAGGCTTAGCTTATCTCTTTGTTTGAAACCCATTTGAAGCAAGAAAACCTTCTTCCCCCCAAACGAGGAGTTTTTTTTTTGTCAATTCCCCCATCCTCTCCAGGGTGATTAGATACGCCCCCGCTAGAATGATACTAAAAAGTTCCCCTCTGACTAGTGGAAGCACCTTTGCACGATTTTCTTTAATATACTTTATCAGTGTGTTTGTTCCTTCGTGATTATCTTAGTCTAATCATAGAAGGTTCCCGGGAGACGTGAGTTGAAGTCTTGACCCCCCTCTCCGTCATCGCCAGTTTCTTCCAGTAGCTCCTGGCGACAGCTCCTTCCCATTTGCCGTAGTATTTCGTCTTACTTATTTCCCCGTTCCCACCTTTTCAGACCCCTATCCCCCCCCGATCCCATTTACGCCACCCTTTCCTCCCCCTTTTATGACTTAGATTGGTGATCCGTACACTTCCTTGGTATAACCTTTCCGGTTGCCCCGAGAAGGCTAGGTTCTAGTACAGCTGTCCGCAGGAGTGCTGCCCATTTACCCTTTTTTTTTTTTTTTTTTTTTTTTTTGGTGTTTTTGTTTTTTGTGTTTTGTTTGTTTTGTTTTTTTTTTTTTTTTTTTTTTTTTTCTTTTTTTTCCCCTCCTTTTATTTGTTTTTTTTACTGTGTTCCCTAGGTACTCTTGGGCGGCCTAGTCCTCCCCCCATCACACCCCGTTCGACCACCTGACTCCTTGTAGATCTTCAGTGACTTCGCGTATTGGGAAACCTTTTTAAATAGCGGGAATATTAGCGTTTTCAATAGTCCTCCTCATCTTTGGTGATAGCGCCTTTTCAATCTTCGTGCCTGCCGTCGCTCGGATCGTACTCACTTTTCTGAGTCGTTGACGTTGTTGTCGACCGATCCCATGCCATCTATCCTAAACCAACCCATTTTCCGACTTTCCGGCGGCTAGGGCCCACAGAATTCGTGTCCCCCCCCGGCATGTATTTAGTAGTCTTTCCCCAGGCGAAGTCATCCCGGTTCCCTTTCCATCTTTAAGACCTCGTATACTCTATATTCTTCTCCCCTTTGTTGAGAGTCTGATTCCTGAGATCGATTAGAAATTTCGACATGCGCCGGCGTGGTTGGTCCTCTCTTCCTTTGTTTCTCGCTGATGGGGGCCCCGTAAAGCGGTCAAGAGGAACTCAACAATAGCTTTAGGCCCTATATTACTGCCAGGACTTCCTAGTCGCCCTAAACAATGATAGCTGACCTCTGCTTCTTTCTACATGCATGTGCGCTAATATCATTTGTGCCCTCTGAGTCTTCCCATATGCCGTAATAAAAGGTAGGCGCGTCTCCACCCCCATTTGCTTCCTATTCAACAATACTCCCTTCATAACAGTCGAAATTCTGATCCTTCCCATTCATTCCTCCCCATATCCGCTCCATATACTCGACATCATCATACAGTGCATTCCCTCTGCAAGAATAAGGTACGTTCCCCCCGGGAAATTTTGGCCGATACCTTAAGATCTTCCATCCTGAGGCAGAACTTCAACCCTTTTTTTCTGGAGCTGGTTGCGCGTCTGTCTACCATGTACCTCGATATGGAAAGGAGGAATTGGACCTCTTCTTTTTCATGATTAGGCGCCAACCTGGCGATTACTATATCTTTCTTTCCCTCCCATTTAAGCATATTTTCTCTCACCTTTTTCCTTACTTACTCGCCAGAGGAATGTGTAACCGTCCTTTGATAACTCTCTCCGTCTGGGAAATTCTCCCTCCAACCCCCCCGGTTGCAGGACATGTAGCTCCACGTTTCTCCCCCTTTACATGGCCTGGGAGGAGTCGTTTGACCTACGCTGTATTTCTCAAAGTTCCCCACACAAACTACCGTTGTCCAATGATGTAGTTGAACTTCCTTTGGTTTCTTTCGATACTAGGAAGCCCCATCCTAAATGTCCATGCTCGCGCGCGTATAGTTCTTGTCAGCCCGCAGTACATGGTAGTGCTACTGTACGCGGCTCCTTGCTGTCGCTCATTTTTTTGAGACGCCGTTCAGGGAGGACGTCCTTTTTTTTCTGAGCAAAGTTGAAGAGTGACTCTGGATCGGCCATGTTGCTTTTCCCTTTCCCCCCCTTTATGAGTCCCCCCCCTCCTCACTCCCTCTGCTAACGTCCTGATCGATAAACTGCAATCCTTTGAGAGGCGGATTTTCCAGTCAGTCCTCCTTCTTCCACCTTTATGAGCTTTTTTCGAAGCGGCCTAGAAGATTCTTTCTGCATTGTTTGAAATGGTCCTTGTCCCCCTAACTTTGTTTTTCTTACATCCCCCTTATCCCGAACTGCCGACGTCCTTCTCCTCCCGGGAGAAAACGCTTTCTCCATCTCCAACCGATATATTTACCCTCATAACCTACGGTGGATCTCCCCTGCCCCATCCCCCCCGGTTTTATGTACTCGCCTGCCCCTCCAAGATGCAAGAACCCCTTACATTTTTTTTTGCTCCATTTGCTATAAGCATGGTACCCCCCTCTAGTCCACTCTTAGCTGGAGACCAATGACGCGACCCGCCCGGGTCCCTTTGCATTAAGTGGCACTTTTTTGGATTTCGTACTCAATACTATCTATTGGGGCGACACGGTGAACCGGTCGTCTCTCCCTTCCGGTGATGACCATTTTTCCCCCTACCTCAAAGCCGCCGTCGTCTTTGTAATCCCCTTCCTTTCTGTTCCTGATATCGCGAGGCCCCTCTCTTTTAAAGTTTCTTGAGCTACTATTGTCTTTAGACCTCTTTAGGGAGTCGTACTGACCCCGGTGCCCCTTCGACCCCTCCTTAGACCTTCTACAGTTGCTCCAGGAACCTGGCGACTGCCCCTCTTGAATGTGAGGGCATGGCCTCCTACTGTGGATTTCCTAGACTCCATCCTTTCCCCCCTATACCATTGTGATCGCGTCCTTCCCCGTTGTTTCGTCGAGCGAGGAAGGTTCCCACCCTTCTCCGACCAGGTGATCACTTTTTTTGTTTTCATAAGTTCAATTAAACTCTTTCGAGGTCCCGCCATACCATATCATCACGAGCCTGAGTGACTGGGCGTGTCTATATTATCGGTGCACTCTGACTTTCCGGAATGCAGTCCCCTCACCCTTCCTTGAAAGCCAATATGTTAGCTCGGAGATTATACGGCCTCATTATCTTGATGATGAGGTCTTGACCCCTCTCTCCCCTTTTATCAGTTCCTGTTCCGCCTCTGAGTCCCAGCATAGCGGCGGAATCGTCTCCCAGTCCAGGTAAATTATTCCCTTCTCCCCAGACCTGCATACTAGACGCTTCAGAATAATTTCAACCCCTTGGAATCAGGAATGGTCTTCCTGTTCTCTACAAGAGTGCTTATCTCTCTATTTACACCTTTTTTTTGTTTAGAGATCGTGTGATCCGCATCCCCTCCTTTCCAGTACTTTTAATTTAAGGACGCTGAGCTGCGGTCGATGAGGCTTTTTTTTTCAACATTTTGGAAGAAGATGTAGAGCGGAAGATCTCTTCGTTCTAAGGAATCCATGACGATCTGCACATAAGCATAGGGATACTTTCTGCCGCTGTAGAACGAAATCGATTTCATTCTCGGGTCTTTCACTTCGTGCCCGCCATGCCCTCCTCTGCAACTGAGCTTCTTCGTGCCCCAAAAAATCGATCTTGCAGCTGCTCATAGCTTTCTGAGTCACATCTCAAGGTGACCCAGTCTGAACCCCGCGCTTTGTGTCAATGCGGTCCAGGCATCTCGGGAAACGTGTTGGGTTGGGCGTTCTCCCTCCCCACCAACACCAACGCCAGTTATCCCCCCTCGCGCCGGTTGCAAACTCCTCTTCTAGACGAGGCGTCGGCCAATCCTGAACCAGAGAACTCCCGACACTTTTCCCATTACCGTTTTGAACTTGCGGCCCACTTCACAGACCGTTTGCGAGGCGTCCACCCTATTGCAGCTCCAGTCGCGGCGGTGGGTTCCCTAGTTCAACTTTCTTTTCCTGTTTTGCTTCTCACCTAAAGAAATGTGCCTTCACCCTCTCTCCGCCTACCCTTGCCATTTCTGCGACTAGCTTTACCTTAACACCCCCCTAGCCCGAGCGTCCCTGTTCTTTGTCTGCCGCCCGACTTCCTCCCCCCAGTTTTTCCCCCCAGGGCAGTCGCCCCACCCAGACCCTCCTTCCTACAAAAACGAACAGGCCTATTTTAGACCGATTTAATCCCCCGGAGAACATGAGTCGTGCCGCGCTTGATTTTTTTTTTCTATATCTCCCCCATGAGCAAACCCCTTCTCTTTATTCGGTTTCCTGTCTCGCCACTGTGCATGGCCACGACCTTCGGAAATAGCCCCCTTCTTTCCCACTATGCCTGATTTTTTCGTAGACGGGCTCGGCTCCTCGGGGGTTCCAAGTCAATTCAGCAGTGATGATCCCCGGCCCGGAAGGTATGTCCCTGGCTTTTTTTCGTTGGGGAAAATAAATTGTTTATCAGCCCCGTGAGGCATCGGCGAAGCATTCTCCCACCCCCTTCTTTTCTGCAAGTAACGCCCTCCGGGTGAGATCTCGGTGTCAGGGACGTTACATCCTCGTCTGGAAATGCTCACACCCCCGCTTGGGGTGGGACCCAACCCACACCCAACTGGTTAGGTGCTGCCTCTCAGTCCGTTCTTCCTCCTTGGTTCTCCCGTCCCTCTTCCTACCCGTTGAATGTACATACTGGCAGATATCGGCCTCATGCGTTATCTCACTTTGGAAAGCAGTCCACTCCCCCTCGCCAGACCCTCCTTATTGATCGCGAAGCGGAAAAAGACTTCTCGTGGATAGCCCAGGCGCCGCACTACACTCCTCGATTTCCCAAGCCCTAGGTTAGCGAGAGATTTCCCTGGGGAAGTGCTCCTATCTCCCGATTTTTTTGGGAATCACCCCCATTGACGTGCCCGACACTATGATCCCCTTGATTTTTTGGGCAAGTGGCCCCCTGCTCCATTACCTCTGAACCGGTGCCTTATCCGCCAAACTCCGAGACTGATAGAACCCCCTTTTATTTTTAGTGCATGAAGCACGATTGCTTTCTTCCCTTTCAAAATGTAATACATCTTTCTATTTCGCAGCCTCTGAGACTCTTCCTCCTTCAAGAAGGTGAGAGTGCCTTATCTCTTTAGTCCGGGCAAGAAGTTCGTTCCTACGTTGGAGAATAAGCCTCCTGGCGCCGACCAGTTCCTACACGTTGCTCTTTGAATCAGATCCAACAAGCAATCCGATCACCCTGCCTGGCGATTTCCCCCCCCCCCCCCTGCGACAGCATTCTTATAGGTTATCTTGGATTCCCCGTACAGGCAGGTGCCGACATCTTTTCAGCCCCCAGAGTTCCCCTAGGAGAGATGGATCTGTTCTCTGGTACTCCGCAGCGTGTTCACTCCCCACACGCGCCTAATGTAGACTGTATATATCGAGTTTGGGGTCCAGGCCCCTTTAAGAAATTGGTGTCGCCATTTAATCATCCTGATGTGTTATAGAGCCCACTTTTTTAGTATTAGGACGATTCCAGTTCGGATCTCACGTACCGTCAGGATGGTCGACCTTTTCCTTGATTTTGTTAGATATCAAGTTTTGTACTCAAAACCCAAGGGCCTGACACCCAATCCGGAGTATAGGAACACATCGGAGCATACTTGAAAGTCTTTTGATAGTCCCATGACGTTTCCCCCTTAGGAGATGTCGTGCCTTCCCCCTATTCCCCGATCTCATATCTCCCCATCTTTACCCTCCTCATTTGTTTTTTTTTTGATATCGCTAGAAGAAAATTTGGGCCTTCCCCGTGAAATTGACGGAGGGTCTAACCCTTGACTAAATGGTTTGAAGAATTCTTGGGGTTCCCTAATCAAGTGTTTCGTCGCCTCCTCCTCCTCTAAAACCCGAATACCCCCTGAAGACTAATATGTGCCTAGACGATCGGTGACGCCCCCTTTCCTACGTGAAAGAGCTATATACCCCTTTTTCTTTCTTCGGCGAAGTAACCGGTGGTTCCACACCAAGAAAGAAGTTACATCACCGTCAGACAAGGATGCCGAAGACCCCTTTTTTTTCCGGGACAATAGCCGATCCCATCCCCTCCTCTCGCTAGCTTCTTCAAGCCCGTCGGCCAAATGCCCATAGATTCCCTTTGCCCAAATTTTTCTGATTGCCACCAACCCTTTCATTCTTCTTTTATCTAAATTGCTTTGTGATAGGCTGTGGTTCTTTCTTCTCCGAGATAGACCATATGTAAGATGGCCTGGTCAATTGATGGGCTTCGTCGACAACGTTGAGGCCCTTAGACTGCTTAAAGCGTAGTTCCTTTTCTCTACCCTTTTATTGAGTATAATAGCCCCTTACCCTGCAACCGCCCCCACTTAAAAAAGATTAACCGTTTCACCTCGCCGCACTGTCCCCCACCGTTGTGATAAATTTTGACAGGTGGATCTTCCCTATGTGTCTGAGTCGTGCACTCTTTTCTTTATTTTAGCCCAGTTTCCCCACCTCCTAGTGGGGGCGGTTTTCCTGTAGTTTCCCTTTTTATCCGAGATAGATTTAATAACCCAGACTCGTCGAGACCATGATCTTTGCTATTCTCTCTTCGATGTAGTTATTTTTTCTTTTTTCCCTCATTCCCTGAGGTTGTTTTCCTTAGATCTCAGAAGGACTGGGCCTCTTCTCTCTGGTGGAAACTGTACTGACACCTGGTGCTAAGAGTCGAGAATTCGGACCAAGTTATGTTTCGCGGCCTTCCCGCCCCTTATGAGCTCCCATCCGACTAGGAAATATTTCCCCTTTCTCCCCCTAACCTATACCGAGGAGCTTCTTGCTAACTTTGCGCTCCCCTCTTCGAACCTCCCCCCCCGAGCGATGAGGGCATCGGTTCTGTCTTCCGTCTGTCATTCGAAGCCATGCGCATTTCGGATCCCCCCTTCTTACTGTCTTCACCTTGTATAACTGGGGCGTTCACCCGCTTTACTTCCTTGTGCCACTGAGACCCCCCCCGCCCCTGGAAGATCAATGGTTTTCTCTCACATGTTCCGGTTGCGCGACAACGTGAACGACCACGCGAGAGTCATTTGAGTGGCGATTTTTTCGGTCACCTCCCCTCCCTGAGAACGATAGGCCCCATGTCTATGAAGATCCTGGTTCTCAACAGATGGCGGTTTTCGTTTTCCGGAAAGAGAAAGTACTTTTTTTCTGGTTCCAGTTAACCTGGAGCCGTAATCCCCTTTTGCTCCCGAAACAGACCTGCTCCGGTGAGAAGTTGCAGGCTCGTTCCCCATCGCATTCCCACTATCTTCACGGTCCCTTGCAGCCGTGGTTGCTAGTCGGTCGAGCAACTGTTTTAACCCCTTTATCGAGCCCATATCCGAATTCGGTGCTGCATTTGCTCATTACGCGACCACGCTTGCTTTTATGTGCTTGAAGAGACGGGCAGTCTTTCCCGTGAGTCTCCTGCTTCCTTTATCTCCCCTCCTCTGATATTCCTTCCTGCGCTAGGCAGGATTACTACTTTTCTCCACATATGGCCGGCGTGCTGTCCCTTGGTCTTGACGCAATCCCGCATCTCCCGCCGCTTGGTTGCCCTTTACCTGCCTATGTGAGCGCCCTGGCCGGCCTCCTTCCTCCCTCTTTTTTTGCCCCCCTCCCCCCCCCCCAAACCAAAAACCCAAACCCCCAAACAAAACCCAACCCCCCCCCCCAACCAAAACCCACCCCCCCACCCCCCCCCAAACACCCCACCCCCCCAAACCCCAGAAACGCCAAAGAGCTACCCCCCCCCCCCCCAGCCTGACACCCCCATGGATTTTCCAACCACACACCCATATAGAGAACCACAAAAAAAAACCCACAACCCCCCCCCCCAAAGTTCCCCCCCCAACACCCCCCACAACAAACACAAACAAAACCAACCCCCACCCAACAACACCCCCACCCCCCCCCACACCAAAAAACAACCCCCACACTCCCCCCGAGTAGTTCAGAGATTCTTTGAACGCAGCACTGGAGCCTCTCCTTTTTGCTCGTGACGGCCGATGTTTTTATGTCCCTAAGACTCACGAGCTTACCTTCAGGTGCATTAGGCGTCGCTTTTCAGCGTTTCCACGGTCCCCCTCTCCGCGTCCGGTTACGCCACATTTCCCCTCATCGCATCCAAGACTTTCAAACACCCCCCCCCCCCCCCCCCACCCCCCCAGACTCCCCAGCTCCCACACACCCTTTTACGTTGTTTTTTTAAGAGTCCTTCGGCTTGTCGGAGACTTTCTTACGCTAAGTGCTTCTACCAGGGGCACACCCGTTTGATTATCAACAAAGTCTCGAAGATAGACTAGTTCTTGTCCTTGAGAGACACACCCTTGCAGAGACGATTTCCCAGTATGATTTCTGAGCGTTAGTTCAGAAGTTTGGGAGGGTCTTTTTTCAACCCCTACAGAATAGGCCTTAGGCCGTTTCCCAGTAGGGAAAGGAGCCTATGACTTTTTCTCTCGGATGGCCATGCCGTTCCGTAAGATTTAGGACGATTTTTCGCGTGAATCGGGTTAGGGATGGGCGTCCTACGTCCCTTTTCAACACGACACAAAGCCGTCCCCTTATTAGCACCTGCGGTTGAGCCTTCCCCGCTGTTCTCCATTGGGTTCCCCGCGTCCCAAAAGTACTTACCTCGTTCAGGACCTTCCTTCCTACAGTGTGACAGAACGTTCGGTTGGGTCGCTTCTTCCCTGTTTTTTTTTTTCTCCCCTTCCGACAACCCTGTCCGTTTCTTATATATCACGTCAGACATGCCCACTTTCTTCCCCTTTTTCCGAAAACACGCCTCGACCAGCGCTCCTTTCCCTGATAATCGATCTTAACGTTCACCTTCGGGTCGTGAAAAGAAATTCTCACCCCCTCGAAAGAGGGAGTTCCACCTGCTTTGTATGAATGCAAATTCCATGCTTGCTTTCCCTTCCTTGTTTCGCCCCATATCTCGTTATTCCTTGATCTTTCACCCCCCCGACAACCTTCCCCTTTTGGATGGAAAAGTTTTTTTTCTCTCCTCCTGGTTTTTCCATTAGCGTCTCTGATATGATCCATGCAACTGAGGCCCTGCTGCTGGGAAACCCGTCCTTAAGGGCCTCAGAAAGCCTTAGTCTCCCCATTGATATTCTCAGTCGCTCTTGCGAGGCCGTGTCCCCTTAAGTCTGTGAGCCCATTTCCCATTGACGAGATATGGCAGCTTTGCTGTTCCTCGATTCTGTGCATCAAACCCTGCTAAGGAAACCCATAGTCCCCTCATCCATTGGAGATACCTTTCTCCTCAGCTCCGGCGGTTTTCTCTATCGGGCCGTAAGTCCAGCAGACAGCTAATCGTACCACCCCCTAGGTTCTTGTTCTCGATTTACGTTCTTTTTCGAGATCATATTTCACCCTCCCAACCTTGCAACGACGGTTCTTTTTAGCACAGACGTGCGGCTCAGCACCAGGAGAAAGAGCACGCCAGAACCCCGTTTATCTCTGAGCAAGGCAAACGGTCTGATTCGACAGCCAGGCGTCCCCTTTTTTTCTTCCCCTGAATTGAGTCTCCGCCCTCCCTGATTTTCGAGATGGTAACATTTTAAGAATGCTCCTCTTCCGATCCTCTTTATCCAGACCCGTCCCCCCTCCCTTGAACTGACCGCGTCCAAACTTTCCCTTTGGGAAAGTGAGAGAACAATCCCTACCTTTTTCGACTTAGAAGAAGCCACTCTCGGCTCCCACCTTATTGCTTTTTGATGAAGAACCCCATTCTCTCGTACTTTCATTCGATATCGTCTGTGTGCCTCTGAACTCGCGAGTGTTCTTCATTTATTCCGAAGGTTGCGACACGGACCGTTTCCTAGTCCCTCCCGATATTCCATCCGACTTTGGCGCCTCATGTTTGAAAGACACCGAATTGAAGACGCCTCATTGTTCGATCTTAGTCGATCTACTACGCAATCAACGCAGTGATCTTTTCCGACAGGAGCAGCCTTGAATGTCTGCACCAGTCGCGCCACTTTCGTTGCCCCAAAAGCTACTCCAGGCAGTCCGCTTGCCCCTATTTCGGGCCTCTAGAAAGTCCCGCGGCTGTCTCCTTGAGGGGCCCTTTTACTTCCTCCTATGATGGCCCCCAAGTCGGCCTCCCTGAATCTTCGGAGGCTAAGGTCCATTGCTTTTTTGTCGTCCCTCCAGGAAATTCCTACCATTTTGGTCCCGCCGCCTGCCTTCAGCGTTTTCTAGGATTCAGTTTGTAGTCGCTGCCGTTCGTTTTTTTGCTTGTTCTTTTTTACCCTTCCCTATCCTGGGGTCGTGGTTGTCGACGACCCTTGTCCTGGACAGGAAATATTTGCGACGCCATAAGGTCCTTTCAGTCAGTGACCGGCTTCGGCCCCTTGTCCGTGCGGTCGTGCCCCATATTTGTTTATTGATCGTCGTTGTACGCACCCCTCGCCTGTCGCACCCCCGTCCCTTCGGTTTCCTTTCTTCTCTCCCCTTTCTCCCCCTCCCCTCCCGTGCCTACATCCGAACGCTCCCGAATGGGACGTGCCTCTTCCCTCGCCCTTGTGTAGACTATAGATACGACGATTTTCAACATGTTTTTCGCCCGCCGAATGGGGGCCGCTACGCCTTTGTTTTTTTTTCTTTTTTTGTTCCTCCTATGTCAGGCACCTATTCGAAACCCGCATCCTGATCCGCCCTCACTGACTACGCTCTAAGACGCAGAGCGCGGGGCTTTCTTCACGCGTGTCGATCAGCACACTTCTTGATTCCCACGTTCTGCGTTCTTCCCTTTGAAACTTCTGGATGGTCCCCCCGTAATGCTCTATCCTTCATTCCCCGTCATTGCTTTCCCGCACTTCCCCTCTCCATCCCGCCGCCTCCCACACTCTTCCACGCCGAGTCCCCCTCCACTTAGGCACGGCGCCCCCGATCCGCACCTGCCCTGGAGGACTTGTTACCTACCTGCCGGACCGCCCGTCGCTCAATCCTCATGTGGCACGTTCGCATTTCTCCCTTTCTTGGTGTATCGGGTCGTGTGGCGCGTCTGTCCTGACGAATCGAACCACATATAGTCGGAACCTTTCTCTGATTGGCGCAAAGGAGGGGTTCGTCCAGCCACGTGGGGACCGGTACACTCACTTTCTTCTTGCCAACCCCAATTTTTTCCTTTGAGGAACCGGCCCTCTGTAACGCCTCAAGTGCCTGGAAAAAGTAGAATTATATAACTCTAACCCACAGTGCGTGTTCTTTCTAGAATCCCACCTTGGTGCGACCGAAAGGAGTTGTTTCAGGAGTCAGCAGTCAGAGTCACGGAGTGAGGTAATGATTTCGAAAAATCTTAGTGAGGGGCGTAGATTTCCCACTGGGTTTTTCTCCAAGAGACTAACTTTCATCCTTAGACAACCCCAGTTTTCTCACCCGATAGTCCGGAGAACAGTATTCAGCTGTCTCAGGGTCTTTTCTTAGTTCCTTTTCTCCCGGATTTCCTCTGCTAGCTCCTGGGGCCTCTCTTCTCCAACGTGTTGTGAACAGGAGCATGTCACCTGCCCCCGTTCCGTACCCCCTCCCCCCCGCGAGACTCCAGTGTGCGCGTCAACGTATGACTCAATCCCTGCGAGCCGCGTCCTTTCTAATCTTTTTCCCCCCTGAACAGGAGATTGTCTTTCCGTTTTTTTTTTCCTTTTTCCTGATTTCTCCCAAGAAAGCCTTGCGCTTGGCGAGCGAGTCTCCGAGGCTTCGGATTTACAGGTTGATAGCGCCTGTTTTTCGCCGTCGTCCTAAATCCCCCAGCCGGCCTGCTTTTTTTCATGAAAGAGGATGTTCCCGCCGCTTCTTTCGATTCGAACGCCTGTAACGATTAGGTATCAAGAGTTGCGCTTCCTGGCGACCAGTTGTTTGGGTTGGCTGTGTGGTTTGAGCAATCCAGGTGCATCCGCCGGCGCATGGTGAGAATGTTTCTACCAACATCACGCGAGCAGCCCTTTGGAGCCCCTTCTTCGCCTTCTGCAATACACAGCGGGCTTTGTGTTGGGATAGGAAATTTATCTAAGATCTATTTGGTGGCTCCCGGTTAGCAGCATGGAAATCTTTGTTTCGCCATACCCGGTGACGCCCTCGGTGCGTGGAAGCCTTTAGTTGTTCAGCTCGGTCAATAGAGAGTTCCCCTGTCTGGCGTAGGATATTTCCTTATTTCTTTCTCGTGACATGTCCTGAAACGTTGCACTACTGCCTAGTCTTCTAGGATTGAGTGAACAGCAGGACTTTACCCTTCTGCTGGCGCCGACGAGCCCTTTCCCCCTGGATTTGAAATTCCGTGAGTCTCCCTGACATATTTCTCCGCGCTCGCTAGGTCCTTCCACGTGTGGAGGCCTGACATTGAAAAGACAGATCTCATAGGCGTGTGCGTTTTCCCCTATAGTAGCTTCTAAATCCTCATGCCAAGCGCGGTATCATTTTGACGATATATTCGGCACATGAGAGCGAGGGGTCTTGCCGTCCGCTCGACCGCCGCCTGCCACTCCCTATGTTCCTTCTCGGTTTTTTTCGGAGAATTTTCAACGATGTATGGTGTGAGACGATCGGAAGAGTGGGCTTCTTGAACTCTCTCCGTCCAGCCCTAATTTTCCTCCCCCATTTTTATGATCCCTCCCAAGAGGTTTTCCCCTCGTCCCTCGTCCATCAGACGTTGTTAATTCATTAAGCGGGCCACCGGCGATGTTCGCACGAGGGTGTCCTTTAGTGAGCTCGGCCCCGCAAGATG
>Ga0179591_1279301_pt1 | contig 18645 bp, 25 predicted proteins | sample CZOMad2_1_08_16f_FD_182891 | JGI IMG/M metagenome (GOLD analysis project Ga0179591, IMG submission 182891) | Vadose zone soil fungal communities from Angelo Coast Range Reserve, California, USA - CZOMad2_1_08_16fungal (PacBio error correction) | ecosystem: Environmental > Terrestrial > Soil >... | reverse complement strand
CCTTCGTTCCTGTGTTTGTTAACCCAGGCGATGTGTTGATAAGACTCCCCTGGTGACGTCCAAATCACCTTTCTTTCCTCCCCTTGCAACTGGCGCATGTTCTTGACACCTTTTCCCCCGTCGCTCTTTGTTTCATAGCCCTCTAGTGACAAAAACAACCGCCCGGCTTTTCAATTCATCGAAATGCCCCGGGACCAATCCCCCATTTCCCCTTGCCCCCCAGGGCCCTCCCCATTTTAAGGCACCCTTTCCAGTTCAATTTCCATCTTCCTGAGTTCACATTTCTTCTCTCTTGTTGCGTCACCCACACTACTCAACACCTATTAGCTTTCCCTTTTAGCTCCCCTTTGCGATGCCTTTTTAACTCACCATCAAGGATCTTTACCGTAGGAAGACGGATGTCACCCTTTTGTCGGCACCTTCTTCTTGCACTTCTCCCCGAGATTCAAGGACCCTTCGTTGCAGGAAATGTTTTCATTTCTACATTTCTTGCCTTCTGTTAACATCTTTCCCCCAATTTTCTTGCATTCCCCCGCCTCCTGATCATCCTTTCGGACATGTGTCCCCCCTTTCGTCGCAGTCTGAGGCCCTTGATTAGTTATTGAAAATTTTATTTGAGTTTTAAACCATCCGATAGTCAACCTACACTTTGTCCCCCTATTTTTCAACCGCTTGTTTCGTCCTCTGTCCCCATTGTGGCCCTTCCACGTTTACCTGTTTCCTTTCCACTCTTTTTCACCTGGTGTTTAATTGAATGATCATCACCAGATTTCCCGACTTTTTTCCTCTTCCCCCATACTGGTTTCTCTTCCCCTCCCTAGCCTTCCTGACATTTCTCCCTCCATTGTTCCCTGCAGATCTGAATAGCGCTTCAACTCCCCCCCTTCCTATTATCATCGTGAATGAAAGATTCCCTTCCCCCCTCTTAATAAAGATTCTTCTGTCTTCCCTTTTAATTTCCCCTCATGAGCTCATTTAGCCTTCAACCTTATTACAGATCTGAATGTTCCCCCGGAGAATGTCAGGAGATCTTTTGAACTTCCGGAACAATTCATTTGATGAACGTTTCTTCCCCCCGGTCTTCTCAAATCTTTTTCTTCTTCCCTTTCATCCCCCAAACACACAGTTCTCCATTAGTCTAATCCTTTCAAACCGGTATACCCCAATGGACTTCTTACAATCCCTTTTTTGTTCAAAAGATGTTAGTAGCTGGCATGCTCTTATATATCGCCTACTTAATTTAAGTAAACCTCCCCCCATTCTCTGCTGCTGATACCGGCCCTCCCCTTTCTTCCATTTCGAAAGTCCCTCCCTCTTTCCCTTGTCTTGAGTGGAATGCTGACCACGTGGATGGCACTACCCCCTCCTGAACTTTTATTCAGAGCCCCTGCCCTCCCCCGACCCCCCCACTTTGCCGTTCTTGAGGCTCTAAGTAGATCAAGTTTTGGCCCCTCCTCTGCCTACTCCGGAGGTAAGAGTTATCTTTCCTCTCCAATGGTCCCATTCTCCCCCCATCCTTCAACCCTGATAATTCTTGTGTGAGTATGTTGGAAATGTTTCAGAAAGAACAAGCCGAGCCCTTTCCCCCAGCTATTGGTCCGTGGTCCTACATTAGCTTTCTTTTGGCGTTAATTTGCCTTACCCGTCTGTCCCTTTTCTTATTCTTTTATCGATCTTTACCGCCCTTGTAATTTTTTTCATCGATATAACATTCTTGGCCCATAGCTTCTCCAATTCCCATCCCCTCCGAGAACATTTGCCCTTCCCCCGCAATTCTCCAAGTTGCGCCTTGATCGAAGAAAGCGAGATTTCTTCTCTCTTAGATCACACCCCTAGCTTTTTGTTCCCAAATTTTTTACTTCTATTCTCGCCTTTTTTCTTACCCCCCCTTCCCAACTAGTGAAATTCCAAGTCTTTTTACCCCAACTCTTTTTCCTTTTTCCCCGCTTAACTCTAGCAATGATTTACCCTTCCTCTGTTTTTTCCCATTCTCGAGAATTCCCCACCGACTCTAACGAAGAGAAATCCTTATAATAGACGAAGTCCCGAATAAGTTGTCTCCTTCCCCCCGCCCCCCCAATTGGGATCAAGAATTGGTGTCCATTTTTCTCAGTGCAGAAAGAATCCCTAAGCAATTTTTCCTAACCCATCTCAAACTCCGTATTCTTTCCGGGACAGACCCCCCCGGCCTGACCACTTCCCACACCCCCCTTCCACCCCCCTAGTGTGCCCCCCGCCCCCCCCCCCCAGTTCCTCGCATCTCATCACCTCACCTTTCCCACCCCACCCTACCCCTCACCCCCCACCAGGTCGTGTCCAAATACTTCACCTCCCCCCCCTCCCCCCTCCCCTTCCCCCACCAACCCTCCCCCCCTCCCCCACAACCCCACTACTTTGTTCTTACACCCCCGAGCTCCACTCAACAGCCTCGCAACTCTCCCCACCATTCTCCTCACCTCTTTTACTACACACACCTCCCCCCCACCGCATCTCCACCCCACGCCCTCCCTGCTCTCCACTTTGCTCGAACCTCCCCCCCCCCCCGCGCTCTCACCTCCTCCCCCCCCCCCCACCATATTACCCTCGTTCATTCTCCCCCCCTTGGCGACATCCCCCTGCTTACCTCTCCCACACCCCCCTTCCTCTTCCCCTTTTTCCTTACTCCCCCACAACCTCCAGACCGGCCCCACGAACCCCCAGCCACCCAGCTCGCTCGCGACTACTTTCCCCTGAATCTGTCAGACTGCTCTCTTGCTCTACTGCTGCAGTCTATCCACCTTCCCCTTCATGAATAAATATGTGATGTGCTCCCTATCATCATATGAAGCCAATTTCAAGATTGGAGAATCATCGCTCCCGTTCCGCTCGAGTCGCCATTAGTTTTCGATATTTGATGACCCCCTTCTTTCAGTTCTTCTCTAATAAAAAGTGAATTTCTCCTCTTTACAAAAGGGAGCATTCCTCCTTCCCCCCCCATCCTGAATAATGTGGTCATACTCCTTCGAATTCCCCCAAGTGAACACTTTTCCTCTGTCCCCGTACAAGCTCTATCCCAATGCTTTAACTGAACGAGATGTAGTTCCCTCCTATATTCCGCTTCGAACCAATTCGTCTCTTTTCTGATCAGGCTAAAGGATTAGCCCCACCCCCTCCCACCCCATAGATGACCCCCCTCGGCCTGTCTGCGGCCAGGCGAGGCGTCTTCCCTCCCCCTATGGGGTCTCGTCTTTTATCTCCCTTTGACTTGGGTGCGGAGAGACGGTCTCTTGTATTTTGTCGCTTGCGTCGAGGAAACCTGGTCCGGACGGTATTCGTGGACCCCCCACACTCCTTCGGCGGGGGTATCTGCCTTTCTTTGATGGTTCTATGTCTGAGATTTGCAAAAACAGCCGGCTCCTCCCCTCTCAGTCAAAGCCGACTTATGATATTTTTTCGCTCTGTGACCTCCTCCACGAACCGGGAACGGGCCTTGCTTGGAATCGGAGATTTTTGTCCTCCATGGCAAAACTGATATACATGGCGGGCACGTTCCGGTTCCCTTTCACTTTTTTCCCCCCCCCGCTCAATTGTCCTTCCGCTCTCTTTTTAATGGCACGCATCCGCATCCCCTTTTTTCTAAACACTTCTGTCACGTAGAGCCTCTAACCCTTTAGATCTTCCCCGGGCAGCGGTCTTTCCCCCGCTCTCTTTGGTGATTTTATGACCACTACCGTCCCCCGCACTCCTCTGATATAGCGATCTCCCTTCCCCCTTGATTTCTTCATTTGCGGTATTGATCTCAGTATCCCGTTCCGGATGCGGATTCCAGATTCCGCTTCCCGCTTGCGCTTTTAGTTCTTTTTTTCCATGGCCCGTGACGACAAGCCCTTCCGGCTATTGGGAAGCGTCTCTTCTTTTTCCTTGAGCATTTCAACAGCGTCGTCTTGTTTTTTTCCTTTCTAGCACGGTTGGTGTCTTTTTTCCCTCCTGTTCTCCCGCTTTCCGAGGAAACCCTTTTTGCCCTGTCAGAAACGAAAACCCCACCCGTTGAGGCCGGAGAAACATCCCTCTCCTTCCCTTCCCCCCCTCGGCGTATTTATCTTGTACGGAAGTAACCTTTTCCTGTTGTGCAAGGCGGAGCGTGATGGTTTATTCCTCCAAGTGCTACCTTGACTCCTTCTTTTTTTTCCCCCTCCCGTGCCACGTCTTCGATCGTTTCCACATTTTTATCAAAACCGATGTTATAGCCCCCAGTCCTGACCGCTTCTACGACCGAGTTTTCACCTTCTTTCTTTCTCCCCAGACCGAGCCTTTTTTTCCCTCCTCTCAGGGTTCAGGCCAAATACCCTCAGTAGCTCATCCACAACTTTTTGGTCCATTTGAGTCCCTCGCGCTCGCAGCCCCGCCCTAGTCTTTTTTGAATGGGCCATGATTCCTCTTTTTGTTTGAAGAAACTTCCCCCGCTGGTTTGTGCAATCCTCCTGACTTTTGTCCCCCAGCCGGACCGTCCGCCTTTTAACATGCATCGACCCTATCCTTCAACTCCTATTTCCGTCTTCTCTTCGAGTTCCCTTTAATAGTGGGGCTTTTTCTCCTCTTTGAGGTCTCTGGGATTGTCTTATCCCTTTCCTTGTTTCAGGTGTCGGAGTCGAATTTCCTTTCTTTTTTTCACTCAGTCCGAAATTAATGGAAAGCTGATTCCCTCCTCTCACTCCTTTGTGGTTTTGCCAGTTTCTTGATGGGTTTTCTTCTCTTCCGCAGGATTTCGAATGATTTTCGCTACCCCCTCTCCGGCTCTCAAGTTCGACTCCTCCTTTCAATTCTTTTTTCCAGAGCCCCCTAGCAACTGCACATCTTCTAGAGGGGCAATCTCGATGGCCCCGAAGAAGCGCAAATTTTTATTCCTTAGTCCGATCGGGTTTCGGATGTTGGATTTAGTACGCTGCTGTGGCCCCGCCTGTTGCTTGTCGGCGGGGGACCCTCTTCCCGTTTCTACCGCGGACTCATGGGCGTCATTTTAGGAGATGTTTATTCCCTCCTTTTGCGCCCGCGTTGTGATCTCCTCCCCCCTTGTTCCTTTCCTCTAACGTTTTTAAAAGAAGGACCCGCCTTTAAGCTTTTAAAGGCGGGGCGGACATCCTCGGCCTTATCGGTTTTTCCTTTTTGACCTCCCGTGCGAACCAAGTGCCTTCCCCCTCTTCACAGCTGTTGATCTTCATTTGCCGACTAATTTCTTGTTCGTGTTCCTTTGATATCCACTTTCCGGTAAAAATTCGTCAGCCTGTACGTCTCGCCGCGACCCCACGCCATTCCCCACCTGACGCCGTACAGAATGCTTTCCGTCCTTTTCACGGAGAGGAGTTGCTGCTTTTTCCCCCGGATCGCGTTGTTTCGTGCATTCCCGTGGGTTCGAGTTTATTTTCGGCTCGATGAGAACACCATAGCCCTTTCCCTATTTCCTCCACAACCGGTCGCTTACTCCTTTTGCCAAATCGACGCTGGTGGAACTGGGCATTAATCGCGGGACCAAATTTTTTTCCGCCTCCCAGATAGCTCGTTTCGCTCTCAGCGCCCATGGCTCTTCCCCATACTGTGCCTCCCTGGAGCGTTTGACTTCTCCCCTTGCATTCCGGCAGTGACCTCTTCCTCTGATTCTGCGGGAGATCTGACGCCCTCAACGTTCCCCTCCGTAATCGCATCCCTCTTAGTCCTTTATGACTTTGGCGGTCGTTTCGTGCCTTTCTGCAAACCCAGAGTCATACCTCACCCGCTTTGCCTTTCCGTTTGTGATCTGGATGGCTTTCCGTTTTGTGCATACTGGTTTCTCCAGATTTTTTGCGTGCTTCTCCCTTCCCCTCCATGCCATTAGGCCTTTGCCCCTCTTTTTTTTGCCACCGTTTTTTTACGACTCGGTGCCCCTTTCCTCGCAACGCCTGCCTCTGTCGTTCAGGCTCCTTTGCTTGAATCTCTGTTACCGCGTGCGCATTGGCACGTTTCTTTCGCTTTGCAAGCGGCTAATCCGTTTGTTCGTTGGCTCCCTATGTTGTTTTGTGTTTTTTCTGCTCTAGTTCATCTCCTGAACCTTGTCGCGAAGGAAATCACCCGCCTGTTTCCCGAATAACGCGGTCTCTTTTTCAGGATGTTGATTCTTGTCGCGCGACGCGTCCACCCTTCCCCTCTTTTACTCGAGCACCCAAGCCGTCCCTTCGTTTTTACGCCCTCAGAGTTCGCCCGCCGAAATTCGCCTGCGCTCTCGTCTCATTCGCTCGGTCGATCTTTTTTGGCGTTTTGGATTCCATACCTTTTGCCTTGCCAAAATATTGCCGCCTTGGATCGTCTCAGTTTTTTCCCCTTTCGTGCCAGGAGTGACTTCCATGCAGATTAGTTATGTTGCCTAGGTGAGGCCGTGCAACGTCACTTTTGTCATTCTACTTTTGTTTTCCTTTTTTTTTTTTTTTTTTTTTTTTTTTTTTTTACCACATACTCCTTCCCCCTATTTGAATGCGCACTTTTTCCCTATTTAGGTTATTCACTTTATGCAGTCTGATGATCACTCCTTTAGACAACTTGCCACTCTTTCCCTCTTTTGTTTCTCCTCGATCCTTCGCCTCTACTCCCTTTCACCTTTCATAATCTGTTTTGCCCCTCTTTTCCTTAGTACTGCTTAGTTTCGACATTATCTGCAGCAGAATCAAGTTCGATCCCGCCTGTGAAGATATGTTCATCTTCTGACCCTTCTGGATGGCTTTCCTTTTACTGTATTCCCCAGGCCGGAGTGTGGACTCTGTAGAACTTTAGGGACTTTCGAACTCACTTTGTCAACCCCTTTTTTCCTTCTTCTCCCAAAGTGGCTCGAATTCATTTCCATTTTCTTCCCCCCTTATTTCTTCGACTTCTTTTTTTTCCCTTGGTTTTCATCGCGGCCCCTTTCCAAAGCCTGCATGCTTCTTGAGCTTTTCAGCTCGGCTTGATCCCATTCCTGCTCCCTTTTTATTAACAGTTTTTTACTTTTACTATTTGTTTTTTTTCTCATGGCTTTTAGAATTATGAATTTTTCAGCAAGGATTTTCCTTTGGGCGCTCTCATCAGGGTCCCCACTCTTTCTTCTTTAATTCCTGTTTGCTGCTGGCGTGCCCTTTCTTTTCCCTCTTCTTTTTTTCTTTTATGGCTTCTGTGGCACACAGTCACCAAATTTCTTCCGAGAAAATTCCAGAGAATTTTTTTTCCAGTCAACTCGGTCCCTTCAAAGGCCTTTCAAGATAAGTGAACGCGATTGTGCCTTCCCTTTGAGGACACCCCATCCCCCTCAAGCATTTTTTTTTTGTTATTGCGCTTTCGTTGCCCTTCATGCAGTCCCCCGAATCCCCCAAGTTTCAAGGAGAGCAGGGGCAGATGCCCCCCTTGTCCTTCCCCTCCGTCTCCTCGCTTACGCTTCCCTGATTTTTCCACCATTCCAGTCTTCGCTTCTACGTAGCATCGTCCCGTTTCCTGTTGGTCTCCTGGAAATGGTTTTAAGATTTTTGCTCCTGTTTTTTTTTTTTTTTTTTTTTTTTTTTTTTTTTTTTTTTTTTGTCCTTTTTTTTTTTTTTTTTTGTTGTTTTTTTTTTTTTTTTTTTTTTTTTTTTTTTTTTTTTTTTTGTTTTTTTGTTTTTTTTTTTTTTTTTTTTTTTTTTTTTTTTTTTTTGTTCTTTTTTTTTTTTTTTTTTTTCTTTTTTTTTTTTTTTTTTTGAGTGCCCTTGTTTCTCCCCTTGTCTGCATTCACTCCATTCCACCCCCCCGACACTTTCCTCATTTTCCCCTTCCAGATCATGATTCCTGACTCAGTCATTGATGGTCTTTTGCCCCCGAATTTTCCCTGCTTTGTGTGACTCTTCCGATTTCTCTCCTCACTCCTTGCCACATCGTTTGCCCCCACATCCCCCGAGATTGTAAGTCAGTTGTGTGCCTTAATATTTTCAATTAACACTTCATTCAACTTTTTCTTGAATGCCTCAATGAGATAAAATTTCGACCTACCTTTTTTCACCTGCACATGCTCCATCTCCAGCAAGTCAGATCCCTTCAACTTTTCCATGCTCGACCCTTTGTCCCTTTCCTATGTCTTTCCCCCCTCCACTGCCTCTTCATTTCCTGAGTGATGACTCATCCACCCCATTTTCCGACCCCCCTCCCCCCTAAATATTCTTCTTTCTGGTCACTTTTGATGGGGTCTTTTCACTTTCATCATTCTGCATCTTATTCTTTTTCTGCACTTGACAAAGAGCCTTTTTTCTTTTCAATGTGGCGACTTTGTCCCTCTTTTTTTTTGAGAGAACATTCGTTGTCTTGTCTGCCCGGTTATTTATGCACCTTCCCTTTTTCCTCTTTCCCTTCCCCAATGAACCCCCCCCTCTCTTTTCCTTGCCATGCTAAGTAAGGTTAAACTTTTACTTCCCCTTTTCTTACAAGCGCGGCATCTTTTTGGTTTCCCCCCACTTCTGAGGCAAGGGAGTCTCTGATTATCTCCCCACACCCTCCTTCTTCCACACTAAACTCCCTCCCTTCTGATTTAAGGGAATTACGACCTGTACCCCTTTCTACGTTCATGGATTTTGGACTTTCTTCATTTTCAGGCCCAACTTTTTACATTTTTTTTTCCAGGCGAAGCCAGGTACTGATCGAACTCCCGATTTTTTTTTTGAACGCCTTGTTACAGGCTTTCGGCCTACTTTTTTTTTCAAATTCAATCTGGCTGCTAGGTCAGTGTTGAACCTAATATCCTACTCCGGCCTTCTTATTTCTCTACAACGGGTCCTCTCTATTTCTCCCATCACTTTAATGCTTGTTGATTTTTTTTCCCTGTTGATGGTCTTCACTGGGAACACCTTCTTTCCACCAACTGCTATTGGAAGTTGTTTTATTCTCTTGAGGTAAATGAGGTTGTGCCTCAGCTTTTGACATGTGTCTTTGACTTGAACGGGTCATTTCGATTGTTTTTCATCTTTCTTCCCATCCCTGGTTGTGCTTTCCCCCTTTATGAGCTATTGAGGTGATTCACATAAGAAAAGTTTTTTTACCACATGACCAGACCACGTTTGACTTACCGAGTTGGATTGACGGCCCCTTTCTCGCTGCCACATTTTCTCTCCCTTTGACTGAACAAAAATCCTCCCTCTTCCCCCCAAGTACCCTACCCTGCCCCCCCTTTATTCCCAAGTTTTGGAATAGGTTGTTCTCAAGCCGAGCTCAACTCCTAGCAATGGTTTCTTACAAAATCATGCCATGTTGCAGTAAGAATGACACTCGGCATCCCCCCGCGAAGATGAGAGTTGACCTCCCGGAAAAGAATATTTCCCTTGTACAACGGCATTCGTCACAAGCGGGGTCTTATCGTCCCCCTTCTTCCCTTGCGTTTCCGGAAAGAATCCCTTTTTTTTCCCTCCCTACCAATCAGTCATTTGCACATCCCTCCCCTTTTCCCCCCTGGAGTCCGTAACTTACTGTTATTAAACTCCCAGTCCCAGAATTGCTCAGAGAGACGTCAAGTGCTCCCTCACCCTCCCCTTCTGTCTGCGATGATGCTTTTCCTTCTGCAGCCTTCCTCTTCTCAAACCCCCTGAAGCAAATATGTGATATCTCTCATATGTCCAATGTCAAGCTTTTGGTTGCCTAAGTCACGTCCTCGCGCGCGCCTCTGACACCCAAGTTAGACTGGAGAAGTTTTTGATGACAAATTTGTTATGTTTTGAGCTCTCATAACCAGTGCTTGTCCAACCTTTCTCCATCCTTTTTGAAAAGCCCATTTTTTACTTTTCCCAACTTAGACCAAAGTGAAGGTCTTTTTTTCCTCTCCCCCTTCCGACACAATGCTCCCCCCCCTTTCCTGTAACGCACTCTGCTAAAGCATTTTAGCAACCCCCTACTTACGGAAACATCGACCCCCCCCTGTTATGGATATTTTGGCGACCTCTTCTTTATTCACACGCCTCACCCCCCCCTATCGCCCGATATGGAATGTCTGATGTCCCCCCCGCGTTTTGAATTTCGCAACGCCTTTTGATCCCCCCAAGTTTCTTATGTTGTGTTGGCAGTAGACCCCCTGTGTCGCGTCGCTTGCGTCTATGCCGCCTTTGATCGTAACCGCTTTCTTTTGTAAAGACGGCGGGTCAAGGTCATTATCTTTTTCTCGTCTGGTAGATGAGGCTTAGCCCTTTCCCCCCCCCGCTTCATCGCGTCCCCTAACCCTTCGACTTCCCGCGGAGATGTTAGCGTCCCCCTTCCCTCCCGTCGGGACGCGGCACTTTTAAATCCTTCTTCTTCTATACGCCAATGCGTGTTTGAATTTTCCTTGCAGGTTGTGCATGTTTTTCGGATATTCACAGCAGTCCTCCCCGATCACTTTTTTCAAATTTCCTTTTTTTTTTTGAGTTTAGACTCATTGCACCCTTGGGTGAGAACCTTCACCTTCCCTTGAATCATATTGAGCCGTCACGTCAACGATTTATGCTTCTTTTTTCTCTTTTTTTTTCCCCCCCCCCCCAGGCGTTTTTCCCCCCCCCCCATGGAACCCTAAATACCTTATCCGCATGCCACTTTGTTCTACTCGCTCCCTGATGGAGATATTGTTGGTTCTTCCTTTCCCCTAAGAACCTTCCGGAAGTTCTCTGCTCCCCCATTCATTCAAAGCTACAGCTTGCGAGTCCCGGTTCTTTCCGTTCATGGACCTGCGTACCCATCCAGTTTTGGGGGCGTCGCTTTCTTTAACTTTGCCGAGTTACCACCAGTCTTCTGGTGCCTTCCCTTCCCTTAAGCGTTCCTTTTGTTTGGAGATTCAGCCAATTTTGTTCTCCTCCCTCTACTTTACGTTACCAGCGTCAATGTACGCCCCCCCCACTTCGTTGGAACTTTCCCCCGGATCCAACCATGAGCGAGCCTCCCCTTCCCTGGTTGACGGCGTGGTCTTGTTTGACGATTTGCCTCAGAACCTAAGTCCCTTCCCTCCTTTCGTGATCGTCCCCCCCCCCGCCCACGGCAACGTTCTTCCCACCTTCCTTTGATCAACACGATGTTGCCCGACCGTGTTCTCAGGTTTTGTCGTTTGACCTGCTTTGCTTTTCTTGCCGGATATCCCGCCTTTATCCCCCGCTTCAACGGTGCCCTTGGTTATCCGCCGAACGGTTTTTCTCCCCCCCCCCTCTGTCTCCACGGGTCTCTGAGGAGCATCTTCCACCGACGACTGGCATTAGACGTACCGACCTTTGTCGTCCTCCCCCCCTTGTTAAACCCCGCCTTGCAAGACGATCATCCTGTTGTCCCTTTAGCTCTTCTCTCATACGAACACAGGCCCCCCCCTCTCTTTCAATATTCCAATGTTTGCGCCTTCCTTTCTCTCTCTATGGCCCTTACTGTTGGTATGCGTATTGATTTGGTTTTCCTTTTTTCTCATCAGTAAGAACCCTTTGACCCCGTTTTGTCGTAGTCGCTTAATGTGGAGTATTCAGCTAATTCCTGAGAGCCGCTTTCCCTTCCAAATCTTCTCTCCCTTTCCCCCCCCCCTCCCTCCTTTGTTGAGCTTATGTGTCAAGAGGGTTCATGACCCGTGCCCGCTCATTTCTTTTTTCCCCTAAGTTTCCAGTTCGGCTCAAGTCTCCCCCTCCCCCCCCACCCCATTTGGCGTACGCCCAGCTCCCAAGCCCCTCGCACCCTGCAGCTCTTCGGCATCTCCGCAAGCCTTCACCTGCGCCCCTGGACATAGAGTGCTTTTTTCCCTTTTCGGTTTCCTTTCATGGGACTTCCTGTTTCTTTTTACTGATGGGGCACCCGATTCATTATATTTGATTCCAATGAGGTGGAACCTTTTGTGTAGTTTAGAACAAGTCTTGCAGTATATGCCACCTTCGTGTTGAGATTTTAGTGCCGAGGCCTCCTCTTCCGTTAGAGACCCAAGATTGTCTTCCCCCCCGATCCCCAGTTATTATATTAACCTTCCCCTGTCAGTGACGCGGGCGACCGGTGCTGAATGGCGCTCCATATCCCATTTCTTTTTCCGTTTTTCCCTTGGGCTGCCTTCACCCCCCCTTGATCGCATTGTTCTCTTTCACACTTGTGTTTTCCTCTTTTTCCGCTTAGGAAGACGGTTCTTGTCCCTGAGGAAGTTTTACCCCTGCCCCCTTAGAACTTTTTCTTTTCTCCATCCTTTCTCCGCGCGCACGTCGGTTCAGTCCAGAATGACCTAATCTAATAGGTTTGATGCAGGCCAATTTGACATCCTTTTTTTTTTTTTTTGCTTCCCTGTAAGCGGTTTTCTCCCCCCCGTTTGTATGAACGGAAAGCCTGACGCGACCCCAGCTCCGAATCAGCCATTTTGACGCCGAGGCCGTTTCCACCTGTCCCTCTTTTTTAAATGCTTGCATACTCTGGGGAACCCCTAACCCTGGACGATGCCCTATCTTCTATCTTTTGTTTCTCTCTCCACCTCCGGGTCTCCAGGGGATTTGACTGCTATCTTTGGGCCGTAATTTTCCCTTCTCCTCTGATGAGGGAGATCTCGGGCCCCTCCCCCCCTCGACAAAGTTGCCGTCTTATACGCTCATGCTTCTGCTTATGCTGTGGTAGGGGTTCGTCTTTCTCCAACACCCTATCTTTTCAAAGCTTTTCCCTTCAAGCCTAATTATTTTTAGCATGTGATCTCGCCATTATCGGTCTTTTCTTTTTTCCTTTTGGGATCCACCGCTTTTCTTGTTTGCCTGATCTCCGGGGGGGCCTCTCCGCGCTCTCCTTTTCCAATTTGGGTGTGTGCCCTCCACTTTCGGGAAGGTAGTTCCTTTTTTACGAATGCCTCGATTCATTGTCAAGATCCTTGTTAGCACGACCGAAAGTCTTCTCGTGAGCTTTCCCTACATGCGGTATTTTTTTGGAAAGACTAAACATCTCGTTTCGTCTTTACTTTTTTAATGGGCGGATTTTTTGGTTCCTAATAATGGCCTATCAACCGGTTTTTGCCGACATTCCCCCCCTCTTATTCTTCTCCGGGGGCACGTACTTAGCAGGTCGAAAGTCATTTTTGCTAGACGACAAGAGACGCGTTTCCCCCCAGTCGTTCATAAAATTACGCTCCGTTCTTTTTTTGAACTTTCTGTTGGTCCAGCGCCCCTGAGTTCGCAGATTCGGGCACTTCTGAGGCCCGGTTCCCCTCTCGTCCAATCGGTCTGAGGTTGTCTTTTGTTTCTTTTCCTCATAAGTGTTTGACGTCAAAAATCTCTTACTTTTTTGTTTATCTTCTCTTTTCTTCCCATTCTGTCCTAACATTCGGCTGCCTTTCTACCCCTGTACCTCTTCCTTTGATAGGGTGCTTGCTGAGGCCAAACCCAGTGTTTCACTTGCTGATAACTGATTGAATTCCCCCGTTTATTCCAAATATGGTCTGAATAGACTTTTTTCCCTTTTACTTGGTTATGAGAGTCTCCGTTTCCTCAGACACGAGAAGTTTCGACTCAATTATCTCCACTTCTTTGTTTTTGCCTCGCCTACCTTAGATGGATACTTTATTCTCTTCCCCCCCCACCTTGACATTCTTTTCCCCCCAATGACTTCCCTTTATTTGTTTTCCACTTAGAAGAAGGTAGCTGCAGCCCCCGTAGCAGCCCTCCACTATTCCAGCAGCACCGTCCTCTTTTTTTTCTCTTCTTGACGTCTCTCTAGCTTTCCCCTGTGTCCTTGCTTTTATTGCGTTTATCCCCCGTATGTTCACTTCCGTTTTGTTTTCTTTCTTGACTGCGTTTCCCCCGTGTTGATTTAGTTTTTCCCCTCTGCACTCACTGAGATCTTCCTTTTCTTCTTCCCCACATTTTGTTTTTCCCTGTATCCCCCCCCTTCTTCTCCACTTCTACTTTCTGTTTTTCGTTTTTCTCCCTTCGCTTACCCTTCCCCCCTTGCCTGATTTTGTACCTCTCCTGTCTCAGTTTCAGCGAGGTTACTCCCCCCTGCGTGTCACTCTGTCCCCACTGTGAATTAATTCCCCCCTGGTCATACCCATGGCAGAGCCCCCCTTTTTTTCCTTCGTTTTTCCCCCCAGCCCCCCACTTATCAAGAGTGTTTGTTTTTTAGCAGATAGACTGGCCTACACTCTTTTCTTCTTTTTTTCCCCCCCAACTTTTTTTGATGAATTTGGGGCGGCCCCCCCTTTGCGCTTTGGTTGGGAGGGTTGCACCGATCTGCCCGCGAGGTGGCCTCCCCAACCCCAAAAGGTCCCTTTTCCCGAGCCGATTTCCACTTCCCCATGCGAACCTCCCCAAGCCTTAGGGGGAACTTAATGGTCACAGGGTTCATATTGGACCGGCCCAACCCCTTCCCTCCCCAGTGCGACGTTGTCCCCAAAGCCCTCTCTTGGCTTTTATTCTTTATTTCTTTGTTCTTTTTCGTTCCCGTCACTTTTTCAAACCATCATACCTGCGTCGTCAAATTTTATCACCCATTTGCGATCCACGGAATTCAACTACTTCTTAAGTTCCAGCTGAGGTTCGGTCTTTCAACCTCCCACTTTCTCTTTTGAAGACAGACTTGCCCCCCCACCCGCTTCCAATATGCGGCACTTGTTTAGGAAAGGTCTTTTTCTTTTAACCTGTTCTCTTGCGTTGCCCAGGTTTCTGTCATGAGCCCTGTCTTGCTTTACACGCCACCCCTTTTATCGCTTTTCCCTTTTTGAAATGTACTTACAATATGATGAATTCCTTCTACAGTAGTAGCATTCTTTGGATGTAATTATTGCAATGCAAGCGGCCGGAGCGATGTGCTCCCGCCTCGTATCCCGGCCACTCCACCCTCAATTTAACTTTGTCACCCCCCCCGATGAAAGATCTGTCGGACCCCGTCATGTTTTGCCTCACCCCGTTTACTTCTTTCACTTTTCCCCCACTCCATGTGTTCTTGTAATTTGCCCGCCGCTCCCCACAGATTTCATAACTACTTTTTTTGCATCCACCCTGCACCCCTTCCTTTCCCCTCAAGCACACTTTCCTCTGACCTTTCTCCTCGAACTTCTTTTCTTGCCGTCTTAATAGTCTGATTCCTCCTTTCCACCCTGACATCATCGTGACTGACAGACCCCCCCCCCTTGAGGAACCCGGTGCTACGATTCTTTTTTTTTCCCTTTTTGTTTTCTTCCACATGTGTCTATTTTTTTTTTCTCCTCTTTGACTTGGAAGAGATGCCTGACAAAGTAGGTGAGAATTCTTCATGAAGGAGTCATTCCTGCCTTTTTCATGTCGACCTCTTTCTTCCAAAGTATTTCTGTCACTTTTATCTCTTCATTACCCTTTTTTTTTTTAAAAAAACAGTTAGCTTGGTCATGAACTTTAATCATAAACGTAGTCCTTCCCTGTTTTTTTCCAAATCATGCATCTTTGTGCACCTCGTGGTTTTTCTATTTGTCCTATTATCACCCCAAGCATGCCGGGTAAGCATGGAAAGACAACCTCTTAACCCCCCCCTTCTATGATGATTCTTCAGGAATCCCAATCTTGAGTTCCATTATACCGTGTGATTTCCTTGGATGCGTTGGACCTCCTCCCCGTGGCCGCCTTCCCCATTTTCAACGCCGGTTCAGCCCCTTTTCCGCGAATTCCTGCACCTGGGGACCCCCCTCGGACGATGCTCTTTTGATTGCGGCTACCCGTTTGTCTTCCTCCTTTCCCACCCGGGCATTTTTGCCCCCTTCCCTACTCTTCCCTGGGGAGAGTGATCGCTTTTAGATTCCCACCTCCAATGCTCTAATTGATCCCCCCATTTACCTATCTTGGGCCGTAGTTTGTTCGTGAAATGGATTCCCCTCCCCGATCGAAAGTACATCATCAAAGCCCAAGATATTGCGTTCTAAAGTAGCTTTCGGGTTACAGATTAATGTCTTCCCCTTCTGGCAAATTTTAATTTTTCACTCGATTTCCTGTTATTTCGATTGAATTTTCCTACCTTGAAATTCACGTTTTGTTTGGCTTTGGCCACAATTCTTTTTCCCATCCCCCTCGAGAAATTCTTCACCTGACAAGCCTAACTTCCCTGACAGTGGCCCTCACCTTTTCTATCTTCTTTGCTCACACTTGAGCTCATTTCTGTACTTTTCACCCTACCCCCCTGGGCGTCGTACCCATCTGTATAAGCAGTGTTGGACGAGTTTCGTTCCCCTTCACCTCACACAATACTTGTGTATATTCTTCTTATTATTCCTTCTAGTTAAACAGTCCCCCCCCCCCCCCCCTCACAGACCCTACACACCCAGGAGGAGGTGTTCTCCACTCCGATCAACTGCTCCTCCCCCCCATTTCTTTAACAACATGCCTGGTGTGTGGCCATGTTAATTAGCCCGTATGCACTCGAAGCGAACACCCTAAGCTCCTAGAGTGGAGCCCTAGGAGCCTCCCCTTTTTGGTTTGTCCCCCCCCTCCTTTAGAGCCCCTTGGGAAGAATTTGGAGTCACAGTCCTTGATCTCATTGTCTAACTCCCTCCCTTCAGACATCAAAGTTTCTACCCAAGTCATCTCCCACCCTTCATCTTTCAACTTCCTTTTCTTAATTAACTTAGACTTTTCCAACCAGAGTCTTCTTTTTTTTTCCTAGAACGAAACCTGCTGCTGCTCTGCTTCTTTTCTACTGCTGTCAGCTTTCCCTTTTCTTTTCTACCATATAATCATGAACAGCAAAGATTTTACACGTACCCTTTCGCATCTTCTTCCAATCCCTCTTTTTTTTCGGTCGTTTCAGAAGTAATAGAGCGGCGAAGTTTCGTCGCCAAAGTCGAATCTGGCTCCAGATAATGACAAAATTGCCTTCTTCCTCGCACGCTTGTCTCCAGTATCCCTCACTTCCCCCCCACCGTTTTTTTTTTCGGCTTTTCAATTTTTGCATTCCGATCCCCTTTGGGCAAGAATATTTCGTAAACTTCCTTACTTCCCCCCCAACGTGGGCCTTGACTTTCTTAATCCCCTCTCATCCCCCATGCTCTCTCTATTGGCCCTTATGCCCAAGGGTGTTTCCTCCTACTGAAGCCCTATTCCTCGCCCCCCCCAGTCTTTGATATTTTCCTCTCAAGGTGAATAAAGAATGCAAACTCTTCGAACTTTCTGGAATGATCTTTCATCGGCCTCTTGTTTCTTCTTTTGATCCTTCTTCTGGGAGCTTCCCACCCGTCCTTGCTCTTTTTTCCCGCTGAAGTATTTGTCTTTACTGAGTATTTCTTGCGCTTTTGCAATGTTGAAGCGGATTATTTGTGTAACAACCTTCGAGCCTCCTTCTGTTGTGTTTGTCCTGTCTCTCCCTTTCGTTTACTATGGATATTTCGGGAGGCTTCCAAAAACAGCCGTAACCCTTCATATTCGCTGGACTACCCTCCCTCCTCTGAGATGTTTGTTCTCTCTTTCCCCCCCTCACCCTCCCTTTGACGGTTCGTTTTTACGCGCTCCTCGGAGCGGTCCTCCTCTTGAAAACTGTCTCGATGGCATGTTGCCTTCCTTCCTTTTTCAACGAGTTTCCTTTTTACCCCCCCCCAGACGGACTGGCAGGCTCCTGTGGATGATGGTCGAGGTACGCCTCCGCAAACTTTGTCTCCCCCCACTTCCTATCTCTTTACGAGAGCCTACCAGATCCCTTTCTCGCTCATCGTTTGCGTATTCCCTTGTTTTTGCTCCGTAACTGCCTTCTTTCCTTTTTTTCGCAACTCATAGCTGCCCCTCCTGGATATTGAACGCCTAATCACTGGGGGTCTTTGGACTTTGAGCTCCGCATATCGCAATTCAGGACGTACTTTCGATGCTTTTCTTTCTCCTCCCTAACGTTGGTAGGGGCCCCTTAGGGGGCCTTCATGCTTCCCTCCCGCCCAGGCGAGCGCCTTGCAGGGAGCTTTCTTTTTTTTTTGTCACCTTTATGAAGTCCCCAGTGTAGTCTCGGGCCTCCGGCATACGCGCGTCCTTTTTTTTTTGGAACTGTAGAACTTTTTCATCGGTAAGTAACCGCGACCATATGTCCCCAGAAACATGCTGTTTATGAGTCTTTCAAGTTACGCAACTCCCCTCGGATCCAGATAGAACTCTCCTGACGTTTTCCCGGGTTCGTTTGTCCCCTTGGCTTTCCGGGAACGCCCCGCATAAGTGTTTGACCTGCCCTTCCTTGCTCTGGTCCTTCACCGCCGTGCACGTCTTCGCTTTCCATTCGGATCAAACTCTTGATCCAAGACCCGTTCATGTCCACCGTTGTAGCAGTCCTTTTTTCCCTGTTGCTCTGTTCCGGCTATTAAGCCCCTCTGAGCAGACTTCATCTTTTTAATTCTTGACTTTATATCCTCCGCCGAACTTGCGATCACACGCGTCAGCAAGGTTTCTCTTCGACGCTCCCATTCCTTTTGGACGAAGAATGTCATCGTTTCTTTTACGAAACGTCCCTCCGATTTCAACGCCTTTTGCCGAAGAGAGGATTGCTTCCACGGTCCATTACTCGCTCCCCCGATCCGACCCCAGATCCTCTCTCCCCTCCTATGTTTGAGATTTTCTTCATTGTTCCCCCTTCCCCTCTATGTCCCTTACGTGGATGCTCGAGCATTTTTTCTTTTGTTGCTTTATCAGTCACCCCCCCATGTTGTAGGAGTTCCCGCTTTGAGCCCTTCCGGAGAACCATGAGAGACATCCTCCTTCCTCTTCACTT
>Ga0179591_1278929_pt1 | contig 18647 bp, 16 predicted proteins | sample CZOMad2_1_08_16f_FD_182891 | JGI IMG/M metagenome (GOLD analysis project Ga0179591, IMG submission 182891) | Vadose zone soil fungal communities from Angelo Coast Range Reserve, California, USA - CZOMad2_1_08_16fungal (PacBio error correction) | ecosystem: Environmental > Terrestrial > Soil >... | reverse complement strand
CTCTAGTCTCTCCCAGTTCTTTTGGCGCCCGGTTCGAAGTTCCCACCGTTGAAAGCAAAGGTTTTCCCAATCCGCGTTGATGCGGTCACCCCCCCCTGGTCCAGGTCTTAGATCTATTTTTCTAGTTCAGTGTCAGGCCGTCGTTTAGTTTTTCCCAGTCCAGCGCGGCATGGCCCTTGTATCCTTACGATGGCGGATGGTTTTTGAAAGTTTTCCCTTTAATCCGTCGGTTGATGATTTTTTTTTCGGTGTTGATTTAACCCGTTCTTTTATTTGTGGTCCCTTCCTCACCCGTCACTGCTCCCGACCCTTTAGACTTCAATCTTATTTCTCCTCCGGCCTTGCCCCCTTGGGTTTTTAACCCCCGTTCCCTCTTTGTTCCTCCCTCCGTTAGTATTGGGGCCGGGCACAAGTCCCCCTTTGGAGTAGACCCTGGTACGTCTGCTTGAACAACCGTCACCTCTTAGGTTCTGTTGTCTGACGCAAATTCTATGTTCCTTTGTTTTCTCACCTGTTTTTCCGGGATCCGAAAATTTAAACTGAACCCTGCCGTTAAAACCCCCCTGTAAAATGGTGCGAGTTTACCCGTTGTATTCGAGTTTTCTTTTCTTTCGTACCTGTCGTGTGTAAGGAGTAACCACGCTTCTCCCTTTTGAACAGGGCAAGAGGCGCCTTCCCCCCTTGGACGGCAAAAAAGCCCCTTTTTAGAATTGTCTGCTTTCATGCGACGTTTCCAAGGGTGTGCTGTTTAGGTTCTTTTTAGATTTTTTCTCATCACCTCTTTCCGACCTCTTCTTTCCTGGAAGGAATGTTTGGCCTTTCCAACGCAAGACTCTCATCCCCTACCTCCTTTTGTTACCCTGCTCCCCCTCCTTTACTTTTTTGACGTTATGAACACGTCCCCGAGTGGTTCCAGGAGGCCTTTAGCCTTTTTCTGCAGTGTCCCATACGCGCTTCCTGGTACTTTCGGCCCCTTTTTTGGGGGGCGTTCTTTTTTTTTTGTTCTTCCCCGTTTTGTGTCCCGATATTATCCCCATTGATGGTTCTTGCAGTTGTCCCCCGCTGGGTATTCCCCTTTCGGCAGTTCTTCCCCCCTTTTTTTTTTGCCCACCTGTTTGCCCCTTTTGAAAGCCTCTTCAAGGTGAAGACCTGGTTGCCCCCCCCGCCCCCCAATAGATTGCGTTCTATACTTCGTTGTGTTGAGCAAACTACCTGCCTGCTATTGCTCAGGGGGCATCAGATCCCTAATGTTAGGCTGGCGTCATTTCTTTCTCTCATATGCCCCATCTATGTTTTTCTTGATCTCCTGGCGTGATCCCTCCTGGAATCATGATACGATCCTCGTTTTCCCAGACCCAGCAGACCCCTTCGGTGGTGTCATGAACAGTGATTTTCTTCTCTAGTGTCCAAGTGGTCCCCCGCTGGAGGCTAATTCATTAAAGCACGGCCTTGTGATTTTTACCTCCCCCCGAAGAAGTTCTCGGCAGATTTCAATTCTCCCGGACTCTTGGGGTTGGTCGGTCGGGTTTCTCTTTTTTCTTGGGTTTTGGTTCTGATTTTAGGTTGATTCGACGACCCTTCCTGCGCCCCGGGATTCAGTTTCCTTCTTTCATTGTGAACCGTACAATCCCCGCACCCTGTTCCTCTTACATCCCCTTGGCCTACACGGCCTTCTCCTCGAGCAATCTGCCGAATCGCTCACATGCTTGGTTAAGCATCCTTCCCCTTCACGAGTCTCCAACCTGGAACTATGATTTCCTTTCGACGCTAATCTTTCCAACCCAGTGTTTGCCACTTTTCTATTCCGCTGTTAACGTTGGATCTTTTGGCGACTTTCTTTTTTTAGCGTTTTCAACCGACGTCCTCCTAATAGGAATGTTAGCCCCTTGTTTTCCAAGAACATCCTAGATGCCCCCAAAGGAATTCTTTCGCCCCTCAGAGGGGGCGTTGTACTCCAAACCGTTGTGTTCAGGGTTGATTGCAACTTATGACTGCGGAGAAGTGTGAGGGGAGTTCCAAGTCGCGTGGCTCCCTCCTCTAGCCCAAAGAGAACCAGATTTTTTTTAGAAAGTAGTTCGGTTGCTTTTCTGATAACGTACGGCTTGGAAGTTTCCCACTTTAATTGACGTTTTTTTTTTGCTCTTTTTAACTCGGCCGGATTTTCCCAGGTAAGAAGAGAGCGACCGTTTTGCTGATTTTAGCCCTTTGTGGTTTTGAGGTTGTTGCCGGACGTTTCCGACCCGTACTTCACCCAGCGCCCTGATGTGTTCGCGTTGACCACGATTTTGTAATTGGACAGTTCTGGTTCCGATTATCGTGTTTTCCGGTTCTTAGTCCTGGATTTGTGGACTCTCTTCAGAATGAGTTTAGATCCCACCCGTTTTTCGGCCCGCCCTCGATGCTGAACTGAGGTCCGATGTTTTCACTCCCCTTACGCCAGCGCTGTCGGAATTTGACCTATGTCTTCTTTCTTGAATTTGATTCCGGTAGAGGGTCGTCCTCTCGTGTTAGGCGCGGGTCAAGAAGTCTCCCGATATTCTCTTGTGACCATGAAGTCCCTTTTAAAGAGCCTCCCAAGTGTGTTTCTACGGCCGCGCAAGTCTTTTGAGGAAGCAATTTCCCTCTTCGGTCGTGGGCTCCGTTCTGAAACGATTTCTTGTTTCTTTGTCCCGGATGATCTTGGAAGATTTGCTTCGATACTAAGCAAGTCGACTCATTGTACTCGTATGATAAGGGTTCTAGTTTATTGGTACGATTTGACCTTTGGAGTCCGGTTCTTACCCTGTACGTCTTGAAGCTTTAATGTCTTCAAACAGATCTGATTGAGCCTTCCTCCAAAAACCCACCGCGCTTGAGTGTTCCCCTTATAGGTGCTTTTCCTCTCTTTTTTAAGGGCTCCCCCAACCCTTCGGGAGCCCGAAGTGTTTTGAGTCTTTTTAGAGTCGTCAGTTTTTTTTTTTTCCAGACAGGCCCTTCTTTTTTGTGTCGTTCGAGCAACCTTGATCCTTATTGTTTTGTCGTCCTTTCCCCCTTTTCGTCCCCAACCGAGTTTCTTCAACCCAGAGGGCCCCAGGGCGGGTTTATTCCAGTTGGCTTTTACCGAAGCTTACTTTTTTTCATGATGTTGTTTAGTTTTGCGATTTCCTCTTTTTCCGGACGACGCCTAGCCGGCATCAGTCGATGAACCGGGCTTTTCACTGACATGGGACTCGGTTGCCTCATCAAACCCCTTAGGACGATTGAGCTTCCTCCATTTGCCACAGCAGACTCCGTTTTCTGAAAGTTGGGTCCGCTGTTTTCCATCGAGCGAGCTTTTCAAGCCAGGAATGTTCATTGCTGCCAGGCGTCGGCAAAATGGGAGTCCCCTTCTTTTTCACTTGTTGGTTTTTTTTTTTTTTTTCATTCCATTTTGCTTGTCCCCCCCAAGGCGACCTTAAATGGACAGGGAGTCCCGGCTTCCTCCTATAACTTTTTTTTATGTTCTGACCCCCAACTTGGCATCTGCTTTTTCTTTGTGCTGAGCTCCCCCCGTGTTTCTCTCTTGTTGTTGTCCCCCGATGAATCTTTTCCCTGTTCTTGAAGCGCTCGACGACCTGCGTCATTCCGAGTTATTTACCCCCCCCCCATCCAAGGCCTCCTTCTTCATGAAGACTTTGATTCATTCTCTTTTGAACAGCCAGTTTTTTTTCCATCAACCACCCTCCTTTGAGTTACACTTTTTAATCCTTTTTGGACTTTTTCCTTTTTTTCTCCTACATAGTGAGGAAAGCGTCCTGACCTTTGGGAGAGACCCAGTTCAGTGCGTTTTCTAAGATTACGCGACCCTGAGTGCTCGTCTGGCGAATCCCTTTTTTGAGGGCCGTACGCCAAGCTGAGCCAGCCACGATACCTAGATTTCGACCCCTTTCGACGGCTTTGCGCAGATTTATCTCTTGAGGAATAGGAGTTCTTTCGAAGTTTTCCCATCGTCTCCCATTGGTTGCATTTCCTGCTCATCGTCCCCCCCTACCTCAGAGGACAGCTATTGGTCCGGCGAGGGGCTCGCCCGCCCCCCCCGTTGCTCCTCCCCTTTGGTTTTTTGCATTCCAAGCCAGACCCAATTTCCCTTTGTCAGCCCAAGGACTGTGATGATTTTTTTTCTTTCCACAACAGAGGCCCGGATAGTCACTTCATATATCCCCGTTCACCTGGTGTAATCTCTATTTTGGGGAAACCCTGGGGTTACATTCTTTTCTTCTCGCTAGTCAACATTTTTCGGCGTCCAGGTTGATGCACCCCCTCCCCCCGACGATTATTCTTTAGGCCTTGAGTGGCTGCGTCCCAATGCTAAGGTTTTCGACCGGTCAGTAAGTTTCTTTTTTTAAAGCCGAGATATTATTTACAGCACCCTGAGCGTCTCGTAGAGCCTAAAAGAGCCCCCTGCGACGCCTCCACTCACCCCTCGCCATGAATTCCCCCCTACTACCCCCCTTCCCCCCCCACCCCACTCCCGCACCCCTCCTCCACCCCTCCCCTCTTCGTATACCACCCCCACCCCTCCCGACCCTAACCCTCTTTCTCACCATCCCCCCCTCCCATCCCCCTCTACATCTCCTTCTTCCCGCCACCTCCCTCTCGTCACTCGCCAAAGGCCCTTTGTTTCGCTGCCGCAGTCGTCGTTGCCAGCCCCTTCCCTGCAGGCGGCCAACAACACTAGTCTTCTTCCGATATTGAAGGCGGCACGTGAACTTTTGCGTCGACGTGGTTTGTGGTTCTTTCCCCCCCCTGTCCCAAACACAGCCCCATTAGTTCCTCCCTTTCCCCCTTTTTAGTTTTTCGGGACTTTTGAGTGGAAATCCGGCCCCCTAATTCGAGTTTCGTTTTTTCTTTCATTTGGTGAACGTCCTCTTTTGTTTATCTAACCGTTACTTTTTACGGTCCCCTAGTTCCACCCCCCCTCTTGGTTCGCGCTGGATCATTGGGTCCGCGCCCTCTCCTTTGCCCTCCCTTTATCTCCACTGTTGGGCCCCCACGGGCCTTCACATGGTCCGATTTTCCGTGTATTCGCGTTGTATCAGTCCTTGGATATTTTCTTCCCCACAGTGTCTAGATTCTTTTCTCCTTAGCGGGAAGAGAGTCTCACACCTTTTCACACCTGGCCGCGGTCCATCCTTTGTATTCCCCGTCCCCGCAGAGTCGGCCCTTCGGGCCTCTCGAGAACGGATCCCTTTTGACCCCCTCTTTTACAAATGTTCCTGCATGGGAATTCCCCTTGCTTGCTCCTATCCCTTCGACGAGGCGTGTATATCCCCGACTTTGATGATCCCCTCCTTTCTTTTTGGGACGTCCCTTGACCCCCCCCATAAGAGTTTATGAATAAGATTTTTCTGATTGGTTTTCCGTCTAGATAGACCTTCCCCCGGATTGGAACAACCTTCCCCACCGAAACTGACCCCACTAGAACCCACGAACTAACCAAGAGGACCCCCCTTGGAATTCTTTTCGGTAAACCCGACCCCGAAGTCGTTTAGGGTCCACCGACAGTACAACGATCGGGCGCCTTGACTAGACCACGGCCCCGTTTCCTCTCCCTACTTAGAAAGTTTGGGACTTCCATCCGATTTCTTTTGAGTTGATCCCTGATCAAGCCAAGGGGCTCTCCCCAAAGGGATCGTTTTTCGCTCCCCTTCTTTTTAAATTCCCCCCTTTCTTGATCGTACCAGTTAGGTACCCCTGTTGTGCCCACCCACGACGGTTGCCCCGAGGCCGGTAAGAAGTACCAACTTCAACTGTCTTTCCCATTCGGCTACCATGGTGCAACCAGCTCTCCAAGTGTCTTGCCGGTCGTCCTAGGAGTCTTTCCAGAAGTTTTCCCCGGACCCACTACTCTCTTCCCTTTTTCTTTCATGTTGGGAGAAGACCCGTCTCCTCCCACTCATGCACCCCCCGATCTACCCGTTCTCGGACGGCCTCTCGCGTATTTTCCCAACCAAGACCTTCCGAGCTGTCCTCTCAGTAGTTTGTTCCGACGGCCCTCCCCCCCGCGTTTTCTTTCTTGTTACACCTGCCTATGGATACGAGGTGATTCTTCCCCCCGATGCCGCATCTTTCTGATCTGAATGAAGGATCGCCCATTTTTTGACCGACCACTTTTGTGGACTCGCAGATTCCCCAAAGTTTTTCCCCTTCCCCAAACCGCTGCCCAGACCCAAGGGCTTGCTGTTTGACATGTCGGGATTCTCTTCCCCTCGCTACCGTCGCCTTCCCTCGTCGGCCTGACCCCCCGCACACCTGCTACCTTCCAGATGAAGGGATGAACCAGAAGAATGCCCCCTTTTTCAGGTCTTAAAACCAGTAGTTTGCCCCAGTCCCCAACCCAGCTAAGCTTTTTAAACTCCTTTATGTTATCCCTTTGGTCTTTTTAAGTCCGATGACCATCTCCGTCGCTAAACGGCTCTTTACCCAACGATATCTAACCGGCGATTTCTGAAAGCCTTGTAAGAATTGAAGAAAGTTTTCTCCCCGCTGGGAACTTAGCCCCTTTAGTTCCCTTACCTCCTTCACCCCCCTCGGTTTTTCTTACAACCTCCCCCCCGCTTTATTTCCTCCACCGACGTATTTACTCAGTTATATTCCGCCCTCGAGAAGGGCTGCCGTTTATGGTCGACCCGCCTTCCTCATTCCGCGATTTTCCATCGCCTAGAACTCTCTGTGTCCGTCCCATTCGTCCCGCTTTTCCTTGGATTGTTTTTCCCCTTTTTTTGAGGGCCCCGGGCACCTGTGCCCTTCCTTTTGAACAAGAAAAACCAACCCCACTTACCCCCTCCTTTCCTGTTCCCCTTATCCGGTGTTGTTGTTTTGGAGATCTCGCTCTTGTCCTCTTTTCCCCGTTTTTTCGACCTTTCAACCACCTCCTTCATCCACTTTAGTCCCACTATAGAAGACGTTGCCACCGGAGCCTGGGTTTTCTTGCGTGCGATGGCTCCAAAGGCTTTCCTCGATGCCTCAATTGCCCTCTTTCCTGCCACAGTTTCTTAAGCGCGGTCCCTTCCCTCTCTTCGATTTTCTGGAATTTTCTTACCCCTCAGCTTTCGTCGGGGAGTCCGATCTTTCGAGGGTTGACACTTTGCACTACGCAGTGAAAGACTGCCACCTTTAACAGTATGCCATTCTCTTTTAGAATTGGCATTGAACGTGGGCCTCTGGGGCTTTCCCCCCGGGCGGTCAGGGTTTAGATGTTCTTTTTTTGTTTTCTCCCCGCAGTTTCTTTGTTGATCTTCCTTCCTTTTTTTCTGCTTTGAAAAAAACGTCCCCTGTCCCTGTATGTTCCTTCCCCGTATGTTACGGGGCTTCTTGTTTTTTTTTTCTGTCCGGGCTTCCTTTCTTCCTGGGCCCTGACACTGGTTAACCCCCCTTTCAAATTCACACGAAACGGCCTTTATTTTTTTTTGTAGATTTCTTTTCCTCTCGAGCCGTGCCGTCTTGAGGTTCATCGCGCAACTCGACGTTTTGCCGAGCAGAGCTTGCCTTGCCCTGGAAGTCTTTTCTCTTCACCGATTTTCCTGCTTTCCCCTGCTCCTGTTGATGACTCCGGTTAGCGAACAGGGCTCCGGTGTCTGGTACCGATCTTTTGATCCCGAATGTCTCAGTTACTGTGAGGACTCTAAGACTTCTTTTTCGTTTGTTTTGGGTTTTGGGGGGTTTTTCTTTTTTTAACCCGATCGGAACGACGGCGTATTTAACTTTCTGCAAACCCCGCGTGCCCCGGAGGCAGACACTGCAGACAGAAAGTTTCCCAGAGGATTTGAAGGTCCATTAACATCCAGCTGACTCGGCTCATCTGTATTATTTGTGGCGGGTGTTCCCTCCGTGGCGTTACCATTATACATGTGTGAATGTTTTCACTAGGGTTTGTTACGCGAAGAAAACGTCTTTACCCTCACTCAGGAGTCTGGAAGTTCCAAAAGCTTTACCTTTTCTTTTCCAACTGGTGAACGGACAAGATGGACTAATACCCTTTGGGTTGTACGTACTACTTCTCTTGACGACAGCCTCTGAGCGTACTGAGTTGTGGTTTTAAACCCCTCCAGACGCAATGTTGCTGAGCTGGAATTGAATTTTCTTGAGTGCAGGAAGGTTGTTTTTGTTGATTCTATTGCTCGAGACTTGCCTCATCTCCGGATTACGATAATCCGGCTCGGCATGACCGATCAGGGACTTGAGGGGCGGTCAGCGGGGTCTCTTGCTTCCTACTGGTACCCCTTAACCCGTGCGGGGGCGGTTTCCCCTGTTGCCGGTTTTCCTCTAAGGGTTGCCCGGCGGGGGTTACTTTGCTTTTTTTTTTTTAGATTGTATTTTTTAGTTTTTGAAATTTTACTGTTTCTTTTCACCCCCCCCATTTTTTTTTCGGCAGCGAACCCCATTCGTGCCTTGTCCAGGCCGCGCTTTCCCCTGAAAGTTTTTATCCCCAATAACTTGTCCCCCCCAGTTCCGGGCAGTCAGGTTTTGCTATAAACCGGATGGTGCTCCCTCTCTCCTGTGAACCTCCCTGTTTATTCAGCTCTCCACTGTACCCCTTTACGGCATTTAATTCACCGCCTTTGCCGGATGCTTTAGGGACCCGGCGAAATCCACTTTTGGAGTTCTCGGTACAGCATTCCCGGCGGTGGTGCGTGTGTGTGCACTATAGTTCCCCCTGATTTCCCTCATCGTTTTTTTTGAATGTCGCACTTTTTCCCCCCCACCCGATTCCTTATAACCCCTCGAACCCACTTATCTCAGCGGTAATTTGCAGCGCATTTTACGACCCTTTTTTTTGATACTGGAGGCCCTATTGCGAGTCCTTCTCGGAACGGCTCCCATTCTCCTACTAGAGGCTGTACCGCTTTCTGCGCACCTGCTGACGGGATTTTTTCTCTCTTGCCTGACAACCCCACGTTTGTCTGCCGGTGTTCACCCTTTTAGGATCCGATCGTTCCTCCTTCGCCGCCTCTCTCGAAGTGCCTTTCTTGTTTGGTCTTCAGACTCGTTTCGCCCCCAACGAGGCCTCTTATGGCCTCTTTTCCGTCCTCTTTGCCTTTCCATAGTTCATGCCCTAGTATTCGTCTACCGTCTTTCGTCCTGGCATTGTGGCCGTCGGGGCTTGTTTGCCCGCTCGTATTTTCCCCAACCGCAAGTTTTTTTTGTTCCTGGACCCCTCTACCCCTGAGGAGATCAATAACAAGGGAGTCAACTTTCCAGGTTACCTCTACGCGTTGACGTTCTTACCTGAGGTAGGTCGGAGACGCCTTTGACTAATCTGGGTTCTCCCCCTGGTGAGAGGGTCAGCCCTCATTGGGTAGAATGTCTTCTGGACGTAAGTCGAGATTTTTTTTTTTAACTCCCTGTTTCGTTAGCTTTTTTGGGATTATTTGATTTTTTTCTTCTCTTCTTTTATTTGTGGTCCCCCGATCTTTATCTCCCGCGGCGCACTAGTTGCTGCCAGTTTTCTCTATTGGGTGACGAAGGGCGTCGCGAGCACTCAGTTTTCGCCTTTTCCTCTGATATTGGAAGGTTTTCTACTCGTTGAGTTTTTGTGAAAAGGTTATGACCGCAAAAGCGGACTTATTCCCACCCCTTCCGCTCAGGCATCTTTTTCCCCGGGTTAGTATGCGCAAGCGGCTTCTGTCTTCTGTCGGTGAGTCGCTGGTCCTTGCGCTAAAGGGCTTCCCCGAGGATCTGCTCTATTAGATGCGTGTTTTGACATTTCTCTTTTCCTGACCTCGAGGACGGGAAATTGCAGGGCGGCCAGAGTGTCAAAAATACGTCACAGTGAGGTCTCTGCTTCCCGGCCCGTTTACCCTGGGCTGCACACCCCTGACCCAGCCTATACTCTTTTCATTTGATCTTTCTTTCCGCACCGAGGAATCGTGTTTTTTTTGAACCTCCTTTGAGCTAATTCTTCTTCCAGGATTTTGGCGCAATGCTTGCCCCATTTAGGGCTTCGGCCTGGACCAAGGACTGATTTCTTCCGTTTTCTCTCTCGGCACCATGACTCACCCCACGTCCCTTTTTGCAAATCGCTGAGGACCCCTCCCCGAGAATCCTAAAGAAGGGTCCTTTGAGTCCCCCGCCCTTTGCTTTTTTTTGCCCTATCGATTCCTCCCTCCAGTTGTTGTTGTGATCCTGAATGTCCTGAACATTGACCGGCGCCTGGTTGGCAGGAAATGCCCCTTCGGCGGATCTCTTGGGTCCTCTCGTCACCCCTTCATTTTAGTTTTTTGCCGTTTTTTGCTTACTCTCCCTTTTAGTGAGGTGCTGGGTCCGATGGGCCGCCTGATTTTTTAAGAATTGTCCCTCAAGGCCTTTCTCCACTTTACGTCGTTTCTTTACCTGTCCCTCTTACCCTTCCCAGTATTTTTCCTTGGTGACTAAATTAATACACCAAGGTGAGTCTTCCCCGATGAGCTCCCGGTGTATCTTCCGTCTCAGCATCCGTCCCCGAGGAACTTTCGCGCCCTCCGGTGCGGTTCGCGAGATCGTCGAAGCAAAGACCTCTTGAGCCCGTCACTAAGCAGCGCCACTAGACCCCCCCACTAGCACCCGGCCTTTATGCTTTCTTCCCGGTATCCTGATTTACAGGCGGTTTTTGCTCTGTTTTCTGATCTTAGTCAAGGTACCGGTTCGTGAAGGTAAGGAACTCTCTCTTATGACCATGTTAAACCCCGCCCTCATCTCTGCGAGTCGCGTTTATCCTTCCTTAGGCGCTCCACCGGCCTTTATCCCCTGCTGGTGAAATTCACCTCCCGGTGCAGCACCTTGAGGCGATTCTAGGCGCGCCTCCAGGAAGACCCCCAGTCTTTACAGCTTCACGGGTGTTCGTTGTCCAGGTGTAATTGTCAGCGTCGGCGAAAATACTTCTTGCGTTGGCCGGCCCTCTGCTCGGCTTCCCTTGAGTTACGGCCGTTCTTAATGTCCCTGGTCGCGTTGTTACACCCTCGGTATTTGTATTCGGGGAACTTAGAGTTTAACCGGTCCACCTAGCCTAGGCGAGTTTCTTCCTAGGGTTACGCGCCTTCCGGTTTTTCTCTTTTTCTTTAGTCGGTGGGGGTCAGGGCAAAAGAAGTGGCCGGACTCCAAACAGATCTGTTCCATTCCCATTTCCTGCTTCTCGCTTACAGGGTTGTCATTTCCTTTGGGTTGGACTCCATTCCCGGTTGAACACGACCCCAGCTTGTAGCATATCGGATTGCGATGCGGGCGGACCTTTTTTTTTTTCCGTCTTCCTTCCCCGTGTCCCTCCCTAGAGCCAGCTGTTGGACTTTTTGTGAACCCCTTTTCCTGAAGAGCCGATCAAATTTGGACTGATTTTGGCGAAATCCCTCCCCCATTCCCTTTGCCTGTGTGTCTCAGAGCGAGTCCTTCAGGGTGAATCTTCTAGAATTCCGGTGTTATCCTTGGGTTTTCTTCGACCGGGCTACCCTACGCGACTTTTTCCCTTTCTGCTTTACTCTTTTCTGAATATTGGTCCCCAGACCTCCTGGGTCGTTAGCCGTCTTTTGAAGTCACACCCTCCTTTTGAACGACTTTGCTACTGGTATTCGCCCTCAAGGTCGGTACTCACTTGGTTAAGCGTTCGATGTTAAGTTGCAAACTGTGTGTTGTATTCTTTTGATTTTAGGGGAGGTTGTTTTTTGGGGGGGTAGACGGTCTTTCAGGCGTTGTTCTTCCGCCCGGCTTGGCGTCGGTCCGGTGGTTGGTTTGTGCCCCCCCCCCTTCGTTCTTACGGTCGGGGCCATGGACACCCTCTCCCTCTGCCGTACTTTTTGTTCGTTGTGAAGTGACCCCTTCTCCTGAACCCCCCCCTCCCCGTAAGTCCCGACTCTAACCACCCCCCTGAAGGGAGTTCCCTTTCTTGGCCCCAATTTTGTGCTCCTTTTTCTCCCCCCCTTCCTTTCCCAAACCCCACTCGGAAGGTTGGGACGAAGGCCCCCGAAGCCCTCTCCCCGGGACAGCCGCCCCCGGACCCCTGGAAAATCTGGTCCTCCGTAGGAAGGACTCTTCTCCTGATATGTCCTTGCACGCCGATTCCCAGAAACTCGGGTCACGCTCCGCCCTACTACCCTTCAATTGCTCTTTGATTTTGTTCAACGTCGTTGTTTGTCAAGTGGGCTGTCCAAAAAAGCAGTCATTTTCTTACGCTCTGTAGTTTTTTTGTCAGTAAGGTCCTTAAGGGTCACGTTCGTCACCCGTCTCTTCTTTTTTTCCCCCCTTGCAAAAAACCCAGAGGCTAGTTCCTGACTCACCCCGCTTTAGCCTAAAAGACCGTTATTTTCCGCGAACAACCACCCCTAACTTTCCTTCAACCTTTTTTTCCACGTTTTGTGACAAGATTCGGAAGTAAACTACTCCCCCCTGATGGCTTTTTCAAGCAGTGATCGTGTGACCGGCAAGTCCTCCTTCACTAAGCTTTAAGTGAAGTTCGTGTGTTTTTTTTTCGGCAGAGGTCACGGCTTTTTTCCTCATTTCCGAAGTCCCCATCTTCAGCTTCGTGAGGGCCCTTTTGCGATGATCCCTGCCGTCCCAACCGAGCTGCTAGGTAGGGCTTTCTACCGACCACCTGTCTGCGCCGATCTACCACTCAATTTTTGCTCAGAGACCCCAAAGGCTTTCACATGTCAAGACGCTGTTGATACTGTCTCCCTCTTTCCATTTTTTTTTGGCCCCGCAGTAACGCCGCTTTCCCGAAGCCTGTCTTTTTTTTACCCGTGAAGCCTTTTGCCAGCCTCCCTGTGGATCGCGTGTACCCCCAGTTCGTGGCGGCCCCCCCCAGTTTCCTTCCTTCTTTCCCCACGAGCAATTATCAGACGTTCTGGAGAGACGCCGGGGCTTTTAAGTTTCGCTAGTTGATCTTTTCCTACGTCACACTGCGGCTGGTCCCCCCCGTGCCACGCGTGATTTCTTACCCCCTGTTATTCCCCCAGCGGTCTATCACCCCCGGGCAAAGGTACACCTCCGCTTGTTTCTTTCCCCAAACGTTGTTTCGTCTTTCTCCCCTTTTGACGGCACCTCCATCCCTCCCTGGTTTCAAAGGATTCGTCCAGGCTCGTGCTCTCTCACATCGCCCAGTTCCTTTTGCCGGCGTTTCTCTGGTAGACCGCCTTTCGGCTTTGCGAATTTCTACATTCCCATTTTTCGCTTAGACGGGTTTTATTCCCCTCCTTCATGGAGTAATTGTTTTGTGGCTTCCCCCACCCTGTTTTTTGACGGGACATAACCCCTCGCGGCAACCCCCAACCCCCAACCACGTAAATATCTCCTTATTTATTTTTAATACCTACTCTTTTCTTTTCCGGATAGATCTGATATTTCTTAGAGGTCCGGCCCGGTAGAAAGTCCCAAGTTCCTCCCGGTGACTTTTGGCCCTCCCCTTGATATCTCTTGCCCCTTTTGGGATCCTAGAGGTATGACTTTGGTCTTAGAGAGGTCCCGGGCCGGCTCTCCAACCGATGCGTGCCGGCTTTTTCCGTTCGGATTGAGCACGGCTTTCTCTTACCTTGGCGGAGATCTTTTTTGCGTTTCCGGCGTGTGGGCTCTTAGTTCCGGTCCCGCCGATTGGGGACCGAGACCCCCTTCATTTACCTCTGGATTCTTTTCCGACCCCTGCACTTCCGTTTTCCCCGTTTGGACTTTGCTGTTTGTCCCCCCATTTTTTTTATCTACCTCCGTGGCGGCCATTTTTCTTTCCTTTTCTCTCTTCTCTTATAGGTCAGTTGCGGAGAAAGTCCTGACGTGGTCCGAGCCGAAACCCCCCAGTTCTTTATATTCCTTTGCTCGGGGTTGGTGCCGGGTCCTGTTGCCGAACAACTTTTACACGGTACCCGCAGCCTTAATAGAAGCCCTTCTCGGGGGCCATTCTTCTCTTCGCCCCCCGGGATGCTTCGTTTCGTGGTCCTGATGGGGGTTTTCAAGGCTCCACCTTCTGCAGCCGACCGAGAACTCGAGCGTTGGTCTATTCTTCAAATCCGGCGCGGCGCTTGACGCGTTGTGACGTTTGAGTTTTGGTTTTTGTATTTTCCCCTTGGAGAGCTCCTATTCAAGGGGACGTCTGCGGTTTTTTACGGCCGCCCTTCTCCAGCTAGGTCTACGCGGTACCCTTCGTGAGTTACCCGTTTGCCCTCTTTGAACGTCCGCTTAACAGTACTTCTTTTCGTCTTTAGGCCCGGGAAGTGCATTGTTTTTGACGGTTTCCAAATACCGATTCCCTTAGTAAAGACAGATTACTACTTTCGCCCCTGTGGGAAGCGTATTCTTCTCCATTTTTCGTGTCATTTCTTTTCTACACGTAGTCCCCTAGTATTAGTGTTTTGCGCAGACGTCTGGCGCCCGGCCGGGGTAATTTTGGTGCCCTTTCACCTCTTTTTTCCCGGAAAAGGCCGATAATGAAAACTTGGGCCGGCGTTTCTTTGCAGCGGCCCCCCTTTCTGCCGCGTCGCGTACACCGGAGGTTTTTTTTTTTCCTCCCACTTTCGCCGCGATTGACGATTATCAGCCGGCTTTCCTTTCGGGTGGCGAATGTAGTGGTTTGATCCTTTCCTGTGAGGGTCTCCCTCTGATGTCCCCCCCCAGGGTGATCGGAGTACCTTGCCGGAAGGACTGCCCGCGGCCCGGGGGGCCCCCTTTTCGGGCTAGGCTCTGGAAAGTCTTCGGTTCAGCGGACCCTTGTCATTCACCTACAGGCGTTTTGGGAGTGTTCCTTCTTTGCGGCTCCTCCCCAGGATCCGAGGTTTCTTTCTTTTTTTTCTTTTTCCCATCGTCTGTTGAGTCCGACCGGGTAGTTTTCCCTTTTTGTATTTGAGTTTTTTTCAGTTCTTTTCCCCCATCTCGCTTGCAGGAGTCTGCACAAAAAGACGGACACTCCGTTGGGGAGTTATTCATGGGTTCCTGTCACGTAAAAATTTAAACCTTCTCCCAGGGCCTGCGCCTCCCTTTTTTTTTGATACCCCCAAACTCCCCCCTCCCCGAGCGATCGCCTGCACTGCTCCCATTCTCACCCAACTTTAGAAGAATTCATTCGACCCCTCTTCAAGGCCCTGATTTTTCCATAGTTCGCCTTTCCTGACCGGCGGTGTATCCCTGATGTACGGCGGTGGTCCCCAGATTTTTTTTTCCCCTGTTAAACGAAGTCCTGCCTAGGACTGTATTTTTCCCCCCCTCTCACTAAATTTTACTTTTAGACACGTCTTCCTTCCGACGAGGGGCCTTTTCTCCCCGACCAGTCCTTCCACCCTTGAGGTTCCCGAGATCCTGAGAGTGATTTCCCTTTTTTGGATGCCCTCTTTCTTCTCCGATTTTGTCCCCAAACTGAGACCCTCTGTTCGATTGTTTCGACCCCTCCTTTCTCTTGTATTTTCTAGAAAGACTCTGTTGACTTTAACAACCCTTCATTTCAAGCGTAAGACATCGAAGGAAGCTATTTCTGCCTGACTTTTCCCTTGCGTGGAAGCTCTTTTGTGGAGTTCGACCCTCTCCTGACACATCCCATTTTCTTAGAGACTTCCCGATTCTTCATACTCTACCTCCCTACGAAGAGGATTCTTCTTTCTCCTCAGTCTTTAGTACTTTTGTGGTCTCTGTCCGCTATGAGCAATGTTTTCTTCCAAAGAGTTGGGGGAGAGGAAGATGTCCGATATGTCTTTTCTCCTGACGGGGTCTCTGTCCTCTCTACGTTGAACTAGATGTGTTTGTTTATAGAAACCTGCGTGATTGAGTGATCCCCTTCTCAAATTTACGTTGGCTCTGCTCTCGTCTGAAATTCCTGTTGGGTTCGGGTTACAGACAGGGCTGGATTGTTTTCACCTACGATTTTTTTACCCTTTTTAACAGTTTTTCTTTTTTTGAACCCTGTGAGCGTAACCCGGTTTTTGATTACGAAGTCTTTTTTTATATCTGCTCCCCCGCAACTTGGTGGTTAGTTGAGGAGTTTTCCTCCCTTTCCTTCTTCTTAATATGCTCTGTTATTTCCCCCAGGTTTGTATTCTATTCTTTAAGTTTTCTCCCGGATGAATAGGAATCTTCTATTCGCTAAAATATACTATTTAAGGAGGGGGTATCTTACTGACGGTGATTGGATCTCCCCTCTTTGGATACCTTCCCTACTGGCCGTCGGACCGGAGGCATTGAGTCACCCAGTTGTACAAGCAGCAGTCCAGGGAGAGGAGGAATCCTTCGAGGGTGGTTTAGATATTTCTTAGTCAGCTTCCCTTTCTCCCCACGAGGTTCTGAATTCACGAGTGGGCTCTTCTTTACGATTATTATCGGATTTTCCAGTTCCAGTTTCTTTCTTGAAGGGACTCCCTTTTTTTTTTTTTTTGTCCCTCTTCACGTCTAAAACCCCCCCCCCATAACAGTCCCCCTTTTCTCAGTGAGGAACGTCTCCTTCAAGGACGGTTTATTCCTTTTCTTTTCCCTGACGAAAGATTTCCTGATTGGCTGCAGCCGAGGACGACCCCGACCTCCTCCGCCTTCTTCTGAGACGTTTTCAGAGTTCCATCGGGACGAGGCCTTCTCGTCTCCCCACCTTTTGGGGAGATCCGGTGAGTCTAGCTATGAACAACTTCCCAAGCCCCGCACCCCTGAGGCTTTTTTTTTTTGTCCGTTCCCCCTTCTGGAGATTAAGTCGCCTTCATGGGGAAAATGTGAAAGGCGGCGCTTCCCTTTGGCGTCATTCTCTCTCTTTTCCCATTTGTTGTTTTTATTAGTCGGCGAAATTGACGGCGCCTGCTCCCCCTGGTTGCCTTTTGCGTTTTGATCTTCCGTGCTTTTTCCTGGCGGTTCCCCCCTGCTTGGTGCGGGATTGTTCACGTTTTTCTCTTCTTTTCTCCCGAGCTACGGCTCCTTTTTTCCACATGATTGTTAACGAGTCCCCGATGTGATAATGCCCCCATCCGGTCCTCCCTCCTCTTCCCCGGCGCACGTCGTCGTTCTTTCTCGTTAGGAAGCCCTTTTATCATTTTTCTCCTTAAGTTGATTTTTTCCCCCTTTAACCACCCGAAGGGTTTGTCTCTTTCCCACTTAGATTTGTGCCGTGCACGTTATTTTTTTTTCCCCCCGTTTCGTCCCTGCTGTCGCTTCGGTCCGGGAGGACGTTTTTTTTCTTCCAACCTGAGTAAGCTCTTTCTCGTCAGCTCCCCCTCGTTTTTCTTCAATTTTCTTCCCCCCAGCCAGCGAAGACAACCTCCTCCCCTTTTTCGCTTTTTCAGCTCCCCGGGCTCTACTTCCACCCCACGCGTTTTTGTGGATCTGAGAACCTCGGAGGGCCGGTCCTTTTCCTTTCCAGTGCCCAAGTGCCCTTCTGCCCCCCCCCCCCTGGTTCCGATCCCGCGAGTAGGCTATCTACCTAGTGGGGACTCCTCCAGCGCCAACGTTCCTATAAGATCATCCCTACGGAACCCCTTTCTTTTCCAGCCCCGGTGCAAGCCCGGAGAGAGATCTAGTGAACGCTTGCGCGCCTCTACGTCTCCAGGAGTAGGGCACCTTTATCGCCGTGACCTTGCCCTTTTCTTGAAGCTCGGCGACATCCGGAGGCTGAAACCCGCCTCCTTCTACCTCAGAGCTGGCGCCGTCCTACCTTTCTAATTTTCCCCCCTTTCTTTCTGGCTCCCCCTTCTTTCCCAGTTCCAACAGCGTTGCCCTTCTCAGGTGGAAGACTAACGGCGACCGACCACTTCGGTACTGCTCCCCCTTTTCTTTTTTTCGTTTCCTCCCCAACGGAGTTTCTTTTTTTTTTTTGACGCGCCTCTTTCCTTGCCCCCCCGCCAGTTATCTCCCGGCAAACCTCCCTCTTTGCTTCGTCTGGACCTTTCTGCTCTCGCATGAAAACCCTTTTTTTTCGGTATTTCTGGGTGCCTTGTTTTCCCTGCTCTTTAAGTCCCCCCAGCACCCCCGGTAGCCTCCTTCTCCGTCGTTCTCTGAGAGTGACGTTTTAGTTTGAGCACCCTCCCTTTTCTCTTAGTCAGCTCGTACTTCTGCTTTAAGCTCCCGACCTGACGTTCGCCAAATCGAATTTTGGCGGGCGTCTGTTCAGGGGTAGCTCATTGGCAGCCCGCCGCTTCTGAGTCCTCATTCAGAGCCACGTTTTCGACACGCCCCCGCTTTTGGTCGATTTTTCCCCGTGTACTGCGAGTTACGCCTCGGGTAGATGATTCTCACTTTGCGGACATTCCTCGGTCGTAGACGTCTGGCCCACGATAGGGGGCCCCCCCCCGCGCTGGAACCAACCTCTCGGTCCTGTCCCTGTTCACACTCCCTGTTCTCTTTTCTGAGGGTAAAGGCCCCTTCTTTTCCTTGGCCGCGTGTCTGAAGTCTGTCTCTTTTTTCCAATTGTCGAATGTCGTGCTCGATTGCGGTCCTCGTTAAGTCGATTCTTTTCTTCCGTTGTATACCAACCGGATTTTTAGGTTGACGTGCTCGTTTTCTCTTTCTAAGGTCCCCCATGAATCAAGTGCTCTTGGCTTGCGTCTTTTTTTTTCTTCTTACGCGCTCAAGACCCTCCTTAAGGATTTCCTCACCCGCCCCTGAAAGACACTCCCCTTCAACCCCCGCCGCGTGCATCTGGACCCCCCCCCTTCCTCCTCTAGTCCCCTAGGAAAACACCTACCACTCAGTTTTCGTGAAGGGACGCGTCTCCT
>Ga0179591_1335513_pt1 | contig 18649 bp, 18 predicted proteins | sample CZOMad2_1_08_16f_FD_182891 | JGI IMG/M metagenome (GOLD analysis project Ga0179591, IMG submission 182891) | Vadose zone soil fungal communities from Angelo Coast Range Reserve, California, USA - CZOMad2_1_08_16fungal (PacBio error correction) | ecosystem: Environmental > Terrestrial > Soil >... | reverse complement strand
CGGGTGGAGGTTTGGTGTTTTTGGCCTCGCCACAGTTCGCTTCCGGCTTTTCAACCCTCATGTATTACACTTTCCCTCCTCTCTTGCCGTTCCTTTTTCTATCTGCCTCTAGGACTATTGTTCATCCTTTTTGGACCTTCTCCCCTTTCACTCCCGTTCCTGCATCCCCCTCTGCATAGAACTCCTCCTTACCCCCCTTTTCCCCTCCCCCCTCTTTTTGTATGGGTTTTGGCAAAACCTGTCAGCACCCTTTACCGATTTCCTCCGCCTTTTAGTGACGCTGCTGGCTTTTGCTTGGTCGCAGTGTTCTTCCGGTTTTTTTCTTTCCTTTCCCCACCTTGATCCAGCTCTTCCCGCCCCGTTGAAAGCTGGGTAAGCACTGCCTGTGACTGGCATTTTTGAATGCTGTGGATACTTTTTGGAACCTCAGCCATTCTCCTCTTTGTGATTCTTTTCTCTCTTTTTTGATATCCCTACTGGGATGGGAAAGAGATTTTTGATTCTCCTGAGCCTTTTCTCTGTTCTTTTTCCTCTTTAACTACACGGAAGCATTTTCCTTTTTTACAGATTTTACCACATAAGGCTCCGCCTCGCCCCCTTTTCCTTTTCACCTTTAATGATCTAGGGTTTTAGTTTCCTTTTCCCTTTTGACAGTTGTTCTCTTTATTACTAAGAATGTTCTACGCACGTTCGAGTAGTCCTACTCCCTTTTATGCGGCTGTCTTGTTAAGAAAGTTGATTTCCCAGGATTCAGCTTACCTTTCCTTCCTGCCCATTTTTCCTTCTTTTTTTTTCTCCTGTTTGACTAAGGTCTGAGTTCTTTTTTTCTGGAACTTTTTTTGATGTTTATTGGTCGGCCCTAAGAGTTTCCTTTCTCTTCTTTAGCTCAATCGCCTTTTATTGGCGAAGGTTGTTTCGTTTCATTTTCCATTCCCCCCTCCCCATGCACTTGGTGCTTTTATTTTTTTTCAATTAACTTCTTCTCTCCTTTTTCCCACGTCTTTTCCTTTTTTCTTTTTTTTTTTTTTTTATATCCCCCCCTTCCTGAACCTCGAGATATTTCTTCCGTTGTGTTGTGAGAGATTGGTTCATGGTGGATATCACCATTCCCCCTTCGGCTTTCTTGCCACCATACGCGAGGTCCACCTCTCACCTGTCGTGCCTCACCTCCCTTCTCTTTAGGTTTTTCTTATGAAGGTTCGGCGGCCAAAGGACCTTGGTGCGCATAGCCTGAGTCGCAGGCCCTTCGCGGTCTTTTCCCCACAGAGCATCTGCAATCCGTTCCTTCTCCTACCCGTCTTTCTACCGGAATTTCCCCTTTTGCCTCCATAGGCAGGTACAAACAACCCCCCACCACCCAGTTTTTCTACTTTTTTTTTTACAGCTGCGAAGCCGCCCTGTTCGCCCGCCCTGCCAACGACAGCCGTTCCCCGATCCCCCTTCTTTTTTTTCCCCTGGTGGGACCTGCTTCACTTCGCGGGCAGCCGCCGTTTCTGCCTGGCTTGACTGAGTCTCATCCCCCTTTTCCCGGTGTCTCCATCTTTGATTTGCTATTTTTCCGGAGGGTACACACTCTCTAACTAGCCTTCGCGGCTTTTTTTGGCCCGTGCAAAGGTCCCGTCCCTTTCCTCATCAGCCCTTGAAGTTACTTATCCTTCTTCTTTCCATGACCTCCATTTGACAGTCATGTCAGGATCGGTTAACAGATAAGCGCCCAGGGTCAGAGGCTTGCGTTACTCAAGGTGATCCAGTCCTCTTTTTCTGTGCTCCCCCTCTTTCCTTTTCCTCCTCTCAATCTTTCCGGGTATCTCTGGTGGAAGCCCAACTGCTCCGCAGAGCGTCCCGTCCCGTCGCTTCGCCGTTTTGTCCCTTCTTTTTTACAGCATTCTGTGCTTTGGAAGGACCTTAGAATTGCTTTTCCTTTCTTTGGCCTTGGGGCTTGTCTTTCTCGATGATGGAAATGTCGGCTACCTCTTTTTTTTCCTTTAGCTCTACCATGATGAAGATGTACCTGGCGTGCGGATTTTTTCCCCATCGCCTTCTTCTCCCTTTCAATGGCGTGCCTCTGATCACCCCTCCCATAATATTACTACAGGCCCAGATCTTTCTCTGCCCCAAATAATGAAAGGACAGACGGCTTCCTGACCCCATTGTCTCTTTTTCTTGTCACGTCCCACGTTTGCTTGCCCAGCTGCTAAACTTGATTTTCCCCTTCCGCTGTGACTTGAAAGAAGGAGAGGTCCATGTTCTATGCATTTAGTTGGGGACCTTTTTCTCCTACCCTCCCCATCAACCTTCTTAAAGAGACCCTAACCTCCCGACTCCCCTCACCAGAGATGTCCCATTTTTTTTTTTCTTGAACGGCGGGCTTTATGTAAGTTAAGGGATTCTTCACATCTAGGGGTCCTCTTAACCAAAGTTCCTCGGTAGCTTTTCTCCACCAGTGAAGATCAGCCTTTCACTGGAGCTTAGTCTCAGCCCGTCCCTGTTTTTTCCTTTATTTTAATTTTATGATATTTCCTGACTTCCTTATTTGTTCTTCGGCTGCCCCGACGACCCTCCGCTTTGATCAGTTGTCCCTTCTTCGTGATTCATTCTATCTTCCGTTTTCTTGTCGCAACTTTTTCTTCTTTCCCCTCCCCTTTCATCCAACCCCGAGAATAACTTGCTACTCCGGCGCGCACCTCCTCGGTTGAGTTCCTGCTCTTCCGCCGCCCCCTTTTAGTGATAGGAGTCAACTCCTTGTGCCCGACTTCCCCCCCCCCCTGTTTGACAACTCAATCTTGCTTTTTTTTTCGAACTCTATGGATTCCCCTATGCATGAGTCAGTCAATCTTTTTTTCACTCAGTAATTTTCACGAGCCGACCTTTCCTCCTCCTGTAGATAAGAGTAGTTTTTCCACTCCCTGCGAGCCAGTTGTCCATCTTCCTTTTTCTCTTTCCGCCCTGTGTTAGTAATTTTTTTTTCCAATCTTTTTATTTGATGAAGAGTATTTCGCTCTTCACCAAAGCGCTCCCCCCCCGGTCAGCGTTTCCCCTGACCCTTCCCTTTGTTCTCCCCGTGCTCTACTGTATTACCCTTTTTCGTTTCACTGGACCCCATGTCCTTTTCTTTTTTAGCCTGCTTCTGCTTTGCTGCATGCCATTGCCAGGGTTTTTGTCTCACCCATAATGACTCGCCCACCCAGCACACCCTGGCGCCCCAGAATGAGGTCCCCCTCCCCTTTCTGATATTCATTTTGCCTTTCCCCTTTTTTTTTTCGCCTATTTTCCCGTAAGACTTGAAATCATGCATTTGCTTTCGTCTGTGATTCCTTTCTACCCTTTTTTTTTTTTTCACCCTCTCCCAGTTAGCCTGGCCAATTCTTTTCCCTTGCCCTTTTTCCTCCTTCTCCTCTCAGTCCGTCGATAAGCGCTGGAAGGTACCTGCGGCGCGGTCAGGCCCCCCTTTACCCCGACCTCCCGATTATTTTCTTTTAGGACTCTGCCCTTCCTTTGGCGTTCCTCGTGGATTTTCCTGTGTCCCTTCTTTCTCCCGTCCTTGTTTTTTTTTAAAACCCCCCCCGACTCGATGCGCCTTCTCCTCCCATAACCCGTTTGACCCTCTTTCCCTTGCGACATGCCAGGCGCTGCGGTTTTTTCCTTCCTCTCTCTTTCCCCCCCTTTTTTTTTTTTGTCGATCGCCCGCTCTTTGGGTTTGGCTTGCTGGATTTTTAATTCCTTTTGTATTGCGATAACTGGCTTTTTTTTTCCCGCCCCCCTTTCCCCTTTCCACAGAATTGCCGGACTCAATGCCCTCTCCTTCCAGCGTTTCGTATCCTCGTTTTTCCTTTTTTTTGTTTTTTTGAACACAAACCCTTTTGTTTGCGTCCTCCTCTTCTCTTTCCCTTGTCGGGCTCCCGTAGTCCAGACGACTGATAGACTTATTCGTTAGGTTTTTTTATAGATTCTTTCCTTTGGAACCTACATTTTTTCTTCAGGGCCCTTCACCCTAATCAATGCGCGGTGGAATGCTCCTCCCCTTTATTTTTTTTTTTTTTTCCCTCAAATTTTGGAGTGGAGATCCGGAGAGCTGTTTTTTTTTTTGATGTTTATTGGTGGAGGACCCATTTTGTATATTTTGGGTGGACTCAATAGTGTTCTCCTTTAATAACCCTCCCCTTTGTGTGTTTCAACCCTCATGATTTTCCTCCCCTCTTTTCTTCTCTTAACATGATTGACGCGAAACCTCCTCTAACACGGAGGAAGTTTGCCTAGTGGTGTTTTATGGTCTTAATTCTTTTTGTATTTTCTTGAATGTGTGGCGAGCAGTTTTTTTAATGATACTCCTCAAACCCCTTCCCCCTCTTTCTTCGTTAAGTTCTGTAAACAAGTTTCCCCCAGACCTGTCCCCTGTCGGCGGATTTCAGGCGTGACACTTCGAGCATTTCGCGCCCCCTCTGGCTTTTACTTGGGTGCCTTTTTCCCTTTGAAGGTATTTTTTTTTCCCCTTTCCCTTCTTTTCATAAATTTGATCTTTATTTGAGGTGTTTTTTAAAGCTGGCCCTGAGCCCTCTCTTTTATAACGCTGGTCCGAGGTGTTTTCTATAAGAAACAGTGGAGTGGCCCCCTCTTCCCCAGCCACCTCTTTCTTCACTGGACAGTGATGTGTATTTTCCCTTCAGACCTTTTTTTCATTTCAGCATTCCTCTCTTTCCCTCCCCGTTGCGTTAACTAACCAGCGTGATTTTTCTTTAGTCCTTCATCCTTTTCAAATGTCTTTCCCTGGACCTTGGGTTTTTGAATTCTCCTCGTCTTCCCCCTGCCATAGTTCCTTTTTTTATGACCTTCTGCCTTCCCCTTTAGCCCCCTTCGTGGTACCCCCTTTGGACCGCCACGCCCCCCTCATTCCCCGTCCCTGCTAGCGTTAACCGTTTTCTTCGGATCTTCCTTCCGTTTTGTCCGAAGAACTTTCGATGGCACTTCTCCCTTTTGATCCAAGTTTGCAGCCCTCGCTCCCCCTCCCCTTGTCCCATGGTATAAGGTTTCTGATTGTTGCCTCCTGGACTCCCCTAACTTGGGACCTCATTCCTTTTTTTAGAGCAATGGTCAGCTCCTTTTTCTTTTCATATACAGATGATTTCATCCATCGTGAAGCCTCCAATGGTATGACTCTTAGTAAACTCTTTTCTTTCCCCCCTCTTTAGCACGCGAGGCCCTGTTTGCCACCAGCTCTTCATTCGTTTGGGTTTTCTTGCACTCGTTTATCCCTCCCCCGGGCCAATTTTTCTTCTTTCCCCTTGGCTAGTGGAGGGATTTGATTCAAGGCTGCTGCCATCGTTGATATTACCTTTTGCCAGATCGGACATTCATTTTTCCTTTCCTTCTTCTTCACGCTTTTCGAAATGTAACGTTCTAATTTTCCCGTCCGCGAAACCTTCGACCTTCATGTCCGCAGCATCAGCAGTCTGCCTCCTTTTGCCCCCTCTGCGTCCCTCAATCCTTTTGAAAAAGCAGCCCCACCGCCGACCGCTTCGCTTCCGGTGAACGATCGTGCTTCCTTTTCCTCGTGTATCTATGACTCTCTGTGGAGTTTTTTTCTTTCCCCTTTCTCGATCCACTCTTGTCAGCCGAAATCGGAACGGTGTTCAGGACTGGGAGTTGTTCATTCCCGCTTTCTTTTTTTCTACCTTTTGTGTGAGTCCGTTCCCATCTCCCAGCCGTGGCTTTCTTTTTTTTCCGCTTTCTTTTTCTTCCATGATTAGTCTCTTAAGCGATGGGCTGCGTCCCTGCTTTTCTTTTTCTGATGCTTTTCGTGCGGTGCCCACACCCTTCTCTCTGCCTTTTTTTTCTAGCGTTCCAAGAATACGATGCTTGCCTTGCTGGACTGCTTCTTTCAGGCTCCTTGTACTCGGCGTTTTGTTAACTTTATCGGCGTCCCTTCCCCTCCTTTTTCATCTTTCCGAAGCTCGACGTCACGACACAGTTTTCCCTTTTTTTGCTGTTCTTTGTCCTGTGCTTGAGGATGTTTTTTTTCTGATTTTCCCCTTCGTTTTTAACTCCTCTGGATATGAAGGATGCATTACTTTTTCCTGGAGCCCGGAAGCGTAACAGTCCCTCCAGGGACTCCTCCTTTGTGTGCGAGGAATTCGGCTCCTCCTTTTCACCTCTCCTGTTTCTTTTTCAAGGGATCAGTTCTAGTAAAGTCACACCCCCGTTTAGGTTGGCGCACACTTCGTTTGGTGTTTCCCCCCTTTTTCCGGCCTTTTTTTTTGAACCTCTGCCTAGGAGCCACCATCGTCTTCTCCTTTTTTTTTCCCTCTCCCTTTTGTTTTTTTTCTCTTCGCTCTCTATAAGGGGATCTCAGCGTCAATTACTCCTCGGGTTTGAAAAAAGTGTCGTCAGCCACCCCAAGTCCCTTTGTTGCCAGCGTCACCTTTTTATGTCTTTATAGCGAACCCCTTCCCCTTCCTTCTTCAGTCGCCGCCTTCCTTCTTGCCTTTATTTGCGTTTAAACCATTCACCACCTTCTCGGCCCGTACCCCCTTGGACATCCTTTTCCCCGCTTAGCATTCCCCTTTTTTTTCCCGTGAACTTTTAACTCAGGCAGCGTGGCCCTTTTCATTTTTTTGGGCCCTCATCCCTTTCCCTCTCTTTCCCAGTCCCGCACCTTAGTCACAATGATCAAAAAATGAAGTTTGTTTTGTGTCCTCTTTCCTTTGCTGTGTGTATCCTTTGGCTTTTTCGCATTTTGCGCCATCCTGGAGTCTTCTTACTCTTCCTCCCCTCTATAAACCGTAGAAGGTTGAAGTCAAGATTGAGAGTCCCCCTTCGTATGGGACACGTTTCTTCCTCGCAGGATCCTAGGGTTTTTTTGGCCCTTTTTCAAGGGCAGTCATGATTCCTTCTCCACTCCTTTCCGCCCTCTCCCCCCTTTTTGCCCCTCCGGCTGAAAGTCCTGGAAATGCACCCGGATAAGCCTCTCAGCGCCAGTTTCTGTCTCTTTGGTTATCCCACTTGTGGACATTGACCCTTTCCCAACTTCCTGGGAGTCCCTGATTCCCCCCCCTCGGTCGCCTTAGTTCAGCGGTCCCGTTGCCCCTAACATTCTCCTTTTTTAAGCTTTGAATGGCCAAAATTTCCTCTCCTCGTTCGTGTTCCGTCTCTCCTTTGCCTTGGTGGTTTGCTTGTTTGTTTTGCCCCAGACTGAACTTGTTTATAGGGAGTCTGGTAGCAAGCAGCGGGCGCTGCTTTTTCTGGGATCTGTGCCCTTTCTCCGGGTTTTTTTTTTCCTCCTCTACTTCAATCCTTAGCTCTGTCCAGGTAGTTTCGGATCGATTGAACTCTCATGTTCCTCCTCGTTGACATTTAATTTTTGCTGCCCTTTTTCCGGTTTGCATCGGTCCTGTCCTTTACTTTCGGCCCCCCCCACGAAATCATAGCGACGCCGAGTCATGCAGCATTCCTTGGTCGCTTTTTTTTTTTTAGGGCTTTTTTTACCGGGTAGCCGTGGGGGCCTTTTCCTCCTCTCCCCTCCTTCTTAGTGTATGCTTCGAAGCGCGCAGCTTACTTTACCTTGCGTTCTATGCAGCACAACTTTTCCTCACGTCGCATGAAACCTTTTCTCCTCCTTTTGTCCCCAAGGCAGACCAGGTACTTTCTAGATCCTGAGACGGCTCACTGCAATGGTACCTTTCTTTGGATCCCCAATTTCTTCCCCCCAGTTTTTTTTTTCCTTTTTTCTTTCGACATTTCCTTTCAGGCGGTCTTGATCAGCCCCCGGAATTTCGCGCTCCCTTCTGTGCGCCCCTTTCTTGATTTCGGTTGCGGGACTGTCCCCTCCCCTTCGTCGGGGATCTCTCCTTCTCTCTCGTGCTTTTTTTTGGAGAATTTCTGTTACCGCTTCCCAGTCTTTTAGCACAGTGTCCCCTACTGGATTGCTAGACCCCCCCTTTTCTCCTCCCTGTCCTCTCCCCCCGATTTGCATGACGGCGCACACCCTTCGTCCCTTCTTCCGTCACATTTTTTAGTTTTAACTCAGGGGAGGACCCCTTCCCCCGCTTCTTTTTCCGTTTCTCCCAATTTGTACTTCTGTCGACTCCTGCTTGCCCTCATCCTTATTGCAGAAGGGTTTCCCCGAACCTTTCCTCCCCTCGGATTGCGCTTAAAGACGAGCTTCTGAGATTGTTTTCAGACAGAGCGATTTTTTTTTGTTCTTTGGGACCCAGTATCCCTTCTCCCTCCCTCTCCCTTTTTCTCAAGCCCTTCTACCAGATTTTCACAAACAAGGCCCGCGTTTTACTTTACCGCGAGCATGTCTCCCCTGTTCCACGTCGCCCCACGACCTCCTTTTCACGTACAGCACCCAGGAAGCCTTTTCCTTTATCTAGGCCGTTCTGGGCCCTCTCCCTTTTTGGTGTGATTACCTTCTTTCTTGCCCCTCCCACGTTTCTCAACCCCGATCACCACAACCTGGCGCACCCCCCTGTTTTGTGCCCACGACAGTAGATTGACCCCAAGCGTTCGCCACTCCTTCTTTTTCCTTTCACTCCTCGACCGCCTGATGCGAGAGCACTAACCTGCCGGGTCACTCCTCGCCCGTTTTTGTTGCGGGCCCCCCCATTTCTGTCTCAACGAGTCATACTGAACACCGCTCTCCCCTTGGCTGCTGCGCTTCGTCCCTTCCCTTCCGTTTCCTTGAATTCCATCTGATCTTTCTCCGGGTCACTTTTCCCTTAATGCAGTTCCCCTTTCCCGTGTCCTTTCTTTTTCTATTAATGGGCGAGGCTTCGCATTACCGATGTGCCGGAGATCGAAATCCCTTTCCTGAGAATATAAACTGAACCGTCCTCTTCCTTGATCTTTCCCCCCTATCTTTTTTTGTGTAGAGTGAAGTTTCGCTTGAATAGCATGTGCGATTTCTTGTTTTAGATTTCTCGCTTCCTTTTTTTTTCCTTCATGGAGTTTTTTCCTCTGGGGTTCTTCCTTTTGGATCTTATCCCGTGATCCTAAGGATTCGTCAACCCCACTTGTTCTCGCTTTCTTTTTGGATTGTGATACATGAATTTTTTCATCCCTTCCCTACCCCCTCCTCTCTTTTGCGGGGGGCCAATGAAATGCTTTCTGACCTACTTCCTCCTCTTCATTACGTTTGGGATATGATCCGGTTGATTGGCCGCGGAATCCTTTTTTGACTTTCAAAGGATGATTCTCCGGTGCCCTCCTTTTCGTGTGAAGATAAATCATTTTTCTGATCTTTTGTCGACATTCCCCCCCCCCTCTGTATGTTAAATGACGAGGACTTCTTTTTGATTCATTTTATCTCTTTCTTTTGTTTTTTTCATAGGGATTATTTGGTGAGTGTAGAACCCCTCCCAAAGGCCTTTTTTTCCACACAACGGATGATTTGGAAAGTTTCCCTTCTTCCGAAGTCCAATTCCGATTTTATGTTAATTAGGGGACCCATGACCCTCGTCCCCATGATTGTGTGAGTCTCTGTTTTGTGGCTTTGTGTAAGCGATTTCCGGTTTATTTTCCAAATCTGAGCGCGTTTGTCATCCCCCTTTGAATCGAATACTGGAGCTGGGATTAGGTTCTTATGGTACCCACAGGACTCCCCCCCCCCCTGGGGTGAATAGAGATACCCCTTGTTCCATGTAGGCGAGCCTTTGCTTGCCAGTGCTCTTTACTTTTTGGCTTTAATTCTTATGACGGGAATATTTTTATTCGGCCTCTTTTGCTCGGCCCCTATTTCGAGTTGAATCTAGTTGTGTTGAGCAGTGGTTTTGTCGAATCCCCCCTTGGCTTGTTTTGGTTGGATTCAGGATGTTTTTCCTTTTCTTCTTTCCCTCCCTTTTTGATCGCCCGGCAGATGAAACTCACAAGTTCTTTTCTTTGCGCGCGGATTCTCACGGTGCTCTCGGTGCTTTTGCCTTTCCATGGAGGAAGATTTTTTCTTTTCCTGCCTTTGTGCCTCTGCCGACCTCCCCGTCAGAGGCACCTGGACCTGACCGTTGTTGGTTTGTCAATGTTTCCCTTTCCCTCCTTCCAGGTCGTTCCTTCCCCCTGAGGGCGCGAGTTCCCGATGCTATTCATTCCTGAGGGAATCTTTGCTCTGGTCCACTTTCGAGGATTTGCCCGTTGTTAACTCCCGGAACGTCGGCGACCTGGTGCATAAGTGCCAGCTTTCGTGACGCCGTGAAATGAATTAGCCCTCTGCAGGAGCACTTCTTTTTCGCGTGGTTTTTTAAGTCGTTTCATCGTCTAATCCTCTCTCTCACACCTTTTCAGTTCTCTCTTAGGGAGATCCAAGAGTACTGCTTAGGCCGTCGAGGCACTGGAAAGCGTCTTTTCACTCTTTCCCTTGATTCAGCAAAGTGTTTTTCTTCACGTCCTCCTTCCCCCTTCTGGCGATGACGTGATTTTTTCCCGTGATTAAAGGAGGCAATTTTTGCTTCTCTAGTTTTCCTGGCACCCGCCATAGGAGCTTGACCCCTTTTCCCTCTTTCCTTCCTCCCTCCTCTCCCCTACCTCTTTCCAAAGCTTGATTTGGTTAACGTCCTGACAACCCTTGTCCTCTGACCCATTTTCCCTTTCCCAAGCGCCCGTGAAACCGACTTCTTTTTTTTGCCCCTTTTCAAAAACTTTTGTCCCTCCCCCCCTCCTTTCTCTAGTTTTGCGATTAGGGTCTCATTTGATGCCATGAGCTTTTTTTGATGTTGACACCCTTTTGTTTCTTGACCGATCCATTTTTTTCTGTTTCAAGACTACCCTTTTGAAAGCTTTTTAAGCACCCTTTTTTTCTCTATGGAGTACCCTGTTTATGTTGAATAAAGAAGTCTTCGCCTCAAGACCGCGTTTCTCTCTTGGATCCGTGTCCTCCCCTGACTCCTTTCCCCTTAGCGTCTTTTCTTTGGTGCATTAGAGAGTTCCGGGTTTCTGCAGCTGGCTTTATTTTTTCCAAAATATGCCCGGGGCCTCTTTTTTACCATACTCCGTGCATAGAGTGACCTTGCTTTATACCCGGCCGGCCTTCTATCTTCGCGTTCAGCGGATTTTTTTCGCCCTTCCTGGTCTTAGTGCAGAAATCCCCTTTGCCTTGATTCCTCTGTCCCTCCCCCCTTCCCTTGATTTGATGTCTTGACCTTAGAAGAAGGGGCTGAATGGGCTCGCTGGCTGGTGTGCTGGCCCCCTTGCAGGCACGCTTCTTTGCGTTTTTATCCATTCAGGATTCAGTCCTCTTTTTCAATTTCCCTTTGATTTTGGGATTAGAGAAGCGTGCCGTGTTGTCCTTTCTACAGTTAGTCGCGGTGTTAGTTTCCCATTCCCTCCGTACCTAGGTTCCTTTTTTTCGCCCGTATGACGAAATTGTTAAAAGGGAGGTGTCGAGTTGTTCCGTTCGTTTCTGGTTATACCCCCATCCCCCCGCTATCTCTCTCTTTTCTCTTTTTTTTTCTCAGCGGGTGCCCCTACGTTTCCAGTTGTCAGCAACGCTCCCCCCCTAGAGGTGTCCCCCCCTCTTCCCCCCTTAGGTGGCGCCTTTTAATGGCTGGGAGGTAAGTCCCACAACTTTTTTTCGTCAAAGGCCCGCATGTATGCGGGCGCTATAGCCTGCCTTTAGGCCTTACGCTTCTCCCACCCAATTCAGACTTCAGTTAAACCTTCCCTATCAATTTATTTCTCCTCTCGTCCCGTTAGACTTTTTCCCTTCCTGTCCTAGGAGGGCCTTCAGCTGCGGCGTGTCCCGGGCAGCCCGCGCGCGCCTTGCCCTCCCCCCCCTTTTTTTTGCCGATGAAACGATACACGGAAGTTTTCCCTTCGGAGCTTCATTTTCGCCTGGTAAGACGATGCTATCCTGGAAGAAGCCCTCTTTTTTCCCCTGCGTCTATCAGGCGTTAGCTATCGAGGCGTCATCTTTTCCACGCTGTAAGCCCCTGGGAATAGCCCTTCCGTTTTTGTAGGGACATAGGTTCCTCAGCCCCGGAACCTGCTCTAAGTGACTTTCTCCCGTTTTTTTTTTTTAAGCCTCATAGAAGTTTTTAGCCTCTTTTACGCAACTTTCCCCTCTTTTGTCCTCTTTACCACCAGGGATAAGTTACTGTCCTAGTCACAGCGTGCCTTCCTCTCACGAGGTCTTTGGCCCGCACTTTCTTTTTTTAGACTGTACTTGGACCAAAGAACAATTTTCTCTTACCGAGCATTTTCCACTCTCCTCCTCCCCCGAGTTCGTATTCCCTCTTCCTAATTTGGACGGTGTGCACCCCGTCCTTTTCCTTCCGATTCCTGTTTTCCAAGTTCTTCGGTAAGCTTTGCGATGAGTATGTATGGATCTTTTTCCCTTTAATCCGTTTTTTCCCCGTCGTTGTCATTTCCAAGTGATTGATGCCGCTGGTTTTTTCTTTGCGGGCGTCCCTCTCACTCGCCAGGTAACTTTCTTTCTTCGTGAAGATTTCTTAGTTTTCCCTTCTAATACTTCCCCCTTCTTCCTTGATCTGCCTCCCTGCCCTACCCTGGAGAATCAAATTGGACTTTCTTTCCCGTTCGGTGAGTTTTCATTAACAGTCTCCTCCCCGAGGTAGTCCCCTTTCCTAGTCTGTGAGGTTTCGATGTTCCCGCACCCAATCTTCACATGTCTTGTTTTCCCCCTTTCCCTAATTCTTGAGACTCCCCCTTTCTTCTCCCCCCTTCTGTCATAATAGCTGCTTCAGGCATTTTTCCCCTTTTCCGAGTCCCATCGATGGCCCCTTATGGCCACGCGCGTGGAATTCGGTCCATTTTCCTTCTGTCTCTTGGTAGACCGAGATTCTTTTCTGAGGCGTTCCTGGTGACCGGTTGAATGATTTGCTTCCGTGTCCACGTTGTTGCTGCACGCCGTATCTCCAATTTCTTTTTCTGACTCTCCTGCGGCGACGCCTTGGCAACCGAGGGCCTTGCAGGCATCATTTTGCCCTCCGTTGATCCACCCCCCTCTGATTGCTTCTTCCCAGGGTGAGTCTCCTTTGCTCACATCACCCCAACAGGCGTCTCACGACTTTAAATTGCCAGCACTGACCGCCCTCCTTTTTTTCGTATCGACCCTTTTCTCCTTGCTTTTTTTTTTCCATTCTTCGAGATGTGTTAACGAAGCATCCTCTACGATACCATGAGCCCTATTTCTTTTACAGCTGGCGCAAATACTCTTGGACTTTTCTTTACCCTCCCTTCTTTTCCCCTTACAGATAAGACCGGAGCGAGTACTTAAGGTGCCGGTAGCCGGTGCTTTACCCGCTTCTAGCCAGAGCCGATTTTTCTTTCCCCCCCGCTTATCCCCCTGCTCTCACACCAAGGCACTCCCTGACCCTCTTCGGTCTCTCCCCTCACCGGAAGGCATATCGGGTTTTCCTTTATCCCCCCCTCTTTCCCCTTCGCAGTTTTTGAACATGCTGTACTTAGCAGAAGTGATGTCTGACAGGTCCAGGGTTTGCGCCACCGAGCCGTTTCGGCTTTAACAGTCACGGTTTCAGAATCAATTTTTCCCCCCCCCCCCCCCCCCCCCACATGATGAGGAGACGAGTCTGTTCCGTCGCCCCGCAAGTCTTTCTGCCCTTCTGGATCTCCGTATCACGCCTGAATTTCCCCTCTCCCCCGATGCTTCTCTCCCTTCTTTTCAACTCTAATGGTTCTTGATGCCCTTTCCCAATCACAGACCTGTCTTTATCCCTTCCCCGATTCCGCTTCAGAGGCTGTCTGACGCGACCCTTCTGCCCCGCCCTCCTCTTCGAGCTTAGAAGGTTTTGAGTTCTTCCGACAAGATTGCTGACCGGTGGCATGCTTTTACCCGCCTATGCAAGTTTTGTTTTTCTTAGTAACTAAGAATAAGGGCTCCCCCCCTCCACCTGTCTTCCCTCGGCTATGCGAAAATCGCACAGCGTAGCGAGCATTTTTCATCTCTTTTTTTTTTCCTCCGTTGTTGGTTTTTTTATTCTTTTCTCCGGAAATCTCTTTTCTTTTTTTTTTTTCTATCTCCCCTTTTTTGGAGTTGTTGATTTGTTCATACCCCCTGCGTGACTCGAGTTCTGAGTCGTTATTGGTGACACGTTACTTTCAGGAACTTCTTCCTCCTAAGGTTGAGGTTGACTCTCTCCTTTTCTTCCTCTTTCCACTCTCTCCTATTAGTTTGTCTTGCCCTCGAGCAGGACGCGGATCTCGCATTATTCTTCTCGGAATTGTTCTTTTGCTTTAATAGTTGATCTTTTAAACAATGGGGCCAGAACCCTTTGGTCTTCTCTTTTCCGTACACGACGTTGCACTATTGTTTGATGAGTAGGTATTCCATTTCCCCCCCATTTCCTTCTCCCTCCTCCCGTTTTCCGTAAGGTGAGCCCTATGCTTCTGTTTCTCGCAGGTGTTTTTTGCGGTTTGATCCTTACTTTCTTCATCCCTCCCCTTCCTTGGTCTAGCACGTGGTTTTCATGCTTCTCCTTCCAGGAGATATGAGGTTCCGTGGCCTGAAACTATTTTGTACTTTTTTCACCCTGATGTCTCCCCCCGGGGTTTATCCCGAGCTCGGGCAGCTAGAGGGAATTTTCTTTTTCGTAGCTTTCTTTGCTTTTTGCTGCCCTGCAGGGATTACGTAACTTCCCTCACTTCCCCTTTTTTTTCTATTGATTAGGGCGAGGCATTCCTTTTTAGGCGACGATTTCCGTTTTTTTTTAGCCAGTTGTCCCTGACAAATTCGTATAAGTGAGTTATGTTTCGTTTCCGCCCTTTTTTTAGACTCAGCGTTTAAGCTGTTTTTGTCCTCTTTCTTTCTTAATACGCCCACCGATTGTATCCTCTTTTCGCTTTGCCTGGGATTGATGAGGTGGATCACGAAGGTTTGCCAGGAAGCTTTTCTCCAAAGGCGTACGGTTTCTTTTCTCTTAGCCCGGGACGTAGCAGTTTCTTGCCGTGCAGGATTTATGCCGACTTTCTTGTGTGCGCTTCCCTGCAGTCGGCCCACCCCGACCCCTGCGCAGAGAGTAACCCGGGACCCCTTCTGCGATCCCTTTCTTTTGGTTTCTCGGCGCACAGAACTCCGAATTCTTGGAGTGAACAGTCGCTTCCCGGCCGAGCTCCTTAGTTTTTTTTCACGTCATTTTAGGGTTCATTCTTTTACTTCCTTTTCCCCTCCCCGCTAGATGTTCAATGGGCACAACGGGTGGCCTCCCTATGGTCAGTCTGCCTCCTTTCCCCGTCCACTTCTAAATTTTTCGCCCCAAGGAAACGTGACCCCCCTTTCGTGGCTTTCCCCCCCTTTTTGTCCCTAGAGCATTACTTCACATGGTCATGGACTTCCTTTTCTTCCTTCGACCTGTTCTACCGCTTTTCCCCCCACACGTGCAGTATCTTCCCCCCTTCCAGCGCTCCTTTCCTTTCCCCGCTTGACTGGCCCGCGTAGCAAACGTTTCTGTCTTTCTTGCCCTGCGCCATGTGATTTGCTCCTTTTACGTTTTCGCTGATTGCTGTGCCAAGTTTTCAGGTGCTTCCCTTCTTTTCTATTCGATTGGCTCTAACGGCACCACCCCCATTCCATGAGCCCTAGTCCCTTTACATGTTTTCATCCGCCTTCCTTTGTACGAATGGTTCTTTTTTCAATTCCTCACCCTCGTCGCCGACCCCCTTTTCCCCCACTTTTGATTAAAATGCTTGAACGTGAGCTTTCCTTGGTGCCCCAAAAGCTTGCCCCGCACCCCGAACCGATTCTAGTACGCTGATGCTTTTCCTCTTTCCCGGCTCTCTCTCCCTCTTTCCTCTGGCTTCCGTTCGGTGCCAAACGGTCCCCCGCCTTCCCCGAACAGATCTTGATGGCCCGCCCTCCCTAAGAGTTTTCCTCCCCGCCTTAGGACTCTATTTTGTAAGAGTCCCCTTCCGCCTGGCGCTTCCTTCCCTTTTTTCTTCCTTGTGGACGTCTTTCTCTTTCCCCCCGCGTTTTAGCCATTCGAGCAGGTCAGGTTTATTTTTCTTTGGTTCCATTTTTGCCACAACGTTCCGCTCTGCCTGGCGTGGTGATTCCTGCGGTGCAAAATACTTTCTGTCAGGCATCTGTCCTTTTCTGTGCCTTTTGAAGAGTGTGCAATCTTCGTTTCCCTTTCGCCTTCTTCTCTTTCAACAGTTTGGAGCATTTTTACTGCCAATCCCCCTTTGTTCTTTCTTTTTTTTGCATTTCCTCCGTTTTTTTAGCTGATGTCCGATTTTTTTCATGCCAATTAGGCTTCCTCTTCCTTCTTCCATTTTGTCTTTTTTTCTTTTTCTGATACGTTACGTGTTGATTAAGGATCAGGTTTTGGGTTGATGGTGGAACTGACTCCTGCGTGCCGTCTGCTGCCTGCTACTGCTGCTGGCCTCGTTTTAGGGCAATTCTTTCCGTCCCCAGCCCTTTTTCTTTTTCCTTCCTTTCGTGGTTCTTGCAAGCTGTTTTTTTTCTGTTCCGTTCTTTGGTGATATCCATGCCCCCTAGCATCTTTTCTAATACTCAGTCTGTTCTTCTCTCTCTCTTGTCCTTTGATCCTTCCCTCTTATTAGTTCATAAGCGGAGAGAAGCCTAGTGACCGTTCCCCTTTTTTTGACTTTTTCTCTCCGGCACATCGGCCTGAGGTGTCTTCCAGATTTTAATTCCTCTTCCTTTTCTCCTTTCCATTCCCCCTTATAAGTAAGTACTTGAAGATAGCTTATTTTGCTCCCGGAATGGAAAGTCCCTTTTTTCATCTTGGCCTAACCTTTCTTCAAGTATCAACCCCTCCTCCCCACCTGTCATCTCTCTCCCCCCCCCCCTCCTTTCCTTTCTATACAACTGGAAGTGAGTATGCAGATTTGCGGAGCACGCTAGTTTGCCATTTTTCTCGTTCCTCTTCCCTTTTCTTAAAGGCTGAAGGTCCAGCTGGAATCGGTCTCTTCTTTTACACCATCTAACGCCGGATACAGGTTCATGATTTTTTACACAATTCCTTAACTTTTCTGACCCTTCCCCCTTTTCTCCCTTTAAACTTTCCTCGGACTGCCTTCTCCTTACCTCCGGCTTCCTCAAAGATCATTTGCGTTTTCGCTTTCCCCTTCCATAACCAACCAGCCCCCGTACCACTTTTCCTCCCCCAGCCTTCAATGCTGTTCTTCCCTCTTTCTCCCCGGTCTGAAAGCAAGAGGTGAACACTGTCCCCCGGTTGCCATTCCCGCCACCAGCTCCCTCAAGAGGAACATCACCCCACCCCCCTCCTATTATCTCTTTTTCTGCGCTGGTTTTTGGCAAGCCTTTGACCAGCGCTTCCATACACGCACTGGAGTTATCCCCCCCAGCCTTGCGTTGAATTTTCTCTTTCTTTCATTTTTTTTTCTTCCTTACTTTTTTGTTGACAGTTAATGGAATTTCTTTCTTGGTCTTGCTGGCGTCGAGGAACTGCCATCCTGCTCGATGGGTGTTTCCCTTGCTGCTTCCTCCACACTTCATCTTTTTCTAGGCCCCCCCAATTCTTCTAGCCGACCGTCAAGGTAACCCCATTGGCCGGATTGAGGTGCAGCACACGTTTGTTCAACGCGGCCCTTAAACTCTTCCTGTTGCGGTAATGGAATGAGTGACTCTTTCCCTTTGTATTTTTTTTTTCTTCACGATACCCTATTAAAATTACGTTCCTCCTTATTCCCTCATTTCATATTCCTTTTTTTTTTTTTGAACTGACTAGGCGAGTACGGAGCTGATTCCTCATGTTCCCCTTTTTCCCTCTTATTTTCCACATCGCTTAGTTCCCTTTTTACGTTCATCGCTCGTCCTAGCTCAGTTTCCTTGACAGCTTCGGATTTAGCCCCCCTCCTTCCCGGTTCTCTTTTCTTTCCCTTCCCGGGTTGGAATGTCCGTTTTTTCCTGTGCCCTTCCAGCCTGCCGCCGCTTGCCATGTTCACTTAACGACTGTTTCTCCTTGCGCTTCCCCCCTCTTCCCCCAAGGCTTCGCACAGTTGAAAAGGTTTTGAGAAACCTTCTCACGTGCTTGCGCCCCAGTCCTTGTGTCATCTAACCAGGTTCGTCACCCTCTTTAGTTCATCTCGCTTTTTTTCCCTCCCGTCTGTTTGGCGTATTCTACCACTCGGTTCAGCCCGCGTTTCCCACACGTGTAGCCGCGGTAGACAGATTCCCCTCTCCGATTCTTCTTTAAACTTTTTTTTTTCAGCCTTTTTCAGGGGCCCTCCAGAGATTGTCTAGTACCAGCGGCTATCTCGCTGCCCCAGCTTCACTCGCGTAATGGTTCCGGTATTTTTTCTTTGCCTTTGCCGAACGGATTTTTAAGGCGCCCAACATGCGCTTCAACTCCATGCGCGACCCCACGAGCGCGGGATCCCCTTCCCAACGGCACTGGACGTTACCCTTTTTTTCGGACCGTGATATTTTTTTTCTCGATTTTCCGGTGTTTTTTCCCTTAGGTGTAGTGCGTTAATTAATACAAATGTTGAGCCCCCCCCCCTCCCCCCCAGTTTTCATTCCTTCGTTCTCCCACGGGTGGGCAGAGTTTCGTTGTTTTTCGTCATAATGAGGTGTTTTGCTAAGCTTTTACCCCCTAGGCCACTTCCTTCTATTGGTCTCCCCCTTTAGGGTCACTCAAGAGATGTTTGGAACCCCCAGTCTTCGCTGCATCCCCACGTTTGATCCGATAGGTGCTCGCCGTTT
>Ga0179591_1296473_pt1 | contig 18650 bp, 17 predicted proteins | sample CZOMad2_1_08_16f_FD_182891 | JGI IMG/M metagenome (GOLD analysis project Ga0179591, IMG submission 182891) | Vadose zone soil fungal communities from Angelo Coast Range Reserve, California, USA - CZOMad2_1_08_16fungal (PacBio error correction) | ecosystem: Environmental > Terrestrial > Soil >... | reverse complement strand
GCGGGCCCCCTTTTTTTCTTCTCCTTTCCGTGCTTCCGGAAGGTTTTCGAGCTCCCCTGGGGGGGAAAAGGTCTCTCCCTTTCCGTCACCACGTTCACTTCATCGTTCCTCCCCCTGTACGGATATTTCCCTGCAACCTTCTCGCGGGGTAGGCGGACCAACAACCCTCCCGGGGAAGGATTCCCGGGGGGAAGGGGCCTTGTAAGCTCGGTCTTCTTTCTCTTCGCGTAATCTCCAATATATGGAGTATATACTCCCGGGGGCGTGCACTTTTTTAGTAGTTTAGGTTCTTCCCTCCCCTTTCCCGGGGAGGGAATTGTCCCCTTGGCAAACTTAGTAGATCTTTCTCGAAGAATTTTCCTTCCCTCCATTGATTGCCTTTTCCCTTTCAAGAATAACCCAGCTGTTTTTTGGATTCCCTTGCAAGTGTAAACAATCCCTTTGATCAGGAGCGCCCCCCTTCTCGTATAGGAGAATCATGACTCGAGGAGTCGAAATTATTCTTTCTTCAAGGGGGAGAAAATTGGACCTTCCTTTTTCCCGGTTAAGGGCTGGGGAATTTTTCCCCCTCCCTGCTGGGGTTCGGCTGTGAATTTTAAACTCGCGGCGTCTTCCTCTCTTTCTGATCAGAGCTTTTTTTTTTTTTTTTCCGATGAAGCGCCCCCCAACGCACCTCATTTCCGGTGATCATCACTCCACTTTCTTCTTTTTTTTTCCCAAAGCACACTTGACCTTCTTTTTTTTTTCCCGAAAGGCCCATCTTTCCCCACAGACGAACGTCTTTCTGGAAATAGGCCTTTTTTCCCCTTTGGACTTTGTCTTTTGCAGGGTATTCGGTAAACCGCTAGATCACCTGAAAGAAAACCTGCCCCTTTTCCCAAAACCGGGCAGCCGCCCCCCTTTCACGCAGCTTTGACCCACCCCCTCCCCCTGGGGGTTTGTTTTGGTTTTTTTTCCCCGGGAAGAGGGGTGTTTTTTTCCCCCTCAAGGAGTCCCCCCCCGCCGCTTTCCAAACCGATGGTTTTTTTTCTCCTCCTGTGGCCCGCTCGGGACCCCTGCTTGACCCCCCCTTTGCGTTCTTCTTCTTTACGACGCGGGCCCCCCTTCTCTGCTGCACCGAACTGCCGGTTCCTTTCCTTTTCTGGTAGGAAGGGCAAATTCTCTTGCGAGCCGAGCGCCATTTTCTCGACCCCTCGCACACAGGCGGTTTGCTTTCCTTCTCTCGGGGAGAGTACTTTTTTCTTCACCCAACCTTCCTGTTTTTTTTTTTCGATATATCTATTTTATAATTTTCCCCCCATTTTCATCGATGTTCACTTTTTCCCCCCTCCGGGGAAACATTCAACCTCTTTTTTCTTCTTTTTTTTCTCTCTCTAAGAACGGATGGCGCCTTTTTTTTCCCTTTTCCCCAGGGCATGCTGGGAACGGCACTCCTTCGTCGAGAACTTTTTTTTCTTGTTGGAGGAAGGAGAAAGGCCTGTCCCTATGCTTCTCTTCCTAGTTCGAGAGTTTCGGGTTTTCTCCCTTGTTGGACGCTAGGTTTTTCCCCTAAGGGAAGGGGGGGCGTGTTTTTCCCCCTGAGAGATTCACGGTATTCTGTCCCTCTTCTGAGGCGAGGGTGGCAGTCCCCCCTATCTTCATGGCGCTACGTTTTCTTTTTTCATAGTCAAAAGTTTTTTCCCCGTCCGAATTTCCTCGCCTTTCTCTCTGCGCTGGATCCTCTTTTTCTTTCGGCCGGGGCGTTCCAAATGAGGTTTTCCCCTTTTGCTGATGAGGCCCCGTTCTTCCCTTCTCCGTTTTGAGGTTGGTTTTTGCGTTTAAGCTTTTGAGAGAGGGCTGATCTTACCTTACCCTGGGAGAGTCCCGCGCTCCCTTCCCCAGAATGATGAGTTCAGGCCCCCTGACCCCCCTGCCAGATATCCATTTGGGACCTTTTTTTTCCTTTCGGGTGCGCAACGAATTGTGCATTTAGAGCGGTCGCTGCTCCTTTTGCGGGGCGGCGCGGCTCCTTTTTTTTTCCGGGGCAACGTTCCACCAATTTTCCCGGTGATCGTGTTCCCTTCCAGCAGGGGGGCTTGTTTTTTCGAAAAGAAGACTCGCTTCCTTTCCAGTGCACGTTCGGTCCCTGTCCCCATCTTTTCCCCCTTGTTTGCGAGAAGCATCCTTGCGCCCCGCAATACTTTTTTTCCCCTAGATGGGCCATGTTTCCTTTCTTCCTCCTTCTTTTTGCGAAGCTGCCTTCCTTTTTTTTAAGAGAGCCCCCCTTTTTTTAAGAGGACTCTTTTAAACCTTTTCTCCCCCCCCCCCCCCACGGGTTCAGCTTTCTCTTTCCTTTCTCCTTCTGGATCGAACGTCATGAGGCTTTACTTTTTTTTTTTTTTTTGAGTGCTCGAGCCTGATGTTTCTCTCCCTCCCTTGAGACCGAGTAATAGCCCGCTTCTGGGGGCGCCAGGCGCACTCCTTTTTTTTTTTTTTTTTTAGAACGCTTAACCCTCCCCCCTTTTTTCCTTCCGCGTTCGTTCGCGCTCTGTCAGCAACTCCCAGGAGCAGTCTAATCTCGGGCGTTTTTTTGTCCCCTTTCCCGACGGCCTTGGTCAAAAGGCGGTTCCCCCTTGTAGACGAAGTCATTCCATTCAGAAAACTCTTGTGAAACGGCATTGAGCTGTTTTCCCCCCTCTCTTGCATTGCGCAACGAGATTCCCCTCCCAAATTTCTGACGCCTTTTTTTTTTTTCTTCCCCCCCCTCCCCCTAGAGTACTCTTGTCCATACATACTTAGCAAAGGCCCGATCTTTTGGGGGCGAGGTTTTTTCGTAGAATTACCACCCTTTTTCTCTTTATCGAGAGATTCGCCCCCCTTTTCCCCTCTGCTCGACAGGTTGACCTACTTAAGCGTCGCCCTCTAGGGAAGTTCCCGCGCTCCCTCGTCCCCCTTCTTTTTCTGAGGTAACTACTTTTTGGTTAGTTCTCCCAGAGGTCACCTCCGGCCGGCGAACTTCTCCCTTTCTTTCACCTTCTGCGTTGCCCCCGTCCCCCTCTCTTCGGGATGTGCACTTTCGGAGCTTCCCTCACCAACGTTCCCTTTCTCGACGGCGCCACCTTTTCTCCCGACATCGCCTTCCACCCGTCCCGGGCTTCGGCATGGAGTCCGTTTCCGCAGAGATCTTCCCCGTCTTTTTTTTTTTTCCAGCAAAATCCGGCCCTTTCCCATGGGGATTCCCCCTTCGTTACTTTGATCGCGATTGACACCCGGTCTTTTCGATGTGCCTTCCAGGCTCTTCCTGTGTTTGCTTTCGCCACGGAGCCCTTTTCCTTAAAACGCTCTCTTTCCTTTTGACCCAGGACTTAGCTTTTTCCCCGCCTCCTCACACATCATGGCTGGACCCACTTGAAGTAATCGGTGTTTCCAATTAGTCTCAGCCTGTTTTTCCCCCCCCCTGGCTGTCGTTGCCGTCCCCCTTTTGACGTAAGTTTACATTTGGGCCGGTTTTTTTTTTTTTCCACCGAGACGCCTTACAGTCTTCCTCCCCCCCCCCCCCATACCACCGTTTGCGCGTTCGTTCGGCGACAATATCTTCTCTCCTTTACTTATTTTTTTTTTGCGAAGATCTTTTTTTCCTCGAAACGCCTCGCCGCCCGTCCCTTTGGTAGGGTGTTCGGAGGAGGAACGCCTCAGTCCTCGGGCCCTTTCCCGGTGAAGACTACGTTCCCCTTTTTTCGCCACGCAACACAAGCCTGTTCTCTTTCCCTTCGGAATTTTCCTTGGAGCAGTTATTGGCACTCTCCCCTTTCTTTTCAAAGCAATTTTCTTTTCCCCCGGGAGCTTTTCTCTAACGTCGGCCTCCCGTTTCCTTGCCCTTTTTTTTTTTTCTCCTTGTGTGGGCCCCTTTCCGTTGTCGAGCTGTATTTTCCCCCATCTTTCCGTCCTGTTTTTCCTTCTCAATCGCCATTGCTTTCTGGGAAGCCACGCTGATGAATTTTCCTTTTTCTTTGCTGCGCTTCTTGGCCCCCCCCCCCCCCTTTAGAATTGCCGTCTCCTATACGACTCAGCTTTCCCTAAGCCCTCAAAGGGCCCGTTTTGCTGGCGGAGTAGTTTGCTCCTGTCGGCCCAGAACTGGGACCCCATTTTGAGATAGATTTTGTTAATTTAATGGGAACCCTTGGTGTACCGATACGGGCTTCCGTTCCCCCCCTCTGATAGACTCTTTTGCAGAAAGAAGCTGACTCTCCCGGTAGGTCTGCTTTTTTTTTTTCCCTCGTGTGCCTGAACCTTTTCTGTGAGAAACTACCGATCCGAGTTGACGGTCTTTGGCCTTGACGAGGCCTCTTATCCTCTCTTGGCCCCGGGTGAAGACTTCTTTTGTCGCCGTCTCGCATTGCCTCTTTTTTGCGAATCTTTCGGCAATTTTCCTTTTCTCCAAGCTCTTTTACTTTTCTCCCCCCCCCCCTCGCCCCTCGACGACCGTTTTTGCGAAGTAGGGAGATTTTTGTTCAGCAGCCCCCCCCACGTCGATCGCCCGGGCAATTGAGATCCAAGATCAACGTGTTTTTTTCCCCCTGATCTTTTTGTTGTTCCTGTTGCCTCGTGAATCGAGTTCTTGGACCCCGTCTTTTCTTCGGGACTTTTCTCCACAGCGCTTCCTGCCTTCGTCTTCTTCCTCAGGACTCTTTTTTCTAAAAGCGGTCTTTTTTTTTTTCGTGTCTCCCCCCACGAGGCAAGCCCCCCTTAGAAGCAAGTTCTTTGATTCTTTTTCTAGGTTCGTCTGACTCCCGAGGCCTTTTGACATCGTGTACCTGTTTTCTCCCCTGGGCGCAAAGCGTCCCTCGAACTCCCCCCTACTTTCCCGTGGGCAGAAGGGCCTCTTTGGTTTTCTCCAAGAAGGCATCGCTAAAAACAATTTCCCTTTGAACAAATGTCTCATGGCTTCTTCCACACCACGTTTAGATTTTTCGCGCCCCCTGTCGGTAGGAAAGGAGCCTGCTTTCGGAGGTTTCCTTCCACATTTCCCCTCAGGGGGGCCTTTCCCGGGAAGGGTTTTTTTTTGTCGAGGTTCCGGCTTCCTTTTTCTCATCTCGGAGCAGGTTACACCCCCAAATATACTGGAGTCTCTCTTTGGGGCCGCAGGCTAGTTTCTTTTCCCTTTGGGCGGCCTTTCCTTCCCCCCTAAGTGGCACTGTGCTCGTTTTCGCAGAACTTTTTTTTTTGAGAGCCCTTCCTTGAAGGTTAAACAGTCTTCCACTTCGTCCGGCAATTAGAGGAATTTCTGTTTTTCTTTTTGAAAAATTGAAAAATTCCTCCCGGATAGAGACCGCAACTTTCCGGGAGAGGTCCCCGGGTGATCTTCAGTTGATGTTTTTTACGTCGGCTTTCTCTCCCTGGGCGACCCTTGCCTCCCTCCCTCCTTAGGTAAGGATGGGCCTGACTTGAAGTGCCTTTTGGAACTCGAGGGTCTTCCTCTTTGTAGATCACGCCGCTTCGCCGAGACACCACGCATCTCATTGACTTTCTCCACCGATAGCTAAGTGCGGTTTTTCCCCAGAAAGTCTCCCCCCCCCGAATTTACAGGCTTTTCCTTCCCGGCGAGGCCCCCTTTTGCGGCACGTCTCGTCTTTTTTTTTGACGAAAACCGTGCCTCTTGTTCTTTCCCCTTCTCTCCATTTGAGAGCGGACTTCAACGGTTTAAACCATGCGCCACCCGTTTTTTAGAAAGACATGGGGGTCCTGAGGGCGGCGTCTTTCCTCGTGTCGGTGTACACCGGCAGGCCCTGTCCCTTGGGTCCAAACGCGTTGTCCGAGCAGCTAGACGATTTCCCATCTTGTCCCCCTTTCCTTCTTTTTCGTTTCTTCAGGCTACCTTGGTTTCGTGACGACGGTTTCGCTTCCCAGCCAGGGGGGTCCTTTTTTTCCTTTCCGTCACCAGTTCGCTGCCCCTTTCCCCTTCCCCTTGTGTCTCGAGATCGAACCCTTGTTTTCCATCCTAGGATTACTTGAACCACCTTTTTTCCCTTTTTTTTTTTCCCCTTCTTTTCCTCATCCTTCCGTTGTTTTTTTTTTTTTTTTTTTTTTTTTTTTTTTTTTTTTTTTCTTTAGATCTTACCCCTCGCGTGTTTTTTCCAGAGGGAAAACATCACTTTTCCGAGATCGAGGGGCCCTTTCTTTCGTGAACTTCCGGGCGGGTCCCTCCCCCCTTTTTCTGGGCCCGGAAGTTTAGGTTTTTAGACCCAGTTTTTTCCGGGAGAGACGGAAGACTTCCCCCTCTATAGTTATTCTTCCCGTATGAGCGGGGTGCCTCCTTAGTTGCACGAGTTGGGACCCATGTCCCCCCCTTCCTGTATAGCTGTATTTTGTCAGACCGCGGTCCCTGGTTTTCCTCTCCCCCCTTTTCAATTTGGCGGGTCATCGTTCCTATGTCTGATTTCGTTTTCGGTCAAGGTTCCCGCTCTTGGAAAGAACATGCTCATTTCTTTTTTCGGGCCCCCCCCTGGCCTGAATTTACTCGCCGCGATTAAGGAATGTAGTCTTTGAGGAACCGCTCCTTTCTTTTTTCCCGATAATGCTGGTCCCCCTCTTTCCCCTCACGTATAAAGCGCATCAGGTCCGTGGAGATCCCTTTTTTTTATGCCGTGGTGGATCGTTTCGTGCAGCAGTCTTTTCCCTCGCTCCAAAGAAGAGAGCTTTTACGGATCCCCCCCCCCCTTGGATAACCCTCTGTTAAGGCCCACTTTTCCCGCAGGATATCCGCAAATGTGGCCGGTGAGACAAAGCCTTTCTAAAGAGCTGTCTCTTCTAAGAAATGCGGGCCGTTTTCCGTTGCCGAGCGATCCCGGTCGTTCTTTTTGCCGATTACCTTCGAGTGTTTCTCTGGAAAAGTTCCGCAATCTTCTTTTCCGATTTCGTCGGGCTCCCTTCTCACTCGATAACGACGTTTCCCCCTCCTGGCAGAAAAGGCTTTTTCTGAAATTTACTAGCCTTCCCCCTTCCCCCCTTGTTAGCGGGTGATCCCTTAGATGGGGACCTGTCGTCCTCTTTTCGGGAGAAACTGGGCGAGGTCACACAGGAAGCCCCCCCCCCGCCCCCCCCCCGTTCGGCCGAGCGTCTTTTTTTCCGACTAACCTTCCTTGTTAAGGGCGCATCCCTTCCTTAGGCCGCTGGAGTCGTTTTTCCCTTTTTTTTTTCTTCCCGCCATGAGAACCCTTGGGTTCCCTCCTTGATGGGAATTATGATCCCCCCTCCTCGTATAGGCCCGGCCGGCCAACGGGGCAATTACCTTCTGTCGCGAAACGATTATTCTTAAGACTATTTTTCCCGATGTAACACGTCTCGCGTCCTAGTCGCGCTCTTTCCCCTTTTTTTCCTCCAATGAGCAGTCTCATTTTTTCCTCTCTGCGTGGCTTCTGGGGTTCCTTTTGACAGTCTGGGAAAGGCGCTCCTGGACGTAGTATACTTCTTTCCGCGAATGGAAACCCTCTTTTCTTCTACCAACGGATGAGATGGTCCCCCTGCCATCCTCCTCGTCACCTAAAAGAATCCTTCTCTCATGGCCCTCCGCTCCGTTCTCCTGCGACCCTTCCCCCTTCACCTTTCGCCAGGCCCGTGGTGGGGCGCTTTGGGGCAGTGCCAGTTTTGAGGGCCTTTACCCCCCTTTTTTGTTTGAATCGAAAGTCTCTAGCCCTTCCCTGACGGCGATCCGCTCTCTTGGAGGCATGGAGTGCCCTTTTTTCCTTCTTCCTCGGTAAATGATCCGCGTACTCGTCTTTTTTCCTTTCTTTCTCCCAGACGGGTAATCCATTTTCCCCCATTTTTTTCCTTTTCGGCGGGCGAAATACTACCTCTCCCACATTCTGAGGGGCTTCCTTTTTCTTTTCTTGGAAATGTGCCACTCAGGCCCTATCCCTTCCCCCCCCCCCAGGTTTCCAGTCCGGTATTTACCCTTCCCCCTTTGTTTCCAGGTTTATACGGACAATCCCTCACTGCCTTTGAGGGCGTCGTTGCCTTCCTCTTTCTTTCCAATCGAAGGGCGGCGCTCCCCGGTGGGATGGTAACAGGAGCTGTTCCTTTTTTCCTTACAGTGGGATTCCCCCTCCTGAGATCGCGATTGTGATCTTTTTTCCCCCCGGTTCGTCGATTTTCTTTTGCCTTTCCTCACAGCCCGCCATTGTCCGCACACCCCTTTAAAGAAGGGAAACTTCCAGCAAGTAGAGGCAGAACGTTCTTTTTTTTTTTCCCCGCCACGAAATCATGCTTTTCGCACCGTTTTTTCCTTTCCAAGAAAGGCAGTCAGGGCATGCTTTTCCCTTTTTTCTGTAGTTGCCGGTTACCCCCCCCTCTGTCCGTAGATTCAAAAGGGCGTCCGTCCCCTCGAAGACTGTTATAATAAGACCCTCACCTTTAATGGGGAGAGGCTGGCGGCCCCTTTCCCCTCTCTTTTCCTATCCTCCCCTGAGAGGAGATGGCCGCCGTCCCTTTTCTTCAACGGGGGTGTAGTTTTTCCTTCTGAGAAACCTTCGACCCTCCTTCTTCTCCAGCAACGAAGTTGTCCCCTCTGTTAGGAACTCCTTTTTACGGAGGACATTGCGCTCCGATGGCAAGGCTTTTCCCCTGGCGGTCCCAGCCTTTCCTTCGGTCGCACACCAACCGCTTCTTTCCCCGGGCTTAGTATTCTTTTCAAATGATTTGGGACTTTTTTTTCTACCTTTGGAGACTCCCGTTTAAGTGTTCTGAGCTGGATCTTCTTGGTGCCATCCCCTTTCCTCCTCCTGAAAAGGGTTCTTGTTTGCTCCAGATCGCGGATGAGAGGAAACCTCCCAATTTTGTCTTCTTTTTTTTTTTTTTTTGTTGCCGGATTGCGTTTTCCCATCCACGACGGGAATTCTCTCCCCCTTCGGATGGCCTCTTCCCTTCACGAGTTCTTTGAGGCTGGAGGAGATGTTTGGTCCCCCTTCCTTGAACCTTGTGCGCTCGATTTTGGAACAGTTGGTGCGTTTTTTCTGGAGTGTGGCCCCCTCGGATCGAATTGGGACGTTCCGACCCCAAAGCCTGGAGTCGCCCTTCTTGGGCGCGCAGCTTTTCCATGGATGACTTTTTGAGAACTACCGATCCTTTTTTCTTTCGTTAAAGCGAGGCTTTTTTTTTCTCGGGGAGACTTTCTTTTCTCGTTCCTTTCATTGGCCCCTTTTGGAGGAAGCCTTTTTCTTTTTTTTCCCGTCTCTCCCCTGCTGTGACCAGCGCGGGCCTCTTCGATTTTCCGTCCCCCTTTTCAATGGTGAAGGCTAACCCTTTTTTTCCCTTTCCCCCCGCGAACCGGCGCGCCCGACTTTTTTTGAAAGTAGGGCGTTTTTTTTGTTCCTCCCTTGATGTTCCTCTCCACGTCGGATCGCCCCCGAGGGAATTGAGGATCCTTCGTCTTTTCCCCCCTTCTCTTGAGGGTTGACCCGTTTTTTTTCCCCGTTTCTATGAACAGCCCCCTTTTTAGGGGCGGTTTCTCCGCCTTTTTTCACTTTCGGTATACTTTTTTTCCCGCCCGTGCTTGCCGGGGCGGACCCCTTTCCCGACCTCTTTTTCCCCTAGCCGTTGAAGACTTCTCATGTCCCCCCCTCTTCAGAGCGCGATGAAGGACGTGGTCCTCCTTTTTTTCTCCCCAAAAGATCGGCGGGCCCTTCCTTTGTCGAGCGACCTTTCCGTGGGCGAAGGTTTTCCCGTGATCCAGAAAAGGTCCTTTTTTTCCAACCCACGTCCCAGGTTCCCCCTGGTCTAATGGCGTACTTTTTTCTTTTCGATCCAGCGCCCCTCCCGGTAGGGGAAAGGCGCCCTTTCCTCGGCTTGGTAGGCGGCTTTCCTCCTTCTGCGAGTTTTGTCCTCCCGGCACGGGGGGCTTCTTTCTCGAAAGCTTGCCGGTCGATTTGCCTCAACATTTCTCTTTTTCTTCTTTCTAATCCCAGTCTATTGTGGTTGCTAGTAAGTATTCCCCCTGCAGGGGGAGGCCCCCTTTCTCTTGCACTTCGTGTTTAGTATTCCTCCCTTTTTCCCCCGGACGAACAGGCAGCGCCCCGGATCACGATCACCCCTTTGTCCCTTCGCGGAAGGACCTTTTGAACCGTCCTTGCTTTTTTTCCTCCTTTCGGCGTCCCTGGGTGGTTTCTTTCCAAAGTCTTCGCGTCGGACCTTTTTTTCCTCTCCTGGGCGACCCTGTTTCCTCTTCTTAGCTGGCGGTTTCCTTTTGTGGCTTCGCAGATGGTTGTTCGGCGTCTTACTCCGCCCCCCTTCGCTGAAGCTCTTAAGTCCCCCTTTTGCTCTGAGCACCACTGCTGAGAGCCCACTTCCCTTTCCCCCCCCCCCCCCCGATTTCGCTTAAAGTTCCCCTTTTTTTTCCTCGCAAGCCTTATCGCACCCCCTTCTCCGGTTTCCCCCTTCCCGGTGGGAGGGCCCAGAACCCTTCCTTTTTTCGCGAGGGACCTTTGGGACGAAAACCATTTTCCTTTTCCTTTTTCTTCCACGTAGCTTCTAGGGGAGCGGGAGCCCCCCCCCCCCCAGAGCAGAGCACTCCCCCCGCATGGAAACCGTTCCGCGCGTCCTTTTCCTTTTACCCCGCAGGGGGTTCCGCAGTTTTTAAAAAGAAGCTGTTTTTTCTTTAGGCCGGACGCTCCTTTTTCCCTTTTTTTCCCCCTACGCCCATTTTTTTCTTCGGCGGGCGGCCCCTTTCGCCTGCCCGAAACTTTCCTTGTAAGCAGGGCCCGGTTCCCCCTTGGACCTATCCCCGGTCGGGTTTCCCCCCGACGGTGATGTTCCCGCTTATAGGATTATTTTTTTTTTTTTTTTTTTTTTTTCCCCCCCGTATGAGGGGTAAGATACTATCCTTCACGGTGTTTTTCTTCTTCTAACCCACTCAGAGGCTTGTATCTTTCCGGGAAAAAAACATTTTTCACAACCCTTTTTTTCGATCTCGAGCCCGTATGTTTCTTTTTTCTCCCTTTTGGCTTGCCCGGATACAAGGGCTGTTTTTTTGCCCCTCCCCCCTTTTCTTTTCACAGTCGTAGAGGGAACGTTTCGGGAACGAACGAGGCCCTTTTTTTTCCCCTTCAGCGGGCGCCTGCGCCTTCCCCCCCTCTTCCCCTCCTGGTCGCGGTTCCGCGTTTTCTTTCCGTGTCCGTCCCGCGCTCACGGTCATGGGCGGTCTTTTGGAGGGGGCTGTAGTTTTTCTTTCCCCTTTTTCTTTCTTCCCGCTCTCCTCCGTGGTCCTCTTCAAAGTTCGGACAAACTCCCCGACGAGACGTGCGGCTTCTTTGGACTCGGCCTGTTTTTTCTTTTCCTCCCCAAAAAAATGAGGGTTTTTTATTTTTTGGCTGTTTTTTCAGCAGATCGGTGGCGGTTTTTCTCTCCGGAGACGTGGTTTTTGTGAGAAGCGCTGCTCCCCCCTCAGCTTCAGCCGACGTCCTTTCACCGCAGGTCTCTGCGTTTCATGCCTTTTTTTTTTTGACACGAAAGGCTATCCTTTTTTTTTCTTACGGGGCAATCGGGATCGGTGATTTTTACGAGCTCGTGACTTCCCTTCCGTCGAACGCGCCGGCTTTTTTTCCCCGTTTCGTTAAACGGGCACCCTTGCGCTTCTTTTTGCAGAGTGATGAGTGTCACCCGGGGGAGAGCGCTTCTTCCCTTTCTGAACTCGAGGCTTCCCTCTTCCCTCTACTTACAAGGACGGAAACCTTCTGCTGATTTTCACCTGCGCCCGGCAATACTCCTTGAAGATTTGTCTTTCTTTTTTTCTCTGGCCATGTGAAGGTGGCCTCTCCCTGGTTTCGAGATGTCGGGTCTTTTTGAAGGACAGAGGTTCTTGCAAGCGCCGCGGGGTGCCCTTTCCCCCCCGCGAGGACCCACGGTTCCCCTTTTTTTCCTACCGGACAGGGGGTTTCTCCTTTTCGCAAAGTGGTGCCTTTTTTCTAACATTTTCCTGGGTTTCTTTCCCTCTCAATGATGGAATTCTTGTATTTTTCCCTCTTTCTCCTCTTCAATAGGAAAGGAGACCCCAGAGTGTTTTGGGGCGGTTTTCCCCTGGGCGGCCGATCTTTCAAAAATCGTACCCTTTTCCCCCCCGTCCTCGGCGTCTCTTTGCGATTTTTTTTCCTTTTAAAAAAATTTTCCGAAGTCTCACCTTATAGGGCGTGCGGTCAGCACGCCCTTGGAAAAATTTTTTTTTTTCCCCCCGCACACTCTCTTTTTCCCGACGGGTAATCATTTTGGCTCGCCCCCCCCCTCCAGGCCGAGGATTCCTTTGGAGGATGGTAATGAGAAACCCCTTTTCCCTTCCGCAACGGACCCCCCCCCTCCAGGGTGTTCCGTTTTTGATCTCAATGTTCTAAGGGACTTTTCTCTTCCCCGGGATACTTCGCCCCCCCCTCCCCTAGGTAGGGTCTTCCCACCCGTTTTCTTCTTTTTTTCCCCCCAGTAGAGATTGAGGCTTCCCCCCTTTGGCTCCGCGTCCTTCCTCCTTATTTCGGTCCCGCGTGGTCCCTTTGAAGGGAGACTCGGCCCCCCCCCCCCTCGCCGCACGTTGGCTTTGTTCTTCGAAACATTTCTCTAATAGTCACGCTCGCTGTCTAAGCTTTTTAGTTTTTTTTGATCGGTAGTTATCCTTTTCATAAATTGATGCCCCTTTTTCCTCCCCCCAATACCGAGGGCGACTCCTTTTCCTACCTGTTGTGTCGGGAAATTCGATGACACGTCCTTCCTCTTTATGTTTGCACCAATCAGAGATCCCCCACGTTCACATTCCCCTTTTCCCTTCCCCAAGAGTAAAGGTTACCCCTTCTCCCTCTTACTAAGAAAGTTTGGCCCTCCCCTTCTTTCCTTTGTTGAGTCGTATAGGGAAATAGAGTGTTCTCCAAGTTATCCCCCCAGAGCCCCCCCAGGAAAATCCCCCCCCCCCATTTTTCTTTTAGCGGTATTACCTTTCTTGAGGCCTTCCCCCCCCCGGTTCGTACGATTCCTCATGGCCTTAATAAAGTTACTTGACCTTTCCCCCAAGGAGAAATAAAGTTTTTCATAAGCCCCTTTCCCCTTTTCCGTAGCGTTTGGCGTCCCCCCCCTCTCTATGGACGCCAGTTCTTTTGCAAGAACGGTTTAAAGAATGATAAGTCCCCCCCCTCGTGTGGGAAGAAACCTTTCTTTTTTCCTTAGTATTTCCCCTCTCTTTTTTTACAGCACTTCTTTTCCGGGTAGACTTCTCCCCCCCACCTAACACCGAGGAGTTCGGCGGCCATTCCTCGTTTGGTTGTTGTTTGAGCAGCTTTCTTTTCTCTCCCTCTCGCCGAGGTCAACGGTTTTTTTTGTCGGAGGATCCCCCTCGTCCTCGGGTCCCGCCCCGCCGTTTCCTGCACTACGTCCAGTCTTCCCACGGACAAGTATTTTTGCGCAGGCTTGAGACGGGATGGCGCCTTTCCCTTGCTTCGACTGCGCAATTTCGGCGCCCCTCCTCCGTTCGGCCTTCGACTGGTCCTTCTTTTAGGAGCGTTCTGGGATCTTTTCCGTGTTTTTGGCGAAGCTGGATTTGTGGACCTCGAACTTTTTCCACCCCTGGATCCATTCTCCCCGGTTTAGAGGATTCTTTTGGAAGCCCCCCTCGGGCCGGCCTTTCCTCCTCGGACCATCCCCCCTGACGTTTTGGGTCTTTTCGCCATCGAATTGCCCCTTCTCCTCTCAAAGGGCACGTGAGGGCTTTTTGTCAACCCCGGGAGGCGATTGGGTCGGAGCCCTGGAACCTTGTGCGCCCTCTACCGCTTACGGTTCAACGTTTTTTTTTTCGGCTGTTTCCAAATTAAAGATCTTTCTGCTCTGTGTTCTTCTTTTTTCCCTCGTTTCTGAAGGTCGGTAGTCCCCCGATTGGCGCATTTTGGTTTTTTTTTTAGAAAGGAGATGGACCTTTTTGAGAACTAACCGTGCATCCGTATTCCCCCCGACGAGTACCTGATTTAGGGAGGGGGGGAGCTTTCCCTTTTTCAATGAGACACTTTTTTACGCGGGGGTCGACCCGGCTTTTTTTCCAGTAGAGAAAGCTTTCCTCAGGGAGAGGAATATCTTCCTCCCGGGCAAACCTTTTTTTTCTTCTCAAGCTCTACTTTCACTTTCCTCCCCCCTCAGAAAATAGGGGATGGCGACTGTTTTGTTCGCAGAGAAAGTATCCCTCGACTCTTTTCCATTTGATTTCTTTTCCGAATCCCCCCCTCCCCACGATATTTGCTTTTGTTATGAATAGATTTTGCTTTTTTTTTTTTTCCCCCTCGGTTCTATTGACCACTTATAGAAACTTTTTTTTTCCCCGCGAGAGATTGACTTCGTTCTACCTCCTTCGGTGGGCTTTTTTTGGGCGAACGCGCTTTTTCCCTTTTTTCTTCCCCCAGAAGGTTTTTGGTGTCCTCCCCGAGGGCACGTTTTTTTTGATCGGAAAATTTGTGGGTCTTTTTTGGGGCTGGCCGTTCCCTAGAGGGGATTCCCTCTTTCGTACCAAAGATCTTTTCATTCAGTTGCTCCCCGCGCCCGCTTGGGGAGAAGGGGCTCTTTCTTATCCAGGAAGGCACTCAGTTCCCTTCTTTTTTTCCACGATGTCTACCCTTTTTCCTTAAAAGGTCTTCATTTTTTTTTTCCCCCCGTTAGATACACAGCTCCCCTTTAAGGGAAGGGCGGATTTTCCCCCCCCTTTGGGGGGGATAGAGGTTTCCCTGTTTCCCAAGAAGGGGGGCCTTTTTTCTCCAGAAGGAGTGGAAGTCTTGGTGATTATCTCTCCCGGATAGTGCCTCCTGAAGCAGATTTTCTTTCGAACCTGAAGGAATAACTTTCTCCCTGGAAGTTATATATAACTTTCTTTTTGAGAGGCTAGTAGTTTTTCTTTCCTTTTTTCCTCTCCCTCCGGGGCGGGAATTGTACTTTCTTTTTTCCCCTTTTTTTAATCAGAGAGTAGCGTTCCCCCGAGATGCTTCTTCGGAAGGTAACGACTCCTTCCATTAGGAGTTGAATGTCCCCTTTTTTCCTTTGTAAAAAAGGAACTCTTGGGGCTCAGGGGGAGGCGCCTTTCCCTTCGGGCTTTCTTTTTCCCCTTCCCCCTTGAGCGCTTTTCGTGGAGAACACCTCCTCTTCTCCCTTGGGACCCCGTCATTTTCCTTCCCCTGGCTGGGGACCTTTTTTCAGCAAGATTGTCTTAGTTTTGAGAAGGGCCCCCCCCCCTTCCGATGGAATGTTCTTTTCTTCTCCCCCTGAGAATAGATTTGAGAACCCCAAGAGATTCTCCAAGGACCAACCCCCAACCGGATCGGCGGCTTTCCCTGGAAGTTATTTCCCCCCCTTCCCTTTTGAAAGCTGTTGTTTCCCCGGGCCCTTTTCCCCTCACAGTACCGTAAATAACGTCCTATTTTCTTTCTTCAATCGGGGCCGGTTCCCCCCCATTTGAATATTGCGGTCTTTCCCCCCCTTTTTCCCCTGATTCCCCCTTTTCTTGACCGAAAACCTGTCCCCTCTGCCGCAGCAGGCTTTTTTTCCCCGACATTGGGGCCCCCCCCTTGGAGGCGTTCGTTTCCCCTTTTTCTTTTCCACGCCGTTTTTTGCGCGGCCGCCTCCCCCAAACGCAATTTCGAAGGCGGCAAGCTCGACGCTCTTTTTTTGGAGCGTGCTTCTCCCTCCTCGCACGTCTCGTCCCTAACTTTCCCTTTCCCGGCGGGGGACAAGTCCTTTTGGGGGCACGCACGGCAGTTCCCCCCTTCCCGGGGATCGAGCTCTCTCTCCCCCCTCCCCTGGTTGCTGTTCCCCTTCTTTCTCTCTCTTCTTTTTCTTTTTCTCTGAGGGGTAGCATCTCTCTCTTTTGAGAGAGATCTTCCCCCCCCTATTAGAAGAAACCTTTCCCCCTCCCCCCCCTTGCTCTGGTTTTGGCTTTCAGTTTGAGCCCGGATGGGCTGCGCGAAACACTGCCGGTGTTCCCTTTCTTTTGCTTGGGCCAGGCATGTCGGGTTTCCTTTCACCGTTTTCCGTAAGGGTTCGAGGCGGGTCCTGACCGAGAAGCCTCAACGCGCCCTTAGGGGGACTCTGAGAGGGCCTTTTCCCCTTCTTTCGAAAGATTCTTGTTCCCTTTTCTTAGGGGGGGGGATTTGTGAGGGAAGCGTTGAGGCACCTCGCTTCAAACGGTATCTTCCTTTCCCCTGGGATGAAGGATTCTCTTAGGGTTAGGTTACCTTTTATAATGGACTATACTTTTTCCCCCCCCTGTCTCATAGTCAAAACCTGTTATTGTCCACCCCAAAAATTTTTTTTTTATTTCAAGGATTTTACCCAATCATCATTTACCTAGATGGGGCCCTTCTCCTTGCCATTCCTTTCAAGGGAGGAAACCCTCCCACCCTGATGTTGACGATTTCCCTTGAGATACCCCTCCCGTGTATCTTTAAGTGTTCTTTTGGTCTTTTTTTTTTTGAATCTGGAAGTTGTTTTTTTTTCTTTTGGCCCGGTTGATCCGATTGATCTCCCCCCCTAAGAGAAATCAGCAGCTTTTTTTCTCCTAAAAAAGTATTTTCTTCTCCTTCCCTGGCCAGGAAGAATTCCCCCGGGATTCCCGAAAAGGGATCTTTTTTTCTAAGGGCGACTTTTTATATCCTTCTTTTTCCGCCAGGAAAAACTCCTTGGGAGTTTTCTCTATTAAAGTTTAGTTTTACCTTCTTTTTCTCCCTTTTATAAGTAAGAGTTTCGACTCTTCTTTGGAAAGTCCTCACCCCTCGTTCGAAGATTCTTTTTTGTCCCAATAGATTGTGATCCCCCTTCCTCCAGTAGACAGACCCTTCGCAAACGTCTTAGAGGTCCAGAAACCCCCCCTTTCCCTGAGCCCTTCCCACGGGGGATTCCTCTTTTCCCAGAGATGGGAAATCTTGAAGACCAGATCTTCTCTCTATTTAGGAAGAGAATCAAGGCCCCTTCGTCCCTCCGCCGGGGTTCCCCTACAAAAAGATTTCCCCCCCCAGAGTGTTAAGTTTTTTTTTTTCCAGGGGGGGTTTTCTTTTATCCTTTTCTCGAAAAAATTCTCTTTGGTGCCTTTCTTTTTTCTTTTCTGGGGTGGAGTTGTTCCGTCCTATTCCCCTTTTCTTCCGGAATTGAGACCGCTTCCCTTCCACGGCCCTTCCTTCTTTTTCCCGATAACGGGGAGCTTTTCCCCCCGAAAACTCACCTCTTTTTCCCCGTCCGTCGTCCCTCCTTTTGAAAGCACCTCACAGGAGCCCTTTCCCTTTTTTTTTTCTATTGATCTGTTTTTTCTGTCAAGAAGCCCCTTTCCCCGCGCGCTTTCACAACCGACCGTACCTTTCTCCCCCGTCGGCTTCTTTTTCCACTTTCTGAAGGGTTCGGGAGAACCCCGTTAAATCTAAAGGTCCCCCGTCCCAAAGGACATGAGCGGGTTTCCCGAGATGCACGCCACCGCGCTTTCCCCCAGACTCAGTTTTCGACGCCGTCTTCAGAGATCCTCCCTGCAAATGAGACACCCTCTTATACTTTCGCCAGAAATATTTTTCTTTTACGAATGGGAGATTTAATCCCCGTTTAGACTTTCGTTTTTCTCCCCTTTTATTTTCCCCCCCCTTCTTGAAAATCGACTCTTTCCCCCGAGATTTGAGTCCCCCTGGCGACTCTTTTCCTCTCCCGTTAAGTTCCTTCCTTGCCGGAATTGCTAGGAACGCCCTCTCTTTTACCTCGTCTTTTTTTTTTATAGGAGTTTTCTTTCTCCGGGTCATCCATTGGATCTTGAGCAATAGAGGATCTGGTCCGGTTTTTTGCCAATTTCCATGCTTCCCAACGTGAAACACTCTTTTTCATGTTTTCGTTTCTTTCAACCTTCCTCAGAGATGAACTCACCCCCCCCCCTTCAGAGTATGTATCTCCTACAAAGGTCACAGTTTTTTTCCTCTCCCTTCCTACCTCCGCCAAAGGCCTTTTCTTTTTATGAAGTCGTTTTTCCCTAGGCATCGCTTCGGGACTTCCCGTAGGTGTTCTTTTTCTCATAATAAGGTCCCCCCCCCCCAGTGGGCTTCCCTTTTTTATCCGAGATAGAGATTTTTCCTCCCCCCGGTCAGGTAAGAGGTTTTTTTTCGGTATTGGGCCTTTTGCCTTTCACCAAGTACGTCGTCCCCCCCTAGTGCCATACAGTTTCAAACGATCTAAAGCCCCGTATGTTTGGCGCCCGCCGTACTTGGACCGCCTTCCTTCCATTCCCCTAGTGCCCAGAAAGGTGTTTTGTGAAGAAACAGGCCCTTTCCCGAACAAGGGCCCGTATCGGGAGGAGGGTTCTTTTCAATTTAGGTAGACGGTTTTTCCCCCCCACCACCATAACAACCGTTCCTTCTTTCTTTCCTGGGAAACTTTCTACTCTTCTCCTTTTTTGTTGTTGAGAGACTTTTCGAAGTCGAGAAGTAGTTTGTCCCTACTTATTTAGGGGTAGGTTCTTTTGTAGGATTTATAAACTTCTCCCCCTTTTTCCTCGCGGTCTTCCCTCCGCACCGGTTTTCTTTTTGAAGATAAGTCTCCCAAACAAAACTTCCCTCTTTTAAGTGATTTCCATTTAAAGACGATGGCTCCTTTTATTTCTTACATCGAGAGTGCCCCCGAGGAAATCCCCCCCCCCACACTGATAAGTC
>Ga0179591_1283569_pt1 | contig 18650 bp, 27 predicted proteins | sample CZOMad2_1_08_16f_FD_182891 | JGI IMG/M metagenome (GOLD analysis project Ga0179591, IMG submission 182891) | Vadose zone soil fungal communities from Angelo Coast Range Reserve, California, USA - CZOMad2_1_08_16fungal (PacBio error correction) | ecosystem: Environmental > Terrestrial > Soil >... | reverse complement strand
TGAGCGTTGCGTTGACGTCAACCACTTATCTCCCCCGAGTTTTTCTCTTTTCACACGCACGTTTTCCCCCAAATCTCAAAGTTTTCGACTGGTCAGGCTCGACCTTGGATTTTTTTCGTTGAGTTCCTGTTAACATCCTCCCCTGTTGACTTCTCGTCCCTTTCTTGCGGCGTTAAAGATTCAACAGGGTTAGGGATGGTTTGTGTGGTCTTTTTACCCTCCACATAGCACCCCCCCCTCCTCCCTGTTGAGAAGGCGTTCATAGCAGTTCTCCTGATTATGTGTCTACCGCGTTTGGCTTTCCCCAATTCAACTGGGCGTATCCCCCCCCCCCGAAAGTTCTCGACTACACAACCATTTGAAAGTTTTTAGAAAAGTTTTTGTTGCGTTCTCGGTGGCAGTTGGGGCGGCGGTGAGCCGTGTTCTGTCGAAAAATCCCCCCCCAGGCGCCATGCCATCCCCCCCCCCTCCGTTGGGTTGTTGTTTTTTAGTCGGATGGAATTTTGTCGTTCCTTCCGTGTCGATTGACCTTTTGCCGGCCCAACTGTTCCTCGCCGTTGTGCCAACGATCTTTTTTAACGGTGCCCGTTTTTTCTAATTTCGTCTGCTTCTCCTTTTTTATGGCCTTGACAATCACACCCGTCTCTTGATTTCGGGATAGACTTCATTATTGTCAGTTGGGACCCCTGTATCCTGCACGGAACCATTTTCCGTTTCTTTCTTCACCCCAATTGGGCCGTTGCTTTTGCTTTCCTGCCATGACTTTGCCGAACCCCCGAATTCCCATGGGGTCACATGCCCATTACCTTTCACGGATTCGTTTTCCCCCCCCCCTTTCCTTCGTCGCGCCCACGTAATCTCCTAGGCCCTCCCCATCTCGGTCAGCCCTGCTTCCCTCTCTCTGATTTTTCGATTGTTTTGAACCAACGTTGCGTTTATTTGAGACTTTTTTATGCTGTTGTTTCTTTTTTACCGCCGTAGTCCGCGCATTTCTTTTTTGAGTCCCTGATTCCCACCGGCCCCTCAGTTGCGTGTCTTCGCGTTTTCAATTTTTGTACCTTCAGGACATTCTTCCCTTCCGTTTTGAGCGGCTTCCCAGTGCGGGGACCCAGTGCTGGATCGATGTTGAACTTAATTTGCCCTTGCGCCTTCCGACTTTTTTTGGAGCGTCCCTTCGGTCCTCTAACGTCAGTTCGCCTCACATTTTTTTTCTTTGCCGCTACTTTGGCCTTTGCTCCCCCCTGAATAATCCCCCGCCTCCCCATCTGGCCGGTGAAGTGTAGGACTGACCCCCTCTTTTATGTCTCTCGTTCGTTCCCTCTTCTCGACCCACCACGGTACTTTTTCCATTTATTTTCCCCCCCCCCCCCCAGTTTTCATCCAATGTGAAAAGTGTCTTTTTCCCTCTGGTCCTTCAGGTTTTTTGTTAAAGACTGTTTGTGCCCCCTGGATGGTTGATTCGTAGGTTCTTGTCCAAAACAACACAGGTCCACCGCGTGCTTGTATCTTTGCCCTCCTTCCCTTTTTTTTTCCACCGTTACTTTTTTAGTTTTGCACGCTTGCGTTCCCCCAACGTACGATGACGCTCTCAACCTTGGTCAGTCCTCACCCCATTTTCCCATCCTGCTGCGAGGTCCCGGCCCTCTTATTTTTCTGGCCTTGTTAAAAGCGGGCCCCATGCCCACAAGTTGCACCCACTGATGCTGGTCTCTGAAACGCCCCTGTTCTATTTTTTTAATTTACCTCCTGTTTTTCACTGGGTGTTTTGTGTTTTCTTAGTATCTTTCACCTTTCCGGAAGATTGTATAGCGGATTTCCTATGTGAGGAGTTTGAATCTTCCCGCCTTGGTTTGTTCACGTCCTCTTTGCTTTCGCCCGTCTTTTTTCCTTTTCATTTCACGCTAGGTTTTTGTTTTCACTGATAACTGTTTCCAAGTTTGTAAGTTTCTCCGGTGTTAATCCCTTCCCCCTTTCCCTCTTCAAACACATGTCAATGACAGTTTCGTGTAGGCCAGTACTCGCCCCCGGATTGCTTTTCCGGAGGCCGTTCACCCCCCTACAGTTTACCGTCTTTCCTGGGTGCTCTATCCTTTTATGGGGACTAGGTTCCCCTTTCCCAAGGGATTTTTTTTTTTTTTTGGATTTCTTGTTTGTGGTTGAAGTCTGCCCCCGCTTCTTTTCTAGGTTATTTCAGTTCTATTTCATGGTGGTACTTCGCGCCGAATTTTGAAAACCGGGTCCCGACCCTGCTGTTTTTTCTCATGATGTGGTGTGCCCCCCCATGGTCGCCCCCTGGTGCCGCTCTTGATATCTTTGCGCACCAGTCGACCCTCCCCCTTGTCATTTCGGCCCCCGCAACCTGCAGTGTCGGTAGTGGCGTTTTACCCCTTTGCTTACCCCACGTCGTTTTCCTGCACATTGACCCTTAGCCCCATTTTTGTTACCCCTTTCCTTTTTTGCTTTTTGATGCCCTTTTCCCCTTTCCCGGTCTCCAAACTTCCCACGTGAGCCGTGTTCTCTCCACCCCCTACTTTTCATTTTATTCCTTTTTTTTCCTTTTGAGTTTTGTGTTTGGCGACCTTAGTCCTACTCTTGTCTGGTGGGATTTCATGCCCCGTTTCCTTTCCACACATTTTCTGCGTGCCACTTTTTTCTACTATCACTTTAATTATTTCACTAGGACCCTTTACATCTTAGTCTTTCGCTATTTCTCCGCATCGATACTCTTTGGTTTTGAACCTTTGTTGATCCTTGTCTTCTGTTGTTTTGAAAGGAGTTCCTGCCTTTTGCTGTTCTACTCTCTTGTCTTTTTTCCCCCCCCCCCATGTTTTGTGTTTCTTGATACTTATTCAACCGGTTTTTTTTTGTTTAATTTTTCGGGTCCATGTCCCCCCCTGTTATCCCTGTCCCTTGAGAAATTTTTCAATATTTCCCTTATCTAGCCCCAGTTTACTTCAGAACTGCTTTCTTTTTATTTCAACCGCCCCTCTATTTTTCTGCCACACTTTCAGACTTTGGTTTTGCTTCTTACCATCCGCCCCCCCCCCCTTCGCGTTCTCCTTAAGGTCGCCCCCCCCAACAGCCCCCTGAAAGTTATGCCGAACTTATGTCTTTTTTTTCCCACTGCATGTTGTTTCCTTGCTTTTGGACAGACGCGCAACCCACCCAACCACAAACCCCCTTTGGGTATTGGTTTTTTTAGCCTGATGCTTCCCATTAACGTCCTTTCATCCTCCTCTGAGTTCTGTTTCTGGTGCGTGTACATGAGCTTCTTTTTATTCCCGGAGGTAGTCCCGGACGATTTCGTAGTCCCTCCATTGACCAACAAATCCTTTGTCAAAGTTGCCTCCCCCTTTGGTCCCCCTCGTTTTCGGCGACTTACCCCCCCTTTCTCCTGAACCCTCGTTCTCGAACCCTACTCTTGACTTATTTACAAAGAACTCGTGCCCTTTTTCTCCACCCCCTTAAGCCAGGAAAACACTCTCGACCCACTCCTTTGACCGGTTATTGTTAAGGTTTTCTTCGGCCCCTCGAAACATCGTTTTCTCTGACCTGGAGCCCTTTAAGTCCACTTTCCTTCCCGTTTTGTGTGGGCGTCTTCTGGTGGTTTTTTCCTGGGGCATCCCTTGGGGCCCCCCCTTTCGAAATTCCTGTAGTCACCAACCTTAACTGCATTCTTCTTGAGACTTTTTGGATTCCCCTCTTCCTTTCCAATTTTGAACCGCTAAAAAACTCCTTCCTTTTGGCCAACTTCTTCGATAATTTTCACCCCTAATCTTCCCCCACCTTGATCTTGACACAGTGTCCCATTCCCAATTTTCTCAACCCCTCTTTGACAAGTTTTTTTTTTTCCCCCCCATACCATCTCGACGTGTCCTTTCTCCTCTCCTGCATCTGGGTGGTCCTCGCCCTTCCCAGCGTGCAGTTCATGCGGTTCTGTACCCCCCCCTGCTCCGAACTTCGGGTTCCAGTCGGGTCGTGCGGTTCTTGTTCCCCCTTACTACTTTCCCTTAGAGAAATTGGTAGTCATTTCACGTTTTCTTGGCTACGAAACGCGGGCCCATTTCCTTCGCGAAATTTTTCTTCTTTTTTTGTGTTTTGTATAACCCTCGACATCTTAGTTTTGACAGTCTGTTTCTCTGTCTTGTTTTCACGTCACTTGCCCTTGGGCCAACAACTATTTCTGGTTCCTTTTTTTTTTGTAATTATTTAAGAGTTCATAAAACCTATGGTCGATCTTTTTCCAGTTCCCTTCAGCCCTCCCCCCCCTTTTGGTTTCATTGATGATCCTTTTTTTCGAGGCTTTTGGACTTTTGTGTCTGATCCTTTCTTCCCCAAACCTTTTACATTCATTCAGCGTGCCTCCATCAAACCTGTTTGGCCATTCCCTGTCGCTTTTTACTTTTTTTTTTTTCGCGGTTTTCTTAACACTCTGTGTGCCTCTATGTTTCCCCAGTCCCCCAGTTTTAGACCTTCCCCCCTCCCCCCTCTTTTGACCGTTCTGCGCCCACCCAATTAGCGTCACTGACCTGATTCGAACTTGTGAGGCCCTGGATGTTTTCCGGTTCGTTTCCTTTGAAATTCCACCTGTTAAAATTTCTTTTCTAGGGCCTGCACCTGTCCCAACCTTCCCACGAATCCCGCGTCTTTTCACTGCTTTTTCTTGCCCCAAACCCCACTTTTTCCAACGCTCTGATTTAGCGTTTCGCCGACCGGTGTTGCTCCTTTTTCGAGGTTCTGACTTTTGACTCCCAATTCCGTGTTCCGAAGAGCCGGCATTTTCCCTCTTTGAACCCCTGATTTCTTGATGTCGTAATTTCCCTTTCCTTCCCCATCGAACCCCCCTCCCTACCTTGGTCCCAGATCGAGCCGTCCCCTCCTTCTCGTTTCCTGCTCGATCCCGCCTCTAAGTGGCGGCAGTTCAACCCGGCGATCCCCCCTGAAAGCAACCCCCCTCCCCTTTTCGTCCTTTTCTAGGTCTGCTTCTTTTGTCCAGAGTGGCAGAGGCCTTGCAGTGGGAGCTGGTACCAAGGTCACCCCAAGATGTTGGTTCCACTTTCTATTCTATTTTCCTCCCTTTTTTTTTGTTGATCTTTCGATTTTCCCTTCCACGTCGTGTGTTGTTTTACTTTTCCCCCCCCGTTCGTCCCACTGTTCTGACCGCTGTTGCACCCCCAAGCTTGTTCCCCCTTGACTTTGCTTTTTTGATTCTCGCTTTTTCCTTTTTTCTGAGGGCACACTGCGTCACACCTTTTCTCTCGAGAGGGGCCAAAAGTTAGGTCCTCCAGGGTCGGGTCCTTTTCCCTGGGTCTCGGCCAACCTTTCATCGTTTGTCGATGTTGCTTCAGAATTCATGGTCGACACAAGAACATTTGGGTGCACCCCTTCTACACCTCCCTGCTTTCCGGGCCCCCTCGAGTTCACCCTTTTCTTCGGACTCCCCCCCTTTCTGCGCGATTTAATATTCCCCGTGGACGCTGACATTCCCGACGTTTTTTTCATGGTGTTTGCACGTTTATGTGTAATGTTCTTATTTTTCTTCTTATTCTCTTTTTTTCTTAGCTTGTTCCTTTTCTTTCCCCGGCCGTCCGCTCAGTTTTTTCCCAACCCAAATTTTTAGGTGATTTCCCTCTGCCCACGGCACGTTTTTTTATCTCGTGCTCCCCGGTGTTTACAGGTCTTTCATGCCTTCGTTCTTTTTTCTTTTTTTCTGCGCCGCTTCACCAGTTTTTTTCAGACCTGGTACCCCTGTTTTTTGTCCGGGAGAGCTGACCTTGGCACAATTTCTTGCCAGACCTCTGTGTTGTTGGTTTGCGCCGTCTGGATCCTAGTTCGCTATCCCTGTCCCTTTCTGTCCCCCTTTGTCCCCCTCGTAGATTTTAAAGTCCCGAACCCTTCCCCCCCCCCCTTCCGCCTTTTTTGCCCGTTCAAGGCATGCAACGAGCTTGCTCATTTTGACTCTTCCCGTTATCAACTTTTCTACAACGTTCTTTTGTACAGAATTCACAAACGACCCTCCCAACCATTTACCTCCCTTGCTTTTGCCATCAATTGTATACACCGAGCAATGAACGCCTTTCCTTTGTATAGTGGGTATCCCCCACCAAACCAGTATCCACCAGGAGCCTTTAGACTCTCAACCTTATACCCCCGTCTTGTCCAATTACTTTCTTGAATGCTGGGTTTTCCCCCTCCTCGGCATGCTGCCAAATTTCTAACTTGGAAACCCTCCCCCTCGGGAGCGTTCTTTGGCTCTTTAAAGGGTTTCATTTTTGTCCCAGCTTTGCTGTCAACATCCTACCGTTTAGATAACTTCGCCCCCCCACGTTTTTTGTCCCTTTCACGTCTTTTTGGTTCCCCCCAGGCGTCCCTTTTCCTGTTGCTGCTTCGAGAAGTCAAGTTGAGTCCCTCTTTTTTCTGATATGGTCCTTATCGTAATCCTCTGAATCCCTCAGGTCCTGGCGATTTGCCTCCCCTCCGATCTTTTCCCCCCTAGCAGTTTCCTCCTTTTCTCCTGTTTTAATCTGAGGCCCCACGTACCCCGACAAAAGGTCACTTTTTTGACCCCCGTCCCTTTTTCATCCTATCACGGCCGTTCGCAAACCCTTCCCCCATGGGGGACGGCGGATTTATGGCTTTTTGACTCCCAGGACAACCCCAAAAGTCGCGACCTTTTGTTTTGGAGGACGCTTAACCCCCCTGCCGTACCTCTCCCGTTGAACGTCTTCTCTTTTCGCTATCTGTCACGCAGGGAGACTTTACTGGCGGTCTGAGCGTTCCCTTTCCCCCCTCCGGTTTTAGTTTCGTTGTAAGTATTCCCTCTCGGCCGGCAGGACTGGTTTTTTTTATTAAAGGTCGTTACCCTCTGCCCTCCGTTAGTTTTTCACATTTGGAACATAACAGGACCAGCGTGCGGTTGGTTAACCAAGTTTGTTTTTCCCTTGCCTCTACGAGATGTTCTATCCCTCGTGGCTGTGCCCATTTCTCGGCTTTTATCTCTGAATTTTCCCAACGTCCCATTCCCGCGCAGGCATCCTTAAACCGGTTCCTGTTTTCCCGTTTTTCTCCAGAAATTGTTCGACTTCCACATTTGACGGCCCCGCTTTTTTCCCGGGGTTCTTTTTCAATTATTCCCCACCCACCATTGCTCTGCCGACCCCTCCCCCAAATATTTTCTCCCTCTTTCATTCCTCCTTTTTCGGTGGGTTTTTTTTTTTTTGCGGAATTACTCCAATGATAGTGGCTGTGCTATGATTCCCCAACCACCTTTTTGGGTCGGCACTTCCCTTCTTTTTCCTTTTAATTTTCCTCTCTCTTTTCCTAAGAGTGGACACCCCCTGCCTTCGTATTCGGGCGCTTCTTGCTCGTCTTGAGTTCGCTCTTTTCGTTGTATGTTTGAGGACCGGGCGGAATTCCTTGCCTAAGTTGGGTTGATCTTTTCCCCTTTTCCCCCACCGTTGTTTTTGAGAGTTTTTCCTTGTCTTCAACTGTGTTTGACCCTACTTTTGGGTGTCCCCCTCGCAAGATTATTCGTTTTTATTCGCTTTTTTCTCCCCTCTCCTGGCCTTAGCCTCCCTAGACGGCTTTATCAATTTTTTTCCCCTGACCTTTCTCTTCTCCTCCCGTTTCGCCTCATTGTGTAGGCCTTCCCTCCCGCCCCTCCCTCTTTTCCCTCGTCCCGTTTCGCCAACCCCCCCCCCCCCCACAAAAGGAGATGACTTTTGCCCTTTTATTATTGGCTTATGGAAAACCTGGCCAACCCCCCCCTTTGTTTTCAGGCCTGTTGGCCAGCACGGGCCGCCCAACCTTTTGGGATTCAAAACTTGAGTTTATTTATGTCTTTCCAGGGAAAACTACTTCGTTCAGGTTTTTTTTTTCGTGCGCTTTTCGGGTTTTGTAGCAAACCTTTTCACGTGATCCGAGCTTTCCCTCCTTTGTGAGTGACTCTTCCTCGTCTCTCCAACCCCTGACTACTTTTTGCTTCCCGCCCTTGTTGGTTAACTCGTTCTGAAGATCCCCTCCCTGCCTTCCGAACCTATTCCCCCCTCCCCTTACTTCAACCCCCCCACCCTCTAGGTCCCGTTTTCTGACTCCTCCCCTTTCACTAGAACGTGCGGCCATAATGATACTTGCGTTCCCCTTCGTTCCTTTGGCTGCTTTTTCCCTGCCGTTGCGGACTTCGGTTTCTTCCTTTCCGTCCCCACCGTGTTCTTGGCCTTTTCTGTGTTTTTGTGTCTCGTTGCTTTTCTTTAGTTTATCAAATTGGAAGTTAGCGCACCCCTTTCCAAGTGACCACCCCCCCCTCCTTTCCGCTGTTATTCGGAGGACTCTTCCTTGGGATTTGTCCCTTCCCGCAGTTTTTTCTCTTCAGATTGCGAACTCCACAAGTAATATTGCTCGCCGCCATCCTTTTTCTTCCCGCTTGTCCCTTTTGCCCCTTTTTCCCCACCCCCCCCCTGCTTACTTCCAGACCTTTGAGGCCCTGTTAAGCCTCCTTTCTGTTTGCCTCTTCCTCTTTCGCGCGTTTCTTTTCCCACCCCGTCAATGAACCTTGTCCCCTTCTGCGAATCTTTTTTCTCTTGGTTGGGTGGCTCAAAGGATTGAAGGACTTACCCCTCGCACTTTTTGGAACTCATTCCTTCACTTAAGTACTTTTCTCCAGCCTTTCGTCATTTCTTGCCCTGCCCTCGCTTTGTGTTTGGCCTTACTATCTTTTTCACACAAGTTTTTTTTCTCCTGTGGCGTTGAGTACAAAGTAACCCCAACACTCGGGAACTTGATTTTTTTGGTTCATAATTGTCCTCTTTTTTTGTCGAGCCACGTCAAGGTTGAGTACGGCGACTATGCTTTCTCCCTCCCTTCCCTATTTTTTTCCTGATGCTCCGCTTTTCCATTTTGCGCTTTCTTTTTGTATTTTTTTCTTAGTAGTGAATTATCGGAAAGTTTTTCCGTTATCGTTATTTCCCCCCTGCGGCTGGTATGCTACCCCCCCTTTTTTGCGCGCATCGTCTCCTGTCAAAGAGTGCTTACACAGTATTAGGTTTTTTTTTCAGGTTTTACCCCCCCCCCTTATCTGTCGCGGCCCTGGCAATATCTGTTCCTTTTGAGAAGGGCATCACTTCTAAAATGCGCTTTCGGTTTGATGCGCACTCCGTTTCCCGATTTCCCTTATCCCTTCACACCAATCCCGTCGGTTTCAGATGTCACGGCGTCCCCTGCGGATCTTTTTTTTTGAGCATCACTCCTCCGTTTTCACTCTTAGGTTGACCTTCCCTTTATTGGTCCTTTTGCTTCTGTCGTGGAGGTCATTGTGGTTTCTTTGTTTTCCCCCCTTTCCCTCTCATTTTGACAAACAGCACCACCCTTTTGGACCCTGCCCCGACTTCTGGTCTTATTTTTCGTCGATCCCCGTCTCTTCCGCGCCGTTCGGCCAGTTCCCACTCAACAACGAGCAAGCAATCCAACACCCTTTATTGCCGAGGTGCGTTTGGTTGATTTTGCAGTTTTGCGGTGTTTCAAGTTTTCACGCAGCGCCCCCCCTGATTCTCAGCCATTCTACGTTGTTTTGTTTGACGGTCGATGTCCCTTGCCCGCGTGCAGTCCTCCGTCAACAGCCCAACTGCCATCCCCCCCCTGCGGAATAGGCCCAATCTTAGAAACTTGCTTGTTTATCTTAATTTTTGTCGCTCTCCAGTTTGTGCCCCACGGCCTCCAACGCTCGGCGGGGATTTTTTGAACCGTCATCGTTTTTCCGTCGATGCCTGCCAGGTCTCCAAAATGCTGGACTTTTTGGATGTTTGGTATGATAATTTTCCACCCCATCGTGTCCTTTGTAAAGAAACGCAAGGCTACGTTGGAACCTTTGGTTCCCCTGTGCCTTCACCCCCCCCCCCCCCTGTCTCAAAACAAATTTAGCTCACAAATTCAAGGATCGTGTTTGACCCCAATAATGGCTTCCTTCTCCTTGGTGTTTTTGCCACCGTTGTCCTTTTCCCTTCCTTCTCTATCTTTTCCCCTGAATTGTTGTTTTTTTCCGATTTAGCCAGCGTGAATGCTTCCCTGCTTTTTACCGGTCAATGTTTTTTCGCCTGTGTATGGTCCACGGGATCATTCCGTTCTTTCCCCCCCTCTTTCTTGCGATTCCCCTTATTATGTTGTTTTCTTGATCTTACCTTTCCTGCGACGCCTTTTTTCGCGACCGTTTTGTTAGCCTACCCTCTCGTGTCCCGCAATTGTTATAGATACTCGAGTGGAAAGCTTTCATGCCTTTTTTTTATTCTCTCCCCTCATCAAAAACACTTCCCTTGTTCGTGCTTATAAAGCTTACTCGAGCCATGACCAGGTTGTCGTCTGAATTAGGTTCCGTATCTTATCTCTCCCACCCATTTTTCATTACCCCCCCCCCCCCCTCCATTACCAATCAATTGTGCCCGCTGTTCTTTTTCATCCCCGAACCCAGGGATCAATGTTTTTTGGAGCTTTTCCGCTTAGTGCCAAACCAAACCAGGTCTCCATCACAACGACCGTCTCCTAGATTTCCGTGTTGTGATTCTTTCGTTCCCCCAAGGTCGCTTTAAAGATTGCGGTTCCCCCCCCTACAGGAGTCTGTCCATGCTTTTACATAATTGAAGTGGTAAGTACTACCTTCCCCTTCCCCCTAGGCCACGATCGAGTTCTTGTTGACCGGTATGATTTGACCCCGTGACGCGAGTTTAAGTGTTCCCCAATACGTTCGTTTTTTCACACGTTTTTTCATTTCTGCGGTGGCTTTTTTTTCCTTCCCAATCCCTTTTTTCGGTAAAGGGTGTCTTGCCCTGCGTCCCCCCTTCCTGCCTCTCGCAAACCTGATTGTTGATAGTTCTTTCGGCGATGCCGATTTGAGTTTTCCTTCATGGGTTCCCATGGCCGCCGCTTCCCCCAAGTTGCCGGGCTCGTTGGGTCATTTTTTTTTCACACTTTTTAGGAAGTCTCCTTGTCCTCTCCAGAGACCCCCCTTTCCAGTTACGGACCTCCCTTCTTCCTATTCCCCTCTGAACGTTTCTTTTTCGAGTTCACGTCACCCCAGTGAACTTACTTTAGTTGTTGAGTCTCTCCTTTGCCTGTTGGACGCTTCATCTTTTCCGTGTTCACCTTCCCTTTTTGTTGAAAGTTATGCCCCACCAGGGAGCTATGCAGGGTTGCCGATAATTTTACTCGTTTCCCCTCCCCCTATTTTTTTAAACCCGTGGGAACCCACCTGGTTTTTCAAATCCTTTGGTTCAGTTTTGAACTGGTCCCCGTTTCTTTCCCTGGTTTGCGTTTCACCTGAAGGCCTTCAGACCCCCCCCGCCCTCCTCCTGGCTTAACGTTTTCCTTTTTTCACGCCCTCCGCCCAGAATCCTAAATTTTCCTTTTTGCCCCCCCCCCGACCGGACCATGCTCATTTTTCTTTTTCCCCGTCGTCCATCATTTACTGCTCTTTCTCCTCTTTCGTTTTGGTTTTGCCGACCCCCCATACTCCCAGACTCGGGCTGGCCTGGTGTCCGGCCACCACCTCAAATTTCCCTCATGGCCCCTTCGTACCCCTTTCCAGTGCCCTTTGTCATTCTTTTCCTTTTCTTTCTGACCCGAGGCCCTATTTTCCACAGTTTTTTCTCAGTGTCTTTCGTGGACCGGTCGGGCTTTGCCCACCAAAAGGGCTGCTGAAATTTTGAATTTCCCTCAATCTCTGGTTCTTCTAGTCCGATCCCGTTCCCCCCCCCTTGCTAGTCACTCGTGTCGTCGCTCCCCGGTTTCTATTCCCACTGCCCCGTGCAATGTCTTTTTTCTTGATCGCTCCGTTATTAGACTCGAAGGCTTTAGTTGCTTCAATTCTTCCTCGGCCTTTTTCCAGTTTTTCTTTTTTTCTTTTTGGTTTTCGAAAACGTGCATTGGGTTTTTCTTTTGCCGGACATAAGAGTATCTATGTTTTCTCCAAAAACCCCACCTGGGAAACGGGAGATGAATATGCCCTTTTTCCCCTCTTGGGCTTTTTGACCCCCTTTCACACTGCCATCTTTTCCAGGTACATGGCCGGTCCCGACAAACATGGTCTCTCGTCAACAACTGTGTCGCCGTTTGTGAAAAACGAATCCGGATCTCTTTTAGTCTCCATTTTCTGGTTTTCTAAACCCTTTCACTTGTTCCTCTGTCTACAGCCCAGCGGAACTTTTATGTCTGTCGATTTCCTTGTCGGCGAAACTCCAATCTTTGCCGCCCCCGTGTTTACCCCCGGTGACCCACCTGCCGCGTCCCAGTACAACCCTCCCCTCTACTAAACCGGCTTTCCCCCCTAACCCGTCCCTGATTTTCCCCTCACCTTCCCACCACCCCAGGACCGTAAAGCCCCCCCCTCCTTTCTCCCCCCCTCCCCCAACACACCTCCAAACTCCCCCTCCCACTTGCCAAATCGCGTGTTCATATCTCGGTTGCACGCCCACAAAACAGCGACGTGCAAACAACCCCACCGTGATCCTTGCCCCCTACAGCTCCTTAGTGCTGACGTGAACTTGAGTATTATGTTTCACCCCTTAGTCTTAGCAAAATCTTACTAGCAAATTTTTTCCGGCTTTCCTTACGCCCCCCAGTTCAGGGTCCTGTTTTTGCGAGGTTCGATTGTGATCCTTTTCATCAGACGTCAACGGTACCGTCTTGGCTTCACGTCAACGGCCTTTTTTAAAGTTGTTGCCTCCCCCCCCCCTCCCAGTAATTTGGCATTCCCGCCGGCGTCTCCTCCCCTTTTAGGCCCATGGAATTTTTTCCAAAACCCCCTCTTTTCTATTCTCCCTTTTTCTCGCCCTTCCCTGACGTGAAACGTCCCCCGGATAGAAAATTGCTTTCACATTTCCCCATTACTCCTCTGAACGTTGTACTCTTTACCCCTCCGCCATTGCATTTTGGCATGAGGCTTCGAGCCCGCATTCCTCTTGACTTGTCCCGCTGCTCTTCCCTTCGGGGGAATGTTCAGTTTTATTCCACCTTGCCCCGTGAGACGCCTCATCCTTTGTCCCTGCTTGGGTCCTCATAATCCGTTTCCCCTTTTTCGTAGTTAGAGGACCTGGTCTGTCTCGGATCTTTTGGATTTTTTTTTTTTGCTTACAACCCTCACTACATCGGTCCCACAGTAAGTTATCTGGGGTTGAGTAATGGGTCCAGATGTTCTTCCTTGGTTGTTTCATTTTCCTCCCGTTTTTATCCGACGTGGTCCCCCATTCCTCTTCACGAAGCTTCCTCCTTTAATCTCGACCGCCCCTTCCCTGCTTTTTTATTCGGTTCCTCGTATTTCCCCCTTCCTTAACGTCTCCCTTTCGTTGACTTGATCTTTTTTTCAGCGTCGTCCCAATCCCTTCCTGTTCCCCTCTTCAAAATTCAGATCAACTCCGTCCACCATTGAATGTCGCTCTTTGTTAACAAGAGCGGTCTCCTTCTTTTTTTTTCGGTCTCTCATCTGGCTTGGCCTGGGCGTAAGCATGTTTCATTTTCGTACTTGTCGTGCAAATCCTTTCGATCCATTCGAGATTCCTCCCCACGGGCACTTTGCACCACATTTTCCAAGTCTCGTGCGGCCCAGTGGAGATGTTTGCGCTTTTGGGTCCTTCACTTCCAGACTGCTCCCTTCCACGGTCCTCGTCGGAAGGAGGACTCTGTGATTTTTTTTTCGGGTTTCTTCCTCTGCCATTTCCAAAACTCTCCGGCCATTTCTTCCCGCGGGAGCTTTTTTTTCTATCTTTGTCAGGCTTGTGTGACATTCGGCATCGCAGACCCTTTTCACAGCCCCCTGTAAAGTCCCTCTATCAACACCGGAAATTCCCCAGAGTGTCTCTGCTCCGGGCGATCCATTTTGGGAGGAGACCGCTAGGCACCCCTTCGGCCACAAGGACATTCTCCTTGTCCTCTTCTTCCTTATGTGTTGTTTTTGCGTTTGGACGTTTTCCTTGTTTGACCCTTTTTCCCAAAGCCCAACCGCCCCACCCCAAATATTTTTTTCCCATACTGGCCCTTTTCTGGGTCCCGGACTTTTTTTTCGGTTGACTTTTCGACCGTCTTCTTTGAGCTTCTGTGCACTCTCCCGCAAATTGGAGAGATCTGGACTAGCACCCCCCTTCTTTCTTTAAGGCGCGCGGACCGTCTTTTGGGACCAGGCCATTTCGCTCCAACCCTTGCCGGCTCGTTTGTGATTTGCTGACAGAACTGGGGCAGTGACTGCACCAATAGGCTTTTACAAATCGTAAACGGCGTTTTTCTAAGGCCACTTTGTATCTTTTTTTGACAAGACTGCGGTTCCACAGACGGTAAAATAGCCCTTGTCCTTGATTCATTTGTGTGTTTCGTTTTTTCTTTTGTTTGAATTCCTGTAAGGAGGCCTCTTTTATCCCTTTTCGTGGTTTTCTTGCTGTGCGCCCAGTGACCTCCATCAGATCTCTTCTCCCTGATCACCGGCCAGTCCGCATAATGTGTACCCTGGGCCTCTTTTCAGGATAAGTGTTTTAGTATGCCGGGGGGGCCCCCGATTTCTCCCTCTAGTGGTTGACTGGAGAGACGCTATTTTGAGAGCTTTAGGGATCTGTCGTGCGGCATTTGCTACACTCATTTTTTAGTATTTTTAATTCAGTTTCCTTTCCTTTTTTCCTGAAATTTGCATGCGGTGCTCCCCCCCCAAATTTTTCAGGCCCTCTGTTGCTGCTCATCATTACCCGAGTCCGTTTCCACTTCATCGTTTCAAAGTGCTTCCGAATTTTTCCCCCCCCCAGTTCCCCAGACTTCCATGTTGCCCTGCTTTTTGTTATTAACAGCGACAATGTTCAACCTTTTTGTCACGTTTTGATGCGCGGTTACAAAACCCCCCCCACGGAGAACCATTGCCCCCTTCCCGCGTGATTATGTTAGAAACCTGTCCGTATTGTGTCCCCCCGTTTGCGCGTTCCCCCGTAGGTTCGTTTGAACGCATTGCAAGGTTACCCCTTTTTACCTACCCCCCGACCCTACTGCGCCTACGCCGGGGCTCTATGTTTTTCCGTTTCCCGCGATGGCCCCCAAATAAGCACTTTTTTTTTGAACCGCACTTTTTCTTTGCTGTTTCCCTTTAACTTTGGTCACCGGTCCGGTCTTTTGTGAACATTAAAGAGTTATTCGATATAATTTTGCCGATTCTTTTTGGACCGCTCTGGGATTTTCTTGCCTTTCGCTTCCCTTGCCTTTCGATCCCCGGGGTGACCCGTCACGGAATAAAAGTTGTCTTTGACTTCTCTTTTTTCTCCTTCAACCTCCTGCGCCACCCCCAGTGCCATGATTCTTGGGTACTTGAGCTTCCGGTTTCCCTAATGCCCGCTCACCCCTAACTAACTCGTTCCACGGGTGTTGGTTGTCTTATGCCTCTGCGCCGCAAGGGTCCGAAGTCTTGGTTTCCCCTTTGAACTTCTGGCCGAGAGGGGTCGGTTTGATGGAGGTAGTCGTTCTTATGTAGTTTCCTTGTTGTCCACCGTTGGGACCTCACGGCTGGTTAAACGGATTGTGCTTGGATTTTTCAGGTTCGCCCGAGATCGTTCCCGTCCTCCCTCGGGCTTTCCCCCAGCGAGTTTCAAGGCCCCGACACCAATTTCTGAAGGTCCCTACGTTCGGTTCTAATCCTTTTACAGGACACGGTGGTAAAGGACCCGTTTCCGGAGGGAAATGTGCAAGCTTCTTTTGTTTGCTCCATGACCCTCATTTTTCCTCCTCGTTTCCCTTTTCGTTTTTTTTTTTGGGTGCGGACCACACTAGTTGGTTTGGGGGGATGTTCCGCCACCCCCCAACCCTGCGTACTTTTCCACTTTTTAAAGGGACGATTCGAAGAGGGTACACGAAGTGTTTCCGTCTGCTGTCCGACCCCCTTCGTTCTTTTTCCCCGCCGAAGCCTACCACTTTGTAAAAGTGGAGTGGAGGACTTGTTTTCCCTCTGCCGCCTCGTTCGAATGACATCTCTAGTAATCCGTGTTTGTGTTTTGAGATGCACACACACCAGGTCTGAACGCCCTTTTGGGTCCCCACTTTCAACTCTGTGAGGTCGAACCTAATCCTTCTAGCAAGGAAGTCGCATGCCCTTCCATCCTCGGATGTTGTCCTTCTTCTTCATCGGCCCTGACCTCAGTTTTTTTTTTCTTTTCCATGCGCCCCCCTCCGGTTTGGGATCCGCATTATTCTTAACCAAACCCCCCCCCTTCCCCCCCCCCTTAGATGACGATTACCTTTTGCGTTCAACTCCCCCTTGCTTTCGACCCTGATCATTGCATGTGTTTCTTGAGGGACGAGCACCCTTTTCCTTTCAAGAGTCTGTCGCCTCTTTTTTCCTTGGACCCCTCCTTCCTTAGTTCTATTTGATGTGCGGGTTGGCCTCCCCATTCCAGGAATCCTCTCATGTTCCGCCGTTTTTCAAGTCCCATTCAGGACCAGCGAACCCCCCCCAAATTTTCCTTTGCTGACTTCTTTACCCGTTGTTAAATTTTGCACTGTAAACATACCCCAGGCTCGCGCCCCCCTTTTGGCCCCCTTAACCCCCATTTCCCGTCTTTTCTTAACCTACCTCGTTTCCCCTTTTCTAAGAGTCACGCTTCTAATGAAGGTTTTTTGCCTCCGCAACTTTTTCGTTCACTTTCGGAGACTTCTTCCCTGTCCCGTTTGGACCTTTTTTTCGGTTTTGTTGAGGGGAGCCTGTTAAAGGAGTTCATTTTTTTTTCACACCAACACTATAATTGGCTTATTGTTCCTGGTTTCCTATGGCTTATTGCATCGCCGAATCAGCGACTTCGATTTTTCTCCTTCCCCCTCCCCCCGAGCACTCCCCCAACCCTTTCACTTCTCCGCCCTACCCAAGAAGGCCTTATGGGACACAAGGCCGTGAAGGCAACGTACCGTCACTCGTTTTAATTAGCCCCCTCCTGCACTCTATGAATGCTTAGTTTGTTGACCAGTCGCGGGGGTTCACTGTTTTTTCCCCAGGCTGGCTCTTTCTTGGCGGGTTTACTTTTTCATCCCCTTTTTTCTTTTTCCCTGCTAGAATGTTCTTGTGACGTATCATTTCTTGTCCCTTGTTTTCTCACTGAATTTTCGGTTTGGTTTCTTTTCGGGAATCTGCTCTCTTGGTTGTTTTCCCCCTCGTTCCCTCCTTGCCCAAACCCGTCAATCTCTTCATTTTATTTATAAAGGCGGGCACATTGTTGTGGCTTTTTTTTTCTTTACTTCAGTTTGTCTCTTCCAGTGCCATCCTTGATCTTTATTTTTATAAGATACTGGGCTTTTTTCAGCCGGCCTTTCTTTCTTTTTTGTTCGTTTGGCCTTTTTCCCCCCTGTCCTCTCAAAAGCGGGCCGTAGACTGCGCGTCCCTTCTCTCAAGTTTCTCTGTACCTTTTTCTTTCCTGCATTTTTGCTCTGATTCCCCCCACCATAGTGCACCATAGCTCGCTTCCCAAACCCACCCTCAAGCGGTGACGCAGGCTTTGCTGTTCGCTAGGTTCTGCGTCCCCTCCTTCGATGGGCTTAGGCCTGTTTTCATTTTACTCATTCACAAATTTTTTTTTTTGCCCGCCCCCCTTTCCCAACAGGACCCCGGTCTTCTCTATCTGGCACCACTCAAGGGGAACAATCGTTTGTTCGTCGGTGGTTTTTAGAGGACCCTTCTTGCCTACCTTCCTCATTCAGTGCCTGCACGCCTTCGTCCCCGGTCCTTCCTTTTCTTTTTTTCCCCACCTCTCTTGTCTTTGGAGTCCGTTATCTACGGCTTGCACATACCACCCCCCCCCCACCGTTTTTTTTTTTTTTCTGTTCCGTTGTTTGCCGTCGTTTTCCTATCCGTCGATTCGTGCTAGTGCATTTTGAGTTCCCTTGCCCCCCAAGACAATGGCGCTCCCGGTCAGGGAGTTATCAAGGGAGTTGACGCGGGCGTTTGTTGTAGTCATTGGGTTAGTTCCGTTCTCCTTTCCCCTCCACGACACCTCGTTTTTTCCTGGTTCCCAATATTTTAATAATTCCCGTGTTTGGGGGGGTTTTTGTGTTTTTCTGATGTGCTAAAGTTTAACAATTGGTACAACGTTATTTAACAAAACTGCCTACCTTTGCGCCAAACTCCTTTGCCTCCCCCCTTTCCCGTTCTTTTTTTGATCGTTCCTACTTTCGTGTGGCGCAGTTGTTTTCCCTTCCCTGCCCAAAACGCCCCATCGACCTACAGGGCTAATATGTGTAAAGTGAGGATAGGTCCGCTCGTTCGATTTACCGGGCTACCCCCCGCCTGTCCTGACTGATCGTGTTTTTCGGATTGGTTGCTTCGTCAAGAAAGTTTTCCTCCCCTCCAGGCCCCCCCTGGTTCAAAAGCGTCAGCTCTTTTTTCTATCGGGTCCCTAGAGGCACTTTACCCCTTCCTCTATTGGCTCCCCTTCTCTACAGTGGTTTTTTACATCCGGTTGAGAGGGTTGTGTTCCACCTCGTGTCGGGATTTTTTTTATCGTCTCTTCCCCTTTCTATTCGGCGTTCGTCCTTTCTCTTTGTGCCCAGGAGCAAGGGTTCCGTGACTCCTGGAGCACCTGCCCCCCGCTGCGCGTCTCAGCGAAGTTACTGGCCCTCGCTCGCTTCTTTTGGCGCGCTTTCAAGTTTTGGCCTGATCG
>Ga0179591_1401757_pt1 | contig 18652 bp, 30 predicted proteins | sample CZOMad2_1_08_16f_FD_182891 | JGI IMG/M metagenome (GOLD analysis project Ga0179591, IMG submission 182891) | Vadose zone soil fungal communities from Angelo Coast Range Reserve, California, USA - CZOMad2_1_08_16fungal (PacBio error correction) | ecosystem: Environmental > Terrestrial > Soil >... | reverse complement strand
GCGCGTCCCTGAAGTTCTCAAAAAAGTTCCCCACCAAACTGCCCTTATCTCTAAATGGTGCGTCCTTCCCCAGTGGTTTTTCATGGCGTCCTGATTTTCTCAATGTAAGGGATGTGAGCTTTTCTTCCAATTGTACCTCTTTTTCTTTTTTTGAGACATTTTCATGCGCCCCTGTTTTTTACCTGCCTATGTTTTTTTCCTCCTCTATACAATGGATGCTTTATTTGTTCAAAGACTTCGTATTCTTGAACCCCGCATCTCAGAGCCCCTCATGAGTGTGACGGTCTCATGAGTACTCCATCTGGATGAGAACCCTCCACCTTCTTTTCCCTTATGCTCTCTTCTTATCTCCCCTGGAAGATTTTACTTCCATCTTCGCCTCAAATACACTTCGGAAGGGATGTGACCCGCTAATAGTTTCTTCCCTACCTTTTCTCTTTTTCCTTTGTGCCTTTTTCTATGGACCGAGTTCCTTTTCACGATGTTCCTTAAAACCCTTCTCCTCAGTTTTCTTTTGAGTAGGTGGATTTGAGCGGTTTCTTTTTTGACCAACTCCCAGTTGGTCTCTGATCTTCTTCCGTACTGGTGCTTCTCTCCTCAGAATGCAGAAAACTCGTGGTGATGTGACCCCCCGGAGGCCCCTACGCTTTCCTCCCCCCCCCTCTCTAATTATGTTCCAATTCATGACCCTCTATTCTGAAACGTTTGGTCCCTGCCCTGTGGCGTGTCTTCTCGTCTTTCTTGGATAAGCCACTTAATTCCCGTCTTTTTCCCATAGAGGCGGCAATGGATCCGTCCTGACATAGGGATCGCGTCCCCTCTGATCCGAAGGAAGGGGGCAGTTAGTGAATTTACTTTGTTTTTTTTCAGGCAGCCCGCTTTTTTCCTTTCCGAGTTTTCTTTCCTTCCTGTTAATTTTTTTCTTTTTTCCCGATCCGCGCTTAGGGTCCTTTCTCCGGCTCGAAAGACTTCCTAGGTCACTTGTCCCCTTTTTGAAGCGCGAATGCCCCTATTTTCCTTCCAGTAGGGTATGTCCTCTCTACCTGCCCTCTCCCTTCTGTAATAGGCTAATTTTCTTAGTAGTCACTCCTCGATTTTCAATCCGAAAATGGTCGATCTCTCTCTCTTAGTCCCTATTTTTTTCATCTTTAGCCTCTTCAGATTCATTTTTTTCCCGCTATTATCCTTTTTTTCCATATTCCTTCTTTTGCATAACCCCCCGGCGAGTTCACTCCCCTCCCCACCCCTGGGGCAGACTTTCCTCTTCCCCTTTTCGACAACATTCTTATATCAGTTCCCTATTCTTTCCAAATCCTGCCTACCGCCCCCTTCATCGGGAACCCTTTCACCCCTTTAACACAGATTTCGTCCTCCGAGAAAACTCAGACAGATTATCTGACTTTGGGACCTTCTATTATTCTACCATCTGTTTTTCAGTCTTTTACTGTTTGATCCATCCCTTTCAGAAGATCCTCCCCCCTTGGAGTTAATTTTTTTCTCAAGTGCCAGCTTGACAGACTCGGTGCCTTGTCTGGCCTCTCCTATCCATCGCCTTCTGCACCCACTTTGTCTAAGCCTTTCAACCCCGATGATGTTTCCCTGATCCCCTCGAGGACAATCCCACTTCCTTAATTCCCTCTTCTTCTCTGTTGGGCACAAGCCAGAACGCTAGCCTCCGGAAATCGACAACCGTTCTCGCACCATTTTCCTTCCCTCGTCACTATTACCTTTTCTTTCGGATCAACTGTAGCAACTCTCTCTTCCTTTTTTTCACGATTTCCCGACGCCCTTATAGCTTTCTTTTTTCTGAAGCTCCTGGGAATCCTCTCTGCAACTTCTACAGCCTGCCTTATTTGAACTTCGATTCCCCTGTCTACCCACTCGTATAGCAATAACTTCTTTCTCCAGTTATCGCCCCAAATCTTTTGCACCTTCCGAGCCCCAGCCTCCCTGTAGAGATCTTGACCCTCTTCTGTCTCCTTTTTCTTTCCGCGTTCTCACCCCCCTCCCCCTCTCTAAACGTCTATAAATCTTTCTTTCGCGTCCACTCCCCCCCTGGCAGACGCACCATCGCCCCGCCGGCTCTCCCTGACCCTTAGGTCCAGCGCTCCACCTTTTGGGATGTTGTGTGTGATTCCGGCACGTTCCGATCACCCCCCTCACAATTTTTTAAGATCTTTCAGTACCTCTTCAACCTCCCTAGAATTACCCTCCCCTCCCCAACAACCCAAAAAATCAGACCACTGTTCACGACGTATCTCTCCCCCCCAAACTTTTCCCCTCCCATTCCCCCTTCTTTTCAATAAAGTTACTCGTACCCAGGCCATCCAGGTTTCTTGGAGTCCTTTTCCCCCCCGCCCACACCCCACCCCATTTCGAATTCTGTCCCCTGGAGCAGCTTTTCCCTTGATAACTTCTTTCCCCCATGGGTCTTTTTCCTTTTTTCTTCTGAAGTCTTTGCTTTAAGTTCCTTCCCTATGACAAAATTACGGAGTTCGCCCCTTTCCTCGATCCACAGCCGTTTGTGGAGGCCCGTCCACGATTTTCCCTTTTGTTTCTGTCCTCCAATAACTTACCTACAGCAGGCCCTGTCTCCTTCTCCCGGGCCGCACCGACCAAACCTCTCTTGCCGGAACTTCTTTCCTTTTTCCCTCCCCAGTATTTCTCTTTCTGATGTGTTTTTATGATTTCCTTCACCTCTTCGCCTGCACGCCTTATGCATCCTCTCGTCCCCCTGGAAAGACTCCGCGAGTGGTTCCCTCTTCCTCCGAAGCCTACTTTCTAGAAAGGAGGACACCAATTTTTTTCAGGTCCTCCTCCCTCTGTGATCGAAAATGCCTTTGCCTTCTCCCTCCCTCATTATGCAGATCAGATCCTTTCGCCAACTTTTTCCCAATCTCAGAAAAGTACTTAAGAAGTGTTCTAGCCTCCCCCCCTTTTTCCCGCTCGGTCGTTTCGCCACGCGCCCCCTCTCCCTCCCTGGCGTCTCTTTCCGTTAATTTGTGCAACCTTCTTTGCCGGTGAAGAACCCCCCCCACCTTTCACCCTTTCCGTCGGTAAGTCCCTTCAAATCCTCTTTGCGTGTGACGCTTTTCTTCCCCACCTACCGCAGAGACTCCTTTCCCCCGCTGTTTGAAGCTCTTCAAGGCATTCCCCCCCAATTTCCTGGTTTCTTTCTTAAAGTCCCCCGATCTGCCATTTTCCCTCCTGGATCCGTGCAAATGACCCTCCCGTTAAGGATCTTTCCCGAGCCCAGTTCTCCCTTCACCATGCTTCCCCCTTTTCGATTCCTCCTTTTGAAAATTCCTAATTTGAACCTACTACATTGCGAGACCGAATTGTATATTCCTAGAAGTAAGATACCTTTTTCGACTCTTTTCCATGCAGAATTTTCCCCCTCCCCCCACACCTTTGTCTACTGCCTCCCAACAAAATTTCCCCCACCTTTCCTGAGGTTAAGGTCGGGATTTAGGAGCTACAATTACCATTTTCTCTCAAACCCTTCATTACTACTCGGACTTCGGCGGGAAGTTTTCTCCTCCAACCACCTTCTACATTGCTTTCAAGATTCATGACTTTTCTTTTCCTGCGGCCTTGTAGTTCTTTTGTGTAAGACCCGGAACATGTCAAGACAATGCCCCACAATCTTTCCTCCCGGTCCCCTCACATACTTTCTTTCTGATGCTTCCACACCTTTCTAAAAAAGGACCCGTTTCTATCCCAAAACCTTTCTTTTCAAACGGCCTTAGTTCGTCTTTTACTTTAAGTCCTTTCACGGAAGGTTCAATTCCCTCCCCCCTTTTTTTCCCTCTTTCAGAAACTTCTTAATGCTTCCCCCACTCGTACTTCCTAAAGTATGTTCCTCCCCCCATAGTCCGAGGAATCTGGTCCTCTGGACGGTTAAAGCATAAGCCCCTCCCCATCATCTTCTCTGACCCCTTTTCAGCTCCCTCTTAAGTTGCACTGCTTCCCCCCGCTTATCGATTGATCTCCCTCTTTTTACTAATAAGTTTTTTTTTTGTTGAGTCGATAAATGAGTCTTAGGTTCTTTACGGTCGTGCTCGGGACCTTCTTCACGATTAACTTTTTCTTCTTCTCCCCGCCTTTTCATGCCGAACTCCACATCTGTGTCTTGAGGTGTGATGACGAACCCTCCCATGGAGGGTTAGGAGGTGCTCCTTTTCCCTTTTCGCACTCTTCTTCGCTTTTCTCCTTCTTTTTGTCAAGACCTTTGAAGTGGCTCACGAAACTTTTTTGTGGATCTTTTCCGGCTCCATTTGAACCCCCCCCGCATGGCCTTATTAAGATTTGTGATCTTTTTTCTGGTTCTTCTTTTTCTCTTTCCTCCGTTTAGGGATTTCCCGAGGATGTCTCTTTTTCCTTTCCCATCTAGATATTTTTCCCAGACCCTACCTTTGTCTTCGGTGTCGTCGTACAAGGTCATTATCAGCTTTATTTCGCCCATTCTTTATGAAAAGTTCTTTCCGCTCCTTAAGTTTTTTCCTCTCACCTTCATTTGTGATTCCCCCATTCCTTTCTTAACAGGTCGATGCTGAAAAAATGGCGCCAAGCCCCTTCTTTTCTGAAGCCCCCTTGAACCTTCGCCTCGCCTTTTTGGGGTGTGCTTTGGCGCACAACATTTTGTTTTTTTTTTTTAAACGGATGACAGTTTTATGCGAGAGGGAGTTCCCGACTCCTTACTTCATTCATTCTCTGTTTTCTTTTGTTGAGTTTTTCCGCTAGAACCTTTTCCCTCCCTGTTGGGAAGCCTTACGACTCTCTTCGATACCTTGATTTTAGGAATTGATGTCCTTTTCATACAATAATCTTTGATAAGCTTTCGCCATCTGCAATTTTTTTGAAGGGATCCTCTCGACCTACTCGAAGATTCCGATCTCCTTATTCCAAATCTTTCCTTCTCTATGACTCTTTAGTGTCCATATAGTCCTTATCGACCCAACTCCTAGTCTCCTCAGTGCACCTCTTTCTTTTTGAGGGATCCACCCATGCCTGCTCCCCTTTTTCACTTTTGCTCTGAATCCATGCTTCCCCCTCCCCTTCAGGCCCTTTAGCTTTCGGCGGATATATGCCGACCTTTTATGTGAGTTGAGAATTTTGATTCGCCCCCCCATTGATGATCTCTTTTAGTTCCCCCTGTTTTGAGACTCTTGCGATCTGTCTCTGAACCTCATTCTCCCCCCCCGTTGACCTTCCCATTTCGACCTGGCATTCTTACTGAACCTCTCTCCCCCGACCTGATTCGCCGCTCTATTTTTGAAGATCAAATTCGGAAAAGGTTTGGTATCCGTTTCTTCAGATTTCCAAGACTTGCTTTCCCTCTTCTTTGATTGAATTTCTCGCTGGTAGTCTTTTTTGACCCAGTAAGAATATGGTAAGCGGATATGACACGCCCTCCAATCGGGATTCCTCCCCCCAAAACCTGGCCGTCATAGTCTTTTGTTCGTTTTTCACAACATTGCGAGGTCCTCTCTCTTTTCTTTTTTATTTAAGTTTTTTTGGACAATACCTTCTTAATTCCCACCGGGGTTATTAATTGTATTTCCCTCTTTACTGTCGACATTCCCCCCTATGTTCGTTGACTATGGCTGTAATAGGATATTCTCCCCGCCTCCCTCCCCCTCTTTCTTTTTTCCTAAGGATACCTCAGACGTCTTCAAGAGGACCCCTGCAAGAAGTAACTGTTTTATGCCCCTTTCAAGATAACTGGGGGACTCTCCTCTTTTAGCACATGTTTTCTTCTGACTTTCTTTCACTTGGGGTCTGTCCGGCGAGCCCCCTTTGGGAGTGGCGGAGGCCTTTAGATACTCTTTATGACTTAATCTTCCCCTCCAATTCTGCTTCTGTTTATCCCATTAACGTCCCCCTTTTTTTCCTCCTCCCCCCGTAAAAATCCCCCATTACTGACCCTACTCTCTTCATATTTGTGTAGATGATTATAGGGAAGTGATACACTGACAATCGGCAATTTATTCCTCTCAGTCCTTCCGAATCTGGCCCCCCCACCAAGCTCTCACCCCCTGATGTTATACGACTACAATTTCCATCTCTCGTAAAGGATGATTTTTTTGATCGGACCATCCTCTCCAGGAGTCCCTTAGTCTAAGAGTTCTAGATTTTCGTCGGGATATTATCCTCATATGGAATTTCGACTACCCGCCTTCTTCAGGGACAGGCTACAGTTCATGCTCGCGAGCAATTTCGAGAGCCTTTTTACCGAGAGAGACCCTAACTTATAATCCCTTCTTCTTGGGTCCACTCTCGCTGGATCTAAGCTTTGGATCATTATCCCATAACCTCTGTATTTTCTTTAACGAGAAAAACTCGGTCAGCTCTTCAAACGTCCTTGTCGTTCTTGGCGCTTTTTTTTGTGAACAACCTTGTCCCCGAATTATCACTTAAGTCCCCCACTGTGGGAGTACGATCATTCTCCTTGAGGGCCAACTGGTTAGCTCTCCAATCCGCGACTGCGTTCGATTTTCTCTTCCCTCGGAGGTGGACATGGCCTTTTCACGTCTTTTTCTTTTCAGACAAATCCCTTTCAGCTTGTCTTACGTTTTTTTTCGATTCAAACTTCCTTGTCCCCCCTTCTCTTAGTGCAAGCATCTCCCGCCCGTGAAGGCTCCTTCTCAAGGCAGCTTCGACGCCCTGTTCTGGTCGGTTAGGATCCTCCTTTCAGGCTTACCGGATGCTACCCCGATGCTTTCTCGGTTTAATGCGTTTTTTCGCAGCCTTTTCTTTATATGCTCCTCTTAGGACCCCCGATGAAAGAATTTTCCCACTTGCCCGGTACTGTTCCCTTTTGAGAGCGATCCCAGCCACCCTTTGTCTTTAGGACCTCCTTTCGAAGATTGCTTTCCTAGTCTCTTTTCGTCGAAGATTCTCCAAGCCGCCATGACTTGACCTCTCTTTTCCTCTTTCCCTTACTAATACCTGGGGTTGTTGTGAGTGATCCTCTTCAGTCCGCCCCCTCCTGAGAATATGCTTTCTCGCCCTAAGCAACTCATTCAAAGGCCCCCCCTAATTTACTACTCTACCCCGGTCTCGTGCCAGGACAGCCCCCCCCCGGTTGGTGCATCGACACCCTCCCTTTTCTACCACCCATTCCCCCCTTCTTCTGTTCATTCTTAAGAGTAATTCCTTCATCAGGCTGGTCTCTCTCCCCCTAAACCCCAAGGCATACTCCCCGCCGGCTAATTTAGTACTCCCCCAATCACCGACGACCGTAACTTCCTGAATAACCCCTTTATATCTTGCTCTAGCCTTCTTTTGATCCCCCCCCTTTCACAGAGATTTTCATGAAGTTTGATCTTTCTTTTTTTTTTCTCCCAAGCAGGTTCCTATACCCCTCCGATTAAAGCTTCCCAAGACATTCCCTCTTGACAGTCCCCCCCGGGCAAGTCCCCTCTTCAGATCCTCCCTTCCAAGAGTACACAAAAGACCCTCTTTTTTGGCACATAAATAGAGGAGGTTTCTTCAGCTTCATTATTTCGGCCACCCTTTAAACTCTCCCCTCCCCCCCGAGACCCCCCCTCACCCTCCTACAAGCGATGAAGATCTGATAGACGCTTCCCCTAGCTCCCTGCGCTAAACGGTCCCTTTTTTCCCCTCTTTTCTCCTTTCCAGCTTAATGAATTTGACGGTCGCATTCGACGCATGAAGTCTGTTGTTCTCTCCCTCTGCGTTCTCTGTCCTCCCTTTAATGGCCAAGCCTTTCCTTTTTTCGGATGTCCTTCGGGGATGGAACAGATTTAGTGTCAGTAAAGTACCCCCGCCCAAGCTGAGCTCTTGCCTCCTTTCGAGCACCATCTTTGATATTTCCGTGGACTCTCCCCCAAAACGACAGCAGGAAGGAGCGATTTTTTTCCAGGTGTGTCTGGTTCGCGGCACTCTCCCCGCCAGCGTTGCGGCCTTAAGGGAATTAGTCAGACCCCTTCACAGTCTCTCACCTTTGGCGCGCGGAGCCTTCCTTCACGCAAATCCTACTCCCATCGCTTAACTCTCTTCTTCTGAAGTTTTACGTGTCTTCGGAAACCGCCCCATCCTTCATTTGCCTCTTCTTGCCCGAAAAAGCACCGAGTCTGGGGCAGTTCCGAATTTTCTCCCTCCTCTCCCCCACAGCAAACCCCCGCCATTCTTCTAGCGCCAACTCACCACGTCTAACCCCTCGTCTTTCCGCCAAATGCGGCCTCCCGGGCCACTTTTTCTTCACCGGCCTCCTTCTTTGGCGTCAAAGTTCTGGAATTTGTCGCCCTTATGAGTCATAAGGCTTCTCTTCGTGGAAATCACAGTTTCCCCTTTCTGGGTCGTTGGAGTCTTTTCTTCCTTGTCTCGTGACTGACTCGTAGTGAAGCTTTCACCCGCAATTTTTATACAGTAATCCCTACATTGAAATTCACCAGAAATTTCCTGTTAGGTTTCTCCAATCCCCCATTTTGCTGGTGTCCCCCCCGTAACCCTGGTATATCCTCTCAGAGCATTTGTGACGCAATCCGAACACGAAGCCATGCATCCTTTACTTTAATGACTCTGGTGGGGCCTTTTCGCCGTTCCACCTTTCCCCTAAGGTCTTTTTCTACCTCTCCTCCTTCCCGTACCCCCCCTCCCTCCCTCTTCTCATCCCATGGCCGCACGCCTCCTAGATGGGTCCTGCCTCAGAACCTCTACTGCGATCGCACGGTCCTGATAATCAAACCCACTCCCTTTTATGTAGATCCTTTTTGAACTTCCCCTCGCTTACAATTTCTCCATCTTTCTCCCCATGATCTTGCTCTGAAGCCGCAGATCTTCTAGCCATCCCTTCTGCTATTTATGCCCCCCCGGTAGCCCATTTCTCTTGTCTCTATCATCCTTCTACTTAAGCCTCGGCTCCCAAGGGCCTTTACTCCCCGCACATGGAGATTGTTTCTTAACGCAAATTTTTCCCCACCTTCGACCAGTCAGAAGGGTAAACCTCCCTTTTACGACACCCACACCTACCCTACCACGATCTCCCTTACAACTCACCCTCTTTCCCGACCCCCCTCCGGTCTTTCCACCCTAGCTTTAGTGTTAACAACATACTTTCTATGACGATTTCCCATCCCCCCCACGCATCCCCGTCTTCACTTACTGCGAAGTCCTCTTCAATGTGAGCGAAATTTTTCCTTTTCGACTTTCGGTGTACTCCCAAAGAAGATTCTCCTATGTTCTTTTTTCCCTCTAGTCCTCAAACCTCATTTATTCGAGTGTTTCCTTTTTAGGTGTTAGTCTCTCACCTCCGTTCCTCCACCCCCCCCCCATGCGCCCGATTTTGATGGCTTTCTGCCCAATTCCTTCCCTAAGAGCGTTCCTTTTCTGTCACCCTTCCCTTGTGAGCTTCAATTATCTCAATTTCTTTTTTACAATTTTTTTTTTTTCACGTGCCGAAGCACTTTACTCCTTAGATTAAGCCCCAGCTTTCTCCTATCAATATGGAGATCGTATGCCCGTTTAATCCCTCCACAGACCCGTTCCCAAATCCTACCTAGCAGATGGCAGATGCGCGTGAGTGCTATCCCCTTCACAAAAGTTTGTTCCACCTCCCAGTAAACCGTGACTGTGCCAGTCCCTTGGGCCGAGCCCCAACCCCCTCTTCGCGTGACCTAAATTCACCCTCCTGCGAAGTGGAACCTTCCTGCCCCGTCAATGCTTGTCCTGAAATTTTCACTTCCCCCCGAACTCGTTGGTCTTTTTTCTCCCCGATTTTTTCCTTTCTCGCAATATACGGATGAACAAAAAGGACCCCCTCATCCTTACACGTAGATCAATCCGTCAACCTACTAATGTTCCATGTTTCCTGCTACTTTTCTGTGACTTCCCCTCTTAGGAGCGCTACCCCACCATTTTCCCCACATCCTTTCCCACCTAAACGAGAATGCTTGTTTTTCCTGAGGCACCACCTCTTTCAAAATCCTTTTTTTTTTTCCCCCCAAGACTGGGCGGGTCCTCCCCATCCTATATTATCTCCAGGAACCCGATCAGCCCCAGGATAGGATTAAACAGACTTTCCGACTGGGTAATCCCCTTTCCTAGACCGGATTTCTTTCATCGATTCGCCGATGAAGTTCGACTGGGTTCCCACTCAAGTTATACTAAGGCGCTTGTCTCCCCCCCTTATGTGTTGATGCGTTGAGACATGTAAAAGGCCGTTTAGTGAACCGCGTACCCGTCTTCATCCTATCCCCACCATATCCCCACCTCGCCCGTTTTCCATAACCTTCCCCAACGTTCCCCTGCCCTACCCTGAGTCCTAAACCCCCCAACGCACCCTCCTCTCTTTTCCACCCTCCCCTGCCACCCTCCCTGCCGCCACGCCACTTCCCTCCCACAAAATCCCTACCCTCTCTTACGCCCTTCCCAGCCGTCCCCTCCTCCCTTTCTCTCCACCTCCCCCTTCTCCAGGATCACACCCACATTCTAATCTACTTTTTACCCCTCTCCATTCCGTTCCTTATTTTACTCAATCCCAGACTTCTCCTCCTCCTTTACAGAAGGTATTATCGACCTTTTCTGATCTTCCCATACGATTGCTCTCCCTCGGGTCTCACCGTTTTCCACTCCCCTTAATCTTCAGAGACTCCTGATTGTTTTCCCCCCAGTATTCTTTGATGCCTTTAACATCCTGCTTTATCACGAGATCACCTATTACACGAGCCCCCATTCCCCCAGCACCCAGGGATGTCCCTCACTGTGTCATCGCCGGTTTTACCTCGGGCCCACCTCTTCCGCTTTTCCCTGACCGCTCCTCACCCCCTTATCCCCTCCTCTCTATGTTATTCCCTTCCTTCCCCCTCTCTTTGCCCCCCGCACCCCTTCTTTACGTATTTCGCGCTCTTCCTGCCATCTACACCGGGCCCGCTCCTCTTTACTGATGTCGTCATGATCCAGCTGGGACGGACTTCTTTCCCTTTACGATTGGTACTTCCGCCCAACATTCCTTTTTCAAGACTCTTTTTTTTTCCCTTTCGGGCCTCCTCTTTGGACTCCGGGACTGCCACCATTAACCCCTTTCCGGGCACCGGCCCCGACACTCCAAGCATTCTCCCTCCCTCGACCTCCTTGCCAGGATGCTTTTATAGTATCCGGCTTTTCTATTTCGGCGGTCCTGCACCTCTCTTTTTTTATTCATATTTTGCTCGGGGTTTTAGGAAATTCCTAGTTTTTTTCACCCGACTTTCTCTGACGCTGTCTGGCTCTTTCTCTGTAGCGACAAATGAGTGAGCCACTACCGTCGAATGTGCTTTCCCCAAATTGAACTGCTCATGAGGACTTGCCTCCCCTCTCCTTTTTGAACTGAGGGGAACTTCGAACCTCCTGCACAATTTGGCCTTTCCCCATGTTTTTGGACCCGGAGATTCTTAAATCTGTCGCTTCCATATCGACGTCCCCCTTTTTCCCTGAGCGATTTCCAGGACTTTTTTAGTGTTTACATTTCCGATTTGCCCTTCGTTCAATTTTGAAGACGATTCCGGTATCCAGCTTTCCCGCGCTTAACTGACTTCAGGATCTTTCGATTTCCCCTCTTTTTGATGGCCTTGGTGACTCCCTCCGTTCTCTCTGAAACACATTACTCCCCATAACCCCCGTCACTCGGGGCCTCGCCTTTCCAGCTTCCCCCCCTTTCCAGGATTTTTCACGTCTTTTGCCCCGTAACCCAAGAAACTTCTCACCACTCCATAGTACTTTCTAAGACATTTTTGATGATTTTCTCCACATTTTTGTTTTACCCTTCCCCTCCTGGACCGCTTTCTACTCCCCCCCTCCTCGCCATGGCTTTTCCTCCTCAAGCAGTTCGGCGCGTCCTTTTCGAACGTTTCCCTAAGTTACTCGAACCCCCGTAGGCAGTCGACGCTTTCGTCCCCTTTTTTCGCGACGAAAGATAGCTCTCTTCGCTTCCCTCTCAACTTTTGTACCAATGCTTCAGAACCCAACCATGCACCTCACAGTTTCATGCTTTTTCTCCGAAGATTCCTATGTATCGACTCCGGGACGGTTATCATGCGACCTTCTTTATTCTTCTCTGCCCCAGTGCGTGACTCAGGTCTGACCTGAGATAGCTCTTCCTCGTTTTAGTACATTTAGATTTGTGTCTATTCTCCACGTTCCAAGCTCTTCTTGAACGAAATTGCGCACATCGGTACTTTCTGCCTCCAAAGTCCCCCATAGCTCTTGCATTCTTTCCTTTCTTTCTGAGGCTTCTTTATCTTTTTGGCAAATCCCATTGAAGTCTTTTTCCCGCCCTAATTGGCATGGATGGTAAGGTGTCTTTCGTCGCTTGCCCTTTTTTGGCTCTGATCGCCTTCCTAAGGCCTCCTCCCTCCCAGAACTCCCCCACTTCCCCCGGTGTTGAGGAATTTAATATTGTGCCTTGAGCTCTCCATTTTGCCCGAACCCCCGTCCAAGACTCCTCCCCCCTTTTGATTTCGTCCGCATGAAGCGTCTCTGTGGGACCTTCGAGAAAGTTTTTGGGGACGTATTCCTTTGTGCCTAGTTTTTTCTTCCCGTTGTTCGTGGGACTCGAGTGTAATTCTAAGGTTTTTCCCTTCTTGCTTGATAGAATCTCGAGAGGCATTACAAGCTGGTATCCCTTCCGGACTCGTAAATTCCCAACTCCCCCCCTTCCTTGGCGCCTTTTCCCAGCTTTTTTCTTTACGTCATTTTTTCTACCCTGTAGCAGTTGAGTTTTTTTTTTTCCTCCTTGCTTGGAATCTCCCTCTCGACCGCTTCTTTCTTTCGGTGGAGATTCTCCCTTCGCAACCCGGATTTCACCCTGGAACAATTGCTGATAGGTGTTTCCCCCCCTCGGGAGCAACCTCCTACGACCTCTCCTCTCTTTTTATACAGCTGTTGTAGGCGGGTTTCTGTCGTCTTTCTCCTCCTCTCACGTCGGCAGGACATTCTTTTATACTTATATCTTCCCCACATTCTTTTCCTCTCCACGCACTAGCTTGAGAATACAAAATTTCCCATGGCCCTTTTCCTCGCATGTATTGAACCTTTTCCAGAATTCCTTTTTGAGTCTTCGCTGTTCCACCTCCCCCTGGCTCGCAGCATGCTCACTTTTTTTATTCTTTTCTGCGTGGGGTGTCCCCCCCCCCATGATTCCCCTCACTCACTGACGGCATTGCGGTTTCTTTTTGGTCGAAGATCCGAAGAATAGGTGTTTTGCCTGTTTTGTTCTTGGAATGTTGTCTTTTCCGGGCCCCCCCCCATTCATGAACCCGTTTCTGAAGCTGGCATTGCGTATAAACCCGTGATTGTCTTTTTTTCGTTGCGCAGTATCCCTTTGAACTTTTCTTCCGAACTCTTCCCCCAGGGATCTTATTCAAATCCGACCTACGGTCTAAGCCTTTTCTTTTATTTATCGATCCCCCTTTCTTTCTTCAGGCCTTTTTCCTATTGAAATATCTCGGTTATTTTTTGTCCTCTCCTCCTTCCTGAGGAGGACCGCGGGCTTAATTCTTTCTCCTCTCTTTATTCCTTTCCCTTTTTAGTTCGCTTCCCGAGAAGTTTCTTCCTTATCTTGAAATCTACTCTGAGGCTCCCCCTGGTAAAGGAGAATTTATCTGGATGAGAGAGACGCTTTTTCATTCTTTGTTTTCTTCTTTTTCGCATGTGCCTCTCTGACCCCTTCTTCCTTCCTATGAAGCTTCTCCCACCTGCAATCAGGAAGATAGTGGGGAAATCACCTCCTTGCCTGAACGTTACAAATTAAACACCCGTCAGCTGCGCGACTTCTCATTAATATAGCCAGCACCCCCCCCCCCCCCCCCCCCCCCCACCCCCTTCTTTTTAACAAATACTTTCCCCGGCTTCCCTGCCCTCAACACCCCTCTGCCCCCCCCCCACGTACCGTCTCCCAAAAGCCCTCTCCTAACAATGACACATTGATATTATTTCGACGACCTCTTCCTTCAGAAGATTCGTTTAAATGTCTCTTTACCACTCTTTTCCTGACGCCCTAACATTCCAGACCCTTTTTCGCCCATTGTTTCAATAATGTTCCTTCCAGTCCTCCTCCTCTGACATCGTCCTTCTCCCCGTTTGCACAGTACACCCTATGTCTGTTCTGCTATTCGAGCGCCCACCCCATGTTCTATTTGACCCCTTTTTTCCCGGCTCCCCTAAGACTCCTACCGACTCTCTTTCGAAGTGGGACGGTCGACTTCCATTTAGACCCCCCCTGAAAATATTTCTCCATCTTGTAGCCTTTTCTATCTTTTGATTTCTTTCCATCCAGAATAGTCTTTTTCTTCTTGAGTCTCGAAGACCTTTTTAACTATCTATCTTTAGCATGCCTGCCAGCATAATTGACCGGCCTTTTCTCCCCCCCCGACAAGCCTCAGCCCGCGTTCTCTCCAATATTTTTCTTCTCTGTCGTAGAAGGGAGATATATGCTGTGATCTCCAGTTTTACGAGCCTTCGCTCCGGAGATCTATAGAGCTTTAAACTCAACCAAGGTTCTTCCCATTTCCCCTTTGCGCTCGTCTTCCTTTTAGAGTCCTCCCCCCTTTTCCCTCCCCCCGTGAACTCCGAACCACATCGTCCCAAGCGAATTCCCCCCACTCTTCAGAGCCCTGAAGCGATCTTTTTTCTTGTTTTGACTTTCCGTTTTCAGCTCCCCCCCCCCTTCCTCTCAGATAAACTTCATGTGAGTTTGCAAGGTTCGGCCGCCTAATTTTACTTTCGGACCTCCTGGAGTTCTTTCTAAATACCCTTTCCTTAAGAAAACCCTCCCTTGGGTTTGGACAAAATGGAAACATCGTTTATTTCTTTTCCCCCTTACGTTTTCTGTAATCCCTTTCTTTTAGCTTCCCCCCTTAAATTCCCCTGTTGTGACCAGACCCACTGGGTAATTTGTGGTGTTTCTGTGCTTTTTAAGCCCTAGGCCCCCTCCCGGTTTTCCCCTCACCTTCGGTAAGCGCCTCCATGTCCTTTCCGGTTAGGTGGCACGCCCCCCTTCTTTTTTTGGTTTCTTCCCGCCCTGTTTTCTAGTCAGTTCCCTTAATTTCGAAACTCCTCCCAAGACTCCCCTCGGCCTATTGGTGGGCGTTTTCCCGCCCTTTTAGTTGATCCCCAGTTTTTCGGAGTCCAAACATACCCCTCCCCCAGCTGAATCACTCTTCTCTTCATCCCTTTTTCGCTTTCATCCCGCAAGTTCTTTATTCTTGATCCCCACCTCTAAGGAATTTTTTCGACTCCGTCCTAATGTTAGAAAACTGTTTCGTGTTTGTTTTCCCCCAACGATTCTCTCCCTCCTCTCCTAGCCTTCGGCCTTCACAGTCGTAAGAAATAAGAAACGTCCCCTCCTCTCCCCATTTCCTCCTCCCGTCCGTGCTCCCCCCTCTCTAAGATTTTGAGCGCCAATTTTATTGCGCAAGCATTTCTTTTTTTAGTTCCCTCTCTTTTGAAACAATGCGCGGAATGGTGAGCAACAACCCCATTGTGGTTAGACTCATCTCAAGGCCTTTAGTTCCAGGAGATCTTTCTTTCCCAGGCTTTTTGAACGCCATAAGTAGCTCCTTCCAAAACCCCGCAATACCCCCTTTCCCTAATCGTATCCCTCCCTCCCCCACCGCTCGGACTCTCCTTCCTTCAAGGATGATGTAGTGAACTTTTCTGCTCACCAGTTCTTTCTGTCTTCACCTTCTCACGGCCTCACGGACCCCCCAACCCCCCCAAAAACCCCCCCAAAAACCTTTCTCTCCTTCGTCACGGACCAAACACTACACCCCAGCTCCATTCTCGTTCCCTTGAGTCTTTCTGGAGCGTCCCCCACACTTCCTCTCACAACACTCAATGGCGAATGCCTACCCTCCCCCCCCCTTTCTTTTTGCGCTTTTTCTGACTCGTTCCTGAATTTTCCTTTAAGTTCCCCCACTGTAACGTTGCACGTTTCCCGCTCCTTTGCTCCCCACTTAAGTCCCCGATCCCTTCTTCCTGCAACCAGAGATCTACTGCAGGTAGTTCGTGTACAGCTCCGGAACTTTCCCCATATTTCCCCCCTTTTTAGACCCGATAGATTGTGCGCCTGGCGCCGATTCCGATCCGTTACAGTTCCCCCCGCTTCATCCCCCTCGTAACTCCCAGACCTTTCGAGGTTCGCACTTTGCCTCGTAGGCTAACACCTTATTCCTCCTCAATCCTCTTAAACCCCTTTTCGGTTTCCCTCCTGTATTCACCTTCTTTCTTTGAAGTCTGCAGTCCTTCAGACAAATAAATTTGTTTTTCCCCACACTTTGCCCGATTTTCCCCCCCGACTTAATTTCATACCCTTCCATCAATACCCTTTAGCGTTTCTCCCAGTCCCAGAAATTCCTTTGGCGTGGCTTTTCGCTTTTCCTTTGAGAGATCCTTGACAGGCAGCGCAAGTTATCTTCCCAACTTCTTTATTTGACAGTTCTTGGCTGATCCTTTAGCTTTTCTGCCCAGAGGTTTTTTTGTTTTCTACGACCCCAATGAGTGGATCTTCAGGGGTTTCTCCTCTTCCCGTAATCTCCCTTCGGTGGTTTTTGATTTTCGGGCCTTTGAGAGTTTTTTTTGTTCTTTTTGATTGGCACGAACCATGCCCTTCCTTTAGTCTTTTCTTCGGTGTCCGGTCTTTTAGGATTCGTTCTAGGATCAGACCTTTCCTCTGCCTCCCCCCCCTGATTTTTTTTTTTTTTTCTCATTTTACCGGTTCTGGATTTTCTTTTAGGACCCCCTTCCTCTTCACAAGGACCTCTTGCTGTTCTTTATTTGCAGTCCTTTTCCCTTTTTTTACCTGTCCTTTCGTTTTTTTTGAAATAAAAGAAGGTCTTGTCACAAATTTTCCCCCAGTTTTGATTCCTGCCTTATATTTTTCGAAGTCCCCCCCTGACCGAACTTTTCTTCTTTTGACCCTTGTATCCTTTTTTTTTTTTTAATCTGGGTCCGGTTTAGGCTCTTCCTTCAGAAATGCGTGGCGTACGTTCCGTCCCCCCCTTCGTTCTTCCTTTTCCGAAACCCTTTTTTACGTTTTTTCATTTCGGGACCATCGACCCGCCTCTCCTGGATTTATCTTCTCCCTTTTCTCATCCTTCCGTCCCCTTTTTGGCTCTTTCGATGTTTCTCAACCAGGGAAGACTAGTGTCTCTTTTTAATTCCTTTTCCCCCCGTTTTCTCTTCTGCTTTGCCGGTTTCCGAACAAATCCCTCCCTACGTCACAACTTAGTTGCCCTTTTTTCCCTGTCCCCCTTTATTAATTCGAAATTCTTTTAGCATTTGTCCTCTCACTGAGTTCGTTGAGAGACTTCAGGCAGCAGCTCCCTGATTTTTTCTTTCTCTCTGTCCCTCCCCTTTTTCCTTTTCTCATGTCAGCCCTCTTTTTTCATTCTGAAATTTTCGGATTGGTCAGGCTTGACAACCCTCCCCTCTCCCCTTCTTTTTATTAGCTAAGCATCCTTCGATACCTCCCTTTCTTTCTTTTTTAAAGTTGGGTTTTCTTAGACCTCTGCAGCTCTTTTTCCTGTGATTGCCTTTTCCGATGATATGAATCGTTAGTGCTTTCTGCTTTTATGCCGACTCCCCCTTCTCGGATTTCTACCTTCTCCCTTATATGCCTTTTAACTCCCCCAACATCAGACGAGTCACCCTTTTTTCTTTTTTTTTTCCGGCTCGGCCCCCTTCTTGATGCTTCCTTTTCTTAATTGTTTGGAAGCCTCCCCATTTGAACTTTGAAGCAACTTACCAAGCACGGATGTTTCATTGGACATTCCGATGCCTTATTTTCTTTCTCAGGGCGGAGCTCTTCTATCTCCCTCTCCATGGCCCGCCCCCCATTACTGTCTTTTCTTTTCGTTTTCTGCCTCTTCCCCCACTCCCTTCTTTCAGCACTCTCAGGCACAGAAGTCCGCACCCCGTTTTAAAGTCAAGCCGCTTATGACTGGTCCCTCTGTCGTTTTGCCCGGGCGTCCCGAAAGTTCTTCCTTTCCCTTAGTGGTGGGGCATCCTCTCGCCCTTGAGGGCGTTTGCGCAAACCTGGTTCCCAAGTAGGCCTAGGCGTGATCTTCTCCTCCCTTCACGGCCTTTGTTCACCCCCCCCTTTTTATCTTAGAGTCCTTGGGCCGATATCCAACTCCCAACATTTTTTCCAAACTGCCTGATCGAAAATTTTTGACTGTGGATACTCTTTAGACTGATGTCGCAATTCTACGTCTGACATTTCTTGAATCTCCGGCCATATCGACTTACGTCCTTTGCAGTGTCCGAACAGATCCTCGGAACCCCCCCTTTCCAATGTCCAGATAGACCTTTCACTTTTGTCTTGGTGGGCATGAGATCAACGGTGCGCTCCCCGCTAGAGCCCCTCAGACCTCCAGTGGGCTTCTTTTCTTTTTTTTCAGATTAGCCTCATTTGGGGAGTTCATACAATCATGCAGGTCTCTTTTGGCGTCCTGCCCTTTTTCTCGCGATCCCTTTCTTTTGTGAATCGCACCGCCTCGAAACTAAAATACCGCGGAATGGGATGTCCCAGAAGATTCCTTCCTTGGCTGGAGAGTCCTTTTTTTACCTTCTTTAATAATGTACTTAACTTGCTCGATTGGCATAACTGGCCACCCATCGGCTTTCAGCCGGGTCAGCCCTTTTTAGGACC
>Ga0179591_1275673_pt1 | contig 18653 bp, 16 predicted proteins | sample CZOMad2_1_08_16f_FD_182891 | JGI IMG/M metagenome (GOLD analysis project Ga0179591, IMG submission 182891) | Vadose zone soil fungal communities from Angelo Coast Range Reserve, California, USA - CZOMad2_1_08_16fungal (PacBio error correction) | ecosystem: Environmental > Terrestrial > Soil >... | reverse complement strand
CGCACTCTCCCCCCGTCGCCGTCTTTTGCGCGAATGGATTCACTGACTGCTCTCTGACCCCCCCCCTTCAAGGCTTTCTGTTCCCTTCCCCCTGATCAAGCCCCTTTGCCCACCGTACCGGCTTGAGTCAGCTGCATTTTTCTTACTGTCCTCTTTCCTGCCCTCCGGCAGAAAGATACACAGGATACAGATGATCCCAAGTTCCGCTAGGGTCTTTCTCCCGGGAAGATATAAATTTTGATAGCGCGGCGTCACTCCGTTTTTTTTACTCCCGTAGTTTCCTTTTTGATGTGCCATAGATAAGGGAGGGCCTCCTCTTCGCTTACCCCCCCCCCCTTCCCCCCTCCGTCCATGGCTTGAGTGTCGTTTCGTTTCCTCTGGGCGCCCGTTGATCGGGCCCATACTTTCTCCCTGATTGCGTCTCTGACGTTTGATCTGAGCTGGCCAAGGCTGCTCCCCCTTGCCCCCCTTCTCCGTGCTCTCCCCCCTTCACCATCCCCCCTCGGGCGCCGTTTGATTCGATCCACCGTCTTTTTTTCAAACTGCCAGTTTCTCGCTGCTTTTCACTTGACCCGAGGCTTCATGTAGTTTAGGTGGGGACTGGCCCCCCTTCGACTCGTATTCTGTCGCAGCCTGCGACCTGTTTCCCCACCTGTGCCTCGAGGACTCTCTCCCAAAGCCTATCGTGGCTATCACCCCCCTCGCATCCCCCTCGTTGTGAGCCGCCTTGTCAAGAACTCTTCTTTCTTTTCGTTTCTTGTCTCCCCCCGACCCACCCGTCAAGGGGTTTAACCCGCTTCCCCCACCTCGCAGGTTTCGACGATAAGAGGACCCCGGCTCTGTTCTGGACCCGAAGTTTTTTTAGCTTTCTTCTTAGTTTTCTCTTTTTTTTCTCCCCGACCCCCGAGCCGATAGTAGGTCGACTGTCCCCTCTTCATCTGCCGCCGGTGATTGCATTAAGCTTTTGGCTCCGTCGGCTCTCTTCGAGTTTATCTGACGGTGTATAGAGATGAGATTTTTACTAATGATTCATTTTGAAGCCAACCTCGGGAATCTGATGGTTAGCAGAGGCCCGCTTGACCGCTACCCCCTCCGAGCGTTCCATGTCAGAGAGACTTGGCCGTCTTCTCCCATCGGTTTTGGCTGGTTCCAGTCTGTTTATTTTTTTTAGGCTTTATAAGGTCCATCCCAGGTCGTGTAGTAACTTTTTTTTCGTGGTAGTACGCGATTAGGAAAAGCTTCCCCCCTCGGCCCTATATAGCGACCTTTTCTCAAGTTTTTTTGAGGAGCTTTTCACCCAGTCAGTGGAAAGAGTTCTCTTGTGTCGTTCTTATTCTGCAGTAGCTCGCAAACTATGTTCCCTCCCCCCCCCAGCATTATTTTAGTGCAAGCCAGAGTGTTTCTAAGAAGATTCCGAATGCGGTTGCCTCCCTTTTCCCCCCCCCTTCGGCCTCAGATTAGGGTGCTAGGCCTGGAAGATTCTGGGGTCTCCAGAGTTTTTACCTCCCGAATATAAGAGGCAAGAGAGCAACCCCAGGGTTGGTCTCTGCCGAGGACCTGTTGGATATCGTTGACTTTTCCAGAGGCTCTTTAGATGACTTCAGTAGTCCATCGTTTTGGCCCGCACCGGACACACAAGTAGAGTGCCCTTCCCTCGTTTTTTTTTTTCTCCGGCGTCTACCTTTCTGAAAACCACCTCGGTAAAACGTGAGGTTAGACCATTCTTTATTAGACGGTGCCTCTGGTTTGGTTGATCCGTCGCAGCCGCCTCCTCGGAGCGTATGATTTTTATTTTTGCCTCCCCGGGGGGGTCTTTTGCGGCTGCCGAGATCGTTCTATGTTTAAGTGACGATGGGTATCTTTTGAATCAATTTTCCACGTGCCGTCTGCTCTTTTTAACCCCCCTCCAGGACGGTTCTCTTTCCTAACCTAAGGCTTCAGCTTCCCCTCCCCCTTTTTTTCCCCAGTTTGCGTTGGATGTCTCCTCGGCAAATAGCTTGACCACTAGGGGGAGGGATGGTCCGTTTACCCCCCTGCACCCCCACCTTTAGGCCCCACTGAGGGTGAATTTGTGCCTTCCAATTTGAGTGTGTTTTCTCCTGCGCGCACAATTACAGGAGCCTCCATATCTGAGTTTCCGTTTCTTGTAACCTTTCAGTGCAAGTGTGCCACTCGAAACGATGGAGTGATGTATTCTTCTCTGACCTTTTATTTCACCTCTTCCTAGTTCCAATTCCGAACCAGTAGTCATACTTTTTATTCAAGTCGGCTAGCGCTTTCTTTTTCCCCGGACGTTCGGTACGCATACAAGTCGCCCCTCCCTCTCCCCCTCTCTCTTTTTCCGTTTATCGCGGCGGTGCCTGAGTCGGTCTGCGTTGGCACGCTCTATTCCCTCTTTTCCCTCTCCCGCGCGGACTTTTTGGAAGCAGTGGGGAAAGTCCCCTCCCTTCCCCCCCCCCCGTGATTTCACTTCATTCAAGGATCGCGTCTGTCGCTTCCAGCGCCCGCTTTTCGAGGCTTCATCGCCCTCGCGTCTCGGGAAACTCCAAACAGTTGTCGCCTCTCCATGGCTCCGCGTTTTTCCGGGCTTGACTAATCTCTTCACCCTGTCCCTGTAGCGGTTTTCCTTTTCCGGACGTCCAAATCCCTTGTGTTTTGCGCAATACGACGACTTCCCCCTTCCTTTCCATCTTTCCTCTGCGAGAGTTCCGTTTGGGCGTTAACCATCCCCCTTCCCTCAACTTCTCGTCGGGGTACAGAACGATAGCGTAGAGTACTAGCCCCCCCTCTTCCGGCTGGGATCTTTACCGCTTCGTAGTGCAGATCGAATCGGGCTCTTTTCCCCGAATCTCTCCCCCCGTTTTTTGACGTTTCCTCCTCTCTTCCTTGATACAGGTAAGGCCCCGATTTTCTTCTGAGAAGGCTCTGTCTCGTTTGCTGCGACCTTTGCGGGAGAGGGAACTGACTTTTTTCAGTCCCGGTCCCAAGCTTACACGATCTTCAATTATTTGCGTGAACCCCGGCTATGGCCTTATTCCCCCCTCGACCCTCTCACGAGACGAAGGGCCCCGATCTCCCCCCCCCCCCCTGTGATCTCCTGAGATTCTCGCTTTTTTGTCCTTCAAGCTGTATTAGAGACGACCGTCGTCTACCGCTCTCTCCTCCCCCTGTTTTGGGAGAATCCCTCCCCCCCGTTTCTCTGGCAGATCACCGGCTTGCTTCGTCGCTTCTGTGAAGTCTTTGAGCGCGCCTGCCGGGTTTTTCTTTTTTTATGTCGTCTGCGCGCGGGTCCGTCGGTTTTGTTTGAGCCATTCTTTTTGCGATCGTGTCGATTTCTTTACGTCCTCCCACGCCGTGCCAGTCCGCGTCAACCTCCCCGCGAGGAGAGGGCCGCTTCCCCTGATGCAAAGCTCCCTCTCTGGCTATTTCAGTCTAAAGCCCCCGAGCGTCCCCCATAACAGGCGACTTGTGTAAACGGCCTCTTCCGCTGGTAAAGACGAAGCGGTTTTAATCCCCGACTATAGGGCCTCTTCCTCCCCCCCTCCCCTCGTTGCTTTTTTCCTTTAGCCAATCGTAGTCTGGCAGGATGTGACGAAGCCCCATCAGCTCTCGGCGCCGAGAGTTGCTCGGTGAATGAGATGTTCTACGATTCTTCTTTTCCCCCCTTTTTCGCACACCCTCCCCTTTAACGTAGAAGCCCCCCCTTAGAGAGTCCCATTCTGATCCTCAAGGTCATCCCTTTCCCCTTCACCCTCTCTAAGACTGTGAGCGAGGCTGGTGACTCCGACCCTCGTGGCCTCTTTTTTCCTTTTTCTCGCACTCTGATATTCTTTGTTTTTTTCTCCGTCGTTTCCTTTTTCCTGAGGTGTTACCCTCTTGACCCGAACTAAGAGATCCTTCTGGTGTCTTGCGTCGGTTTTTTTTTTTCCTTTTTGACCTTCAATCCTGTCTCTCCTAGGTTCCTTCGCGGCCAGCTTCTGTGAATTTTTTGGAGCCAAGTTCGAGCAGCGCCCTTTCTGTCTGGGCCACCCGGTTGAGCTTTTGTCCCCGTTCTGGCTTAGGAACAGATAGAGGAAGATGATTTTCTCCCCCCCTCCCCAAGTCTCGACTTTCTCCTGGTCTTGAATGTGTCGAGACATCGAGCGGGTGCACTTCTCGACGTCGGCGCCTCAAGCGTGCTACTCTTAGGCCCCTACTTTCCTTCTTTTACTGGTTTCCAGTCCCACCCCCCTGGATTATTATTAGACATAAAGTCGAATATTATCAAGGCTAGCCCCATTCTTTGTTTTCCTCCCCCTCCATGCAGGACGTGAAGGTGCGTTACCTGGGTTTAGTCGGTCACCTTCCCCCCTCCCCCCCTTTTATGTGACTGTTCCATCTATGTGAGAGGTTTTCGGTTCAATAGAGTGGCAGGAAGTCCCCCAGTTAGCTGAGCTCTCTCTGGGGGGCGTGGCATAAAGGCCTTTTTCTCCTGAACATGGATTTGGAGAACTTTTCGGACTGTCGAGCCTATCGACCCATATCTTTGCAAGTCATGTCTATCCTCGTCTCCGAGCGGTGAACTGGACTCCTTTTTCGACTCCGGAACCCTCTTGCGGATGCTGCTGTAGACCACCCATCTGATCAGTCAAGTCTTCCTCCCCCTATTCTTGTACGCCCCTCTGTGCGGGGTTTTCCCTTCACCCAGGTCGACCTTCCTGAATTTTCGGGAACCGACGGTTTTTGGGGATTCAGGGACGAGAAGGAAGCGACTCGGTTTCCTCCCTTTTCTCTTTCTCAGCATCGGCCTGAGAACTTGTCCGGTAAACGAGAGCTGAAAACGGTTATGATCTTTCCGTCCCACCCTTAAGTCTGCACGGGCGGATAGTCCCCACCCCAGATTTATTTTTCTAATAGTTAAACATTCTTGTCTCTCTCCTAGCCCCCCCGAGTGCTGTTTTTTGATAGAACTAGATGGCTACCTTCACGTCTCGTTCCCATCCTTTTGTCGTCTCCGATCCTACCCAGTCAACCCGGTTATTTTCTTTGAGAGCGCGCTTGTCTACGCCCGCAACCCGACCCCTCAAGGCGCGCTAGCAATTCCCGAGTCCCGCTTCCATTCTCAGAGACTGCGTCGCGTTTCGCCTAGATGTTGATTAGGCTTCCCTCCCCCTTCTCGTAAAGTAACGAAAGTTGCCCTAGCCTCCTGCCACATATTCAAGCGAAAGCCTCCTCTCCCTGCCGAATTTTTCGCGGCCAGTCGGCACTGTGCACGTCTCCCGTTCGCGGTCCTTTGCGGAGCTTTTTGAGATCCTCATTGTACTCCCCCTCTGTTTTCTGCGCGCTGATTGTAACGCCATTAGACGTCCACCGTTTCTTATCGCCGGCTTTCGATCGCCAGACCTCGCCCCTCTCTCTGGACGGCGCTTCCTCTGCATGGTCGAGGCGAATTAAGGATCACGAGCCTCCTCTTCCTCCTATAGATAGAAGTAGCGACTCCCCCCTTTTGGACTATTCCCACTGATACTGGCCTAGGGGTTATCCCCTCTTATTTTCCTTTTTGTTCTCTCCTGGTGGATCGAGACATTAGTGTTTTTTTGGTTCCCCCCTTCGACCCTGACTCCGTTTTTTTTTAGGTTATTTTAAAGGTTTTTTTGCGCAGCCTCCCCCACTCCTTTCCTCTTCTGTTCTGCACCATCCAAAACTGCGAGTTGATCTCCTAGAAATTGGCATCCGCTTAGATCTTCCTCTTACTACTCCCAGGTAGATGGTAGCCGTCCCAGATACGCTCTTAATCTCCTTGTTTTACTTCGCCATTCCGCTACTCCCTTTTCTTTGGGCCAGTATTAGATTGGTGGAGCGTCGTCGCCGTATCCCCTACGACTTTACCACTTGCGGAAGAATGGCCCCCCCCCTGACAATCCCCCCTCCTACCCGACGCAAATAGTCACTGACCCCGTATTGGAACGGGGAACTTTGCGCCCCCGCGTAGTCCTTCTGACACTCCCCGTCGCGTTTGTGTAATAGATCTCCCGGTCCTCGCACTGCTTAGCGCCCTGCATTCCCCCCCCTTGCTACGAGCGGATTCCTCGCGCCGAGCGATGTCTAAGTCGCGGCTTATTAGCCGACATCGCAGGACACGTAGGCGTCCTCAGTCCGTCTCCCCCCCCTTTATCTTCTGCGCCGGCCAGGCCTTTTCGCAGTTGCTCCTGCAGCTGCATGAAGTGCTTACGGTCTCCTTGACCCCCGCCTTGATTGTTTCATGAGAGCGTGTTTGGGTGTTCCCTCCCCCTGTCCCCCCTCTTCACCTCCGCTAGAGCTTTGGCTTCTCTTCTTCTTCCTCCTCCCTCTTTGGTGTTTTTTTGAGTTTCGATCCCAAGCGCCCTCCGGGCCGCGCGACTGTTTTTAGACGTACGTGCGAGAAACAAGATGCAGTGTTTTTGTCAAAGTCCCTTCCCCCCTCTCCCACTTGGCCCCAGTGAGAATTCTGTCTCCCCTGGTTCCAAGCCGGCCTGCCCGGCCCCATCTACCGGCTCGGCGGCTCGCCGTCCTTTTTGCGCGATTGGTTAGAAGGAGGATTTTTCCCAGCCTAGGAGCGTTCCTCCTCAAGTTCCCAGTTCTAGTCGGCAGTTTGTTCCTTCTGAAGCAGGGGCTTTGACGCCGACTCTAACCGACCTTTCTTCTTTTTTGCGTTCCTCGGGTTCAGAACAGCTCGTTTTGGCTACTTTCTTTTTAATTTCGTGGCTTCGACAATTTACTCTTCCTGCTGTCACGTTCCCGGAGCCGAGATCGTGCCCCCTCCCTTTTCGCGTGATCCCCCACGACCACGTAACGAATGAAAGACACCTTTGGTCCCCCATGTTCCCCCCCGAGAGCTTGTCTAGTCTAGTTGGAATTAAAAAGTTCACCGCGTTACCTCTGCCCCTCCCCCCCAGATACCGCGTGGTTGACAACCGCTGAAGATTCTTCTCTCTTTTCTTTTTACTCTATTTTTTCTTCTCCCGAAAATCCTAGACTCTTGTGTCGGGAGAAATGTGAAAACATGTTTTCCTCTTCCCCAAGCTACCCAATCTTTCAATGGTTCGATAACCCCTCTGAGACACCATGACTCGGTTCAGCCACATACGATTTTCCTTTTCTCGTTATCGTCCCGAATGGTGCCTGCGCTCTCGGCTTGATCTGATTATGTCCCCTAGCCTAGCCGAGGAAGTTCAAGTCGCATTCAGTCACTTTTTTCCCCGGACTTGTCCCAGGAGATTTTGAACGTTTTCCTATTTTTGCGATTCTCGCCTTGACCTGCTCTTATGTCAGGTGATAGGGTGTCTCCAGGTCGCGTACCTTCATCCCGCTCTGAAACCAATGCTGGTCTTAGTTGCTTAGAGAGCCTCAGGAAATTCACGCGAGTCGGATTCTACTTTCCCCCCGACTGCGGGAGCATATACCTAGTATTCGAGTTTTGAAGTGTTCAGGAGCCCTCCATTATGCAGGTACAAACTCTTTCCCTTGTTCGTTAACAACCCCTGTTTTGGGTTTCTTTGGGGGTTCCACCTTTCATACACATTCCCCCCCATGGGGTTTTAGTTTTTTTCACATCAAGTCGGACCCCTTGCGTCGGTCGAAGCAGATTTTTCCTCCTGGCGAATTCTTGAGCCCCCTTCAGGTGAATAAGTTCGTCCCGCCTGCGCGCCTGAAGGTAGGGGAGGGAGTAAGGCTAGACCCGCTCTTTCCTGAGACAGCCGGATTTGTCCCTTTGAAGTCCCGCCCCTTAAGTTGACGACGCCTGATTCTTTTCCCGCGGGCGCATCTTTTCTTTTTTCTCGCGAAGGGTCTCTTTTTCGTCCTCCTCGGCATGTTTTGACTCCAGGATCTGACGCAACCCCCACGTTGTACCGCCGGCCTCAACCTTTTTTTTGTGACGAGAAATTGCAGCCGTTTTTTTGCCCTCCCCCCTTTTTTTTCCTTCCAAGTACCGTCCCCCTCCCCTCCGAATTTTTGCTGGACGAAGACGTCCCATAGTGAGCTACTATTGCACATTCCCCGTCTTTGCTTGCAATCTTTTGCAGGTACCGGAGTAGTTCTCTTCTTTCCTCTTCCCCCCCCTCGCGTCCACTGACTCTTTGCGCAGACGGTAGGACGTGAGGTGGGGGTTGACGCCTCCCTTTTTTGCATCAGATTTTGATTCAGGCCGTGACTTCCCCCAGAGGCGCCCCCTGATCCGGCGACGCGATCAGCGCGCTTTTTTTCTTTTACTTTTCGAGAGTTCCCCCCGACCGTATCAACAAGTGTCCGCACGCTGTTACATTCTCACCAAGGGCTTGGCAGATCCTCCCCCCGTCATTGAGGAGCATAGAGGTTTGATTCCCTTCCCGCGGATTCCTATTTTGGCTCACGCGCACCCCTGGACAACGATTTTTTCTGGGTCATTTGAGTCAACCAGTTCCCCACCCGTCCCGTCACTGTCGGACGGGTCAACCCCCCAATAGATCTGTGGCGCGCCATCGCTCTTCGAACAGTGTACCCTTTCCCTACAAACTCCCCGGAGGTTTCCGTCTGGCTTTTCCCCCTCAATGAAGTGAACTGTTTCCTCATCCCCCCTCTTTTGATGCTTCTGTAAGTATGCGAGAATGTTCGGCCAGCTCTCTTCGAATAAGACCCACCCAGAATAGGCGTCCTGTAGTTCCCGCGGGATCCGGTCGTCGTCCCCTTAAAATATGGATACCCCCCCCTGACCCCTTCCCGTCTACCGCCGGGGGCCAGCCACGGCGTTAAGGAGTTTATGTTGCGAGTAGGGCCGGGTGAAAGGGCGCTGTCATCCCTGCAAGTTCGCCTCGCAGAGCGTGTCGATTCGCTATTGTGGTCAAGCACCCTCCGCCTTTCCAACTCCCTCCCTATTCCCCTTTTTTCCTCGTTTCGGTGTATTTCTAGGTACCCCCCGCTCCCGCCTCTTCTTATTCATGGATCGTGCGTAGACGGACTCTCCACTCGTCTCCGTTTCCTTTTTCGTACAGCCAGTTCTGGCCCCCCTACGTAATTGATTCCCTGTGCCTGGCAGACATGTCGCGAGTTTTAAGTTTCAACCTATTCCCTTTTTTCCTCCCCACGTCACAAACAATCCTGGAGCGGAAAGACGCGGGAGCAGTCAGAGACGCTGGTGTTTTCGTACCCTAAACCCTGTTAGTCCGCTCCTCAGTTGGAACCTGCGTTCGTCAGATCAGCTCGGGCTTGCACGACGTCCCTGCGCGTTTCCCACTCTTTCATTTGCCGCTTCACACGATCGCCCTGCTTTTTTTTTTCGACTGGCCGAGACGTTTTCCCGACTTCCGGTCCTCTTGATTGCGGTTCGAAGTCCCGGATGCTACCCCTGTTCCTCGAGAGCGTTAGGAATACCTCAAGCCTTCCCCTCCCCCCCCAGATAGAAAAGTTCTTCTATCTGCCACCGGATCCGGATGTACGCGCTCTCATCCTACGACGAACGGAATCCCTGCCCGATCCCTTTTCAGAAGAACGATGACGCCTCTTCTTACCCTTCCCGGCAGTCCGCCCCGGGCGTCCCTTCCCCGAATCTTTTTAATCCTCCTCCGGTTGTGTTTTTGCTCCGTACGATTGAAGACGAACGTTATAGCGACCGGCTATTCAACGTTCGAGATATAGTTCTCTGAGAAGTTCCTCGAGACGTTCCGTCGTGCGGGGATTTTCTGTCTGGTAAGTAAGTAGGAAGTGGGGTGCCGGCCACCAGATGGACCCGATTTAGTTGCTGACCCCTGGCATAAAGTCGTTCTACACGACCCGCGCTCCGTACCGGGAGGAAGACGTAGGTTCTCCAACGGATCCTTTTCTGATCCGGTCCTTTCGATAAGGCGCTCGTTCCGGCGAACTGCGGGCGATTGAAACATCCCGTTCTTGCGGCTGGCAAGTCTCGCGGTCGTTGGACAGCGAGTTCTCTTCCCCTTTTCGGAATCGAGTGATGAAGTAGTAACGGCGCAGTTTTGATTTGTCCGAACGACCACTCAGATCGGAGCAGCTAGGTGCAGAGAGCCGGGTAGTAGTGCCCCACCCTTCCTATAGTAAGTAGTATCCCTTCTCTAGAAAACCTATGATCCAAGCTCGGGATGAAGCCCTTTCGTGAGACTCCCCGAGGACTAGGACCCCCTCAACTGTTTGAGCACTGAACGTTTAGTTTTTCCGCAGCGCTATCGTCTCTCTACTGAGAGCTGAGATTCGCTGGGTCCCCCCCCCTTTACAGACCACCGGTCCCCCCGAGATCCTTGAATCGAGGATTCGGTTGTGAAGAGTCTTGAAAACCCTCCGTCCCTTTTCCCCCCCCATACCCAGGAGTCGCTCTCCTTTCTTTTCGGCCGAGGAGGCCCCCCAGGAGGGACCCGCCTTTTTTGACTCTCGATGACCCTACAGAAAGAAGGGAGGGGCCCCCCTGTGCGTCGAGAGGGATAAGTCGGCGTCGCTCCAGATGTTTTTTTGCTTACCCTGATCCTGTACGACCGAAGCCTCCCTCCTCTTAGGAGGCCGACTTTTTTCGTTTATTCTAACTCGATCTAGCACCTTTCCGTCCGTACAAGAGACTAAAAACTGTCTCATATTGCCATTCCAGGTGAGGACTGATCCGACCACTCCGTCTAGTTTCTTCCCTCTTTTGCGAGTCGAGACGCAAGGCTAGACAACCACCTTACTTTGTCCTTTTACATTCCTGTAAGACCCCCCTGTGTTTCCTGGTGGTCGTGGGCAAAGTAAACCCCATATGTATTTCCCTTATCTGGGAGCTCCACTCCTCTGGTCATTACACCGCCTGCCTGCGCGCCGGCGTAGGGCGATTGGTCGTCAAGGTAACCTCGTGTTCCCCCCGTGCAGGTGTATGCTTCAGAGGACAAGACTAAAGATAGCAAGTCCGCTCCCCGATCGAGTAGAAGCAGTCCTGCCTCCTTTCAGATTTTACCCTTCCCCCCTAGAAGAAGAGGAGGATGCTAGATGATAGAAACCACCCCACTCGGGAGACACTACTCCCCCCCGTTTTGCATATCGACCAGATGGTTTGAGATCAGAGGTACTAGGCGTCCCGTTCCACCCTGGAGTCTCCCGTTCGGCCCCCCTCTCGTTTTTTTCCTTTTTGAAGAGCCAAAGGTAAGAAGTCGTATGTAGAATTCATTCCGGGCAATTTCCCGAGGCTGCCCCGTGTCTTATTTAACAACTGTTTTGATATGAGGGTAGACCCTTGTCCCTTTTCCTGAGTCCCCGTTCTTCTTATCGAGCGTCCCGAAGAACACTGATCGATGCCGCAAAAACACCGACTGGCGTCGCCCCCTCACCTCCGGTAGGGTCACCCGGCCCGTGAATTCAAGTTAACTCCGGAGTGGTTTTACCGCTCCCTTTTCTTGAGCGCTTCCCCGCACCCTCCATTCAAAGGCCTCCCCCCCCTCTTCCGGACGAACTTATTAGGAAGTCCACGATTTCTTCCCCCTTGCTATTCTGTGTTCCTTCGCCGCTTTCATATGGAGGCCCTATCAGGCTTCGAAAACCACGTCCTCTCACGACCGTCGAAGAAGCCTAGATTACACCCCCTCCCTTCCCATCCACTAGATCAGAGGCCGCATGACGCTGTGCGTTTTTTACTCCCGGCAACGATAGCGGGTAGAGACTTAGGAGGCCGACGCCATCCCCCTTCTAGAGATGGTGCATGCTCTGATGACCGCCGACCGCTCCCATTTCGAGCCCGGATAGAAGGATTCGCCCACTGCCCCCTCGACCGTGCGAGAGCCGAAGGACGGCAGCTGCTGACTAGACGGCGACTACTCACTGCGATGTTCCTCTGTTGCTCCCCTCCCTACAGCCGAGCGCGCTCTGTACGTGGCACTCAGAATGGGGTAACTGTATTTTCGAACTAGTCCCCAGAGTGTCGTAATGTGATCCCGTTTTTTTTTCTTTTTGGAGTCTCGGCGACCCTCGAACGACGACCGCTCTGATTGACAATAGGCGGAAATGAAAGCGTCTCTTCTGTTTCGCGCCTACTCGCTGAACCCGTGAGCGAGAGATACTAAGCCACCTTTTTCCCCCCCGGTCCCAACGCGTCTCTTCGAATGCCCCCCCCCCCCCCCCCCAACCACCTCGTCGAATGTTCTCCCGTAAAAGAGAATCTGCAGCGATAGGGTTCCTTCTCTCAGGTTACGTTCTGGCGTTTTTATTAATTGTTCTTTCTCTCCCGAGATCTCTATTAGCAGACCCGATTCGTAGAAGTAATGGTAGAACTTGGCACATCCCCCCCCGCCTTTTGCATAAAGAGCACCCCCCCCAACGCTCCCCCCACAGTCCTTGATCCTACTTGCCCCTGCTGACCTGTCTGAGGAAGACCGCCGCTGAGGGACGCCCAGAAAAGCAGCATAGGTCCTTCCCCCCCCTTTTCCTAGACCGTCCCCCGGTCGGCCTCGCGATTAAGGATGCTAATTTTTAAGATACTTTGCGGTTTCTTTCCTTTTTTCTCCTCCTCGATCTCGTATAGTACCGGAATCTTCAGTCCGCCTATGGTACCTTCCTCTCCCTCCCGACGCCGTTTATTAGTTGACGGAATCGATTTGAGCGCTCCTGTACTCCCGTCTTATGGGTCCTGTGTCGGGCGTGCGGCATGAACAATCGATCTTGTTTCGTCGAGTAGTCCTTTACGTTTCCCCGTCGCGCCCGACGGCCCGCGCTCTTTGGATATCCGGGCTTCTGTTTGCGGTTTCTAACGCCACTCGCGAGAGAGGGACAGGACGCAGAGGTGGGGCCCAACGTACCTGACGAGCGTTTCCCTGACCAGCGTGGGTTTTTGCAAGGTCCGAGTCACCGCCCAGGCCCGAGCACCGGCCCGTGAACACACACCCGAACCCCCCCACAAATAACACCCAACCCAAAAAAACACAACACCCAAACCCCCCAACACCCCCCCCACAACAAAAACACAACCACCCCCCCCACCCAAACTGCATTTGCTCCCCCCAACAACACATGCTCAGCATTCCCTCCTTCTCAGAAGGCACCGGCTCTTCCGATGATTCCGTTCGCATTTTTTGATCTTTTTAAGGCCGCGACTTCTACCCTTCGCGCTCGGCCTTGAAGATTCCGAAAGCTCGTCTCCGTCCCGGTGAGGACTTCCTTCGCGGCTCTTTTCTCCGAAGGAGACCCCCCCCTCACATTTATTTTTTTTTTTTTTTTTTCTCTCCCGGTGCCCCTGACCATTCTTTTCCAATTCGATAGAGTGGGAGTAGGACGTGATTTCGCCCCTTTTCCCCCCTTTCTTCTTCACCTTTCCTATCGCCATGCTAAATACTGTTTTCGTGTTTTTTTTCATAACAGATTCCCTCTTCCCCAGACGCTGACACTGTCGAACTCGCACTATCTTCTTGTTCCGGACCCCGAAGAAACCCTGAGCCCGCGTTTCTCCGTCAAATACATAGAAGGTGTAAGCAGCTCTCTAGGCTCTCCCTCTCGTGTTTTAAGGAGATGGCACCCCTAGAAAGAGTTTTTCCTTCCGGCTTCCGATGTTCCAAGAACCGCTCGTTAGTTCGCCGATACGAATGGGCTATCACAGCCAAATGCGAAACCTCCCTCATAACTCTTTTTAGGACTCCTACCGAGTGACCCCAAGGATCTGGAGTTTTCAGGAAGTGCAGCCATTCGATAGGTATCGAGCTCTCTCCTCTTCCCCCCCTCAAGTCGTCCTTATTTTTTCGCTCCATTTCCTTCTGGTTTCTCGTCAAGTGTGAGGACCAATTCCTTCTATTCTTTTCTTAAGTAGACGGGTGTAATTCACCCTGCTCCATCGCGATTCTGAGAGGCCCCATTCAAGGAAGGACGTAACCTCTCTCTTTCCCACTTATTCGAGTTGATTTCGAGCCAGTTATTTGATTGTCGATATCGTGATTTGGTAAGATTTTGTAAGGCGCATTAGGAAGTGACTGTTTTCTGAACTTAAGGGTCCCTCCGTCTTTCTGAAAAATCTTATTGCTTCGCGACGCATATTTTCTAGCTGGCGAAATTGGATAGAACTTTACTTGGAAGGAAGTGCGCAAAGCGAACCCCCCCCCCCATCTTTCGTTTTCAGTTCGTCGACTAGCCCCAGACCCAACCGCGAAGCCCTACTCGGTTAGTTGACTTTACAGCCTGAGTGAAGACGCGGAGATCTTCCTGTTCTCCCGGTCTTCTATTTAGATTCCCCTTTCTGGTAGCTTATCACTCGGGGACAATTGAGGATCTACCAGTGTCCCTATCCCTCCCTGACCTTCGAGCTTTTTTGTGGGGTTTGGCCCGAGCCGACTTCCAGAAATTTTTGTGGACAAACTTTTTTTTTTCCCCCCCCCCCCCCCCCCCCCCCCCCCCACAAAACTTTCGAGAGAATGAGAAGACTTTAATCATAGTTTCTCTTCTCTCCCTTCCCGCACCTTTTTTCAAAAGGCGCCTCGGTGTCGACGGATTGCCTAGTAGCCGTCTCCCGACTTTGCGCCGACGGTATGGTTGCGGTCGCCCTCGGGGTTGATATAAAGATAAGATTCCCGGATTCTCTCACGATTTCCCCTCGGGGGGGGCGAAAGGGGAGTTTTAGGTTGCTTCTGAAGCTCTCGGACGGCCCGCTTTCCCTCTTGTCCTCGACCTTCCTACCCCTCACAGATTACCCTTCCCTTCTTCTCACCGATCGAAAAACTCCGGACGTAGGCTGCGGTTTTCGCCTCGGAATCATCTCCCCAGTTACACACCAGTTTTTTCTGTTTACCTTCCCCCCCCCTACGACACCCACGGAAACAAATGAGGGAACAATTGCTTTTTTTTCTCTCCCCCTCTTTCTCTTCCCCCCAAATTTTCATGTTTCGAAGACTCGAAGGAGTCTTTGGTTGTTCCTTTTTTCAAGTCAACCCTGCAGTGCAGGAGTCCAGTCACGAGTAACAGAAAGTATGGAGGTAATTCCTCCCTTCCCCTCTTTCCCGTCCCTCATCCTTACCCAGTTCTCATAGTCTACTTACGCGTATGAGTCTTGTTCCCTGGCCGGTCCGCAGAACAGCGATTCCGCAGACTTGTAGACTCCGTGCCGTCGCTTTTTCCCATTATCCGATTTTAGCCTCCGGACGCCCCCCTCTATTCCCACGACGTCTCAGCCTTGTTTCTCTCTGGTGTGGGTCCAGCGACTCGTGCAAACAGCGAACCTAATTCAATTTTTTTTCCTATCTCTTCCTGCGTTTTCCCCCACGACTGCCACTTTCCCTTCCTAGGTCTCCCCAAGTAGCTTGACTCCGTCCCTTCAAACCCGCCCAAATCAGGTAGAGATATTCTGCCTCGCTCTTTCTTTTCTCCTCCCCGTATCACTCCTTGAGAAGTCTCCCTCCTCCGGGCGTCTCCAAGGGACAATAGTCTTGATTTCATCCATCCCTACCCTCAAACCCCCCCCCAAATGATCGTCTCCCTCTGCGATGGCGCCAACATCAACTCTCCTCCTCCCTGCCTTGAGGGTCCCGAGTTCAAGTCGTCTTCTATCTTCCCCCCCCCCCCCCCCCCCCCCGCGGCCTTGCTCGGTGTTGTCTGCCGTACACGATCGTCGTGCTTCCTCCCCTTTTGTTACGGAATCCTCCTGCCAGCGGGTATGGGCCCTCTCTCCCTTTCTTTGCTCCTACCTTTCCTGCTCGGAGGAGGTGGCATTCCGAAGGATGAATCTCGGTCCCTCTGAGCGATTTCCCGCTTGGCAGCAAAGAGTGTTCATTCCTTTCCAGACCTACACTATCGCCCCGTAGATTGAGACCCGCAAAAAAGTAACGCAGTACGCCCTTCTCTCCTCCCCCTCCTGACCCCTTACTTACTATAGAGGTCCTACTCTATCCTCTTCCTGGGATAAACGAACCTCAGCGGGTACCTTATTTTCACCGACTAATATTTTACCCCCCCCCCCCTCCTTGTTTTCGCGATTCTTTTAAGAAGCCCGTACTTCCTTAGAGCACGCTGGATTGAGGAATCTTCGTTTCTCTCCCCCCGTCGTCGCCTATTCCGTAAGGGTCAGTGGTAGTCTTCACTTTTTTTTCCTTTTGTATTTTGTTTACGTCTCCTGGTAGCTCTTCGGTCTTTACCTTAATGAAAAGTGTGCCGCTTTGCCTTTTTTCGAGACCGCAGTTAGTCCAAGGTATGAGTCCACCCTCCTTTTTACGTGATCCTTCCCTTCCCGTAATCCAGTAGCGTTTCACATCTTATTTACCGCTCTCTTTTCGCAGCTAACTATTCTCTCCCCTCCCCTCACGCCAGCTTTTCCAGGGTTAAGATCTTAGAGCTCTGGTCTATCCCCCTCGTAGTTTTGTAGTACTCAGCCGTTTCCTTGCTGGTGATTTTTCAGTCCCGGGCCATACCCGTATTTTTCTCCGGAGTGTTTGTGACAGCCCTTGTTTTTTTCTTCGTAGGTTCCTTCCAACCCCCCCCGTCCTATCCTACATCAGTCCCCTTTCTTGCTAAAATTTTCCTCTTGTATTTTAAGGACTTAGGAGTTTTCCCAGTCTTTATTGAGAAATGGCGGTGCGACTTCAGTTTGATGAGCCTGTCCTCGACCCTCTCTCTGGACTCTCCTCGCTGGGCAGGGTGTACCCTTTGAAAAAAGACGCGTATCCTTTTACTTCGTCTTTTTTTTCTTGATTCTTTATTTTTCCAACACACATCCCCACAGTACTTCCCCCCCCTTCCCTCCCCGTTTCTTCTCTGTATAAGCGGCGTTTGCACCCGTCAGAAGCCGTGACGACAGCCTTTTACGGGTCCTTTTTTTGCCCGTCTATCGGTTTTCTTCCTAGGTACCTTATCTCGTTCTGTCCCTGCCCAATGGCGCCGCAGAAGTTTTTTCCCGTGTCGCGATCTTGTTGTCGTAGGCCGAGCGTTCACCCGCAGTTAACGTCCTTGTTCCTGACTTGGAAATCATTTCCCTGGTTTTGCATTGACCCTCCATAGGACCCCCCTCCTGTTTCCATTTGTGCGAAGAGTTGCGCATGCTCGAACACACATAATCCCCAGCTTTCACGATTTGTTTTCCAGTGGCCAAGTCCCCATCTGTCTTTCTGGCTCGTTTATTTTCAGCCACGTTACGGAAACGTTTTTTCTTCGACGAGTTCCCAGTGTGTCTCCCCCCTTTTGAATTCCCTGAAGGGAGTACTTACAGTGTGCGCGGAAACTGGAGTCCATGCGCGACACGAGAGCACTTCCAATTACGTGCCTCCCTTTAACTCTCACTCTTTCCCCTCGCCGTCCTCCTCCTGAGATCTGAAACCCCACGCGTCCGTCAGAATTTTTTTAACTCGTCTCTTAGTTTTGGCCGCTACGATTTCACTGCCTTCGAACCGAGGCGCACTTCGTCCTTGCGCGCGCCGCGGACGCTTTTTAATTCTGGAGTGGTTTCCCCGATTCTGCCAACTGGTTATGGCTCGTACCATGTTGAGGCTGTTTGTTGCTTTTTAATTAGAGGCGTCCCCCGTCGATTTTCATTGCTCGACCGACCGAAACTGCTACGAGATTAGCCGCAGCCTGTGACTTTCTAGAAACCACCGTCACCTCGGATGTAGTCCCGGAATTCTTTCTTTCAACGTTATGACCCGTTTCTGGGACTCTAGTGGTCGAGCGTGTGACCAAGAACCGATTCAAGTATCTTTCCCGCCCTTCTTTTTCCCAGGCAGGATTCCCCCCCCTCCCCTCTCCCCGTCCGATACCCCTTGCGATGGAGTCCGCGTCGGGCGGGCCTGAAAAACCTTTTCCGCGGAGTACGAGTCCTTTGCCGTACACCCCTCCACGATCTCCGCTCGTCCCAGAAGTCGGACTCTGAAGTCGCGTTCGCGTTCCTGCGGAGCGCTCCTTAGGCTTTTTGCCTTTACCTTGCCCCCCCCCCCATGGGCAACCGGCTACCGTTCCGCGTTATCCTCCTTTTCCCCCCCCTCTTACCGAAGCTCGGACGGACCGGCTTTCTACTGCGACCTCCTCGGCCTGATTTTTGAAGATGCGTCCTCCCCCTCTGATACAACTGCAGAGAGAGCTTCTTGTGAATAGGAATAACAGGTGCCCCTTTGAACCACAGTAGCCTTGCTCCTCCTTTGTTGACCTCTCCTTGTGTGTTATATGCGACCCTCTCGAAGAAGTTTCTTTGACGGAGTCCTCCTAAAGCCGGCTCGAGTTGTTTTTTAACTGAAAGATTCCCCGACCTATGATTCACTATCGAATTTTTTGGGACCCAAGTCTATCGATCCTGAGTAGTACGACGAACGCTTCCTTACCCCCAAGATAGTTATTGACTCCCTCACTGCTTCTAAAGCAGCGAGGAATTCTGGAAGTATTATTATCACCAGAAAGGATCTAGTCTTCCAGAGATCTAGTCGTGGGACCTTTCGGTTTCTTACCTTTGCCCCTCGAGTACTTTACGGAGCAACCCCTTTGATCACCGTATTGGACAGAGTACCTTTCTGGTTGAGCTCCTTCTAACGAGTCCTGCTGCAGTCTAACCAGTTTTCCTCTCCTTTTGATCGCCCTTTTACTTTTTTCGAATTTTCCCTTTCTATTAGGAAGCTTTTACCTCTCCGATCGCTCACCACGGCGCTTTTTCTCTCGTAGAATAACTCTTGCTATAGGACTCCTCTTTCTCTCTCAGGGCTTTTCCTTCCTTGCCCACTCTACCGAAGACTGAAGATGAA
>Ga0179591_1258590_pt1 | contig 18653 bp, 22 predicted proteins | sample CZOMad2_1_08_16f_FD_182891 | JGI IMG/M metagenome (GOLD analysis project Ga0179591, IMG submission 182891) | Vadose zone soil fungal communities from Angelo Coast Range Reserve, California, USA - CZOMad2_1_08_16fungal (PacBio error correction) | ecosystem: Environmental > Terrestrial > Soil >... | reverse complement strand
TGCACCAATCATTAATTTTGTGCATTTCGCCTGGTTCGCATTTATGGAAGCAGCCCCTCTGTCCCCTTTGCCTTGAGCTGATTTTTTAGACCGAGTTTCCTGCCCTAACTCGTGGGCTGGGGGGTTTGAGTTTTTTTCCAGCCGTACTATTTTCGTCGCCCTTCTGGGGGTCCATGCCGCGCCCATTGCGGTTTTTTGCGCTGCGCTTTTGAGCGAGTCGGAAGAGTTTTTTACCCTGAAATTGTGCCCGCATTTCCGTGCCACCGAAAACCGCTATGACTGTTTTCTTTTTAACGTCCGAGCCCCTATCACCTACGGCTTGGGGGGCTACAATGTAAAAAATCCCCGGTGTTTTTCAATCCTTTTATCCGAAGAAAAACGGGCCGATTTTTGACAGGGTCCGTTTTTATTTTTTAAAATGTCCCTCCCCCTTCTGACATCCATAATCGCACCTTTTACGAGCCTGGTTTGGTCCCCCCCTTTCCCTTGTGATTTTGTTTTCGGCATTCGTGCTTTTGCTTGATGCCTCTGGTGACACTTTTCTTTGCGCATCACGGCACACGGTCACATCTGGAACGAACCGTAGGTCACTGGCCCCAGTGTGTTCCCCGCGGGCGCCTCCCTTTTCCCTTTTCGGCCTCTGGCCTACGCTGACGTCCAAGTTTATTTTTTTTTGAGTCAATCTTTTTGCCCGGGCTGGATGTAAGTTTCCGTTCTTCAGGAAACACCCGCCCTGGAGGCGGGTACCTGCCTTTGATTATATTTGTTTTTTAGGCCTTTAAATTGATTTTTGTCCCCCCTCGATTGCGCTGACGTTGCGGGCGTCCACCATTTCTGGGTGAGTGTTTTCGTCCAGGAAGGGCTTTTTTTTGCTTTGTGAGTGGCTGGGGTTTTCTTGACGGCATCCGGACAGGTGCGGGGTTTTATCTTTTTTGCCACTTCCTGCTCTTTAAAGTTTTCTTTTCTTGGCTTGTTTCTTTTTCAACAACCCAAAATTAAAGTTTGCCTCTGTATTTCGTGGCGTTTTTTTTTTTTGTGATTTGTTGCTTGTACAATAGGTGCCAACATGCGATGTTTTATCTTGTGCTTCGTTTTTTTTTTCCCGTTGTTGTCAGTTCCCAACCTCTTTTTTTTGAATTGTGGTTTCTGGGACCATCGGTGGAAAATTTGTAGCAAAAAATTGGGATTGGGATTTTGGTTGTTTCGGGTTTGGGTCGGAGGGTTTTCCCTCTTTTTCCATTTCTCTTTCATTTTTTTTTTTTGATGAATTCTTTTGGGTTATCTTTTTTTCTTACTTGGAGGAATCCGTTTGATGAAATCTTCTTTTTTTTGTTGAATGTTTTTCCATGTGGTTTTGCTCAGTGCCCATTCCTGGGGATTCACGAGACCCCGCAACAGACTTTTTCTTGGCTCGGTGGTTGCCGGCGGCCTGTTTTTCCCGGTTTTTCTATTGTTTCTCAAATCCGTGGTTGCGGCAGCCCTCCCCCCCCACATCATCCCTTCCGGACCTCCACTTTGGCGCCAGCAATTTGCCTGCGAGTGTTTTTTTTCAGTTTTTCGTTTCCGTGGCTTGTTTTCCCCCCTGTGTTTGTTCATGCTGGTTGTAGATAATTGTTGGCTTTTGGTTTCCGGCGGGCGCTGGTACTTCCGTTTGGTGGGTTGCCTTATTCGTTTTTTAGTTTTCTGGGCTCCCCGTAACCCCCTGACGATTCTTCGTTAAGGACCACGACTTTTTACGTTCGCTTTATCCTTGGTGGTGTTTCTTTACTTCGTTCCAACCATGTTTTTTTTTTTTTTTTCCCCCGTGCCCGTGTTTTTACCCCTTCTCGGGGTCTTGCCCTGCCGTTGCTTTCCTTGAACCAGGCCCGACTGGTGTCTCTACTCTTCATTTGTTGTTGATATATTCCCCCGTACCTGTCCCAAGGAATTTGTTTTTTTCCCTCGTTTGGGCCGTAACCCCACCCTCCTTAACGTTGTCACCCTCCCCCAAAAAAACCATTCCAGATCGCCCCTGCCCCATCATCTTCCCCCTAAAGCGGAAAACTGAGTGATTAAACGTCAGCTAGTCCCCCCCCCCCCCCCCCCCCCCCCCCCCCCCCCCCCCCCCCCCTACTTGTTGGTGACGCCAACTACCCCCCGCCGTTAAATACGACCTTCTCGGGGCCCTCAACCCCAACGGAAATGTCGGTGTCCCCCTTCCCACCGCCCCCAATGAACTCCAGGACCAACGGTCCCCCCCACCCCTCAAACGCCCCCCCCCCATTTTCGCCATGTGGTTTCAGGCTTCCCCCCCCCCCCACCAATTTTCCGCTGTTTGCTTTGACTGCCCGCGCAACCAGTTTAGGCAACATATGAATGACCAAACCCAGTCCGCCCCCCCAGGCAAACCCACCGTCCCGGCACAGTTTTTGTTCTCGTCTTTTTTGGCTGTTGTCTTCCACCTCAGGCCCCACCCCATGGCCAACAAAACAAACAAATTCCTCCAACGAATCTCCAACCCCGTTTGCGTCGGCAATAAGTTCGCTGAAGATTTCAATCCCCCCAAACACACACCAAGCCCCCAAGCCCCCGCCCCCCCCCCCCAACCAAAATGCCCCCCCGTTAAGCATTATCCCTTGCCCCAGTGCCACCCCTTTTTTCCCCATTCAAAAAAACACCTCCCTTTACGCTGCGCAACCCCCCCGCGCCGGTCGTTTTTTGTCCAGCCCTGACCCGTCTGTTGGCCCGGCCCTCCCACACCACAAAACTGGGTTGAAACGTCCACAGCATGCCACCTCTGTTGTTGCCAATAACACCAACCAGTCCCCTGCCCCAACTCACTTCGCCGAAACTTCCTTGCAGATAACCCTGCTCCTGGCTTTTTTTTTTCCTTCTCACCGCGCCCCCGCACCCCCCATCAGCGGACATCCCCAGCCAAATGTGACGTCCCTCTTTCCGGCCCCCTCGGGAAAAAACATTAGGGACAACCACAACCCCCCCGGGCGATCTTCCCGAGTCCGCTTTGCGTTTTTTTTTTTTTGTAAAGAAGTCGAAAACCGTCGTCCTCGGCCTTTGCGTGCCTCGTTACCTCAACCTTTTTGTTCCATTAGCTGGGCCTCTCCGAACTGTTTGCCCCCGCCCGCCCTTGGTCTGCTGTTGCCCTGTTGACAGCCTGGTTGTTCCTTTTTCTCCCCCAAGCACACTTCCCTCGGTTATGGCCTCCGAACTTCCCCATTTTTTTGTCCCACCAGTAACGCCCGGCAGCACCTTTAACCGTTTCCTATTGTCTCAATTTTCCACCATTTTTTCGCTGCGTCATTTTCGGGATAGCATTCAAGGCGCGGTTCACGCCCCCTTTTTTTGACGTGTCATCCGCCAAGGCCGTTTCTTGAGATTCCTCATTACCACGCCCCTTTTAGTTTTCTTGTTGCCTCCCCCTTGCGCATCTTTCCGGTCCCCAATCGGATTGCAATCCCTCCGCCATCGTCAAGTTTTTTTTTTTTTTTTCAACCTTTTTCCTGCCGTGAACTTTACCTTTTGCTTGACCAATTCAGTCTCGGGTGCATCGTACCAGCCTTGCACGCTCCTCCTGGAATTGCCCCCGTGATCATCCCCAACCCGCGTCCCCCCAACTATTCGCTCGCCCCCACCTCCTCGTTTTTCCTGCTACGCCCCGTCAACAAGCCAACGTGGGCTTTTTTTTCCTGGGAGCAGTTTCAGGCCTGGCACTCAGGAACATCCTCAGTTGTGGTCCCAAAATTTAGGGCTTTTACCTGGATGCCCCCGTTTTTCTTGTCCAGTTTGGAACTGCCAGGTGTCTGATGAACGTCTTTAATTTCTTCAGAGGGCTCCGGTAACGGAAATTGGCTTCGGGCTTCTATTTGTTCGATGCCCTTTTTTGGTTTCAGTTCCCTTCCCCCCTTTTGCTTAAGCTCCACCCCCCCCCCATTGTTCCCCCCTTTTTTTTTGCGGCGACCTTCGCATTTTTTGTCATCTGCACGTTTTGCTTCACCAGCACCCATTTCCACTGGGACCGGTTTCTTTCCCCAATCTCCCCTGTTTTTTTTTTCATGTCTCCGTAAACGTTTTTTGACGATGGCATCTATTTTACCGCTTGCCCCTTAGGGATCCCTTGTTGCCTTCCATCCCCCCCAGGCGGTCCGCCACCAGGTTGTCATTTCTTTTCTTCTTGTTATCCCTTCGCCCGTCAACTAGGTCATATGTAGCATTTTTCCATTTTCACCCTCCCCCCGTAGCCCATTTCGCGACGTGCGATCGCCTTCTTTCTTGGTTTCGAGGGACATTGTTTATTTGCGATTTTTCCTACCACTCTTGTGACTTTACAGGTTACGGTCCCTGTGGCAATCTCTTATTGCGTCCTTACACTTCTTCCATACGTTTTTGAAGATTCTGAAGTGTCAATGACTTAAATACTACAGTGACCGTTACCCCGTAAGGCCCCAATGCTGTTGAGCCTACCGCCCACTACACCCCGAAAAATTTTCCCTGTCCCGAGAAGCGTTTGCCCGCCGTCGGGGTCAAAAGAAGAAGTTGCCCACCGTGCGCAGTTTTTTTTTTCACGGAATTCCCCCAGAAAAGTAATATTTCTTCCTACTTTTTTTTGAGACCTACGGCTTTCCCCACCGTTGATGCAAGGCCATCGACCCCCCTTGAAGCCATGGAATAGTCCTTGGACCCCACCGTGTCCCCCCCCTTTTTGTTTTGCATTTTTCCAGGCATTTTCCTTGGTCTGGCACACTCGCCCGGTTATTTCGCGACAGGCCCCACTGGAGCATCCTTTGAGGGCAGAGACGTGGAGCGCTGGTCTCCCCCTTTGCTGTGGGTTCAACTGCCGAACGAGCCACCCTACCGTCCATGGCCCCTTCTGCGCAAAATTTTTTTTGAACAAAACTTCCCTCTTTTGCGGTTCGGCGTGATCCAGGTTCGTTCTCCCACGGTGACCAGTGTTTTGGTGATAAGATTTCCCACCCGGTGTGCCCACCCAACTATCCTTGCATTTTTCGGCCAACTTTCTGCCCCCCAACCTTCCTTGGTCCACTCCCGAACTTCCTCTCGAACCCGGTAAAACCGGAGCAGGCCATACACCAGGATCCTCTTTCCCCCTATGCTGAACTGCTGCCGGCCCGGAACCTTTGACAGCCCCACAACCCCCCCAGGAAATGGTGGGTGCTGTTTGACCCTGGTCCACTGCTCGGCTGGTTTTTAGGTTGGGGCTGAGCGAATTTCGAGTTGAAGCGTTTTGACCATTGATCCGCTGGCACACACCCCCAGGACTTTGGGCCTTTTTTTTTATGGGCGCAGGCCCTGCATGGATTCCTGCCACACTTCCCCCCCAGTCGGCCAGCACCCCTGACCGCATTTTTTTTTTAGTGAGACCGGGGGATTGGCCTTTGTAAGGCGGAGTTGATTTAATTTTTTGCATTTTGACACTTTTTCCCAACCCCCCCCCATTTTTTTAAGCCCCTGCAAGTCAGGCATCACCGTCCGCTTGTCTCACCCAGTTTTTTTTTTAGAAACAAAAACCGGTTTGCGTTTCCAGTTACGTCGTCCCTTCTCCCAGTGTAGGCAGTGCTGTGTCTACACGGATTACCGCGACCCTGCGTTTTAACACCTTGTATCGGGAACACCTGGCCGTTTTCCAGTTCTGTTCGGGTCTCTCGGCTTTTTCTTTCCCCTGTTGGGACGAGGTCTGTTACTCTTTTTCTTCCGTGAACGCTCGGCCTCCGCATTCTTACGCAAGGTTTCCCGAACCATTTCTTCACAAACCCAGCCTGTGTGCCACAACACGGTAAGCTGGATGCTGCGGACCACCTAGTTTTTCTGCTTCCTTGAATTCAGGGATGCAGTTTCTATTTATTACAAGTTTTTGCCACTTTTTTCACTCGTTGGGTACCACTACTTGGCCAGGAGCTATATTTTTTCCCTGTTTTTGTTTGTAGACGGTCCCCCACCATGTTGACTCCTGATCCCGTTTGTTACCTGGGTCTTTGGTGTCTTTATTTCGCCTGATTTGGTTTTTATGGCAGGAAGGGTCTCGCCCTGATGTTCGCATTGGGGGGTGGTCTTTGTGTATCTTCCCTTCCAGTGTTCTACTTACTGTTTTTTCGGGTTGGTTTTATTTTCCCCCCCCCACCCTCTGAGGCCCGAGATGATGTATTATCTGGGTTGTTTAAGTTTTTGTGATCGTTTTGGTGGATAAACGCTGGCCCCGGGGCTCTTCTTTTGGTGTTGGGAGTTTCTCTTTTGTGACATCTCCTTTGGGGCTTGTGTCGCTGGTGGGCAGTGTCTTCAATCTTGCTTTGGTAATGTATTTTTTTGGTAGGATTCTTGTTTTTTCGGGTTCTTGGGGCGGTTGTTTTGCTACTTCACTTGCGTTGGATTCTGTATCCGCTGTTGTGTCCCGTTTGTTTTTGAATTTGGCTTTGCCCTCCATGGCTAGATTAGTGTAACCCGCCCAAGACCCCTTTCCGTTGTTTTTTTGTCGTGGTTTCTTATGTTGTCTCTTAACTGTTGCGGTCTCTCAGGCTTCAGCTGCAGGTTTCTTTCTTCATGACTTCAACCACAATGCGGTCTGCAAGTTAGTTTTTGTGTTGTGGCTCCTTTGCGTTATGTCGTCCTTTGGAATTGGTTTCAGTGGGGCTTCTTGTTTTGGTGGTCTCTCATTCCGTTGTCAGTTGGCTCGATTTATTTTGCGTCTTTCTGGCCGGTTTCCCTTGTACGGCCCGCCCTTTTGGTCGTTCCCAATCGTTTCACGCCGGCCCTTTTCTTCTCTCATTGGTCTTCTTAGCGGCCAGTTTTCACCTTTTTTTTTTCACCCGTTTTTGAAAGGTGGCTGGTGTCCTGACTTTTTTTCTGCCCTTCGTGTGTTTTTTAGGGGTTTCTTCCTCCTCCTGTTGTTTGTGTTTGGTTGATTAGACCCTTACTGCTGGCCCAACACCCGGCGGGAGCCCCTCTTTGCCTGCGTGGTTGACCCACTCCAGATTCGCGTCTAACCGGGATCGCAAAACGCTTTTCCAAGATTTTCCCTGCCACTTCGTTGCGTCCGTTTCACTTGGGGTGACTCCGAAGCCCCTTGCCGTTTGAGGGTCAAACGTGATGGCGGCCGACCCCTTCTCCCCTGACCCCCCTTTCCCGCCAACTCGAAACACCTCCCCATCATACGCGACCCCCCCCCTTTGAAACTGCCTGTTTTTGTCCTAACTTTGTCCCATGTTGATTGAGTCTTTGGGCCGCAACCCCCCCAGAGCCCACAGTCCCCCATAGCAACCTAACCAACCAGCAGTTCCGTCAGTCTTTTGCGGTGATTCTCACGCCCATTATGTTTCTTTCCCTCGCCCCCAGCCACGCACGCACAAGCTTTGGGCAATCCCGCCATGATGGGAATTCCCCCCCCCAACCGCCCCCCCAACACCCCCCCCACGCACCGCCCCCCTCCCCCAAACGCCCCTGACCAACGGCCGAGTTGATCCAGGTTGCCCCAAGCTTTCCCCCACAAACTCCCAGTCAGTGCGCAAAACCCGAGGCGCCCACTTGGCCCAAGGCGCCCCCGCCCACAAACCCTGCCCCCCTCCGACGCGCATTCAGCTGTCCATCATTTGGCCACACAAAGACGACAGTCGTCCGAACCTGTCCCCAAGAACAACCCCTCCCCCTTCGCCACGTTAATCAAACGCCCACAAAAAACACCTTTATCCACACATGGTGACGCCGCCGTTTGGTTTTTCCCCGTGTGTTCTGTGTGTGTGTTTTGTGTGTTGTTTGTGTTTGGTTTGTTTGTGTTTTTTGTTTTTTTTTTTTTTTTTTTTTTTTTTGGTTGTGTGTTTTTGTTTGGCCAACACTTTTTGGACACACAACTTTTTTGTCACGAGTAGCGCTTTGCCGCTTCCGCAGTGTGTCGTGGTTTCCGGTTGCTTTCTCAGCCCCTCCTTTTTTTTTGTCGCGGCCTACTCCCATCATATGCAGGCCCTGAAAACTTGCGCGTCCGCGTTTCCTGCTTTCTTTGACCGGCCTGGACCTTTTCCCCAAATTTGCCAGATTTTTTCCTGGCTTTTCACTCCTCCTTTCACTGCGTCCCCCCAGGTATTTCGTTTGCACGCCCCCCGGTTTTCACCATGCCTCAACAGATGCCGTTGCCTGGTCCACTTTTCCCCCCCCCCCCCCAGTCCCTAGGTAGCGATCCTGCGGACAGAGAAACCCTCGCCTCACCCGGCTGGGGAGTAGCCCTCACCCGTTTTTGATCTTTCCTTCGATACCCCGTTCGTGGTTTCTTCCCCAAACGTATTATCGCGCTTCCCCTTCTGTGCCACCGGACCCATTCGTTCAAAGGCGGTTTTGTTTTTGTACTGCCCTTGCCTTTTTTTTTTATTTTGACCCCAATAGGGGGGGGCCAGGCTCGGGCCACTCCCCCGGAACTTTTTTGAATTTTGCCCATCCTTTTGATCCCCGTCTTTTCCCCCACGCTTGTTGTGACCTTTTTTCTTCCCCCCTCTTTTCGGCCTCCTGGCGAAACCCCCCACCGACCCCATTCTTGTGCCCCAGATGGGTCTCAGCCGGATTCCCAAAAGTGTTGCGGCACGGTGATTTTATTCGGGGTTATTCGGCCGCCCATTTTTTAAATTGCTTGAAACCGTGTTCGTGGTGCATTGTTTGTGGGCAGTTTTTTCGGTGACGGTTGAACCGTGATTATCCCCTGAGTGTTCCTTAACGGTCATGGGAGAGGTGTCGGCGTCCTCAGGTTTCTTGTTGACCAAGTTTTTTTTTGTGTGCCTTAGTGTCTCTTCCTAAAAGAGCTTTTGCCTGCGTTTTGCCGTTCGTTGGTCCGCCCTACCTTCGTGTCCCCCGCGGTTTTTTCCCCCCCAAGCCCCCACTGGCACCTCCTGTGCACTTCTTCCCGCCCTTTTCCAGTCCCCAATTTCCCCCCGGCATTCCACGTTTTGCCGCTGCTTTTATTTCCATAGTTCGTGTGCCGTTTGCATTCACTTTACACTGTTTGTTATCCTCCATTACGTCCTGACATCCTTTGTGCTGGCCTGCATTACCCCCCCAAGAATCATCCGGCGGTGTCTCGAGGCGGAACTTCTTTTTTCCTTAGTTGTCTTTTTCCCCCCGTCGGATTTCCTGGCCCCGTTGTTCCTTTCTAAAGGGCTTGACTCGGTGTAAGCTGATGCCTGGTGGCCCCCAGTCCAAGTTGCATTTCTCTTTCCCCTAGTTCGTATATCTCTCCTTGCCTTCCCTTTGTAGGTCGGTATGAACCCCCACTCAGTATAGAACAAGCCCACAGGTTTTGACCGTTACCCTCCAGGCCCCACCCCTTGCGGTTCTTTAATCCTCGCACACACCCCCTTTTAAAATTTGTGGTTGACTTGACGTAGACGGCGGCAGCCGCCGACTTCCCCGCAAGCTCCAGTCATTTTTTTTCATGTTGGAAGCCACGCATTCCCGCTCGTCCTTTTTTTTCCTCAATTACGCCCTCCCCTCGCGGGTCAATTGCCGGTGCAGCGCCACGTATCAACCTTACCTTTTTTTCCCCCTCTGGTCACCCTAATATCTTTTCACAACAACCTGTGTTTTTTTACGCTGTTGGGCCGGGATTCCCCGTTGCGGTGCAACACCAACCAACGTGTTTTTTTAAGATTGGCCGGCGGCCCCCCGTTTTCGGCCATTGCCGATTTTGTTTTGAACCCCCTTTTGTGGCGATGGGCGGACTCTTAGCTGGCTCCAGTTGAATTTGCGTTCTCCCGGCACAACACTTTGCACTGGGTGGGACCCCCATCCCGGCGCGCATTCCGTGGCGCCGCCACACAGGGGTCCCGTACCCAATTTTTTCTGCGTTGATTCCCCGCATTTTCCGGAACCGGTGATTTTGTCCAGGGTCCGAATTTAAACCCTCCCGTGCCGACAACCTTTTCCCATCAGTGTTTTTCCCCTGCATTCGACCACCCGTTTGCCCCGGCAATTTTGGCGTCGTCCCGCAGCCCGTTCCCCCCGATTCCTGGGGCTCTCTGGACGTTGCCGCACCCGTGTAAGGGTAGCCTCTGCACCAAATTGGGCCGGTTGCTGGATTCGGGACTTGGTGAAGTGGGAAAACCTGTGCGCCTTCCGGGCGGTTCGGAGATGTTCCGCCCTATTCGGGCTGGTCCTCCTAACACAACGTTTGAAATCCCACATCCTATGGAGGGCCTGGAGTGACTATTTCTTGCGAAGGTGATGGAAACCTGGTCAGAACATATTTTACCCCTTCGTACAACCTCTATGAGATGGGTGGCTGTGATCGATTGCGACTTTCCCCGACAGCCCCATTGCTGACGCTTCATACACTTCTTCCTGGTCTCTGCAACCCCACCCTCTTTATGTTCTTTCAATGACAAACAGAACCCCCGGCGTTTTTTGCATTTCGTCTTCTGCGTGGGGCCGCATGTTTTATACCGCATTCAAAAAAACCGCAGATGTTTCCTGACGTATCCCTGGTGGACAGTGTCCCGTTGATTTTACCCCTCCTAGCGTGGTGCTGCTTCTGTTGTTGTCAACGTTGGGAAATTTCTGTTTTGCCCTTCCGGTGGATTGACCATTCTCTGCTTTTTTCGTGATTCACCAAGGTTTAAGGTGGACAAGCAGGAAACCCCGCGGACGTTTTCGTTGGTTGTTTCGAAGATTGTTTTTGACGCGGGCCGCGTTCTGTGGACGTTTCGATCCCGACCCAACCGGGGTACCTTCCCTAGGCGCGCTCTCGTGCCTGTTTCTTTTCCTTTTTTTTCCCGTTTTCAACCTTGAAGTTTATGTTGCTTTCCTTCTTGTGGTCCCTGCTGATTTTTTTTTTTTCTCAAGGGCGTCTTTTTTTTTTTGGCCCCGATTTCTTTCCCCCTTGATGCAGGGGTTTTATGCTTTGGGGGCCAAGGTTCGTTTGCGTTAATTTCGTTTTTCTTTCGTCGTGGCCCCCCCCACCGATGTACTCGAACGATTGGCTGTCTTTTACGTGTGGTTTTTTCCGCTTTTTAACGCCCACCCTGCGTCTTTTTTTGGCAAAAACACCCCCACATTTGAGCGTTTTGCTTTCTCGGCGTTTTGGGTGTGATGGGGCTTCTGTGGGGCCAAGTGGCTACATCCCCATCTTTTTGTCTTCTTCCTCCTCCTTTCGGCAGTTTTTGTGGATTTGTGTTCTGATGGGTCTTTGGGCGAACGTGTTTGTGTTTTTTTCCAGCTTGGCTTTTTAATTCTGTGCTGGTTTCGGTACCCGTGACTTTTTTTTCCCCCCCGTTGGTGAGTGTCCTCATTTCTTTCTTTTACTCTTTCGTAGTAACCCTGGCAAAGACCTTTACGTTGTTGGCGTCTTTCTTCCCTGGTGTTGTTTTCCGTTTCTCTGTTTCTTCGTGCAGATTTTGTGCTGTTTTCGCCCAGACAATACCATTTCCAGCGTCTTGAGGTTCCTGTTTAGTCACCTGGCCTTTTTCCTTTTTTCCAAGCGTTTAACTGCCTTTTTTTGGCGCCGTTTTTTTTGGCTAGTTTTGTCGATTTGGGGGCCCCTTCTGCGGGCGTGGCTGTGGGTCTTTGTCTTTTCGCGGCCTCGATTTATTGGTGCTTGCCCGACAACCCCCCGTACGTTACGGCGTTATCGTTTTTTCCCCCGGCCGCGTTTTTGCTTATGACTTTTATTTCTGCGTATATTTTGTTTTTTTTTTTTTTTGGTCACCCCCACAGGCGTTTTTGTGGCAGCTGGTTGGGGCTTCCCAGCCGTCTTGGTTTTGCAGCATTTTATTCTCTTTCTTCCCCCTTTTTGTCTTTTGATTCGATCACCCGTATGGCAAAACCCCGGGTCTTTTTCCCGGGTCCCCAGTCCCCCCCTCCCCTCCCCCGTCCCCCACCGCTTCATTGAGTCAAAACCAAACCCTTCTCGCACCCATTCAAAGAATTCCACCAGGATGACCGCCTTTCGTCTTCAACACCCGCCTCATAGGCGTCCGCGTTCCTGGGTGACCTGCCCCCCCCAGTCCTTTTCCCGTTCTGACCCGACATGGAATGGCGGCGCCTGAACCCCCACCCTCCACCTCCCTCCCCCCCACTTTCCCGCCCTGCAAACTTTTCATGAACAACGCACCACCCCCCCCACCGCATTTCCGCCCTGTGGTTGACGGCCCGCAAAAATTTTTCCTCCCACAGGCTTCATGCTGTCCGCTTCCCTCCCCAGGCGAGCTCGGTCCCCTTTTTTTTTATTCAACCCGACAGGCCTCCGCACCACCCGCGCCCGGTCATCTTTTTTTGCGGTTTCTCCGTGGGAGCAAGGCCCAAAAATTCCCCACCCCTCCAGGCATTCCGCCCCCCCCCCCCGTGCGGGTGTGCCGGGAACCGAACCCCATGCCGGATTTCCATCTCCAACACCCCCCTCAAACCCCGTAGGGACCAAACGTCCCCCAAGACCGCCAGATTGTTTCCCACTCACCTCCCCCCTTTCAAAGTTCTGACACACCTGAAGCCATGCGGCATTTTTTTCCCCAACAGTGCGACGTTGGCCGGCCCGTCCCCAGGACCCCTCACGAATTCCTAATCGTCTTTGCTTTTTCCCTTTTTTTTGGCCCCAACCACCACCCGTCCAACCCCCACTGTCCCACACTTTCTTTGGCCTTTCAAACTCGCCCGTTACCCGGTGCCCCCCCCAATCCCCCCCTTTTTCCAAAAACCCAAATCCCAAAGATTCCCCTTCCACCATGATGTGCCCGCCTTGCCGAGTCATGTCACCGGACACCAGAGTCCAACTTCCGATCTTTTTTCTCTTGCCGATACCCCCCTCCGGTGCTTTTTCCGTTGTACCATCGCGTCATCCCACTACTCTGTCCCCTTCGTGCCAAAAATTTCCTCCCCCCCCCTTTTCTGTGGTTTCGCAGACCACCCGTACCTGGGCGCCTTCCCCCCCCTTGACAGGTTGCGGACCTTCCAAACACAGATGCTTTGTGGTTCTTCCTATGCTTGCACGTGAAAAACGCTCTGGCCCACGGCCATGTTCAACTTGCCTCACCTCTTCCCCCATTTTGGGGCCCGTCGCTCCCCATTCCTCGTTTGCGATACTGATCATTTTCACTTTTATTCCGTCCCCCTGCGGGCAGGTGAAGGCCCTTTCTTGCACCAAGACCGTCTTTTGAGTCGCTGAGCACCACGTTCGCTATTCTCTGCGTTTCGCACCTTTTTTCGCCATCTCACTGCTTCGTGTTTTTTATGCCTTGACAACTCACATTGTGCCACATTCAGCCCACCTTCCGGCTCCCCCCCCCCCCCTGGGCTCCGGCGTGGATTTGCACCTCCTTCTTCCGGTACCCCCCCCTCCCCCCTAATTGCTCGCCTCCAGCTTCGCCTTTTTTCGTGACATTTTTGCTCCCCCTTCCTGGTGCAAGTGGTCTCGGCGTTACTTTCGGGTTTGCGTGTGCCGTCTCAGGATTGGGTGGATCATCGCGCATTTGTTCCCCTGGTGAAAGCCTGCTTTTTTTTTTTTACTCAAATGTGTAATGCCCGTTTTGATTTGTCTTGATACCGGTAAATCTGCCGGAGGCGGCCGTGTTCACCCGGCCATTTTTTTTTTGCTGTTTTGGTTCCGAGTCTCCCATACCCAAATTTCGTCGTTGTCATTGATACTTTCGCCCTCCAACAATTCACCTCTTCGCGGCTGTTTTCGGGTGCCGCTGATGGATGGCTTTCATCCTTTGGACCCACCCCACTGGGACGACTTTTGCCCCCCATCCTCCCTTCCTTTCCCTTCCCATCCATGCGGCCGCCGAACGTTTTGGCCGTTCTCGGCCCTATTACCGGCTCCGCCCGCTCCGTGCCGGCCAGCGTCCCTGAAACCAGTGGTTTTTCGCTATTTTCATTGCGTTCGCTTGTCTCTTTTTTTAACCTTCCCAGTAGGTACCGGCGTGGTGCTGAACCCTCAGCTGAAATTATGCTTTGCTACTCTTCTTCCCCCGTGAATGATTGGTAGTGTTGTGCCCTTTTTTCCCCCCAGGTGGCTTCCCCCCCCCCCCGGTCAATTACCTGGCAGTTTCTCCCCCCTGTTCATTCTTCTTCTCCTTGTGGTCGGATCTTCCCTTGAAGAGGTCCCCCACTTATCACTGGACCGTTTATTTCCCCCCCACCTGGATGTAGTGGGCAGGCAATGACCCAAACCACAACAATAATTCACGTACGAACCGGACAGTGACCCGTCGAAAACCCTCCTTTTTCCCTTATGCTCTTGGTATCGTTTGACCCGACCTCCGTTTGCCATCATCTAGTATATTCCGATTTCGTTTGTCCCTTTTTTTTTCCCCAGCCCCGATCAAACCCTCTTCACGGACTGTCCAATTTTCCACCCTGTGGGTGTTTTCCGGGCCCACCATTGCTTTTAAGCTTAAAAAATCTGAGGTCCCGCCGCGGTTGTCTCTTCGTAATGTTGGGGCGGGAAGTAGAATTGCCAGAGGTCCAGTTTGGGAATGGTTGCCTGTTTCGAACCGGTCCGCGAAGTTGCATGGGCAAGCCATACTCGCGGCCTCCCCCCCGCCCCCAACCCCACACATTCGCTCAACAACTTTTTGCGTGGAGTATCAATCGCCACTTCACGACGCCGATTTCAGCGTGCAAACGATGGAAAGGAGCTCGACAACCATCGTGCCTCGCCCCATTCATTTTTTTCTCCAAAAGTTTCACCTTTTCCCCTTCGCCAGCTGCCTAAACAACGTTTTTTTCAAACGCCATCACCTGGTCCCACAAAACCATTGTTATTCCTTTTTTATCCCCCCTTTTTGGATTGTCGGTCTTTGCCCGGCCACCCGGCTTCCCGAGACCTTCCTCGCCATAGAATTGGTCCTGTGCATCAAAGTGGGGCAAATTTTCGGCTTTGAGTCCCCGATATTTCTGTGTTAAGCCCTTGACTTTGGTAACCCTGCGGGTTGCGGCGTTAGCTTACTGAGCCTCTGAGTAATGATTCATGTGTTCCCAGGACCTTATTTACCGGCCCCAACAACCACACGAACGGGGTTCTTTTTGGTTTCCCCCGGCGTTATAGTCGTGCGCTTTAACCAGCCCCCCCTTCAGCAGAAAACTCACGTTGGACGGTTCCGTGATCTCCCAAAATCAGAAACGTTATTGAGGCCTTACGTTGTTTTTGTTCAGGCTTGCTTTTATGGCCTTTTTGGGTGCCTTGCGACAATTCGTCCCGTTTTGCCCACATTGACGTGTTCCTTTTGTCAGTCTGGTCGGTCGTATGCGTCGCTTTGCCGGTACTTTGTTGTCGTTGGATCCCGTTGCCTTCCTGAAACCAAGGCTTCTTGCTTGCTCAACAGAGGTCGCCCCCCCTGTCACAAGGCCCCACCCCCGTTGCGGTCGTGTTGCCACGTCCCTCAGGAGTCCCCCCGTCCCGTGAGTCCACGTGAGTGTGGCCCCCCCTTTTTCTTCTGTTTCAACCGCTCCGGATCGGGTCCGTTATTTCTCGTGCCCTTTTGTCGCCCTGTCGTTTAACCGTTGCCCTCATTTGGCGACGTTTTCTTCGTCACTTTTTGGGATTTCGCTTCCTTTGTTTTTTTTCTGTGCCTTGGTGCGTTTGTGGGTGGCTTTTTTCACCCCTGGTGAAAGCGTTGTTTTTTTTTATCTTGGGCCCGTGTTCGTTTCTTTTTTTTTTCTGTGTACAGTGGACACCCATAAGTTTTTTGCACGTCCCCCTTTCTCTTGTCTTATTTTAGCGCATTTATGGGGAAGTTTCCCATGATGGGGGACCAAAACTTTGAGCCCGTGCTTACTTGTCTTGGATAGGTTTCCATGTTCTTTGACATGTCTTGGTTCTTCGCCAAATCTGTTCATTTTGGATTCTGGTTTTTTTATCGAGTCGTTTTTGTGCTTGTGGGGTGGCGTGTTTGGGTGTGTTCCCTAACCTGCGGCTTTCCGTCGTTTGTTGCACCGTTGCTGTTTTTTGATGTTTCTTGGGGTCCTGATTCTGCCTCCGGGTCTTTTTGGATCGGTGAGGAACACTCAAAAGGATGCCCCCAGTTTGGGCGGTTGACTGTTTGGCTGGTTTTTTTGGTCTGGAACTCTGTTGTCGGTAACAAGACGCTCCCCTTTACCAGGGCATATTGTTGCAGGGGGGGGCTCACCCCTGTGCCCAATTGTTTGGCTGCCGTTTTCCCTGCTCATTTTTTCGATTTTGTCGTTGAAATTTGTTCGGCGTCTGGGAGGCGGCTGTTTTTTCATTTCCTATTTTCCTGTCGTTTGATCGGATTCACCCCACGATGACGCCTTGCGCCGTCTCTTTCAATCCGGTCGTTGCTCCTTGTTGCTTTTTGATTCTGGAATTTGTTTTTTATTCCCATGTCGCGTTGTGTGCAGCGGGGGCTGGCCCCCCTCAGGGTTTTCTTCCGGTTGCCCAGGATCTTCTTCTCTTCTCCTTCTTTTTTGAGGAGAATCCCACTGCTGGCCCCACATGTTTGGAAAGGCCGGCGTTTGCAAGCCCCCCTGCCACAACCCCATGGCCACGGGTGAGAATCCAAACCACATCCCGATCGCCCGCATTCAAAGCCCTTCAGTCGTCACGTTGGCCGCCCTGTCCGTTGCTCGAACTTGGTTGGTGACCGGCACCTAACGACGGCAAATACCAAGCCCGGTCCTGTGAATTGCGCCGTTCCTCCTCAGGCAGAATCCAAATTGCCCCTGACCGCAGGCCACCCCCTACCAACGCCAACTTGCCTCTCCATGTGGTTTGACGGGGCTGCCCCTCGGCATTCCTTTGTTTCCTTCCTCACCAGCCTGCGAGTGTTTTGCTAGAGCCCCCGTCAAAACCCCCGTTCTCCAGGCCCCCCGCGGTCTTTTACCCCCATGTTTTGGCGTCTCCTTTTTCTGCCCCATTTGGGAGGTCCCTTCCCCCCCCTAAACCAGGACCAAAACCACCCCGCCAACCGGAACGCCCCCCAACCGGTTCTGCCGGTAAGCCCTTTTTTGCTGGACGTGCCCCCTCCTAAACCAACACACCACACACCCCATTTCATCAGCCCCCCCCCCCCCCCACGTTTTTTGACCCCCCCTTTGGGGACGCCCCAAGGGTTTTTACACTTGCCCACTCCCCCCCATCCATTAACAATCACCCCAAGTACGATGCGCAAAACACCGTGCCGGTTGTTTCACATGGTTTACCCCAAGTCCCGTGGCCGCTGGTCCCTTACAAGAACAAACTAACACGCCGTGTCCCCCCTGGACAAATACATACGTCAAACATCCCTTTGTGTACAATAACCCTCCCCCCGCACGAAAAACCAACCATGTATTCCTACACTTTCTGGCCCCAAATCCCCGCCTTCGTGGTTGGCGCCCCCCCCACCGCCGCCGGTCTGAACCCAAACAACACTTCAGCACCAACAACGATCCCCCCCCACCCATTTTTTTTTTTGGTCCCTGCCGCTTTCCCATTCGTTTTTTTTTGTCCCCAAAAATTTAACGGTTTTTAAAACAAAACGTAAGTTTTTTTTTTGCGCTGGCCCGTCCTGCCCCTTTTTGTTTCCTTTCTTGGCGACCAACCCAAACCGAGGTTTTAGCTTTTCCTTCAGGATATGTGATCTCCCTTTTCCTTGTCAATGCGGCGCCACTAACTGGGCTTTAACGTTCCTATTCATTTTTCCTTCCTGGGGCGGCGAAATTTGATCTTTCCTTTCAAATTTCCTTCCCACTTATTGTTTTTCCTTCCCATCTTTCACCCCCCGTCCCCCCTTTTCATTTCTGAACTCCCCGCTGTTCCCCCATTTTTTCCCACCGAATACCCCCCAGATCCAAGTCAATGTTCCCAAGTAGCAGTTTCGAATTTTATGATGCCCCTTTCCTCCTGTTTTTACCTTATCTGTGACTTTTCCCAAGGCCGCCCTCCCCCTTTTTTCTTCCTTTGTCCCCGACTAAAAAACGTCTTGGTTTTTTTTTCTTTGCTGAGATTCCCACCACTTCCTTCCTTTATTCCTTCTTAAGAAGGTGCTGGTCTTTTTCAATCAGCCGTCCTGACCCACTCTTCTTCTGGTTTTACTTTGCATTGCAAGAAAATTTGCTTACAATTAAGGTCCCCCCCCCCCTCCCTGCGGTTCTCTTACAACCCAACTTTCACGGGGAATTCCCTTTTCTTTGCATTTTAAATCTTGCATCCGTTCTAGTTACTCGCAATTTCCTGATTTTCACCCGCCCAACTGTTTTTTCTTTTTCGTTTTTCGTTTTTTTTAACTTTTCGTAGTCCCCCCTTTCCTCAACCCCAAACCACCCTTTTGGTGCACTCTGGTTTTTCCCCATTTCTCAGGAGCCGGGTGCGGGTTTTCCCGTGTCCCCTCCCACGTTTCATATTGTTTCCTAATGACGCCCCCCCCTTTTTTTCTGTGAGGTCAACCCCCCCCTCTTTTTTAGTAACGATTGCACACTGTCGTACGTGTTTACCACGGTGACCCCGTTTCTTCCCCTTCTTTTTTAAAATGCCTTTCCCTGGTCCCCCTTCATGTTTGGCTGTCTCCTTTCCTTTAATTTTCGATTACAAGCCTGTTGCAAAGTATTAACGCTGCTCCCAAAACTTTCCAACTTTTGTCGGTCGCCTTTTCCCGCTCCCTGTATGTGCTGAGTGGCTGTTTCTGACTTTAAGTTTTCCCCTCATGTAACCCCGCCCATTCCCTTTCCCTTGTGCGCAA
>Ga0179591_1324088_pt1 | contig 18654 bp, 11 predicted proteins | sample CZOMad2_1_08_16f_FD_182891 | JGI IMG/M metagenome (GOLD analysis project Ga0179591, IMG submission 182891) | Vadose zone soil fungal communities from Angelo Coast Range Reserve, California, USA - CZOMad2_1_08_16fungal (PacBio error correction) | ecosystem: Environmental > Terrestrial > Soil >... | reverse complement strand
AGCTAGCTGCCGGTTCAGCGACGCGCTGGGAATGAGACAAGTCTACCCAGTGGTGTCGGCTAGGGTATCTTTTACCTCTCTCTTCCGATTTACGTTTTTCCCTTTGGGGTTAAAGCAGCCCCGTGCCCTGTAACCCCCTCCAGCATCAGACGAAGGAGATTTTTCCTTTTTGGTGAATAGGTTTTTCAAGCCCAGAATACCGTTTCTTCCAGAACCGTGCTCCCCTCCCCCTTCGCCCGTGTTGACTCCCCCTTTTTCTAGGTGGGCAAGTGGCAATAGTTTCCTCAATTCTCCTAACAAACTGCGTTGAGTTCGATATTGTTTCTCCCTCAGGTGTAAGAGATGTTCCTGTTAGAAGATCCCTCTCTTGGGTTCCATGGAACCCCTATGGTTTTTAAGTTGCTATTCTTTGCGTTGTCAGACGATTTTCGCCCTTTTGGCCTCTTTCAGTAGCCGTAAACGATTCTCATCTGCCTCCTAGACCTCCGTTTAACGCAAACAATTGCGATCGTCACCCCCCTTAATTCTCCCCCCCCGACCTGATTTTTTCCCCGAGTCGCCTCCCAAGTCCCTGCGCAAGCCCTCCCAAGAAGGTAAGACTAGATGACCTGGGGTAGTTTGATCCGTTTCTTCCTTCTATCCTTTTTGTTTTCTGTTTTTATACAACTCGAGGATTCTTCGACAAATCGATGTAGGAAGTAGATGGTTTCCCTCTTTAGTGAGCAGATCTCTTGTAGAGAGATTCTCGCGTTAGTCTTTTTCCATGAGCGGTTGTTTTGTTGCGCCCCCCCTTCCCCCCCGCCTACTTATAGTGTCAGAGGAGGTTGTCTGGGTTCGAGCTCACCTTTGACGACCGAAGAGACTCTCCGATTTCGATTGCTTCCTAATTCCCGGCGGTAGAGCTCTTAGGCGGCCCATGACTTTTTTTCTCGGCAAGGCCTCTAGTGGACTCCACGCCTGCATTCACAACGAGCTTGATTCCTTGCCCTGCCGACTGTGGTTTATTGAGGAAGAGTTTCTAGCAAGAAGGTTAGCCGTTGTAAGGGAGGGTGTCTGCGAAGACGACTCCTTTTAGCACGGCGGCTTTTTTTCTTTTTCAAGTTTCTCCGCCGTGCGATGCCGAGCCCCCCCTCCCGGACCTCAAGTAGAATTGTTTTCCGGTACGTCTCGTCAACTCTTCAGAGGAACGAACCCCCCAGGGGATCCTCGGTAGGCCCCCCCTTCCCCGAACGGTTGCTAGATCACCATGGTAGTTCTTTACCGTTATTGCACTAGCGGCTTCTAAGTTAAAGAGTTGCAGGGTTTCTGCGAGGTCCCCTCCTTTTGTAGAGGAAGGGCATCGGCGAAGGCGGTTGGATACAGCCGGCACGTTCTTGTCTAAAAAAAGCGCCCCGGGTCGTATGCCATTTTAATTTGACAGTTGAGAATATGCAATGTCTTTCATCGTGTCCATTTCTGAGTGCCCATTCCCCTCTCCCCAGAGAAGAATTCTTCTCAAAAGTCGGCTTTTTAGGATTTGCCTCACTCCTTCTGATTGGAGTTATTTTTTCCATGTGTCCTCGGCATGGAATCGTCTACGCCCCCTCTCTACAAAGGTGCCTGGCAAGGTTTACTCGCCCAGTGGTCCCCCTTTTTTGGCGATGGGACTGTCTTTTGTGTTTTCCTTCCAGCTGGACGACCTCACAGGACTCTAACTTCCTCCCACCCGCTCCACTCCTCGTTCCGTTTTCCCGGTGACCGGTGCCATGCCTCTTCTTCTTCCTATAATGTAGGCAGATTAGGAGCCCTAGGGGGCTCGCCGTCAGACGTGTCGAGGTTTTTTTTTGTTTTCCCTTTCACGGTTCCCTGAGTCCAATGGAGTCTTTTGAACAGAGACCCCGCTCGAAAAGTACCTTCTTCCCTAAACCTTCCCACTCAGAGTCTACCCTCCTTTTTCCCCCTCGGCAAGGGGTTAGCCGTTCTGTCTCTCCGCACGACAAACCCCCCCGCCCGCTGAACGGTCGGCCTACAATGCTCCCCCTAGCTCCGTTTTTTTCCCCCCCCCTTCGACCTCGCCAGCTCCCTTTTTCTCTGATCGGACTTCTGTCTTTGTCTGCCGTTTTCCCTTTCCGACGCGTTACGATTCGGCCAGGTACCGACTTTCGGCCAGTCGCTTGCAGTAATCGACACAAGGTGTCCGCCCTCTACGTTCGAGCACGGACCGTATCAGTTCCCCTGGTTCTCTCTTACCACGCTGCATGACTTCCCCCCTCCTTTCCATCCCCCTTTCCCTTTTTTTGGCGGGTTTCCTTTCAAGTGGTGGTACCCGGAATCCCTCCTATGAAGCTAGTACTCATCCATCGCTTACTCCTTACGCCGCCTGACACAGTCGGCACGGGCTCGGTGCCTCGAAATCGCTGGTCGAGTTTGGAGGAAGAGAGGTAGAATCCAAGTTCTCAGGCTAGCGATCGTCCCGCCTGCGGCGACGCGAGCGGTGATCCGCCTTTCCGGCACCCGGACCCTTATTGGGCAAAATTCTCGTCTCTACGACTCCGGAGACGGCTGCTTCCTACTCTGGACGCTATCCTTTTTCCCCCCCGCATACTCCTGATCTGCAGGAAATTCTTCCGACCCGACTGTCTGCGCCTATGATCCGTTCTTTCGGTTATCCCGATCCTGTTTCTTTATTGGAGGACGGCGGGTTGTCCCCCACTTTGATAGTAGCCCCCCCCCCGCGAAAGCAAATGACTAGATCTTTCTTTCTCCCCCCAAAAGCGAGCTTCCTGGGCAGGGAGATCTTGGGGACTGACCCCGCTGAAGTTTTGAATTTGTCCCCCCTGGGGACCCCAACCTAAGGTATTTTTTTTTCTTCCGTCTTCCTTGACCTTGAGCCCCCTTTTTGTCAACTCGACGCGAGCTTTGTTTTTGCGAACTCCCGAAGGAGCCAAGCGATGGAGGTTCCCTTTCCTCTCTCTTTCCCTTTGTTAGTTAGAGTCCGGGTCATACCTTATTCGGTACGAAGCCCTGCCGCTCCCGTCGCTTTAATCGAATCCAACAGAGACCATGTTCGTCTCTTCGGATCCCCCCTCTGAAATCAAGTGTATTGTCTTGACCTTAAGGGCGTCCCCAAACGTCACTCTTTCAGGCCAATCTTATCCCGAAGCACTTTTTGACTTCGAGCTTGGATTACGCGTGTTAGAGTCTTGTTTCTTAGTAGTTGGGGCCAATGGTGTTTTCGATGACGATAATGTTCACGATCCTCCTTCCAGCAATTCCTTTCTGACTTCAGGACTATCCTCCGAGAGTCCTCTTCATCAGCATTGTTTTTTAGGCCCATCCTCCCCGGCAGGGAGGCTTTTATAGCCCCCTTCTAGAGGAGTTCAGGTGAGAGTTAGACATGAAGTTATCTATTCTTCGGTAAACTTTTTGAACCCAGAGGTACCCGCTGCAGGGCTTTCGCACGCGCTTCCGGTGCAGTGAAGAGGGATGATCAGGGGGTCTAGTTCCGACTCCTTTCCCGTTTCCCCGGTGATTTCCACCTTCTCTCATCGCAAGGCCGAGAACCTCTAAGGATTGGGTCTGCCCTGCGTCCCGAGCGTGCTATGGAAGATTCCTCTTCATCTCTTTTTGGTTCTGGGCACCCCTCGTCGTAGAAAACAAACTTTCTCATTACCCCAGCAGAAGTTCCGGATGACTCCTTCGGTGGATAGTTTTCTTCTTTTGTGTTTGTTAAGGAGACCGTTGAAGGATACCGGTCATCTCCGCGACCTATAGGCAGCCCGGTTCGTAGTCTTCTTCCAGCCCTGAATGGCCAGGAAGCACCTCCTGTACTGGCACCTTCTTCGTCTGTAGATCCGTCCCCAGATCCTGTTGCTGGGTTCCCCTAGCCCCCGGAAGGCCTAGGCGTAGAGAAGGGTCCTCCCTTTTCGATTTTTCCTGTTTCCAGTGTGAGGTATTCTCTCCTTTATTTTTGGGTAGGTTTCGGTCTCTTAAGCATCTGAGACACCTGCACCGGATTTTTTGCCCTTGTTCCTGCTCGTGCGCGGGTCCTGGTGAGGCCGACCCCTTTGACGGTCGATTTCTCGATAGTTTGCTCAGACTACCCTCTTCCCCTTAATAGGCCTCTAACGCGCGTCCCTTTTTTTCCCTTTTCTTTGATTACTAGCTTCAGGTTGACGACGGAGCAGAGAAGGAGGCCCTACCTTCGCTGAACTTTCCCCCTTAGATGGTCGATACTCGGCTATCCCTTAACTTTAGGAATATGATGCTGGAATTTCTTTCAGTTCGGCGGAGAAGAGGAGTAGTGTTTATGTATTTTCGTTATTCTATCTAGACGAAGTCCTCTGGTCCTGCGCCCTACTCCTTTCCTCCGCTACCCCCGTCCAAGGGGGACATGCTCTCCCATAATCCCTTTAGGTTTTTCCATCGGTAATGAAGTCCTCAGTGGTCTGAAGAGGCTGCACCGAACTCCTCCACAGTTTCGTTTCCAAGAAGATCCCTCCCATCCTCCGATTTTTTTTAGCATGGGATAATTATCTAGTGGCAGAGAGGATATTTTTCTCAGAGTTAAAGGACTGTGACCTTGACCGCTCCTTTTTGACTTCTCCGGGGGTTACTTTTTCTTGTTATACGTTGCCCGTGACTTTGAGGAGACGGTGAGGTCCTTAAGAGCCCCCTCATCGGACATTCCTCCCCCCAATGATTCCACTACCGGGTGGGAGCCTTGTTCTCTTTTGGGACTGCGACGGTCAGCTTCCCCCCGTCCGCTGCTAGGACCACGTATTTTTCGCTGGTAGTACTGCCTTTTGGCCCCCAGAGACGCCGGTAAGTTTTTTTTTCGCCCCTCTGATTTTGCGTGCCAGGATACCTTATAAGTGCGCCTTCGTCTAGTTTCCCTTTCCTTCGATTACCTCTCTTCGGAGATCGTTCACGACCCCTTTACCATTCTCGCTTAGAAGACCGACATGGCCGGACCCAAAGCCCCATCCCAGACGCAGTCGCTCTTCTATCCTCGGACTTTCACGCGGCCGTTTTTCCGTGTTTCTTGGCAGTGGCATCTCAAGGGGTAGCTGTCTGACGTAGAGTCCCCGATCGCCTTTTCCCTCCCGATCCATTTTCCTTGGCGAGGAAATGGTCCCCAGGCATCTACCTTTTACAACATGATTATAAGCGTTTCCAGGCGATTTTTTGCTTTTTTTGACGGGTCTGAACACTCGGCCCCTCCGCTCTTGATGTCATAATGGCGAATCTCTTTGGATGTGGTCGCGCTCAGGCCAGTAGTTATTTCCCCTAGAGGATCCTCCCCCTACTTAGAGATTTCTCTTTTTTTTCCCCCCTCAGATCGATTCTACACTCGCCCCCTTTCTACTTCCTCTTTTCCTCTCGGGCGTCTACGCCTCTGCCGCCTACGGAACTCCCCCGACCCTCATCAATATTTCGCTTCTTCGACCCACCGTACCCTCCGGACAACTACCTCACTCACTACCCGGAGCCCCTTGAGACGACAGTTTTATGACTTATCCCCCAGATGGGTGGCTCCGTCCCTTTTGTCCAGCTGCTGAAATTTTTTTGGAAAAGGAATTTTGTTCGGAGTTCGGGGATTGAAAGCCCCCTTTTACTTTCCCTCTCAATGAATGACCTCGGTCTCACGTAAACCCTTCCGTACGGAGCAAAGGTGAATCTTCCACCGTTGTAACCTGAGGATTCGGACAAGCGATCCATAGGCTCTCCTTATTTTTTTTCCTCCTCGCAAAGCAAGGCAATTTTTTTTCTTGGCTGCGAGTTCACCCCACCCTTGACCAAACCCCCCCCCCCCCCAGTTTTTGTTCTGTACACGGTGAATGGGTTCTCTGGAAAGGGCTTTGCAACGGTCCGTTAGGCCATTACCTACTCACAAGACATGCTACGTTCCGGGCTTTCCGGCTTTCTGGATTGGTAATCTCACGGTCCAAACCGGAGGTTCCCCCCAAGCGAATCTTCATACTTTTCTCTCTCCCAATATTACCAACTTCTTTGGTGCGGATGGAGTTTTTTTCATCCCGGACTGCTCACCACCATTCGTTCCGGGTGAGCCCCTTTTCCTTCTTAATAATAATAATGTTTTTTTTCGATAGCCCGCAACCAGTCTCTTTTAATGGTGTGAACTCTGAGGTTCTGGCCCAGCAGCTCTCTGATGTAGGCTTGGCTTTTTTCTTCTCTGGTCCCTCGGGTTCCCGCCCGCCTTTACTGACCTTGTTCTGCAGAAAGCCGTACAGACGACGTCCGACGAATTTTAAGATCTACTGACCTTCTGCCCTGCCCGTGAACCCCGTCCCTTTGCTTTTGATGAATTCTTTGGGGTTATTTGACAGTTCCATCAACCGACCAGTGAAGTTTCTGATCTGACCTAGGCTGATAGATGTCTGTCCGAAGCGCGCTGGTTACCCCAAGGTAATTTTTTTGGCGTTGTCTTTTTCGTCACTTTTCTTTTTTATTTCTATCAGAAAAGTTCTTCCTTCCTCGGACCTCTTCTTTCCCGACTTACCTCCACTTCGTTACGATGTCAACCCACCCCCTTGCCGGTCTCCTCTGATAACCCTATGCCTAATATTTCCGACCCCATAAGTCGGAAGAGGGCACTTTGACTGATTGAGGGGGCGGTTTCCCTTTCTTGCAGGTATCTTTTTTTACTTCGCCCTCGAGGATGTCCATTCCTTAGCCGGAGATTTAGCCGTCGATATGTCGCTTTCCAGCGCTCGTTCCGTGCAGAGTCTCTATTTCGGACTTACCTTTTTCCTGTTGGGCTGGACGAGTCAGACAACCTCATAAAAGAGATGGCCTCAGGCTTTTCGAGGTCCAGATGGATTTTTTCAGCCACCCTTCCGACCGCAAGTCCCTCCTCCCGAATCTTGAGTCTTGGTGTTCGAGAAGACTGGAAAAGTGTAGCTGTCCCCCAGCTAGGTTGATCCTTTTTGGCGATAGTGGTACTCCCCAGTTACACTTCACGCTTTGATCCCCCCCTGTTCGACGGGAGGGAGCTTAGCCTTTAGGATTTTATCTCCCCGGTCTTGGTCGGGATGACGCGTCCACAGGCTAGGATCTCTATCGTTCCCCCGACGTAGGTTCCCTTTAGTACCTTCCTCCTTGCTAGGCTCGGATCGCCATAGTACTTCAGTCGTAGAAATTTGCGCCGTATCCTTTCCCGCCGGCACGAGTTTACCCTTTGTGTCAACGTTAGGTAGGAACCCCTGCAACTTGTGCTACGGAACCATTTTTTTTTCTCTCGAGTCTTGGCTCTGCGGCAGCCACTGACCATCGGACTGCGGACTCTCGCTCACCCGGTAGGTGAGATTTGAGTCCGCGCGGCGATGGCGATCCCGTTTTTCCAGCGGCGGCTCACGTTATCCGGAAGCCGGAGACACCGTTCACCACCCTTCTTCTATTGCCTTCTGGTCAACGACGCGGTTCCTCCCTCTGCCTTACCTATTTTTCCCCAGAGAGCTCCCCCGATCGAATGAGCCTTTTTCACAGTTATTTTCTTTTTGAGATCGGATTGGACATCCTGATTGGCTTTTTCTCGGCGTCGGCAGATTAAGCTTCGATTCTAGGAATAGATGTTCACTGTATACCCGGGCGTTGCTTATCAACGGTAAGCCCCTAGTACAGGAAATGAGATCTCCGACCTGGGATGCGAGCCCTGAACAGAGTGGAGGACCTCCAGGATCTGTCACGGTACAAAAGCTCCCCCCCTTAACTCGGGCCTGTAGAAGGCCGATGCCTTAATATTAATGCTCATGTTATAATAGTGATTGACGCCCTTCCAGATTGCTATGGCTTTCCAGGGAGAGGTATCCCTGATTCTCCCGTGCCAAGGAGTGTGGACTCCCGAGACCCTCAAAGTTAAACGTTCGTTTGCTAGGTGTCTCGGGAGTGCACAGGAGATATCCAGCCAAAGGTCCTCCTCGTACGATCTGAGCCCCCAGCTGACCTCGGTGTTCCCTTGGGTCTAGAGATGATTATCGTCCTCCTCAAAATCCCCTTCAGTCGATGAACCTTTTTCTTATCAGAAACATGCCCCCTAGAAGGTGCCTTCCCCGAACCCTAGGAATCAAGAGTATGGGTCCCCTTCTCGCGCTTGGGCCCTCCCCGAGTGAGAAGCTTATTACTACTTCTAGTCCCTCTGAACAGTACGATGGAGACGGCAGTGCTTCTCTCGTCTTGAAAAACGGTTTTTGCCTCAGTCTACTAGACGGACCGCCCCCTCTTTTTTCCCCCCCAAATGGTATCATTACAATGATATTAAAGATCCGGTTTCCCCCCCCGTTAACAGGACGAGGGCCCTTTTATTTCGAATTGGTGGTATATTGATATCATGCCCATCATCCCCATTTCAGCTCGATCTTACCAGCCCGCCAACGACGGGGCGACGGTGCCCCATGGCTTTGGTCCCGGCTTTCTTCCGATACCCAATATTTCGATCTGCACTTTCTTCCTATAGGTCCCGACACGTTCCCTGCTCCAAGCTTAAGTTGTCTTTTGCCTGGGACCGAGATCTTTTGCTGTCCGCGGTTCGGGAGACCGGTCTTGCAAAAGTCCTCTCTCCGACTCCCTCCCTCCCCCTCTAATGCTGCTGACCTTTTCAAACGGCCCCGCTGAGCTCAGGCTACGCTTCCCCCCCCCCCCTGAAGCCGTGGCCATTGAGTCCCTTCACTGATCGACCCCCCCCGACCTGTTGCTCGACGTCTGATTCCCCGTCCGCACGTTTGGGGCCCTGCGCGTTTTTTTTTTGACGGCGGGGCGTCCCCGCTGATCGCTTTCCCCCCAGGCCTTTTCGTACCCAATGCCCCAAAGTCCGCGCCCTGCCTCCCCCCCCGCTCTCCTCTAAGGTCCTGCCGGAATGACGTACGAATTTTGGGAACCCCAGGGGGCCACAACTGTAAGATTCCTCTTGTCCTATCGAGTGGATCTCCCTTGAGCTTGGCCCGTCGGTCATGACGGTGCAGCTCAGGACGGTCTTTGCACTACGGAGACGGGGCTCTTCCATTTCTTTTCCCCTCCACGTTGTTTTCTCTATTTGGTTTCCTAAAAGACGCATTGGTCGCCACGGAAAATAGAGAGAGCAGTTAGTCCCTCGAATTTTGACCCCCCCCCCCATATCCCAGGGCACTGTAGGATACAGGATTCCTCTATCAGCTGAAGTTTGTTTTTCCCCACTTGGGGAAAATTAAGCTTCTCCCGGCAGCGTTATAGCTTCCTTTCGCGATACTCTAAGTATCCTTATGATATAGTTTTTTCGGGTACGTATTGTGCGGCGCTTGAGGTCATTCTCACTTCTTTGACCGATAGCAGAGCTGATCAGGTTGATGATTATTACCGAATTGAGAGTGCCGAATCCTCGGTCGCTTCCTCATTTAGGGTGCTGTCTGAAATCATTTAATCCCCCCCCTGGCCCGTTCCCGGGTTTCCATACCTGGCGAGCAAGCTTCTTTCGAAATCTAGAGTGGAGTCTCTTTCTTCTGCTTCCAATCCGACTTTCAAATCAGGGAAGCTTCAGGTCCCCCGATAGATTTATCACTTAGTCTTCCCTTTGGCGCTGGCTCCTGCGCCCTTTGTGAGAGTAGACCTTGATGTGCATAATGCCCCCCAGCCTTTTTCTTTCCTACCTTCAGAACCCTCGGCGGAAGATGGCTGCGCCTTGCTGCAACGCCTTGTCTGCTTGGAAGCTCGTGCTTATTACGGGGGATTATGGTTCCAGTTTCTCACGCTACAGAGAAAACAAAGGAGGAAGAAGCTCTTCCCTTTCATTTAATGAGCATTTCTTTTATGGACGCCATTCTTTTGACAAGTAAGGAGTTTTGCCTTAGTATAACGTCTTGCCGGATTCCCCCCTTATGTCGTCTCCGCTTTCCAGGTTATTCCTTTGCTATGGGAAGCAGACTCAGTATGTGCCGCCTTCGACTCAACGTGTTCCATTCAAGAGGCCCCCCGCCCGATAGGGTATTGTCTGGGAATGACTTGAAGGAACATTAAGCGCTTGCCGGTATCCTGTCGTGACTATCGGACCTTTTTGGGGGGGAGGCCCACAAGGGTTTAGTTGTCGGCTTTTTAGCTCCGTCTCGATCCTTCTTTCCGTTTTGTGGGTGATTTCCGGCCCAGATTCCTCTCGGCGAAAACCATCCCCCCAGATGTACGGGCAGTAGAAGGATTTTTTCTTGTATGGTGGGTTCCCCCCGCGTTGGTTTGGACTCAAGTATTCCCTAGCAGGTGCAGATGTTTTTTGGCATCGCCCTTTTCAGTTAATCTTACGTTGAAAGATAGCCAAGGTCTTAGAGTTTGAAGGAAGTCCTTACTTAACTGGCCGGTTCGATAGAAGGAGTGCGCAACCTTTTCCCGAAGCAGAGGACCCCACCAGAGCGGGGAGAATCATCTTCTCTTTTCCTTAAGTCAAGAGGAGAAGCGGAACTTATAGCTCATGAAGCGAGAAGAGGACTGTAGTGGGTTCTTTTTATGAGAATCTTATCCTTCGACCCCCTCCTACTGAAGATGTGAATTCCCGACAAGGATCCCATCTCCCCTTATGAAGATCACTATCCTGGAGAGTCCTTCCCCCGGGAGTCTAAACTTGGTAGGCTCTTAAAGATCCTTCCGCAGTCATTGCCGTGTTTCTTGACGCGAAGACATAACCCCCCTTCGACGTCGATTTCCCCACTAATGCCCCTCTCTTTTTCCTTCAGCTTTGTCCCGAGCCGTTTTTCTCGCTAGTCGTGCATATGTCTCGGATATGCAGAAGCACATCCCTCGTGCTTCAGACTCTTTAGACGGAATAGACTCGTCTTTTTGACCCTGGTGGTAGCCTTAGACCACGTTCCTTTTGCCGAGCCGCAGCTGTAATACTGGGCGAAATGGGGACTCAACCTTTCCTCCAATGATATCCAAGTTGCCCTCTTGCTTCGAACAGGACTAGCTAGGCACGATAGAAGGACCTTCAATTGCTCTAGACTTTCGTCAGGCATTTTGGATTCTTTTTCAGTCCACCCGATTAAGTGGTCTTGACCTTTCTCGGAATTCGATGTTACCGTCCCCCTTACTTGATGTAATTCTTTTTCTTTTGTGCCAAGGTACTTCTCCCGCGTCTGACATATTCCGTCACCCGCTCCTACGCGGTCGATCTGCTCTTTTTTGAGTCCTCCCGGACCTGCGGATAAACGGTAGATCCACGACGTCGGACTCAGTCTTCACTGCATCCGAGGAATCTTCTTTTTTCCCCAGCTTGCGCCTCCTTTTCCTTGGGAGAGAAATCATCCAAGACGCGGGAGATGGAGGCGGAGGGACCGTTGTCCCCCCCCACGAATACCCCCCTTCCTTAAGGATCCCTATCAGGGGGGAGGAGGAAACTGTTTCCTTCTAAAGCCCGAAAAATTACTTACTCCCTCTCAGGCGATGGGACTTTTCTAGTGGTCCGCACAAGACCCCTGGATAACTTCCCTTCCCGCTTATTAATCCTGTTCTTCCTTTTGGGGATGTCGTGCCTCGCCCCGTTCCAGAACTTTTTCGGCCCGAACATCCGGCTCTACGCAATGCTCTCTCGTACGACCTTCGAACAGACCATCCCCTTCCTTTCTCTCATTGGCGTACCCGAGGGAGTCTACGCCCTCCCGCAAGACCTTTTTTCCCCCTTCTAAGGAAGCCCGCCCCTCATCACGTCTGTTTTGCCGCTAGTAGCGGCTGCACGGCGGAGGAGGACGTTCTTCGCCCCTCATGAATAAGCGCCCGTCCAGTTTTGTCTTTCGTCCGACTTGTTTGAATGACCTTGTGTTCCCCGAATGTATTTTTTCTCCTTCTGGGGAGGAGATCTTGTGGTGAAGGTCTAGCTTATTCGGACGTCCGTCTCCTGTCGAAATCTTTTTGCCCACCCTCACCCTCTCCCCCCGTGAACGAGCAATGTTGGGCAAGTCTGCTTGGAGAAAACCGTTCATGCAGAGGCGTAGACTGATACTTTAGCAAGAGCGAAGAAACGGCCCGTTTGTGTATGCTGTTTACTAAAGTGCCCCACCAGTTCCGCCTTCTGACTTTTTCTGCGTTCGATGCACGGGAGGTTCCCTTAACGCCGTTTTTACGTACCTCTTCCCCCCCCTTCGAACGGTATGCCCGGCGAACAGAGTTAACTTTTTCTTTTTTTTCAACCCGGAGGTCAACCCCTTCCTACGAATTGTCGTCTTACCCTGCAAAAAATCCCCCGCGGCGGGCCTCATCACTTAAGTCACCTTCGTCGGGTGGCAGCCTTTCTCCCTCTTTTTCCTCGTTGGTTTTTGATTCGCTTCTTTCCTTTAACCGGGCGAATGGTGTGAGCCTTTTTTATCAGCAAGATTGACAAGTGATTTAGTCTCTTTTTTAGATCTCTCCTCCCTGATTTTTTGATTGGTCCCATTTTTTCCCTGCCGTGACCCTGTAAGCCGAAGGGCCGTCCCCTTTTCTCCCCCGAAGACCCCTGGAGAGCAGGGTTGGTTCCCTTGAATATTTACTCTAATGACCTAATGAACGAAAAGTCATTCCTGCAACCGTGATTGCAGTAACCCTTCCTGCTTCTTGGGTATTGGACTTTTCCTCCTCCCCCTTCGTGCGAGAAGAACACGTTTTTTTTCTGCGGAAATACGGATGTCTGTGAGAGCGTTTTAGAGATCCGGCTGTACATGGCCCCCATCCTTCTTTTCCCTTCTTCGTTGTCCCTCCTATTTTCGGACTAGCCCTCCGTTATGATTAGATACCCCTCAACATTACATACCAGAGAGCCTCCATAAATATTTTACGCAACCCCCCAATCCTACGGACAGATGTACCCCCAAATGGAAGGGGATCATCCTTGCGTCACCCCGAGTTCCGCGCCCTCCGACTCAGAGACCTACGCCATTTTTCTCGTCCCCTCCCTGTTGATCCCCCCCCTTTCTCTCCCCTTTTTTCCCGTCTTCGCAGCTTTTTTTCGACGATAGTCTTTTTCTGACAGTAGCCGAGGGATTAAGCTCGATTTATATTTTCTATCCCTTCCGGGAATTCGGAGTAGAGGGCTAGTTTCCCTCGCGGGCAGGGAATACCCTTTCCGGTGGGCTGAGAGACCCTTCAAACGCTCTCCCCAGATTCCCCGCGGACTCTTTCGCCGGTCCCGTTGCCGCGGATCCCAGGTCCCCACGTGCAGAAGCAGGTTCGATGAGGATCTTTATAGTTTTAGTCCAGTGCCCTTGTTTTTCTTGGCCTGCCTAGGTGCTCCAGTTGAGATCTTAAGAGTCGAGGCCTCCCTATCCCCCCCGTTTCTCGATTTATACCCTCCCCTCCAGCGGGATGAAGCTGTGGGCGAAGTAGTCCTATCCTTTCTTGATGACAGAAGGAGTCGTTAGAGCGTGTCAAGTGACGGTGTAGGATCCTCCGACTACGACTATTGTAGCTGCGTAGGTCCCCTTTTTTTAAGCACGTCTGTTCTCAGGACACTACCAAGGTCACGACTTTCCTCGCTTTTCACACCGCATTAGGCCGAGTCCCCTTTTTTCCTGTAGACTCACGACCGCCCCTTTGGCCCAGTCCCCTGTTATTCATATTTTTTCTCTTTGAAGAGAGGCCTTCTGCATTGAAAGAGGCGCCTATGATGTCGCTCAAGTCTTTTCTTGGAGAGTCCTCCCGATTCTCTAGTATCCAACTTCTTCTCGGCCCGGGCAGGTGATTTTTAGCCAAAACCTCCCGACCCCTTCTCCATGGACGTCGGTAAACGTTTTCCTTTCGCCGGGAATGTATCCTAGTCTCCCCCCCATGAGAAAGCTATTAAAGATTTAGCGAAGACACTGACTATCCCCCCCCTTCGTTTGATAGGAGTTTCAGCCTTTTTGTTAAGTACCCCAGGGATTGTTGTGCGAGTTCGTCGGCCGCTAATTCCCTTCAGGTGGCCTTAGGCGCTGATGCATCTACCTTCTGGACGAACGGTTAGAACTCCCAGTGGACTGAGTCTTCGTCTTTCATTTTGAGGAGGCTTCCCTTTCCCGGGAGGGGGCAATCCCTCTTCTACAGGTCGAAAACCTCTACACCCCGCATATAGTAGACGCCTTTTTTCCCTTTCCCTGAGGCCTCCCCCTTGAAGGAGTGAACTGCAGCCCATTGAATGTCTCTGGTAGCTTTTCAATATCTGAGTTTTTTCAGCTCCCTGGCCGGAGTAGCGAAGGCTCTCGCACTAAGGCAGATTGTTCCGCGGCCTTCCTTTCCCGAGAATGGGCTTTCTTCACAGTATTCTTTCTTTTCTGACTGCTTCTCGATCAAGCGACGATTCCGGCTCAAAGAGACTCTCCTCCCCTCCTAGAATAGCTTTTTTTTTCAGTCCCCAGAGGAACTCGGTGCATTTTCCGTGTTGAGTGGCCCTCCCCTCCTCACCCGACTCAGATCTTCTTCCTATATTCATACCCCTCCCCTCCCCCCCTTGAAAAGCGTCTTTGAAATCTATAATCTCCCTCTACGTTCCGGCCCGTTCGACTGCACAGCCTCCTATCTTAGAAGTGATCGACCCGAATGTCTCTTAGCCCTCTCAGACCTTTTTCTTGGCTGGCCAGGAGTACTCCCTTTACATCGACCCGGGATGAAGTATTTACGCCTTTCGCCGGACCGTATTGTAATCTTTGACTCTCCCACAGCTCATTACTATTCAAGCTTTTTTTCTTGGTCCCACGGAGCGAAATGATGCCGAAGTGGTGTCTACTTGATTCCCCTCCCCGTAATCCCTGACTTCCTAGCCTTGCTCTCAGCGATCACGCTTTCCCCGTGACCTTCCTTAACCGGGCTATTCCTGCTATCTCGAATAGTTTCCCCTACCTGAGCAAGATCTGAGTTGTCGCTCGGACCCCGGTTTAGCCCAGTTCTCGATTCTTTCGGCTTCCTCTTTCGAAGCTCTCGGTGTTCTTGACGTGAATTTTTCAGCGTCCGGACCTTATGGCAACCCTCTCGTAGAGAGCCCCTTCTCATTGCTTGAGGCGCCGCGCCTGGAGATCGTCCGTATACGATTTCTCCCCTTTTCCACTTCCCCCTGTTACAGGCTGAGCAACACGAACCCCTGGTGCTCTCGCTCTGAACTCCCGCGGGGGTAGACTCTGTAGTAGTCTATTGTGAAGGTCCCCTTTTATCCTGATAGTCCACACCAGGTGCGCCCATCTCCCCCCCCCAATCCCAAAAGACTCCTCTACCTCCACCGCAGATCGCTTAGATTGATGCTGGATTGCAGATTGTCATTTCCATGACCAAGATGATTTTACTGTTTTCAAAACAAGGGGGACCCCCAAAACTTCCTCTTTGCTTTTGCGTCTCGAGCTGGATCTCCCCCCTTTCCTTGTCCCGTTGGAAATTCCTTCCCTTTTTAGCCTGGGTTTCTGAGCGACTCAGGGCTCCTCTTTCTAAGGTTTCCTCTCCCCCCCGTTGTGTTTTTTTAGATTTTTATACATCGGAGAAGTAGTTTGTTATTTTACCAGGAAAGGCACGATCGATCCCCCGTGTACTAGATTGACCAATTTTCAAGTTTATCCCGGCTCGAGTCGACCAAAATCCTTTTCTATTCCTTTTTGGTTCCCATTGTTCCCAATTCAGAAAATTCCTTTAGGAATCCTCGCCTCAACTAGAAGTTCTATCTTTTTTTATCTTAGAGGTAGGGTTTTTTCTCAGTGGAGTCTGATTGTCCTTTTTTGGCCCCCTTTGCTAGCGCTTTGTGTTTCCTTCCCAGCCGGCCGCAGTCTCTCCTTTGCCGAGAAACCGTCCTCGCTGCCATTTCGAGAGAATCAAGAGTTTTCCTGTGTTTGTAGCGAATTTTTATTTTGTAGTTTTATCATCGTACTCTGGCACCTTATGAGCGTATCTAATCTCCGCGCTCCCAACTTTTCGACGTCGCTTCAGCAGCAGGTCCCGGATCCCTTCTCTCGGCCGCTTCGGAATGAACCCCTCCCCTGTTGAAGACCTGCCCCCTCTTAAGTAACGATCGCCTAAGGCCAGCCGGATATTCCTTTTCCGCGGAGAACTTTGCTTCTGTGAATTGAGTTCCGATTTCATCTCTACATAGATCTATTCCCTTCCAGGAGTCCCCTGTTCCACTCGAGAGGACAGGATTAACCGCGATAGGTGTGCCGAGCTTCTTCTGGGGTTTGAGGATTTTTCCGTAGTAGCTCACATTACAGTCGTGCATACTGCCCCGTCCGTCAGTCTTTCTGAAATCGGGGGAATAGTCGGGCCCTTCTTTCCTTATCTTAACCAGTAGTTTTCCCCTTTCCCCTCCTTTATGATCTACTTAGTCGACCTTCGGGGCTACCCTCCTCGGATCTCTGGCAGGGCAATATTTCTTGAAGATAATCTTTCCGATCCTCATTGCGGCGCAGCCATCTAGGATAGGGTATGGTCCCCTTCTTTTATCGAGCCTCCTGCATCTTGCTTTTTCTGGTTCAGAAGGAGTTCAGCATCCTCAGAGAGGTCCGGCCTTTTTCTTGACCGTGTCTCTGAAGATTCACGTTCTCCTTTTGGTTTTGAGCTTTGTATTAGGTGGAGCCCTTCTCTCGGCGAACCCCCCTTGCACGGTTAAGAGGGACTCGAGCGTTTTTTCCTAAGTATCTTTTATCCTGTCTGAAGCTGGGATCCAAGAAGACAGTTGTCATATCTTGCTCAGAAGGGTAGAGGTCTCGATACAGCGAAATGCCCCTTTAGTTGTTCGATCTACGCTTCTCTACCGGCAAGGATTACCAGCCTCAGAGGGGGGATGGACAGCCTGCATGCTGAGGTATCAGGACGAGGATCAACCTAGGGCAGGCGATTTTTCCCGCCGTCGAATTGGATCGCTTTGTTTTTGTGTAGCGGATATGCTCATGGTTCGCCGATGTGATTGAGCGCACCCCTCCTTAAGCAGTTTCCGCCGCCCGTCCCCCCTTGTTTTTGAGGGAAACGGTCGTTTCCCCTCTTTCGGAGCTGTCCCAATCGTTCTACTTCCTTCCAGCTGGCTGCTCTGAAGACGCCCCCTCCGTTAAGATCAACTCCCTATGTGAGCACGAGATCGCAACTTTTCTCTGGCAAGTTAGCGTCTCTTCCGCTATCGTTCCTTGCGGGGATGGGAGTACTCTTTCAACCTTCGCGGGTCCCTCCGTCCGCGCCGTTTAGCCTGCATCGACGCGTTTGCCTGGCTTTTTTCTACTCTGACTTGCCGGGAGGCCCTCTAATTTACTAAGAGCCATTTTTGCGGCCAATCTAATCGCCCTTCCATTTTTGAGCCCCGCGGCCACCTCCTCTGGCACTGAAGATTCCGATTGAAAGCTTCCGGATCTCCCACTTTCATGGGCAGCCTAGGCTCTTCCTTTGTCCAGACGACCCCTTGAACCCCGTGGTCGAACGCGACTTTTTAAGGAGCGTACCCGTTGCGTCTCGTCTTGGACTATTCGATTTTCCCTTCAATGCTGACCTAGCCTTCTTCTCATTCCCGACTGCCCGTCCCGGTGTGCGATCGTTAGGGATTCCATAACCACCCTGGCACGGATCCAGGAGCCACGAAGACGTTCGGCCTTGGTACCTCCCTTTTTAGGGGGACTACGTGCCTCAGCCTCGCTTGCAGGTTCAGTGGGAGAAATTCATTGCCGGAGGACTAATTCCACGTATCGAATGCCTCCTTCCCGATTAAGGGGCCCGACCACGTGGACCCCGCCGACCAAATACAAGATTCTTCCTCGGTAGAGGTTAGACTTTCTCTGACCACTCGGTCCCTATGTGTGCCAAAAGGGGAACCCTCGCCTTCCACTGGAGATATGTTGCAGATTATGTCGTTTTTACGCTCTTTCCCCGGTAAACTACCTGGGAGAAGGGATTGGGGTGGTGGGGGTGGGGGCACCCGCCCCCGCGGAGTCCCTTTCCGATAGAGCAGGCCCTCTCCGCTTCCCAGATAGATCTACCCTTTTTAGGTACTCCTTTTAGATCAATATTCATACTCATACCCGGAGCCTGGTCCCCCCAGCACATATCGAAACGTCTCTCCCCCTCTTCGTCGCTAGGTTGGCGATTCTTTTCTTGAGGATTCGGCGCGGAAGCACTCGGGTGTCTTCACTTTTGGGCATTTCGACTGATTTTGATGAAAGGTAGGGAGGGAGTCTCCGCTTTTTATCCCGGGAAAGCGGTCCTTCTCCCTCCGCTTCTAAAGAGTCCTCTCCCCGCGAAAAATAGAGGCCACTCCGTCCCCCTTTTGAACTCGGCCAAGCGTCCAACCAGCTTTCAGGCTAACACTGAGAACGTTATCCTCTCTACCTTCAGCCCTGATTGTATCCCAAGTCTGCAACTGAAAGGTGGTGTCGCTTCTCCGGTGGCGAGTGCCAAATTTTTACCCCCCCCTTCCGAAGGTTACGTATCATCTGTTCCTTTCGACTCCGGGCTGGCAGGCTTTTCAGCTTCCGGTACCTACGCCACTGCCTTCTTCCGGTCCCGGTCCCCCGGATTCTGTACGGATTCCCAGTTCGCTGGAACCCCCCCTTGAGGTACACAACTCTCCTTCCCTTTCCCCTTTTCCCCCCGTCTCTACGATTTTTTTGCTGGTCAGGCCTTTCTCCCCCCCCATTTTAGAGCCGGGTGCCTCCCGGCATCTCTCCGGTGTTTTTTGAGAGGATAGGATCGTTTTCTGCGCGCTGGGTGAGATCCGGACTGAGCCACGCCATGGCTATT
>Ga0179591_1338364_pt1 | contig 18660 bp, 19 predicted proteins | sample CZOMad2_1_08_16f_FD_182891 | JGI IMG/M metagenome (GOLD analysis project Ga0179591, IMG submission 182891) | Vadose zone soil fungal communities from Angelo Coast Range Reserve, California, USA - CZOMad2_1_08_16fungal (PacBio error correction) | ecosystem: Environmental > Terrestrial > Soil >... | reverse complement strand
CCCTGGTGTTGGGCAAGAATGATAATTCCGAAACGCCGCACAATTTCTAGGGTTGGGGGCCCTTCCCCTCCCCTCCGAGGGCGTTTCCGCCTTTGCTCGTTAATTTCTTAGTTTTGAAGTTGGTTTATGGCCTTTTGGGAAATGTCGCAAACCGCGCCCTTTTGCCTCCCCTGGGCAACAGGTCATAAGGGCAGCGTGTTCTTGGGTTCGCCCCACGAACTTTGAATGCCCGGGGCGGTGCCAGTTGCTCCCTTCCCGCTCGATCTGCTTTCAATGAGCCCAATATTTTCTTTGTGTTTTTATTTTGACACATCTGCACTCTGAGGGATCGAGATGCTTTTACGCGAATTATCTTTGGATTCGCATCTCCAATTTCGCCGTATGCCATAGGCTTTCTTTTCTTGTGCTTTCGTGCAAAGCTCCCATCTTTTCCCCGGTGTTTTTCCCACCTCTGTTCTGATTTTGTTGTTTCGGATAATACAGACAGATTTATTCCCAACCGATTTTCTTTCCTGCGCACATAGGTTTTATTCTCCCGAAGACTGAAGGCGTCCCTCCCCGCCGTCGATCTTTCTATTGTTGAAGGTTGACGTCCGGTGTTGACTGTAGAGCACCGGGTCCTGCAGGAAAGTCCTCCTCTGCGAAAAACTCCCCTTTAGTGCCTGCGGGTGTTCCTCTTCCGCGAGAGATATACCGCTATCCTGGGTGCTTGATCGCTTTTTTGTTTTCGATCAACTATTCCCTTTTTGACTCGATCGCTTCTTCGCTGAGAATCGTGGGGAGCGACTCTGGACATGAGTTTTTTTTCACGTCTTTGTTGTCTGCTACACATTCCCGAAGAGCAGGCTCCCCTTTTCCTTTTCTCCCCCCCTCAGTGCTGATGGTATTTTTCTTGAGTTGTCGTAATATGGTTAGCTGTGGTGTCCCGGTGAGGATGCGTTCCCCCAATTGCGTTCCTCGTCTTTTCTTCCCTCCCCCAACTTCTTAACCTTTCCTCCGAATGCGTTCTTTCAAGAAGAGATTCAGCTCTAGTGAGCGGAAGACCCTGATAACAATTATCCTCTGATTCTTTCGCCCCGCTTCCCGGCACTATAGACGCTGACGTCTTCTCTGACCCCCCTTATACTCACTCGTAACTCGGCTTTGGGTCTTCAGACGTAACATCCCTGCCGTCTTTTTTCCCCCGGCCCGATTGCGAAGGCTTCCCCCGCAACACTTTCAGGTGCATGCCCCTTGATGTCTTCGCTTTCGTGCGAAGATTCGCGTCACCTGCCGTTCTTTCCCTCTTTGACCGGTTGCGTCCTCCCGCACGCGTCCCAACACTTTTTTCTCGGTTTCCTTTCCTTTCAAGCTTTGCGGAGCTTTCCTTTCTCTTCGTATTTCTTTGGTTCCGCACTTCGTCGAGCTAGCGTACTACACCCCGTCCCTCTTTGGGTTTCTGCTCTCCAGTATCATCGGCTCCTGACCCGCGCAGTCTCCTGGCCCGTAAGAGGTACCTCTTCCTGGCGTGAGGGCGCACGTTAATGCCTTGAGGGCAAGCTCATGACGGCCCCTCCCCCTGCGTTCTCCAAGCCGCTCCTTTACCCGCGAGCGGTCATCATCAGATGTTTCACCCTTTTGGCGACCCACTTTCTGGGGAATTCGTACGAGCCTTCCCCAGGTTCTATGCTTGGCCTCTCGGCGCCTTTTTTTACATGCGTCCCCAACAGCAGCTCTTTATTACAGTCGCGCTTTGAATCTTTTGCTTGATTGTGACTTTTATGGACATAGCGGAGTTTACTCGCCTGTTTTCCTCTCCAGATTGCCCCCCCAGTTACCTTTTTTCCCAACGCAGGATTCATCGTGTCCCTCCCTATCACCCCTTCGCCGGTTTTTACCGTCGCGCCATCTTATCGACCTCAGGCTCTTTCGACCAGTCCCCTGCTGAGACGTCCGATCGATGGTTTCTCCGGTGCCGGGGAAGCGTTGTACTCTGCACGTAACATTGACTCTTCAGCGTCAGCGTCCTTGCTCACCCCCATTTAGTCCCTTGCGAACCAGCCGCCTTCCTGCTTGAGCGGAATCGGGGATCCTTCTTCGACCCCTCTCCCTTCACTTCCTTTCTTTATTCAGCTTGACCCCTGTATATCTTGCTGTCGTATCAGCGTTATTTTGCTGTCTAAAGTCTGAGGCCCTGTTCAGGCAGGGTCTTGCTTCCGTCCACAAGGCCCCCAGAACCTTCCCGCCCATGAGCTCTGCCGCCCAAGGCCCCTCATTTTGGTTGATGTCTTCCCTTGTTCCTTGCTCGGCCCTCCTCTACTGTTTTATAGATTTTTTAGCATGAAAAACCGATAGCCAGGCATTCATTGTGTGTGGGGCTTTTCTGCATGGGGCAGCCTTGTTGGCGATTGGCCTTTTCTCCCGCCGTGGCCGCTGATTCGTTGACCGCCAAGAGTCCATGATGAAGGCAATGGTCTAACTTCGCGTCAGACTCATCGTCGGACGAAAAAATTCCCCCCTGACGATCATCCTCCCATTTCCTTGCTCGGGCGCGATTTCTCTCAGCGGCCCGACACCCATTCCTCTCCTTTTTTTAAGGTTTCGCACAATTGCTGCCTTAGACGCTGACGCTGTTTTCCCCACAGGACTTCCCCAATCTTTCCTTCAGGAACGAAATAACCCTTCCATTGCTCGCCCCTTTTTTTATGGTAGTTCCCTCCTCATTCCCTTTTTTGGTTTTTTGACAAGATACCCCCCCATTAGGACAGTAAACTTAGCCTACTACTTAGTCGCAACGACGCTCTGTCGCGACGTGACTTTCTTCCCAAGACCCCTTCCCCCTTAAGTGGCTTTCTTGCCGTTAACCCTTTTTGGTCCTTCTAGAGCGTTCCGGCCCAATGAAGTTTTCCGATTCTTCTCGCAAGGGCGAGAAATTTCTATCCTGCCGCTTCTTCATCACGTCCAATCCTTTCGAAAAACTCAATACAGCATTTTTCCGTCTCATAGCCTTCCGCCCTTCCTTGTTCTTTTAGGAGTATTTCTTTCCCGGCGCCGGACGGGCTCCCCCCGTCCCTTTTCGACTTACTTTTAATGAAGCCCCCTTTCGCCCCCCCAAGGTGCCCAATTTCCCTGCCAGGAGTGTCTAAATGCCTTCCCCATCCCCGGACTGATCGATTAACAGTTTGCGACCCTTCGTTCCTTTCCTCGCCTCCGAAGCCAGTTCCCTTTGTCACGCCATCAATCTTCAGTTTTTTTTGTATCCCTGCCTACTTTGCCTCGGTCCCGTCTTTAACAGCTCGGTGACGGGGTTTTTTTCCCGATCGTAACAATTCTCTTCTTGCGGCACAGGCCCCTCTCGCGAGGAGAAGTTAAAGCATAACGGACTTTACCTGAACTTGACCATTTTTTCACCCGACTTACTCCGGACGTCACCTCACTTTGATTTTTAGCCCCAAATCGTAAACCCTCCTTAGGCTTAGACGACGCCGCAGTTCGTCCCCCCCTTTGCCTCTTTCTGCATCGTTTCTCGCGGGTGCCCCCTCGACGTTCTTGTACCCGTCCCTGTAGGGGTCAAATCGCCGCAATAGATCATTCAGGAAATAGGTTTGGTGCAGACGAGCCCCCCCTTCCCCTCCGATATTCCGCGAGAAAAGTCCCATTGTGACAATTTAAGTTAAACCATTATTCTTCCGATCCCCCTATCATTCTACAGGCAGCTCTCGCTTTTTTCGCAGGTTCCGTTTTTGTCTGGCCGCAACCGTCCGCCTCAAACGGTTGTTTCCGGTACAGTCCCCTTGGTCCATTACTCAGATATATTTCCTCCCCCAAAACGGTGAAAGGACTTACCCGACCCCTCAGCACTGACTCGTGGGAAGGTAATGTCCCATGTCTCTTTTTTCCCTTGGTGATCGGGGAGGTACCCCCGACCGTTTCACCCCCCAACTCATTGTCCCCCCCCCGCTTAACCCAAACCTTTTACGTCCTTAGATCAGTTCAAGTTAGATTGTCACGACCAATCGCCAGGCAAGACTTCTTTGTCTCGGCGGATTCTTTTCCTTTGTTCATCTCCGTTTTTTTCTAACTGGTTGACAGGTCTTGTCGTGTCCCGGATTTTCCCCTCCGACGGCAAGCTTACCCTTGTGTCGACGGGTAGTCGCCTTCAGGCTTCCTCCCTCAAACTCTTCATTTCGGCCGGCGATCTTTTTGGAGGCAGAATCTGACCGGTATTTATTACCCAAGAACACCTCTGGTTAAACCAACCCCTCCCCCGTAGAGGGGCTACCTCTGACCTTCTTTTCTCCCATGGAAAGTTCACCTGTAAGACAGCTAGCCCATAGAGAACCAAGATACCCCCACATCCCTTATACCTCCTTCTTTCCATACTCAAAATCCGCGTTCGACCCCACCTATAAACCATGTGACGCCATTTTGGATACCCCCCCATTTCGTCCTTGAGTCACCTTCCCCGGACTAGACCGCTCTACCTTTAAGAAAGCCCGTGCATTAGACCTGTTTTTCGCGGCCCTCGATGTGTTGTGCCCTATGTTTTTCCTGTAGCTGCGACCCTGCCCCATAAACCCAACTTTTTTTAAACACCCCCCCCCCCCTATTTCTTTCCGCTTCCATTAATGAGCCCGGCCGAGACTTCCATCCTGGCCTATCCAAGTCCTAGGTCTGATTTGGGAGACCTCTTTCTTGCACTCTTCTCCAGTCTTATCCTCTTCTTCCTCTTTTTGAGAGATCAATGCCGTTCTGGGGCCTCAGTGCCCGCCCGAAATAGTGCTCCCCATCACCTGCCTAATGCACCCCGACGTGACTATGGCGTTCCGCCACATTTTTTCCCTTCTCGCCTTTTTCGCCGTTATGCTGTCGGCTGACATGCTGCCCTTTGGGGTTGGCATTTTGAAAACCGGCTCCTCCTAACCCATCTTCCCTTGCGCAAACCCACCTCCGCCTCCCAGACCTTCTCCGTCACATTTTTCTGTCCCTTTGAATTCGGAGTCCCCTACAGGCCCGGGGCGAACCGCCCTCCCCTGAAGCGCTTCATTTGTAGCCCCTCCTTACTCCCCCATCACTGTCTTTGTCTCAAGGGATTTCTTGACGAAATCTTCGGGATTGAGCTGTACTCGACTGTACTATCTTTTTCTCATCGGTCGCAGTTCGCCTCTCCATCGGCCTTTTCTAGATTAGTGATCCTACCTGTTTTTTCATTGGTTTTCACCCTGTGGGTTCTTTGTTGTCTGTCTCCTATACGTCTATTAGCCCCGATGCTTTGCCGACAAGGTTCCTAGTTGCGGATACCCTGTAATCCATACGCGTAATCCCAAGTCCCCTCCCTGCATTTCATTGTAATTTCCCTTTTTAGCCGGTGAGCCCTTTTGGCCTTGTGAGGAAACTTTTGATAGAGCATTGATATCGAGAAACCACCCCTCCCTCTTTGCGGCTTTCCTCCTTTCCCGAGATTCGCGCCGATATATTCTTTCGCGCTGCTCGTCGTGGTCCTTGTATTCGGCCCTTCTTAGAATCCTTTGATGGATATTTGGTGAGGTAAGCGGGAAAATGATTTTGGTACGGTTCCGGTTGTCAGCCGCTTTCTCCCCCCCTTCACGTCAGAGACTCCCGTCTTTTCCCTTTCTGGTTTTGATCTTCTTGATTTGTCCTTTTTCTTTCATAGTGGTCCCTCTGAAATCAGCGGTTTTTCGATCATGGCTGTTTGAATGAAGAACTTGACGCGTTCCTTTTTTTGTAGACACATGGGACCCTTGCCCTCCCCCCCGTTAAGCCCTTGCCTCCCCGCCAGAGATTCATCGTTCGTCCAGACCTCCTATACACCATCTACTGCTCTTTCCTTGTCCTTTTTTTCGACTCTTCTGAACTTTCTTATGCAAAAAATGATCTCGGACTTTTCTGTGCGTTTCCCCTTTTCATGGGTTGTAAAAGAACAACCCCCAACCAACTTCTTAGCTTGCCCAGATGAATCATCTTCGCAAACTTGCATGATAGTTCGTGGTCGCTAAGGACTGGCCCCCTTTTTCCTCGACGCCCCCCCTTTCAATTTTACCGCCCTTCTGATTTTCTATCTCCAACAAGCTCGCGTTGTCATTATCCTCAACGATTGCTGAGATTTCGTCTCTTGATCTCGCCTCGTTCCTGACCCAGAACTCTAACTTGTGCGGTTCTGACTCCCCCCCAACAGTCCCCCACTCGTCCTTCTTAAGGCAGTCATACGTCCCGCGCGCGTGTCGTGCTTGAGACGCCGTTCCACCTTTGCTGGATTGTCTGGTCGACGATCCCTGTCCTTCCGATCCCATTCGCCCCCCCTGAAGGCTTGGATTTCTCCAAGCCCTCATTCTGCGGTCATGGTCTTCTCAATTTCCTGGCAGGTAATTTTTTCCCCACCTTGGCGAAAACCCTTTGATCACTTCTCACTTCTCCGAGTTCCTATCTCTAAGCCGGTCGACTGCCTGATAGTCGTTCGCAACTCAGCGCGTTTCCCCAGTCCCTCTTTTTCCTTCGGTGCACTGGTCGCTTTTTATGCCGATCGTCAGGTCGATTGGGAGATCCTCTCTGCCAACGACTTTGAAGAGTCTCTTTCCTTCGTGCCGCCTTCCTCATGCGGTCCTTGAGTCGGTCACTCCTGCGATCAGATAGGTAGTCTTTCGCGACTTTTTTCCGATCCCTTCGCCGGGCGTAAAGCTGGTACTGGTCCCGAAGCTTGGGAGCCGGTCCTCGGGCCGGTGATTTCGGCCTGTTTTCGTTTTCCTTTGGAGTACGTGCCGCTGACCTTTTCAGCGTCTTTTCTCTTCCCCGCACCGACATGGGCTGACCTCTTCGGCTTCGTCCCGGAATTTGTCTTTCGCTGAGTCCCTGCTTTTCCGAGATAGCCGGACCCTTTTGCTTCTCGTCGTTCCAATTTTCTTTTGTTGTCTTACTCCGTTAAACGATATTTTTGGTTCTGGAGGATAGAATTCGTCCATGGCCTGCAGAGGACTTGGCTTGCCTCATCTTTCGTTGCGCGCCCAGGTCTAGCCAGACCAGAGCTGTGCCCCCCCCCCTCATGCCGCAAGCCTGCCGCGTGGGAGCTTTTTTTGACTGTGTCTATCGGTTTTCATGAGTCCCCATCTAGTTTACGGTTTTTTTTGGAGAGAGATGGTGATCTTGAAAAATCATACGGCCAGTCCCCTGGTTGTGCGGCTATCTGAACTTCTGGTATTTTTTTTCTTTGGCCTGGGAGCGCCCGAACTGGTGGCTAGGCGTACCCCTCTCCTTTTAAGGGCCAGTACGTCTATTGGAACCTCCCCCCCCCCTCATCGTTCTTCCAATCGATTTCCCCGCCGATCATCAGACTTTCCTTTGCTCGGGGTTCTGGATCTCAGCCGGCCCCTGCAAACAGTACTTCTGTTCTCCCCGACGCTCCCGCTTCTCTGGCAAGACGATCTTAAAAGACCTCCGGCACGCTCTTTCCCACTGCCCTCCTGAGTTTCGTTCCCGTCCCCGCTTGCGTTTTCCGGCGATATCTTTCTAGTTTTCGAACGCTACGATTCTGATTGCCGGCCGCAAGTGACCTCTTTCTTTTTTTTTTCTCTCGCGGCACGAATGCTCTACATCTGGCGTTCCGGCCCTTAAATATTTGGCGATTCTTTTTTTATCGACCAGGTTAATAAGCTTGACTAGCTTTTATCACGTCATATAGTCAATCCCTAAGCATCCTTGCTCCCATTCCGACCCTTCCGCTTCTTCCTCCCCCTTCAGATTTTGCCTTCCCTTGCTCCGTCCGTTCCCCCTCTCTCGACTTCGGAACTTCAGAATTGAGTCTTCCCCAGTTTCGCCCCATTGACCCTGACAATGAGAAGACCTTTTCCGGCCGTAAAAGCCTCCTGTCTTCATCCCTGTGGCCTTTAAGTCCTTTGCTTTACTTTCTCTTCCGGTCCCAAGTTCAGGGCGTTTCTACAGGTTCCTCCGTCGCACTTTAGCCCGGGACGCTGGCTTAGGCGTCTATCATTTTTCTATTTTTTTCTGCAGAGCGGGTTTTTGTTCCCGAATCCAATTTCTCTGATGGACGTCTTCCCATCGATTAGAAGGTCCATCTACGCCCCCGCTGCAGTGCCTCACATATCCCCCCCTTGGACCGCGACTCCCCGAACCGGTCCGTTCCTGTGTCAGTTGATGACGCGTCCCCCTGTCCAGCCGCAGCCAAGCCTCTCATTGGCTCGCATTGTTCTGCTCTTCCTCCCATCGTTTTTTTTTGTTGGAGACTTGCCGTGCTTGTACCCGTCTGGAAGCGGTTTTACAGCGTTCTGCTCGTGCAAGGTTTTGCCACGTTTTTATGGTCCTGAAGCCTCCCCCTGCCTCGATCGCCAGCAACCTGTTCCACAGATTTCGTCCTGGTGAACAAGCTTAGATTGACTGGGTTCGTCCCCTATTTTCTCTGCATCTGGCTTGCGACTCGGGCATTCTTAGCAGGGTTCTGTTGGCGGAGAAGTCCGCCATAGGTGGTGTGTCATTTCAAGAACGGGCCCTTAGAGATTCCTTCTTTCCAAAATATGTTGCCGACCCAATCCTTCCTCTAAAATCCATCATCATTTTTTTTTGGACCTGGCCCCTCACGGTACTGCTTCCTTTCCTCTTCTTGGAAGGGTAGCTGAAAGTCGTTGCCATCATTTCCCGCCCCTTACTCACACCTCTGCTCTCTTTACCTAGCGATCTTTTCCCCTCCATGTGACGCTTGTCTTATCGTCCTTCCCCCCATACCTACTCTAGAGCATAATGGGATCTTCCTTCGCGATAGCGGAAAGGTCACTCTCTCCCTGTCAATGGTCCCTTCCCCCTATCTTTTCTTTTCTCCGTTTTCAACTTTTTCCTGCTTCATTTCCTTGCACCCCCCTCCCAATCGAAGAGACTTCGGTTACGCGTTTCCATGTCGTGGATCCGCCCATTCTCCCCGTCGGTCGACACGTTTCCGGGGAGCCGTCCTAGAAGGTCTATCTATCCGATCAAAAAATCGAACCCTCTTACCCGCTTTGGTTCCCCCAAAAACCTTTACGCTCCATTCTACCAAATCTTTCTTCGTACTCTATTTCCGTCTGCCCAGAGAGACAAGGTTCGCCACCGACCCGATTTCTCAAGCCCCTTCCCGCCGTTGACAAAAGACGATTTTTTACGCAGGCTCCAATGATGCGCTTACTCAACTTCCCCGGGCTGTAGTTTTCTCAGCCCCTGGCCCGGCCCCACTTTTCCCCTGATTTCTTAATGTCTTTGTCTCCCCCCTTCCGATTGTTTTTTTCTATGGTTCTGTGGGAGGTTTTTGCTCTGAGTCAACAATCACCCCTGCATTCCTGCGTCCCTTAAACATTGCCGCGACTTGACCCTCTGCTTTTTTCTTGCCGACCCTATTCCTAGTGGTTTTCTTTCTTGTTTGGTGATGCAAGGATTTATTTAGAGCCAGTCGATCCTATCTACACCTTTTTGATTTGATGCCTGCCCTTTGTGGCTTCGCTTCCGAAAAATACGTGCTCCCCCAGCAAACAGGCAGACCCCCCCCCAACGATTCCATGGCTGCACCGACCCTAGGGGCAGTAGCCCTGCCTTTTCTCCCTTTATGAATGAGTCCACTTTGTTGGTGCAGTGGGGTTTAGGTTTTTGGAAATACTCCTCGCCGCGTAACGCAGTGGCCGCAACCCTCGGTAGACCGTCTTTCTCAGGCCGCTTTTGTTCTTTCCGTAAATTCCTTCCGGAATGTGGTCTGGGCCTCTGGTATACTGAATCGTCCTTGAGCTGGTTGGGGGCGTCGCGGATTGGGGGCCACCCCCGCGTGGGAGGGGGGGGGGTTAGGTGGAGTTTGGGGGGCGGGGTTATGGGGGGTTGGGGGGGGTGGCTCCCGGCGGGGGGGGGGTGGGGGCGTCCGGGGATCGTGTGGTGCGGTCGTGCGCGGCCCTCGGGGGGGGCCCCCCGGTCCAGGGCGGCGGGCGGCCGGCTTGGGCTGGGGACACGCGCCCAGCCGCGGGGGGTGGGAGGGGGGGAGCGGGGGGGCTCCGCTGGCCGCCGTGAGGCTTGGGGACGTCCTGGGTGGCGGTGCGGGGGGGGGGGGGGGGTTGTGGGGCTCGGAGGGAGAACTTCAGGGGGGGTTCGGGTCGGGGGGAGGCGGGTTGTGGGGCCGTGCTCTTGAGTGCGCCGGCCTAGGCCCTCGCCGCGACCGGATGCGTGCTGGTGAGCGGGGAGGGGGGGAGGCGCCGGGGGGGCCAGGATGTGCCCGGGGCCGCGGGGCGGGGGGGGCCGGCCTGGGGGTGTGGGGGGCGGGGGGTGGGGTCGGGTTGGGGGGGCGGGGGAGCGCGGCTGGGGGGGTCGTTTGCTTGGGGGTGGTGAGGTGGCGGCGTCCCGGGGGTGTCGTGTCCGTACGTCGGGGGGGGGCGGGGGGGGAGTGCGCTAGCGTGACCGGTGATGCGGGGGGAGGGTTTTGCTAGGGGTGGGGTGGCGCGCGGGTGGGGGGAGGATCGGGGTCGCGGCCCGCGGGCGTTGCTGTGGGTGCCCGTGGGTCGGGACGATGTGCGGGGGACACGTGGTGGGGGGGGGGGGGGGGACTTGGTAGAGGGGGACGATGCGGCGGGAGCGGCGGAGGGTCCGAGGCCCCGGCGGGGGTGGCGGGGTGGGGCTCGCCGACGAGAGGGGGCCCTGGGGGGCCGGAGGCCTGCCAGGCCGGTGGGGCGGGGGGGCTTGAAAAGCGGGGGTGTCTCTGACAGCGTTCAGGGTTTGCCCCCCCCAACAACCCCCCCCCCTTCCCGCCCCTTACTCCTCCTCCCCCCCGTGGTGCGTTTTAACCCAAACCAACATCCATATTAACCACAACAACACCACAACCCACACAACAACAAAAATAAACACCTAACCACAAAAAACAAAAAGAACATAATACAAACCACCCAAAAACTACCAAACCTCACAATAACACACCAAACACACAAAACCACCAAAAAAACAAAACAAAAAAACCATAACACCGTTCACTACCACCCCCATCCTTACACCACAAACAAAACAAAAAATAACCAAAAACACAAACCCCCACCACAAAAAAAAACCACCCAAACCATACACCACCCACCCCCACTAAAAAAAAAACCCCCCCACCGGAGGACCGGCTACTGGGGTGAGCGGGGGGCGGGGGCGCGCTGGGCGGGCTTTACGCAGCGCGCCACGGGCGGGAGGGGGGCCCCCGGGGCAGGGCCGGGCGGCGGGGGGGGTGTGGGGTGGGGGGGGGAGGGTGGGGTGGTCGGGGTCGGGGGGGGGGCCCGGGGTAGGGGTGTTTCGGGGACGCTTGGGGCTCAGGGGGGGGGGGGGGGGGGACCTGTGGGGAGGGGGGGTGGCCGGGGGGGGGGTGGGGGGGCTGGCGGGGGCGGTTGGGGGTACGCGGGTGTGCGGGGGGTGGGGGTCGGACTGGTGGTTGGGGGGTGGGGTGGCGGGGGTGGGGGCGTGGGGGAGGGGGGGGGGTGGGGGGGATTGGGGGACCGGGGCGAGGGGGGGTGGGGTCGTGGGGTGGGGGGGTGGTTGTGGTTGGGTCGGCTGGGGCTACGGTTCTGTCTCCGCTAGAAACAACCTCAAATAAAACGGCAACACTTCCAGATAATAGAAAAAAAATCCCCCTCAGAAAACCACAACATAAAAACAAAACAAACAAACAAAAAAAACAACACAACACAAAATTAGCCATATATTGGTCTCCCGCTTCCTTTGTTTCGACGATGACCATCTGAGGGGGATCGAGATGACCCACTTGTGCTATCTGCCTCCCCTTTGGATAATTTTCTCCCTCTGCCATCGGTCCATTATAGTAGTGGCTGTCTCGTCGCTGACCAGAAGGCACCTTTAGTCTTTTTGGTTCAACAAAGCCCTGGTTAGTTTTTTTTTTTTCGGATATCACTTCATATAGTCCTCCCCGATGCCTTGTGAACACAGGTTTTAGGTTGTCTAATTATTAACCTCTTAACAATCCGCAGAAATGCATTTGGCGGGCGGAGCTACCGGTGAAGAAGATCAGGTGAGGGCTTTTGGAAAGCACTTTGCTGCTTCCATGATTCCATGATAACTCTGAAACACGTTTCCATGCGTGTTTTCATCCATCTTTTTTCGCGAATCCCCCCTCTTCCTTGATTTGCTTTCTGGCGTCCGTGTGATCCAAAGAGATTTGACTCGATAGCTATTTCTCGAGCATTTTGCAATGTTCAGTTTCAACGGACTTTTTCTGCCAGCCCCCCCCTCTCACCACACAACGAATCCAGGGAAGTAGGTTTTTTAACCCGTCTTCAGTGATGAGGTTTGTAGGCTCAGTCGTTTTATTTGGGACCGGTCCCTCTGATCTGGGTCATTAACAGTTGATTGATTTCCGGCCCCCCCGAATTGGGGACGCGCCTGCTTGTTTCCCCCAGCCCCAAGCCCCTTGCTTAGGTCCCAGTCATCCCAGAGTAGAGTAAGTTGATCGACAGTCCCCCTGCCCCCTTCTCTCTTGTATAGAAGTTCTCTTTTTCGAACAACTCACCGCTCGGAATATGAAGTCTTCCTTACGTTTCACTGACAAAAAAGTCTTCCTTTGAACGATGCTCTCTTTTGTGTCACATGTCTCAGGGTTTTCTTCACTTTTTCCGGAGTGCAACTTCTAAACCTTGCAGCAGTCCCGGCGAGCCCTGTTAGTCTCCCTTCTGCGGCCTTAGTCTTTTACGCCTCAGTTTGGTCCTGTTCATACTTCCTGACCTTTTCGTTATCTGCCGAGTCACACTTTTGGTCCCTCGGCTCAGTTCACTTCCGCGTTTTGCGTTTTCTTTTTTTCTCTCCTCTATAGCGATGAGATCACTGTGTTTTCCCAGAATCGAAAACGTAGCGGGGACTGCCCCCGTCCGCGATCGCAGTAATTTATGCCTCTCCCGCTTCGAGGCCCGTGTCGAATCGTAGCTGACATTTTCGTGAGAGGCGATTCGAGCAGTCTAGACAAGGCCTCAACGCCTTCCTGGCTCCCCCTTTTCCTCTGCTCCAATCCTTGCTGTCCGGCTTTAACCGGCGAGCCTGGTCATCTCACGGCATGTTCATTGGTCAACTTTGTAAAACTTTGATTTCCAGTTATCTTACCAAGGCGTCCTAGTTCCTTTCCTTTCCCCCCCCCTGCTTTGCTGTTTTCCTTGTCTCCTTAAGAAAATTTTTTCCAACATTAGAGGTTCCAGCTGATCTGCATTTCTTGATTTTTCATTTAGGACCTTCTTTTCCTTGAGACCAGATTTTTTTTCTGATTATTCTCCCTGGATATCATTATAAATATACTTCCTGGTCAGGTTACGACTAGCATTCCTGTTCCGAATATCCCCTCTTCTCGGTACTTTTGGTCCCGTGAGCTTTCAGATAGTCTTAGACGTCCCCCCCTTTGCCGGATCCTTCTGAAGGGGAATGCCCTGGTACTTGTGTACCTCCGCTCGTCTTTCCCGTGGTCGAGAGTTCCGTGGACGGCCTTCTTTCCTGATTTTGGTCGTCCTTTACTCTTTTTTTTTTTTTCTTTTTAGTTGACGTTCTAACCCCTTTCGATGGAACGCCCCACGTCTGAGGAGCCGTCGGGCCGGGGCTATTCCCCCTCTTGCCCTTCGTCCTCCAGGGACCCTCTGCGACTCTCCCCCCGGTTGACCCTTCCTTTTGTCGTATCCGAACGATGGTTTTTGGATCTTTAGTAGGAAATGTCCCGCTGATCCTTACGTGCTTTGAAGGTCCCCCTGAAAATACCTCTGCTGCTCCCCGTATTCCGCCCGGCCGCCTTCTTGCCTTACTGTCGCTATCTTATTTGTAACCATCTCTTCTTGTTTCTCTATTTGCTGAGCGCTTTGCTCTCCTGAAAAACTGATTTTTTCCCCTCACGTCCCTGGATGGTTTATTTTCTTACTTCGAGCTCTTTTTCTTTTTGAATTTGAGCTCCCCTTCGACGTCCGATTAGATGCCTCCTCGTTTGCTGCCTGCAATGTCCTACCCCGGCCTCCATCCCTTTCGATACGACCCAAATCTCGACTTTCCCCCCCCTCCCCGCCCTTTCCTCTTTTTGCCGATTTTTTGCGCTCTGGATCCAGTGCTTCCCCCCCCCAATTCCGCGCCATCGGACGGATTTAGTCCCCCTTTTCTAAAATGGTGCTTTTGGCCCCCCTTACGCTCTCGTAATTACTCCCCTCTTTACACCGTTTTTCTTCTTCAACCACAGGCCCCTGCTAGACATATGAGAGTTCTTTGGTCCAAGCTTGCCAGTCAACAGTCTTCTCCCTTCTTTCTACTGCTTCCTTGCTCGTTTTCCGACGCAAATAGTCAGTGGTCCTTTTCTTTGGAACGGCATGTAGATCCTTGTTTTTCCCAATTTAATTCTATTTTCCAGTCTAGTCTAGCCGCGTATCCCCAACTCCCTCCCTGTCATAACGTCCGGTCGACCCTTGTCCCTCCCTCAGCCTTCCAGATCCTTTCGGTTATACCCCCTTTGTACGTTCTTTTAAGATTTGCATTACCTTGCCTGACACTCGATCGACCTGAAAAATTTTCGACTTCGATTACGCATCCCCCTTTATCCCCCCGGTTCCCAATCCCCCCTACCAAATTTCTCCTGCTTTCAAGTCGATGATTAGGGCTTGGGCCTCTGAACCTTTTGCGCCTTCAGGGCGGTATTGTTTATCCTGCTCATCACATTTCTCTTTCCCCTCCTCCATCACCCTTTTTTTTTTTCCTTTCGCCCACGGTCCGCGAGAGTTTTTCTACTCTAGACCCCTCCTCAGGAAGGTGGCGTTTCTTCTCCTCCGCACAAGTCCTGGCACGTGATCCCCCCATTCGCTGAAAGCGGACATGAACTGATTTTCCTGTGAACTTTGAACGAAAACCGCTGACCAGTTTTGGACGTCTTTGGTCTCCTCAACCGGTAGCTTTCAGGGGGCAGTGATGAAGTTTTCAAATCCTTCTTCTTCCCAACCCCACTGACCGCGCAGTCGCCCTCCCATCTCTCTCTCTTTCGTGGCGAGCGTTTTCCCTCGGCCCGTACGTCTTTTAACCGTCATGACCCTGTCCAGCGTTTAAATAGCTCCGTTCACTTACGTTTTGGTTTTTTGTCCATCCCTTTCTTATGCATGAGATATTTACTGTCGAAAATCTACGTGCTTTCTACTGTGACCCAGTCGAGTTTGTTCCCTCTAACTTTTCTCTAATCTATGGCATCCTTTTATTTTAGCGGGTTCCTGGTGTTCATCTCCGCTTCCTCCATTCGTTTTGCTTCTTCGCACCCTTGTCCATTTCCGCCCCGTCGCTTCCTTTCCCCCCCCAACTATTCCCGACAACTTCAGGACACCACGCCGCACTTCGACAGCGGCTTTTTTTTGATTTTGAGCGCTTTCTTCCCCGCCCGTTTTGAAAACCCATTGCCTTACCCCCCAACTCGCTCCGCGACGAGTCCCTCCCTGGCCGCATTCTTCCCGACCAATCTCGTTAATAGCAGCTCGTCCTCTTTATGCCACACTCGTTGACAGAGGAACAATAGGACTCGAGTTTTTCGCTAGATTATCCTGGCGATAACCTTTGCGTTGCCTCCCGTCCCACTTCTGTTCCCCTGGACCGCCTACCATTTTGAATGTCGACTTTTCCGGATTTCGACGTAGTATTTCTCTAACCTATATCCTGCGTTTCTACCCGTCAGATGTTGAAGAGGACTGTATATCCTTTAGAAACAAAATCCTACCCCGAGTACGCTTGGTTACCCCACCCTCCTCAGTTTGGTGGCGTTCCCTGACACTCTTATTCCCCTTCCCGATGGCTCGGGAAATGTCTTCATATGCCTCGATAAGCCCATGAGACCCTGGTTCCCTCCATCTTATCCCTAGGTTAATTCTTTCCCCCCACTCGGCTTTTTCTCCAAATCCTCTATTTGTCATTTTCTCCTCCCAGGTCCTGCTGCCTCTTCAGAGGGAAATTTTGCCATGCCCGGTTGTAGTAGGAACTCATTTACGGCCCCCCCATGCACAAAAATTTCCTCCTGTCTTGATGACCGTATTTTTGTTCTCCCTGTTTTACGGGCTTCTCCTCTTTCACTGCACAACACCAAGGAATTTTTCCTTTCTCCACCCTGGCGCCCGGCTGAGACGGGACCTGTTTTGTCGGTGCTCCATCTTCTCGTGTGCTGTGCTTGGTCTCCCCCCGTATCTTTCTGCCTTCTCCCCTCTCGCCCCTGATCTCTATATGTGCCTAATAGTTGTTTTTTCTCAGATATCAATTTGTGTGCTGGGGTGCTTTCACCGAACTATTCCCACATACCCCACTCAGACATAAAAAGATGTAGGAACAGAAGGCCTTTCCTTTGCGCGTGCTTCATGGACGTAGGACTGAGGTGCCTGTGGGTTGTTTTCCTTGTGAAGTTCCAATACCCTCCTTAATAAATCCAGGTCCATGAATCCCCACTGACGGTTTCCCTCAAGGTCAAGGCCTGCGTGCTTTTGCCGTAAGTTCGATTCCTACCGGGCGGGGGCCCGGTTCTCCATTTCTCACGTCTTCCCTTGTAGTCCTGATTCGACCCATTCTCCCAATAGCGCTCCCCCGCGGTATTTTTTGCTGACGACCGCGTGGTTTCCGTTAGATTGTAAAGCACTTGTCTCTCTGGGCTCTCTCTTCTCCGATATTAGTCCCCCTCTTCCTCCCGGTTGATCCGCTGACGAACCGGTTTCCAGGACGTTTTTTTTACACCAAAGCGTTCGTTTTTTTTTTTCCTCTATCCGCCCCTCTTCTTATCAAATATTAGCTTGTCGTCCTCACGTTGACTCTTTTTGTTGAAACTTTCTCCCTGAAGAGAACTCCGCCTTCCTCCTGCATCTCCTTGTAAGATTGCCTCTCACTTTTCCAGCCGCCCTGTGGAAAGAATTGGTTCCCACTCCTTCTGTAACAGGCTCCTTCAGCTCACCCGCGACATCGTTGTTTCCTTCTCGAGTTCGCCGATCCAGTAGGATCGGTTGCGCTGCGATTCTGGTTGTACGTCCAGCTCATCGTCCCCTTTTTTTCCTCGGATCGTCTATCCGTTCATCGTTTCTTGTGTTTGAGGCTCTGTGGCAATGAGTTGCAAAGGCTCGGTGTCTCCCCCTCCTTGCCCAAGCCGATCTTCCCCCTGTGCCAAGTGAAGTTCTTGGACTTTAGTTGTCGGTTCCTCGTTATTATGTGACTCCTGAGCTGGAGATAATGGCCTTGCTGATGCGGCCCCCACACGACCTCCTTCCTTGCGCGTTCTTTGCCTTAAAGAAACTTTATCGTCCTGATGATGACTCCTCTCGCAGAGATTTTGAGCGGACCTGCACAATTCCTCCGCTGGTCTGCACGGATAGGACGCCCTTCTTTTGAGCATCTCTTATAAGAAGGACTCTGCCCCACAAGCTCCCCTTGAATTGCGTGCTTCACTTTTTCAGGGCCGGTTTCCATCAAGTAGGCTCTAGTGTGCCCCCCTTTCGAGGCAGGGAAGCCCCGCTTCAAAAAGTGCGAATGGTTCTTCGAGTTCGCTCTAAGGATTTTGGTACTCTTTCCATCATGAACCTTTCCCCGTTGTCATGAGGAACGTATTTCTTATAATTCCTCTACACAATTGGTCTTTCTTCAGTTCCCCTTCAAGAGTAGGTTTCTTTCCCCTTTTCCCTCTAGGATGATCATTTTTCCATTCGCTTCCTCCCTTTCTGCGGATACTCCCAACCCCTTACGCGATTCTATCTGCCTCCTAGTCCTCCCCCTTACCCGCCTCCTTCCGGATCCTGACTACTCCGGTCCCTCTGACGGTGGAGTTTCCCTCCCCGATCTTGGGACTTAGGCGCCCTGAGGTGAAAGGACAAAAGAGTCTCCCCTGTTTTAAGCGTTTTGCCTACAAGACCAACTTCCCCGGTCACTTCCCCTGAGAAGGGTTTTATTCCCTTTCCTTGGCATTGTTCCTTTTTTGCGACGGTAAACGTGCTGGCCAGTACTCGTTCCTTCACGGGTCATTCCTCTCCTTGTAACCTTCTTTACTCGAAGTAGCCCGTCCCCCGGCAATCAGTTTCCCCCTTTCTTTTATGCCTTTTTATTGCGGACTGGCTCCCGTATGGAAGTGAGCACAGCTTCTTTCTTAGAAGTCTCTGACCTACTCATCTTGCAATCGCCCCTTCTTGGTCCGGCACTCCCGCTTGAGAGGCTCGCATCTGCCCCGACCGCCCCACTTCCGTCTGGTCCTTGTCCAGCGTCAAGTTCGAGTAGCTTTTTCCTTCGACAGTCGGCTATCGGCGACGTCACTTTTTGTGCTTGTCACCGAAGGTCTCCCCCTTCTTCAGCGACGTGTGATCTGCCTTCTGTGAAATCTGTTTATTGCGAGTTCCCGCTTCCTTTGCCTCTAACCCCCCCCCTTTTCGAGCTAACCCTCCCTTCCGATGGTGGTGAATTTGTAGGGATACGCCCCTTCCGCCCAGACGCTCCCCATCAGGTTTTCTCCTTATGGCTAGCTTTTTTCGTATCGTACGATATGGTCCGTTTGCGACTTCGATGATAGTCGGACATGGATCCTTTCTCTTGGTTCCGCCTCATCGTTTGTTTTTCACCTACCAATCTCCAATCCCCTTGCTCCTCTTCTTCAAGAAAGCACCCAATGCCTGCTTATGAATGGTCGTAATAGGTTTTTTCATGGTACCCCCCTTT
>Ga0179591_1437753_pt1 | contig 18667 bp, 20 predicted proteins | sample CZOMad2_1_08_16f_FD_182891 | JGI IMG/M metagenome (GOLD analysis project Ga0179591, IMG submission 182891) | Vadose zone soil fungal communities from Angelo Coast Range Reserve, California, USA - CZOMad2_1_08_16fungal (PacBio error correction) | ecosystem: Environmental > Terrestrial > Soil >... | reverse complement strand
CCCATGGTACGAGAGCTGCAGCCCCCCCCCCCTTTTTGGAGTCAGGCGTCAGGTGTTTTTTTTTCCTCAGCCTCTCCTTCGAGGGACGAAATGGGGATTTTCTACAACCTGAAATTTTGCTCCCTTTTTCATTATAGACGATCTGTCGGTTATCATTATTAACCCCGGGTTTCCCGGCACATTGCTTCTTCCCCCCCCGCTCCTTCGGGGAATCCCGGGATATGAGAGCACGTTCCTCCCACGTCCTTTCGTCCCCCTGGGACGCCGTCGCGAGCGTTTTTTTCCTCGGCGGCTCTCGCCTTTTTTGGGTTTTCTTTTTTTTCCCGGGGACTCGCTTCTCTTCCTGTAGGGTTTAGCTCTGTCCCTCTCTTTTCCTAGACGGTCAGCATTTGCCTCCTCTTTTTTCCGCCCTTACAGGACTTGCATCTTTTCGAGATGGATCTCCCTCTATTAAGCCCCACGATAATGTACCTCCATTTTGAGCATCCTCTTCTTGGGACCACGTCAATTGGGGGACACTCTTCTGGCCGTCGACCCGAAGCTGAATCATCGCGTGGCTAGTTAGCTCTTCTTCTTTTTTGGCTTGTTGCCGTTTCTTGGGCCTTGCGGCCTTCGCTTGCCAGATTTCAAGGTGTTGAAGCGTCCTTATGCCCCCCCCCGCTATCCCTCACCTCCCACGGGCGTTGGTTTTTCGAGCTTGTTGTCGTATTCGATTTTTTTCCCCCCAGTCGCCGTCGTTGCTTGCGGTCCCCTTTTTCTCACGCGTTCCTTTTTCCTTTTTCTTGAAGGACGACTTTTCGCTTGCGCGAATCCCTTCGCACACCTTGCCTTAGAATGTTCCTTTTAATGTCTGGTTTTTCACGATCGGCTCATCGCCCCCTGGAGAGTCCCCATCCGCAGCTCCAATACTTATGGTATTCCCCTTTTTTGAAGCTCTCCCGACACCGGTAAGCGTTCGAGTTGCCTTCCCTTCTGCGCAAGACCCTTTTCATTTCCGTGCGCACAGCCGAAGTTCGTCTCTTCCTTTTAAGCTTTCGTCCCGGACGGTTATCCTTCCGCGATTCCCCCTCTTCTTTGGACACGCGAGGATCCTTTCCTAAATGGCGACCATTTCGGTGCCGAAACCTTTTTCTTTTCTTTCCGTTCAGAACTCTGCCCGGTGACCGTTTTTGACAGCCACAACGTCAACACGCCTCTCGCGGCAGGAGATGGGTTCTTTTTCCTCTTTTGCGTGAGCTCGGGCTATCATGATGAGCTCGCTTCTTTGGAGACCGAGGGTGACGTGTCTTTCCCTTTTCTCTTCCGGGCAAGATGCGCAGCGTCCTCCTTTCATTTTTCCGTGCCCCTTTTGCGCGACTGTTCTTTCTCGAGCGCCCTGTTCGACCGATTTTTTCCGCAGGTCGAAGGAGCTCTTTATTTCCCCTCCCTTCCGCATTCGCCCCTTCTTAGCTCGGCCCATCTCCCCTTTTAGAGAGATGGGACGAGCTAAAAGGCCCTCCTTGCAGGAAAGAGGCGTGGAAGTCCCTTCCCCTCGCCATCCTCCTCCCTCCTAACAGGGCGATAGAGACAAGGGCGTATCGCGCGCACGTCGCGGACTCTTGCCGACCTGGTCGATCTGCAGGCTGCTTTTTTTTTTCGACTTTTTTCCTATCGTCCTTCCCACCCGCGATACCGGCGGCAAGGGTGCGGCCAGGTCTGCGAATCATCATGAGTCTCCGCCCGCCAGCTAAGCATTCCTTCCTTTTTTGGTTTGATTTTCCTACGAAATGCGAGATGGCGACGGCCGTACTTTGCACGACCGGGACCTGAAGCGCGAAGCCCCTTTTCCCCGTTCCCTTTCGCTCATTTCTATCCGCGCGTGCGTCCACTTTTTTTCTTGGCGACGCGAATCGCGAAGGACTTTTTTTCCTGTACGGCAACGTGCTTCTCCTTTTTCTCCTCGTCCCACTTCTGCGTGCTCGCCGAAAAGGCCTCCCAAACGCGTCACGATTTCCGACTTTGTCGGCATGGTCATCAACACTCTTCATTCTCTGGATTTCTACTTAGGCTATGCGAAAGCCATCTCTTCCCCCCGATAACGGCGGCGCACGACGTCTTTTTTTTGACCCCCCGCCTCAACTTTTTTCGGGCACGAAGCCAAGAAGACGGCGACTTTTTTTTCTACGAGGGGACGATCTCGTCGACGGTAAAGTCCTTTTTGTTTTCCTTGACCTCCTACGGCGAAGGAGGGTATTTCCCCGAAGATCGAATACGACTTTTCTCGCATGTCTCCACCCCCTTTTCTTTCCTCGGAGCGCTCACAGTGAAATCGGCTTTTCTCCCACCGCGAAGGCCTCTGCCCAAGAAAACGGCACCCCCCTAGTCTTTTCCTTTAGCACCCTTCCTCTCTTTCCCGCTTAGGGTCGACAGGCCCCCTCTCACGAGTGGTGGAAATTTCTCGAAGTCTCGAGAGCGATTTTCTCCCCCTCGTGCCACATGATCGTGGGGATGATATACGTGGACCTCTCCATCTAGAAGGCAAGGAGATCTTTTCAAGCCCCCAGATTCTTTTCTTCGTTCGCGGAGAACTTCGGGCCGTGCCCCCAAAGCAATTTTGAGATCGAGTCCGCCCCTTTTACCTTCTTCTTTTCCATCGCCCCCTCGCATCTCAATTTCCGGCCTCGTCGATCTGTCGCGAACGAGTCTCTTTTTCGTCCTTTTTCCCCGATCGCCGTGCCGATATCCTTTCTGCAGGAGGCGGGGACTTCCCACAATGTGAGGGAACCTTTTCACCCCCCCCCGTACCCTTGCAAAACCCGACGCTTTTCAAAGTGTACTCCCCTCGGCGGAAACTTTCTGCGGACAAATCCCCCATTTCTTGCGAGTTTTCTCCCTGATGAAGCAGCCCTTTTCTCCCTCCCAGTGGCTTTCTCAAGCAAGCGATTACGTGGCCTGCAGCCCTGGAGGTGAATCCCCCTTCTTCTCTCTTTAAGCCGACTCCGTTTTTTTTTCTTCCCCCCCCCTCTTGCTCCCTTCGTGCAGCAGACGTTCGATTTGTCTCGTCAGGTGCTGCGAACCTTTGTGTATGCTTCATCAGGAGAAGCTCCTTCTTTTCTAAGTGACGCCATGTTTTCCCGCACCGACAACTGCTTTCTTCGTCTTACATTTTCATATAGACGATCTCGAGGTCTTTTTACCGCGGTCGCAAATTCCCAGGGTTTTTTCTGAGGAGGATGCCGATCCCCGATCCGGTCTTCTTTCTTCCGTCTTCGGCGCAGTATGAAAAACTTTTCGAGCGCCCGCCTCGGCGGCGCTAGACCGCCTTCGCGGTGGTCCTTTGAGGTCTTTCCAAAGGAGGGATTCCCTTCTCTTTCCCTTGTCTCTTCCGGATGTTCTCCTCGACGGCCTCTGCAGGAATGTTTGTTTCGCGACGGTTTTGAATCGGCCAGTGTTCCAGTCGAGATGGATCGCTTGAAAGACCAAACGATCCTTTTTGTCGCTCCATCTTGGCAGCCCTACGACCTCGCCGCTCTTTCCCCCTCCTTGAACACTCCTTCTTGAGGGACGTCAGCCGCATCTTCGCGTTTTTCTGTTTCTAGACTTCTTCTCCGGGTTCTTTTGCGCACGCGGCCTGGTTTTTTTTTCCATTTTCACGGTATGAAGAGCTCCGATTTTATTTTTCCTCTGTCGCGAGTCTCCTTTTTTTTCGATCCTCTTTCAGCTTGTCCGTCGACCAATCCGTCGCCTCCCTTTCCCTCCCGCTGTTTCCAGTACTGGAATCCCTTCCCTCCTGACGATTAGACTTGCTCTCATTTCTTCGGTTCCCTTCGAATGGCGAACGGCTTCTTGGCTTCTTTTTCCCGTGGTGAGCGGTTTTCAAGATCTCCTTGTCGCGACGGGAGCGTAAAAATCGCCTCTTTTCTTCTTCCTATTTTGGTCTTTCCCTGAGAATTGCAGCGGGAACTGGGCTTCTGTGAAGCGTCCTCTTCTTCCTTTTGGTCGCTGCTTTTAGTTTTTCCCTTGAGTGGCAAGTTCGGGCCCGGTCTTTTGAGAAGCACATCTGTCCCTCTCCCTTGAAGTTCTCCCTCTTGTCGCACCCCTCTCCCCCTCTTTTGACACGCGCGGGATATCTGTCGGCGAAATGCGTTCCCCCCCCCTTTGATTCTTTTTTTCTGAACGCTTTCCTAGTACGGGTCGTCCCCTTCGCATGGAGTATTGACTCCCTCCATCCACCCCCCTCCTGCAGGAGATTGGGTGACGCGAGTTTTCATGCTAGTCCTTCTCCAGCGTATACTGGGCTCTTCCTGTGCTCCCCCCCGCCGGGACTCCACGCGACCCGAACGATCTCCTGGAAGCCGCAGCGCAAAAGCCTCAGTACCAGTGGCTGCCGCCGACCTTTCCGACCTTCTCTTCTCTCTGCCCCGCTCGGCGGCGACGCAGGTCGACTTTTCTTCTAAAGGATGCCGACTCCAACGCCGCCCTTCCGTCGAGACGCGTTGAATGCTTTTCTCCTCTTCAGATGATGGGTTTCCCCCGCTGCGCGACGGCCACGGGCTCACCTTTTTTGAAGGCGGCATCCTTTCGGCGCGTCGATTTTTTTCGCTGCGGGAGAACACTGGATCGACAGTTTTATTTCTCCCCCCATCCGTCCGCCCCCTGGTACATGGGAGACGAACCTGGTCTCTTTTTTTCGCAGAGCGGGCCTTCTTTTTCTGCGACTGAGCTAGTTCGGGAGTCTCCTTCTTCTGCAAGGGTGCGGCACGCGAGTTCTGAGAGCCAAGGATACGCTGTCTTTTCAAAAAATAGCGTCACCCCTTTTCTCCCCCTTTCCGTGTGTTGCCCCCTCTATGGCGACGGCGAAGCCCCCACCCGGACGCAGGTGTCGTCTTCCTGCTCGACGCCTCCGGGACTTTCCGGTTTAAAATTTTTACGGCTCCGGGGAAGTCCTATTCTTTCCCGAGGCGCCGACTTCGTGGCGTTTTAAAGGATAACCCGTCTCCCTTCCTTGCGTTTCTCTCGACTTCGCGTGAGCAAAGAGAATTACTTCCATCCCCCCTGGATCTTGCGCGCGACAACCCCCTCGACGCTACGGTGTCGGCCTCTTTCATTCCTTTCTAGTAATTCCCGAAAGTAGGCTATGCTTTCTTTACGCTGCGATGGGACGCTTTCCGACGCGGAAGAGCGCTCAATTTCCCATATTCGCGACGAAAGCCAAGAAGACGTTTCTCTTCTTGGGGCTCACGCATTCTTTTTTCCCGAGCGAATAGTAAAGGTTCTTTTCTTCCCCCGAGGCCAACCCCCCCCCCTTCAGACGGGCGACGGAGGGTCCCAAGCGTCGAAGATCGTTCTTTCGTGAGGATCGAATGTCTTCCACCAACTTTTTCGACAGCGGCGAAGCCCCCGACGCCAAATCGGAGCGTTTCGAGCTGGGCCTGACTTTCCCGCGTGAGCTCTGAAAAAACGGCACCCTTCCGCGTCCCGAAGAAGGGTCGCTTCTCGAGCCTAGGTTTTGACTTTCGTTACAGCTAACGAGTGGTGTCCCCCCCTCCGAAGTCTCGAGCGCTCTCCCCTCCCTTTTTTTCATATTTTTGATTTCTCCATCTCGGACGGCAAGGCGCTCCCCCGCATGGGATGTCGTACCTTCCGTCTCAAGAGGGACAGTCGCGTGCTTCGCTTCTCGTACCGGATCGAGTCAGCCTTACTTTTTTCTCGACCCCCCTTCGCCCACTTGCGGAGTCACACGCGCTTTTTTCCTCTTCCTCGTCGCGGGGACGCTGTTTCATAATGCTCGGACGCTTTGGTCGACCGATCGCCTCCGACTCCCTGAGCGGGAAATCGGCCTTCCCCATGTGCGGAAATCGAACCAAGACTTACTTACCCCTCTTCTTCGCCTTCGCCCCCCCCAGAGATAGTCTATAATGAAAAGTTCTCCCCTCGGCGAAAATTTCTTTTCCCCCCTTCTCCCACCTTCTCCGAGTTTCTCGCGATTATTCCTATCCTTTTCGCAGCCACCTGACGCTGACTCCCTTCTGCAGCTCTAGACAATGGAGTTGACTCCTTCCTTTCTTTTTTCCCTTTTCCCCCGTTTTTGTTAACTTCTAGCCCTCCCCTTGAGCTGCAGCAGGATTTGGAGTCAGAGTCAGGGCTGCTCTTCTTTTCATTCCCTTCTTTCTCCCGTCGGAATCAGTCGGGACGACGAATTGTCTGCCGACGCCCTACAAACTCCGCGTCTGACATGTAAGTAGAGACGATCTCTTGCTTTCCGAGGTACGAGTCAAGGGTTTACCGACCCTTTTCTTTTCCTTCCGTCCCTTATCGCGGAATCGCTTTACGATCGGGTCGAACCCGCCTTCTCAGTATTGAAACTTTTTAAAGACCCGGCGGCGATAGTTTTGGAGAGGTGGCATTTTCCCTTTGAGGTCGAGCAGAAGCCCCCCCTCCCCCTCTCTTTTACGGATCGGGGTATAGTTCGTGCAAGGTGTTTCTTTTTCCTACCCTCCCTTCCGATTGTTCGCGAAGGTGCATCGTTTCCTTGCCGTCGAGATGGATCGCTTCTTCAGCAAAAGATCATGTGGAAACCCCATTTTTTGACGATTCCCTCGCATCCCTCCGACCTCGCAGCTCGAGTCCCTCCACACTCGTGAGATGTAACGATTATTGAGTCCCCCTTATGTTCGCGCCTGGGGTGGATAGTTTCTTTCTTTACGGTCTTTTCCTTCCCTGCCTTTTCCTTCCCGCGATTCGCGGATTCAGCCCCCCTTCTCACGGTGTGTGCTCAGCGCTCGATTGTTGGAGTTTTCCCCCTCATTCTCCCTCAACACGGGCTCTTCCCTCTAGAGATTGTCTTTTGATTGTCCGTCGATTTCCTTGCTATGCCGATTGCCTTTTGAATCCTCGCTGTCGTGATTAAGAGGCTAAACTGCCCCACCTCCCCTGTAGCCTTCTCAGTTCATGCGTCCCTTCCTCTTTTCGATCGGCCAAGAGTCGGCGTTGGAGAGCGTCCCACCTTTTTTTTTCCATTTCTGTCTCCATCGAAGTGCCCTTCACCTGAGCCTTTGGAACCATGCCCCTCCTTTCCCCGGTTCCTCGCTGCGCACCCCTTTGCGAGCACGTGAAGGACTCGAAGTTCGGGCTCCTTCTCCTCTGCCGTTTCCAGGAAGCCGGTTTATCCTTCAGCGATCGCCTTTTCCTCTATTTGGACAACGCGCTTTCCTTCGGCGAATGCGAAATTTCGGTTGTCCCCCCTTTGTTTCTCGCACGAGTTCTCTTCCGGTTGGACCGAGTTGATTGCAGCCACAAAGTCAAAACACAAGGCGAGCTGCAGTTTCTCCGATTTTCCTGTCTTCATGATGAGATCGCAGACCCTTTCGCGAGGGTGACGTGAGCACTCTCCTTTCCGGCACGCTCCCGCGATTCACTCCTTTTTTCCGACCCAGGTTTTGCTGCGCCCGACGGCGCGTCCTCTCATGCGAACGACCTTGTCTCTAGCTCTTCCTTCGGCGCGCAGGTCGAAGGCGATTCCCCCGCCCTCTCCCCCTTCGAACTCCCTTGTTTGATGAATTTAATCGCCATCTCTATCTTCCCCTTCCATTTCACGCGCGACGACGGCCACGTTTTTTCGTTTCCCTCCTTTCGTCTGGTTAGACCTGCGCCGCCGCCGATTTTTTTTTTTCTAGAGACAAGGGCGTCGCATTCGCCTTCGGCGCAGCCAATGGGTCCCTGCCTTTTCGCTTTGTGTTCCCGCGCAATGAGCGCGTTCGGGGTCGTTCTTTTTCGGCAAGGTGCGGCACGCGAGGTCTTTTATACGCTGGATCGGGAAATCGCCCTTTCCCCCCTCTTCCGTTCCCATTTTTTTCCCCTTTTTCTGGCTGCAATACGCAATGAGACTTTTGCACGAACCGGAAGCTTTTCTTTCCTCCCCCCGGTTTTGACCCCAAGTTTTCGGCACACGCCCTTTTGCAGGATACGGTTTTCCAAATAGGCGACGAAGGAGCACGACTTCTTTAGTTCCCCCCTGGTCTTAGTCCCCGTGATTATCCTGCGAGAGGCCACCCCGACTTCGTCCCGAATGATGAACAATTTCTTTGCTCCCGGTCACGATTTCCCCCCCTCGGGGTAGGAACCGAAAAAAAGACAGCCCTGTCCTTTTTAGATTTCCCGGTAGGCCTATGAGCGCCCTGGACGTCCCGGCGTTCCGAGCGAGCCGAGCGTGACTCGCCTAACGTCTATCAGACGGAGAATCGCTTGGTGCTCACGCATTTCCTAGCGAATCGTCGCTCACGTTCCGAGGATGCGTCGCGCCGGCAACTTTTCCGCAAGAAAAGACTCTTCCTTCTTCGACGGACAAGCGTCGAAGATCTCTCCGAGATTTCCACAACGCCCGGTTGTTTTTTTTTACGACATTAGCGGTGTCCCCAATAGGAGCGCTTCACCGTTTCTGCTTCAAGCTTTTGCGCCCCCACCATCATCCCAAGAAAACGTTCCGCGTCCGAATACGGGTCGCTTCCCCGATGAAGCAGCGGAGGATTCGTCCTAGTTTTCCTTCGAGGAGGCGAGGCGTAGTTCTCCCGAATGGAGCGGGCACCTTTACATGATAGTGGGGCTGATCTGTCCCCCGCTCTTTCTCAGATCAGCATTTGCCCGCGCCAGCATGGACTTTTTTGCGTCGTATTCCGCAAGCTTCCCCTATTCCCCTTAGCGGCTTCTATCGAGTCCGCCTTTCCGGGCTGCTTTCCCCACTGCGGCGTCCACGCGATATCCCCTTTTTTTGAGATCGCTCGGGCAGATCGCGAAGTGCCCCTTTTTCTCCTTTCCTCTTTGACACGATTTGGATCAAGAAGATCATTCGCCTCTTTATCAGGACAACAATGTGCGGGACCCCCTGACACGCTTACATACTTTTCCCTGTTCCAAACCCCCTTTCCCATGTAAGACGAGATACTCTTTTGTAGGGGCGGCGCCCAGTTCGTCAAGCTTTTTTTAATTGAATTCCGCTTTCGCAGCACCTGACGCTGATCCCCTTTGCAGCTTCGAACATGGAGTTGTCCCTCTCTCTCTTTTTGAACTCCTCATCGTTGTTCCTCCTTCCTTCCTAGTCTCCTCTGTCAGCGTCAGGTATTTTCCGCTTGAGCTGTAGGGTATGCTTCATTCCCTTCTCTTAACCTTCGGTAATCTCCCTTTTTCCTTTGTCGCCGGCCCCAACCTGAAATTTTCGCGCCGTCTTACATTTTCAGTAGAGACGAATTTTTCGTTTTTCGTTAATATGTACGCGTTCAAATTACACAGTTTTTCCGTTTTCTTTTGCTGCCGATTTCCCCCTCTTCTGGAATCGAGCACCGGCGATCTTTCCTCTGTCGAGAGTATTGAAACTGGATCCCGAGCGATCTCGAGCGGCGTCTCCTCTTCTCTTCAACTGTCGCACAGCCGCTGTGAGGTCGACCGCAGCTTTGGTAGATATTGAAGCTCCTTTTTGTTCTCCTCTCGTTTTATACCAGGAAGCTCCCCTTCCAATGCGGGCGCGCCCCTCGGCAAAATGGTTCTTGCTTTCTCTCCCAACCCCAACAGGTGGTCTTGACAGCGCCCCCCCTTTCCCTAGACTCGCGTCGCTCCTTGACCACCACTCGTGAGCTGTAACTCTTCCTCCATTTTCGTTTCTGCTTTTTCGAACCGGATTCGGACGCGGACGGAGTTCCTGAGTGGCGCTTTCCTTCGAGGTTTTCCCCCCCTTCGACTTTTCCCCTCTGAATGCTGCCTCATGAAATAACCGAGAAATGTCGTCGCCGCAAACGGGCGTTGGTGGAGACTTTTTGTGTTTATTCGTTTTTCTCCTTCCCTCCTTTGTTCCTTTTACGGATTGCGCGCGGACGCCGTATCGGACCTTACGACGATTCGCTATGCGATCTCCCTTGAGAAACACCCCTATTATGGATTAGGAGGCTCCGATTAGATGGTGTTTCTCTCTCGCCCCCCTCCCGAAGGGAGCGTCCCCTCCCCAAGATGGACTGAGCTGTACGGCGCATAGAACTTTCCCTTCTCTTTTTTGTGCCACATGCGACCCCGGTAAGCGTCTCTCTTCGGAAATCGTGACCTTCTCCTTTTTCGGCGAGCACTTTTTGAAGTGCTCCTCCCAGGAGAAGCACGTTGCTTTAAGGTTTATCTTCCGCCGATTCTCTTTTGGCGCCTTCGGTAGCTATTTGTCTTATTTTTTTGCGCCGACTCCCCTTTTCTTGGAGCTTACCACCCTGGAGGCGTCTTTTTTTCTCGACGAACCGCGTCTTTTGTTCGCGTCGCACACTAGCAGGGGTCTTTCCCCTCTCAATCACCCACCTGGCAGGGTTCTTTATGCTAGCTGGAGGGCGTCTTCTTCCTGGATCTCATGATGAGCTTCCCCCTCCCCCCCTTCCCCCCCTCTTTTCGCGTTTTTTCCCCCGCGACACCGACGAGCTCAGCGCGCCTCGAAGGCCGCAGCGCTCCCTGCAGATCGACACAGGTCTTCCCCTGTTCCCCCCTTTCTGCCTAGTGCCTGTTCTTAGAGACTGTCGAAATGCTCCTCCCCCGGTTCTCCCCAGTCGGCGTCTCCTTCGCGAGCGAAGCGGACACGAAGTCTTTCTCATTCTTTACCCCTTTTTCGCGCTTGAATCTCTTTTCTCTCCTCCGTTTCTCTTGACGAGCTAAAGGCATTCAACGCGCGCTCCCCCGGAAAAGCGGCGTGGAAGTCGGCTCCTTTCTCTTTACCTTTCCGGTTTCACAGGGCGCTAGAGACAAGGGCTTCTTTCTCGCAAGTCGGCGGGCAGCCATGGTCGATCTGCCAGAGTGCTTTCCTTTCGCGTTCTCTTCTCTCTCCTGTCCCCTCGCTCCAGGCGGCAAGGGTGCGTCTCCCCTCTGCTCAGAATGAGAGCGACCCGATTCTGCCCGCCAGCTAGCATGAAAACTCGCGCCTTCTTTTTTTTCTTTTTGGTTCGTTTTTCTGGCGACGGCGAAGCTCAGGTAGGCGGTGTCGAGAACTTCCCCCCTCCGGAGCTCAAATTACCATTTCTTTCGCCCCGTTCTTTCCTCTATCCCGCGCGTGGCCTGAAGGCGCCGACTCGTGGCAGTCCGGATAAACCGTAAGGGCGACGGTCCCTTTTACGATTCCGGGGCCAGAAACTTTTTTTCCATTACCTGCACGTGCTCGCTTTTCCAGCGACCAACCCTTCCCCTCCTTACACCTCAAGAACAAGCAGCCCTTTCTGGCACTCGATGCGCCCAAGTAGGGATATGAGCAGCCCCCTATGTTTCTTTGGTGCCTTCGAAGCCGATCGTGAACCATCCATCGGACGCATGACGGTCCAGAAGACCTTTTCTTGTTTCCCTCGGCTCTCAATCGTCGTCCGTCAAGACGAAGGCGTCGCGACCGGCACTTTGACCGCAACAAGACTTTGTCTGAAATTTTTTTTTCCCAACAGACTCGAGCCCCAAAGCACGTGCGTCTCTCTTCGCGGGGATGTCATATCAGACGATCCTTGCCCTCCGTCGAGTACTCTGCTCCTCAAGGTCCGCGTTCTCTCCCAAAGAAAACGGCACCGGAGACTCCTTCACTAGCCACCCCAGCTTCATCTTCTTTGCCCCAGATTTTTCTTTCCAGGAGTGTCCCTCGAAGTCTCTTCTTTTTCTGCTCGGCCCGAATGGCGTCCCCCCCTGTTTTTACATGATCGTTTTTTCTTTCCTTCCCTCCAGCAATTGCAGATTCAACCTTTTGGACTGTCGTTCCGTTCCGGGATTAGCACTTAGTCTCTGGGTTCTTGCTCCCTTCGATCGAGTCCCCCCTTTCCCCACATCGACCAATTGCGGCCCCGGCGGCGAGCGCCGCCGAGTACGAGATCTCTTTTTACCCTTTTCCTCCGAGCCTCCCCCCGATCGCCTCTAGATATCCCGATTCTCTCCTTCAATTAGGCATCCTATCTTCCCTTTCTGGAAACCTGGGAATTTGCTCCCCTTTTCGGTTTTTCGCCTTTTTCTTCGTCTATGAATGAAAAATGTACCTTTCGAAATTTCAGGGGGTAGGTGAGCCCCCCCTCGGGATTCATCGACCTCTTACTGTGGAAGCCCTTTCTTCGCAGCACCTGAAGATGACCTTCACTCCTTTCTCTGATTGAGCTGGAGAGTTATATCTCTCTTTTTTTAAGAGAGTAACTCCCCCATGGTCCTGCTCTCTCTCCCTTTAAGATTGGGTTTGCTGCCTAAACTCTGCGTCATCAGGAATCCCCACTCGTCGAGGGAATTCTACTGGACCCTGCGCCCGCCCCTACAACCTTCCCCCGAGGTATACGTCTTACATTTCATTATAGCCTCCCCTGCCAGAGCCTTCGTTAATTTCCCCCTTCCCGGGTTTCCCGCACATTTTTTTTCTCTCTTCCCTCAGGACGACTGTTTTCTCGGGGTCGACCCCCTTCCTTATGAAAAACTGGGACGCGTCGCTCTCCGATCTCGAAGCGGAGGCGCTCTTCCGTTCCCTTGTCCCCGAGGTGAGCGGTCGAGAAGCATTCTCCTCTCCTCCCTCTACTTGAAGCTAGAGCATCTCATAGGACGGTAAGCCATTACCGAAGCCTTAATGTCCCTTTCCCTCATTCGGGCATCGGGCAAATGGTGATCTCCCCTCTTCGCGCCCTCTTGAGATCAGCCAAACGATCTTCCTTTTGGTTTTTCCGTCCATTTCCCTACGAACCTCGCCGCCTTAATTTTCCTTGGACCACCAATGTGAGCTGCTCCCCTCACCAGCTGGAAATATTTGTCGACTTCTGCGTCTCCGGTGGCAGTTTATTGGGATTTTTTTTTTTTCCTTCGCGGTTTCCTCTCTTTCACGTGAAGACGCTCCTCCCCCTTCCTTTCGTCCTAACCGGGCGTTGGTGGGGAGTCCCTCTCTTGTTGTCGTATTCGATCTTCGATCCGATTAACCTCCCCTTCCCTTTCCGTTTCCGTTCCTCCGTACTGGAATCAATAGCTTTTTCCTTCCGACCCCCCCCCTCTCTGCAAGAGACCTGTGCACCCCTCCCCAGTTATCTTGGCTTCTTCCTTTCTTCGATGGTGAGCGTCTCGCTCGGACAGCTTGGTATCATTCGCCAAGATGGATGCGAATATCCCCTAATTTATGGTAGGCTCCCCCTTCTCTTGTGAGCTTCCGACACCGGTAAGACGTCTCCTTTTTTCCCCGTTTGGTCGCTGAGCAAGCTCCGTGCAGGAATTCAGTGCCTTCTTTTGATTCCTCGGCAGGAGAAGCCCCCTCGCCCTGAAGGTTATCCTCCCCCCACGAAGTAGGCGCATGACTAGTTTCTTCGGAGCTTGTTCGGTGACAGCGAAAACGTTTTTTGAGCTTCTGAAACGGTGAGTTCCGTTCCTTCTTTCTCTTCTCTCCCCCCCCCCCGTCAACACGACGAGAAATCCCCACCACCTCGGAGATGGGTGACGCGAGTTTTCCCTTTAGTTGACCCGATCCAGTTTTCTCCCCTTCAGCCCCATTGCCCTCCTGGTGACGTGGATGCACGAGCCCCCCCCTCTTACGGCACGCTGCGAGAAGCCGTCCCCCCTTTCAGATCGACCAGGTAGTCGCCTTATCGCTGACCTCCGAATGAGAAGCCTTGGTCCTTTCCCCCAGCTCGGGGCGGCGCGCAGGTCCCTTCTCAAGGATGCGACGTCCACGCCGCTTCCTTTGCGCTTCTTTCCTCCTTTATTCGCATTTTCGAGATGGGCCGAGCTAAGCATTCCACCTTTTCCTTCTCTCAAGGAAAGCGGGCGTGGAAGTCGGCACCTCCCTTCGACCTGCAGCGACGCCTCTTAGGTTCCCCCTTTTTTTAGCATTCGCTCCCCCGTAGCGGCAGCCACGGGTACCTTTTTGCCTTTTCGCGATGCGCTTCGCGGCTCTCGGTCGGGGTAGAGCTGCATCCCTTTTGTTTTCTCTGGTCCTTCTCGACGGATACGCTGGATCGGGGCCCCCCCTGAAACTCGCGTACCGCCTTGTGGGATTTGCTCGGCGTGTTTTTTTTCTTCCCGGCCCGTTTTTACCGGGGCACGACCCGGAAGCGTTTTTCCCTTTCAGAAAGCTCGACGCCTCATTTTTTCGGCACCAAAATGTAGCATTTCTCCTGTCCTTTTCCTCGCCTTTTTCTAAAGGGAGCAGACTTCGTGGCGACCCGTCTTCAACAGTAGGGCGAGAGGCTTTCCCCCTTCCTGCGCGAGGCCACTTCTCTTTTTTGAATTCTCCGTGGATCTTGCGCAAGCTCCCCCCTTTTTCCGAAGGAAATCGACGCTTCCTCCAACAAGAACAAGCCTTCTTTTCTCTAGTCTCGGCTATGCGCAGCCATTTTGGACGCTCCGGCGGCTCTTTGAGCGATCGTGAAACCCTTCTCCGATCCATGCATTCGAAGGCAAGGTTCCGCTCTTGTGCGCGCCCTCTTCAAGACAGCGCCTTACGGCCCCCTTCCTCTTTCGCCCCTGTCGCCGCAAGCGAGGGTACACAGATCGAAACGACACCCCCAACACCCAGCGGCGACCTTTGGGATTGTTCATTATCGCACAAAGCGGATCTCCCTTTTCCCCGGTCCGGGCCGCTCATCATGCCAAGCCTTTCTCCGTCAAGCGTCAGAATCAAGGTCTAGCCAAACCAGGAGCGACTTCATTTCCGACGTTGCAAGTTCTTTGTGGAAGGACGTTCCTTCTCGAGCGGCTCGGTAGTCTGTTCGGGCCCCTGTTTTCCTTTCTCTGATCTCCGTTTTTTTTGTATACATATCGACTTTTCCCCCCCCCTTGCCGTCTTTTTCATGGGACTGTCGTAACTCCTCTTCGGTATTTCCCTACGTATCTCGTCGTGCGTCTGATACCGCTTTCATCGAGTCCCAGCATTTTTTTTTGAACTCAAACCTCCTTCTTCCACTCCTCGCCGCGTCGAGATACGCTCTTTTCCTCACCAGTTTCATCCCTCTTTTGGTCGACCACGATCTTTTTCTTTTCTTAACCGGCCAATGTGAGGGAAAACCCCTTCTTTCTTTTTTTCCGGAGTACCTCTTTTTCCCTTCGGCAAAACCCGGACTCTCCTCTCCTCTGATCCCCCTTTCAGGTTGTGGGCGGCGCTTCCCCCTCGTACCGACTGGATTCCCTCGACTTCTCTCTCCTGATGAAGCATTTCTGTTTTTGACTTCCCCGTCTTCTCGCGCCAATGGAGTTGAATCTTTCTTTTCTTCCTCTATCTTTCATCCTACTCCTTATAGGATAATTATCCAGCTGCTTTGCCGCCTCTTGAGTGGGGAGTCCTTTTCGTAAAGATGGAGATGTAGTTCCTTCCGACGAACTTGAATCTTTTTGATTTGTAGCCGGAGCCCCCCTTGAGGTATAAGCTTCCTTTTCATATAGACGATTAGTAGGGTTTGGCCCTTACCTTACTATCCCTTCCCAGGGTTTCCCTTTTTTCGGATGCCGATTCACTCTCTCGGAGTATCTTTTTCCCCTTCCAAACTTCCCACTGGGACGCGTCGCACTTTTCTCACGAGCGCCTTCGCCGCCGGAAAGTTTTTTTCTCCAGTGGTGTCTCAGCAGCCCGGGGAACTTTTTCTTCTGGGTAGCTCTTTGAACCCTTTCTTTGAAAGGATGTTATACTTCCTTATACATCTTCCGAAGTCCCCCTTTTTCGCGGGAAGGTGACATCTTCCCTTGCCGTCGCGGATGGATAGCGCCCTCGTCCCCCCTTTTGTAACCCTTCCCGCGCCATTGGTTTCTAACGGACATAGTTTTTTTTTACTTAGACTTCGGTCGTACTGTAGACACGAAGATGATTCTATTTGGGGTGGATAGTTTCCTCCCCCCTCGGAAGGAGTTTTCACCCTTTTCCCTTGCATTTTTCCTGCGTTTCATTCGCGGTTTACGTTTCGGCGAGATTTCTCTTGTCTTCCCCCGCGAATGTCGTCCTTCCCGCAATTTTTGGAGAATTAGATACCGATCCCCTTTTTTCCTTTTTTGTCTCCGACCCCGTAGCCGTCTTGCTTGGGCTTCCTTTTTTTTCCCGGTAGCGAAGGCGTACTGGAATCCCTGGTTTCTATGCCTTACCCTTTCCAATGCTTTTCCCTGGACTCGAACTTCCCTCTTGGATTAGTAGGTCCCCTATGTGGCCTTTATCGCTCGGAAATCCCCTTCCCCTCGGGAGAGTACAAATCTCCTCCCCTTGCTTAGCATAGAAGACTTTCTCCATAGAGTCCCTTCTTTTTCCGACACCGGTAAGCGTAGAGTTGCCCCCCTTCCTTTCCCAGTTTGCGTAGATTTTAGATAACCCCTTTCTTTTTTCCCCTTGGTTCCCAGATCATTTTGAGGAGAAAGCACTTTTCCATTTTCCCGCGATTCGCGGTCGCCAACGCCCCTTTTCTCTTGGACCCAACGTCTCGGACTTCCCCGGAGCCTCGTCCTTCTTCCTTTCCGTACCCTCTCTTCGCTTATTCCTTTTTTCCTCTTCAGTCAGTTTCCGGTGCCGAGCTTCGCCCTCTCCTTCTCTCACACAACCCCTTCACCAAGCGAGCGGCAGGAGATGTTCTCTAGCTGGCGGGCGATTTGCAACGCCCCTCTCCTCATGCATGAGTCGACGCCCTGTGTTTTCCCCTCTTTTCTCGGACCTCCTTCTCTTACGCTCGCCGCGAAGCGCCCCCCCCTCCTTCCTCCAAGGTCGTCGACCATGTAAAAAGTTTTCTCCCTCCACTTTCTGACTTCGGAATGCGAAGCAATGTCTTTTCTCTTCCAGTGTTATAACCAGCTAGGCTTCCCTTCCCGCGAGCGACGGAAGAAAGGATTGCTCTCTCTTCTCTCTCGTGGTTTTTAAGTTTTTTCCCTTTTTGTTGTCGAGAGATGGGCCGAGCTAAAGTCTTCCCTCCTCCTCTCAAGATGCTGAAGGAAAGAGGAGTGGACTCTCGCTCGCGTCCGCCGTAGAAATGAGCTTTTCTATGCTGATAGTCAACTCTTTGTCTCATCGTCAGGAGAGAACTTTTCCCCCTCTTCTCTGGGTAAACGGGGGACGACCTTTTCTTCTTTCGCGCGGGGAAGTAGTTCTCCTTTTCATTTTGGGGTCGCGTGCATTACGTAAACGCTCTCCCTTCCCTCTGCGAGGTCTGCGAGTCATACTTTTTTTTTTCCCTTTTAATCGCCCGCAAGATAGAAGGACCCCTTTCCTTGTGGCTCTCTTTTTGCATGCGAGATGGAGAGGCCTAATACTGGGACGACCCGGAAGAGGTCGTTTCTCACTTTTAACGCTCGACGCATCCTGTCCCCTCTCCCCTTGAAATTTCGCCATCGCGAAGACGGTCTCCTCTTTATTATAATTCTTTTTTTTTCCTTACCCGAAGGAGCCTCCCCCTTCGCTTAGTCCTTTTTTTCGGGGCGGATTACTTTTCTTTCCTGCGCGAGGACAAATTCCGGTTTTCCCTTCGTTTCTTTTTATTTAGCCCTCCCCGCCTGTCCAAAAGTTCACCCTCGGAGGGCACCCCTCTTTTGGTGTCCTATTTCATACCCCATTCCTGTCCTCTCTTCTCAGTGGAAGTGAAAGGTCGCTCTCCTTCCAGAAAGAGGATCTCCTTCCCTCTTGGAGTCTCCTTTTCTCTTTTTTTCCATTGCCGCTCCTCCTTTGGTAGCCGATAGTTTGAACCCCATCTAATCGGACCAGCATGACGGCTTACTCACAGCATCTCCCCCCCGGCAGTTTGTCAGGGGACGCTTCCCCTTCTTCCTCTCGAAATTTTTTTGTCCCTTCCCTCCCTAGTTATTCCAGTAAGTGTCTTCCCTTTATAGACACTCTCCTACGTCTGGTATCTGTCCAAGCGTCGAAGCTCCCCCCCTCCCACACGAGGAGAGTATCTGTTCCCGGTTTGATTCTACTTACCTTCCTCTCCTCCCTTTCTATCCTACGAAGCCAAATCGTCCTTTTCATATGCCGGAGAGAATAGGCCCCCACTACACCCCCTCTTTCTCCCGCCAACAATTCCTTCCCCCTCTCGTCCTTCTGGAATACTTTTCTCCTCCCTTCTCTAAACTCGATGAGTCAGTGCGTTTCCTCCTCTAACGATAACGAGTGGTGTTTTTTTTTCCCCCCTTAAGTATGAGTATCTTCTCTTTTTTTAGGGATGGCTCCCGGCCTCCTTGGCGCGGGCAAGGACCCCTTTTTACTGATCTGGGGCTTATCTAGTTTCTCTTTCCTTCTCATGAGCGTAAGACATTTTCCGATGCCCTTTATAAGGTTTTTTACCTTCCTTTTTTCGTAGCAAGCTGACTCCTTCTTCAACATACGGGAAGTGCTCGATCTTCCCTTCGCAGTATATAGAGTCCAGTCCTTTCTTTTTTTTTTGAACACTCGCCCACCTCTGCCTCCCCCCCCCTTCTCTTTCCAATGCCGAGGCGAATCCCCCTTAGTCGAGATCGTCCTTTCTTCAGAGGCCCCGTTTCATCCTCCTTTCGAAGAGGGGGTCGACCCTCTTCTACGATATCCTCCTCCCTTTTCCTCGAGCGGGAATCGGATCCTCCTCACCCTCTGGAAAACCATGGGATAGACGCGTACATACTTCATTTTCTCGAATTCGGGTTTTTTTTTCCACGACGAGATTGTCTTATCTCCGAAAGAGGAGAAATCGGCTCCTCTGTTGTAGGCGACCGGCTACCCTTTCCAAGAACTGTTTTCCTCGTGTATAGC
>Ga0179591_1282965_pt1 | contig 18671 bp, 19 predicted proteins | sample CZOMad2_1_08_16f_FD_182891 | JGI IMG/M metagenome (GOLD analysis project Ga0179591, IMG submission 182891) | Vadose zone soil fungal communities from Angelo Coast Range Reserve, California, USA - CZOMad2_1_08_16fungal (PacBio error correction) | ecosystem: Environmental > Terrestrial > Soil >... | reverse complement strand
TTTGGGACGGTTTTCACCTTGGCGTGGAGTGGCCGACGATCTTGTAAGTTCTTTTATTTCTTCAGACCTTCATTTTGCCAATTGCGTGTCCCGGCCTGCGTTTACATGCCTTCACGATGTCAATACCTTGCGTTGCCTTGGAAACGCTATTCCGGTTAAGCTACTTAGTAGCCTCGGTCATCGTTCTGATTTGTCCCCTGTTTCTGCTCGTGTACATCACTCACATTTAACGCCTTTTTACAAACCCGCTTGATTTCTTCCCCACGCCCCGCTGATCTGATTTCCCAGCGATTATTTGCCCTGTTTTTGTATGGCTTTTTTTTTCGGCTCCGGCTTCCTAGCACAAGATTGCCGCCTGGCCTCTATGTTGGTCCCTTCCCCTTCCCAGTCAGCTTTCATGGTTTTGTGATCCTTAGCTCAACGTTTCCCTGACAAGATGTCGTCTCTGCTCTCCCCTCCATACCGACTAAATAGCTTGCAATCTTCCAGAGAGTCTTCTTGCTGCAGGTCGGATAGGTAACCGTTTTTAATATCCGCTTCCCCTCGAAGGTCCACTTTTAGTTTTTTACCCTTGTGCAAATTATAGCGCGTCCGGCTCGACCCCTCCTCAACCCTTTCCTGCATTTTCACACCCTGACGAGGAATTCCTCAACCCCACCCACTTTTTGCTTTTTTCTTCGTGTGAGGGGCTTGTTTCGGATCATGGCACGACTTCCCTTTTCCTCCCCGATCTTCCACTCCTCCGTCCGTGCCTTGAAACGTTGGCCGTTTAAATACAGGTTTCTTTTTGAATTCCCTCACAATTTCGTTTTTTCCTCCCACCCCAATCGCTGCCTAAGCCAAACCCGATCTTCCCCCCCCCTAAGGAGTCCCGTCCGATCTTATGGTGTTAGTCCTTTTTCCCCACTTTCTACTTTGACAAAGTTAGAATGAGCCTCGCCTCTGTCCAGCCTTCCGCCCCCCCAAAGACATCTCTTCATAGGCAGGGGTGTTCCTGGGTTATGTTCCTTTTTTCGGCCCCCAATTGCGATTCGATTGATGTCGCCCGCGATTTTGTTTTTTTTACCTTTTCTTTTGGACTGGTTGGGGACTTATTCTATCCCCTTTAGAGCCTCCTCCCCCCTGTCATTTTGATCCCCTTCTGGTTTCACTGTTTCACCCCACAAAGTCTTTTTTCCCGCCTCTTCCGGAACATGATTCCTTTGATCCTGTCACCCTGACAACAGGCGTTATCAGATAAGGCAGTCCCCTTCCCCTTTTAGGGCCCGCCCCCCCGTGTGCGTTCACGATGAAGGCGAGTAGCTTGTGTGATCTCTTTCTGTCTCATGGCAAGCTTCCTCTCTGGTTCTTCTTGGGTTTCCCCGTACTCCCCCTAGATTCTTTTCGGGACAGGATTGGCGAAGAGTGTTTTTGCCCTCCAGCGATACTTGCAATTTTCCCCCTTCTCGTATTCCTGGCCTCAACCGACAGCTCCGCTCCCTTCTCTTGACTTTCTTTTTTAGTAGGTTATGCTTTTTAGTCTTTTTATTTGTCTCAGCCTTCTCTTTGACCAGTTATCCAAACATCCAAGATTTCACTCTCGACCCCCCCCATCCTTGGCTTAGTTCTCGTTCCCATACTTGCTTCAAGTTATCAATCTTGATTCCTATTTCAAACTTTTTTTACTTTCCTCTCCCGGTTAGACAGCGAATCGACCCTGTTCCTCTGTAAACTCCCCCCTCCTTGAAATTTCCCAAGAGCTCACGGCCTGCCTGACAAGACTAACTTCCGCTGGCTGGTGATTTGCTAAGACCGTGTCCTTCCGCATCCGCTATTTCGTTTCCAGAGTAAAGGAAGCTCGTACCTTCCCCATCCCCTGATTGGCGGGCTCCCTCCCCCTCTCTCGTCGGCGGGACACCTTCCAGCACCTGTATCGCGGCGACCCGGCCCTTCTTGCGTTACTGGCGCACCAGCGGAAACTCTCTCCTCAATCTGCATTCTTTTCCCTTGTAGCGCCCCACCAAACAGTTGTGTTGAAACCCCCGAGTTTTTTTCTTCCAACTTAGTTGACCCGGACCCACCCATACTCTTCAAGCAGCTTTTTAACCTTAACCCCGATACGAGTGGCTTTTTCTTTTGCAAACTTTCACTCGCTAGCTTTTAGTAAGATCTGACTCCCCATAACTTCTGCGTATGGTATTCCTCGTAGCGCTTCGCTTTTGCGGCTTCTTGTTATTCGTTTAATGCCACCTCTTTTTCAAAGAATTTGCGACCTTCCCCCTTTTCAGTGTTCCCCAATCCATATATCACCTTGAGTTCGTTTCTCTCGGACTCACCCCTTTTTTTTCTGGATCTACCAACCGTTGCGCTAACCCCGTTTGCCAAACCGTGAAATGTTTTCACTGCGCAAAGATTCATCGCCATGGGGGGGGCCCCCCCCCCCAGGCCTCTTTTCGGGTGCCCACGACGGATCGGTCAGCGTGCAATCAGAGTGCGCTTTTTTTCCTTTCCGCGTTTCACGAGTCTCTCCCCCCCCCCTGCGCCCGTTTGGCTGAGTCGTTTTTCTTTGAATGGATGTTTCTGTTTTTTTTTCCTTTCCCTATCCGGTAATTGCCGCTTCAAGCAAATGCGACAGCCCCCTAATTTTGTAGTCTTTTGACCTCGCTTCTCTTCTAAAACGCCCCCCCTCCTACATTCCTGTTCCCTCGTCTCCCATTGGAACACCCACCTTCACACACGGAAACCTGTCCCCGGCGCCGATCCAGCACATTGAATCCCAGTTTGCTTTTTGCCTGCGGTCGACGCCCCTTCTTTCGTACCTACTCTTCCCTGGCCTATTCTCTCTTTTCTCTATTCCGTTTTAGAGCTCATTTGCCTTTCGCTTTCGCGGAATCTCCCTCTTTTTTTCCAGCGGCAGCCTGTCTGCTGCTTGATCATGTGTCGGGCTGTCTACATCAGTTCCTGTTTGGTTGTGGTCCTTCTTTTTCTTGATTGACATTAATTGTAGCGAGTGGGGGCTTTAGCCTCTTTTTTCGAGAGATTCAGACCCAACCTCCCTTTTAGTCCTTTTACTCTTTTCGGTCGTCTCCGGCTCTTCCGATCGTCAAAGCCCGGCGACGTGCAAGTTTTTTTCTTCTTTTTTCGCTGGCGCACATCGGCCCTGGACCTTTAAAATCTTTCCGCGCTCCTGCCTGTGTTTGAACCTTTGGGTCCAAGCGTCGGGCATGGTCTTCTTGGTTACCGATGGATTTTTCCCCTCCCTCAACCGTTTGCCACTGTTTTTTGCCTCCCCCAACCTGGTTTTCTAGCCTATGGACACACCGACCCCCGTGATTCCATGCGACCTGAACTCAATCGTTTTCCCTTGGGCTGTTTTTCCCTGAGTCCCCCCACGCTTAGTTTTTTTGAGTCTTGTTTAAAGATCTGTCCCTTACCTTCCGTCTTCGAGAGAAGGCCCCTTCTGACTTTTTCTTCCACTTTCTTCTCCCTATTCTCTATTGCCGAGCTAGTCGGTGCTTTTTAGCCAAAAACTTATGGTGTTACTTTATTCGATTGCTTTGTCCGTCTATGGAAGTTTTCCTCCTTGGTCTGCCTGCTTCTGTGCCCTCAATGCTCTTCCCGTAGGTAATGTTTGTTCGTCGTACATCTGCCAGTTAAGTTATGTTCTACTTTTTTTCCTTTCCGAGTTGTCCTGAAACCCTGAGGGACCTCCCCCATTCCTTTTCTTGTTCTGGTTCCATTATTTGATTGACGGTTTCGGCGCGTGCTCGGCTTGTACCCTTCCTCATTCCCAAGCGGGCCCCGGTTCCATGCCGAGTTCGCGGTTGCTTAAGGTCGTCCCTTTTACTTTCAACGGTTCGGATTCGTCCCCCGTTTGAAAAAGTTTTAAAGCATCGTTTTCCACAGTGTTTCTTCGATAGACTCATCCCGGTAGATCATTTGAATCATTATTTTTTCTCTTCCACTCGAATGTGTTGCGTTTCACACATTTCACTGACGTTTCGAATCCCCTTTACTATGGTAATAGATGAAAGGGTTTTCGCCTCTTCGCGTAATAACTACTCGTTCCAATTGCGTATCGTGCTGGATTTTTCACACTACTTCCCCACTCCTTCATTCCAAGTCTTCTCTGCCGTTCCCTTCTTTTACAGTCAAAAGAAGATATCTATGTCCCAGCCCGCGTTGCTGCTCCGCCCGAAGCTGATCTCTTGTGACTTTTTGTGCCTTGACGGAGTCCTTTTCCCCCCCCCCGGCGCTACTCTTTGGTCGTTGAGCTCGTTTCTCCCCTGAATCTGTTTCCGGAAAGCTGCGATGTTGTCATAAATCTTGTTGACACAGTGAAACCACCCTTCTCTTCCTTGTCCTTCGGTCCTTCCCATTTATTGGGAGCGGCATCGGACCCCCCAGGCCCTACTGTTCCAACCACAATATTCGTTTTTTTCCCTATCCAACTGTCCGAAATCGTCCGTTCCCTCCACAAGTCACGGACCCGGAGTCTTCATTTTTCTTTTGTTGGCTTCTGCCTGAACCTTTCCTCCTCCGCTTTCTTGGCGACCGGGCGCTTACTTTTGTTTTCCCTATGAGCCAACCCTTGGTGAAATCCCCAGGATCGGACGGTGGCGATTGAAGTGGTCCGGTGGAAAACTTGCGTTTTGTATTTATTAGGCCGGCGAGTGTTTATGGAGCGGTCCCGTTCCGCCTTGGATACATCCTTAGTTCCCTGCTGATGGCCTTCCCCCCCACGCGGTCAAACTGACCGCCGGCTGAGTGTAATTTTCAGCTCTCCATTTGCGATGACGCCGATCCCCCCCCCCCCGTCCCCTGAATATCAGGTTCGATAAGTGTATGGCGTCCGCGGTCCGTCTTTTGTGTCTTTTTTTTTTTCGTCGTGAGAGTGGTCTAGTGTTGATTTTCACGAGGTTGTCTTAAGTTTGTCTTCGATTAATAGCAGATTTTCTCCTCGAAGAAATTACATTCCTCGCGATCGCAGCTTGCCCGCTCTTTTTGAGTTTGAGTGGGCATGAGAGCCTTCTTCTCCTTTGCCCCCTTTCTTATGGAAAGCGGTATTCCTCTTTTCCTTGGTGTGGGAAGTGATCCCCCAGTTCGATAGGCACGACTAACCTTTTCCCTCCCCGGAAAGCCTTTACCTCGCCGCTCCCAGCCAAGGACCTCCAATGGTTGAGTTATTGAGGTCCATCAGGATCGATCGTTTGGTCTTCAGAGTTTGGCCACATTTTTTGACAATGTTTTTCTTACACGTCTAGGACCAACGCCGTCCCGATCACCCTTTCCCCCTCCGGAGATACTCGATTGCTTTTACCATCCTGCGCGTTTTTCCCCGGAAGGCAACGCAGCGTTCGCTCGGTCGAGCCGTTGCCCAGCGTGCGGTGCGTCGCTGTGACCTTGATTGAAGGTCTCCCTGAAAATCTCGGGGGAAATCCCAGATGTTCGGCCACCTTTTTTCCGCCCCCTCTCCATGCGCGAAGCTCTTCCAGCACCTGCCTTTCTCCGGGTTGTGTTGATCTTTTTTTGTTTTCCTGAAATAGCTGGGTTTCCTCAAGGCCGCTGCTCTTTCCCTGTCATTCCCTCTTACGACCTCTCTTCCAAGCCGTACGCAGACGGCACTTGTCCTACAATTTCGCCCTTTCCAACTACCGCCCTCTTGAAAACCCTGTGAATTCCCTTCCCCCCTCGTAGTGGTTCTCTCTGGGTCATGTCGTTTCTGGATACCCGGCGTCTCATTGATCGATCATGCCACCTTTGACAATGTTTCCCCACCACGCTTTCACCAATCCTGCTGACTGATGGCATGATCCTGCTCACCCCTTTTCCCTTGGGTTTGCGATTGCGTCCCTCCCCTTTTTCGTTGGAATGCACCCCCCGAGTGAGTAACTTGCACGAGCTATCCTGGTTTTGAAGATCACTTCCGTCACCGTCGCCCTTAGGTCCCCTGTTCATCCCCAAGCTCTAAAGAGCTGGCTTCTTCTGCTACTTTCTCACCGGACCCTCTTCGGCAATTGATTTATATGTAGGGGGGCTTGTAAACGAATGGCGGCCAAATCTCGATGCTTCCTTTCCAACCCCATTTTCCTGGTTGCAAAGATCAACTCCGGCGCGGAAACCGGATCGCTCCCTTTTTCCCTCAACTCACATTTCCGTTGAGCGACAATGGAACTATCCCCACCCCAACCCCAGCTGATCCTTATTTTGTTTGTTCCTGTCGTGGCTATCTCTATAGGTCTCTCTTTCCCACTCCTGGCTTTCCCCCCTCGCTCTTTGGAGTTACCATCGTTTTCCGCTAAGGGATTGCCAAATTGTCGCACTCTCCGACCCCACCCTTTTTTCGCCTCCTTTAATACCAACAACCTGCACCCTCTCCTAACAATTTCCTCTTCCGACCTTCTGATAGTCCAATTTCATATTTCCCAAATTCCTAAGGTTTTCCCTCCCCTTTTCCCACTAAGTGCTTCGCCTCTTTTCAGGACCCCTCCTTGCCAAATTTTTTCGACCCTTCCTCTCCTCCCTTCTCGAGGGTGAATTTTTAGTTTGGAAACTTTATTTCGAATTTTTCTTTTTTTCAATATTTGTTTCCAGTCCCGGCGGTGCCTTTCTCCCCGTCCTCCCGTCCCAATAATTGAGCTCCCCTTTGAATTCCAAATTGACCCGCGCTGCGCTGTTTTCACCTTTTTTCTTTCAACCAATGAACTCCGTTTTTTTTCGTCCCTGAAGGTGAGAATAGAACTCACCATAGATTATCGCGTTATGGACACTTACTCAGTCTGTTGTGGGACTCCCGATAGGCTCGTTCTGCTCGGACTACGCAGCTTCCTGTGCTTCTTTTGTCGCAGTTTTTAGTTTCAGAGCTCCTTTGTTGACTTTTGGCAGAATTTCGCGAGTTTTTTCCAGCGATTACTTCTGCGGATGTCTTACTTTGGAGCGCATCCTCCCAGTCGATAAAAATTCCTCTCTTCCCATCCTTCATCGTTCAATTTCTTCGATGCGTCGTGTAAGTGTCCTTTTTGTTTAATCTTTTCCAAGTCTGGCCCCCCCATCCACTTGCCACTTCCTTACCGGCTAGGTCGATCGCTCAGCGAATGTGTGCGAAAGATCGAATTCGATTTTTTGCGCACACGGCCTTCCCTTCTGTTAGGTCTTCTCATCAGACCTATTTTTTCCGCTTTGCGTCTCCTCTAAATTGTTTCACCTCCTCGATCGCTCACGGCATGCCTTATTTTTTCTAACCCTGGAATATATGCTCTGCGCCAAGACCCGTCTTTCCCACTTTCACGTTGCGATCCGCACGCGAGGTGTCCCCGATTAGGATTACCCAGGCAACCCAACTAGGTTCCGGTCCCTCAGTCCGCTCTCGGCGGTGACTTCTCTGAAACGAATCCGTATTCTAGGAATGACTCCCCACTTCTACCGCTGTTCCCTCCGACCCCCATCGTTCGCATTAGTTATTTGACAGCCCCTCTTTTTTCCCCCGCAAAATCGTCTGAAAACTTCATCGAACAGAGGACCCCTCTTCCGTTCATCTTTTCCCACAGATAACGTTTGGCGAGACAAACTAGAATACTAGCTCCGGCTCTTTGTACATTCTTCCCACCCCTGGATGTTCCGTCAATGTTCACTTTGACGTAGTTCCGAGACAGTCCTTTTTGCGTGACCTTCCATTCGTACAGATCGTTATGGACCTGACTCATTGCTTTTTAGGTGACTTCGTTTTGGTCTTCACACCCCCTCCCCCTTTGCAATCAGTGAGATTTCTTACTGAACTAACCTCCTGATCCAGGGGTTTTTCATATACTTTTCGGACTACAAACTATTGAATTCTTGGTAATCACTGCCCAACGACACCCTTTTTTCACAGTCTCCTATCAGCGCTTCCCCGACTGAAACCAAGGGCGGACCTCTTGTTTTTTACGGAGCCCCCCTTTTTTCCTAGCCGCGTGTGTTCCGTCTATGAAGCCCTCCACTGCTTTTTTTCGGCAGTTTCTTTATTCTGATTTTGGGCGCGGGCTTTTCGTCCTCTGCTGGAGTTACCCTCTCCTGCTTCTCGTTAAGTTCCCGTCGTTTGGGACTCGCTCTTTGCCATACTCTTTCTACCCCAGATGTGTGTCCCTCTGTTCCATGTCCCCTCTCCCCGGGGTCCTGAATTGGCACAAAATTGCCCTCGGCAGCCCCTCCAACATCGTCACATCACTGCCACTTCGACGGCGTTCGCTACCGCGGTCGATGGGTCCTCCAGGCACCTGGCCCGTCTTTTACTAATTTATTTTCCTTCCCCAGATCATCCGGCCAGGTAGGTTGTCTGCCTCTAACGAGGAGTAGCTCCCGCGGTCCACCCCCGTTTGCTTGCGGCGATGTGTGTCTTTTTGTCAGGCTTTTGGTCTGCTGTCCTGTCCCCTGACCCCTTCAACGAGTTCTGGGTATTGTTTTTTTTTTTCTTTTGACGTAGAAGGCGGTACACCCCACGTCCGTATTTGGATATTTAGCGGTCACGCGTCCCTGAGATTTCCCCATTCCCCTCCGCTCCATTCAGTTTTTTTCCAAAATTGGCCCCGACTCTTTTTTCAACGGTGTGCAGTGTCGTTTGTCAAGCTTTTCCCCCCTGTTCAATGTCCAATCTGCCGCCCGCTTCATTCATTGTGGTCCCGTTTCCCCCACGTTCTTTGGACTGGGCCAGGTCTTGTTTTAGATGCATTAGGCCCATGATTACCAGCATTCACAGGTTTGCACTGTTTTGCCGACTTATAGCACTTTTCCCCAGTGAGAAATGCTTTTTATAGACTTTCCCTGCTCCCCCCCCCAATATTTTGAAGGGTGTTGTGTGACTCTTTGACAAAAACGAGAAGGGCCTTGTGTCCCAATCCAACTGTCGGGTTCCATACCGATTTTGTCCCTCCAGGTTCCTCCGCCACCAAGCCTTTCGTCCACGTTCATTGCTCGAAAATTGCTTGGATTCGATCTTTTCCCCGTCTCTTCTGAGCTTTTGCTCGCATCTATCGGTGAATTTTTCAAGATTGCTTTGCCTTCGTTGGTCCGTTCGCTTTTCCTTTAACAAGATTTTGTGAGCTCCAAGCTCGCCCCTACTGCTGACTATTTCGTCAGTTGCGAGGGTGATAGTTGGTTTTTTGGGGGGGTTTGGGGTTTTTGGTGTGGTGGGGGGGTTTTTTTTGTGTTTTAGGGGGGTCGGGGGGTTTTTCGGTTGGGGGGGGTGGTTTTTTTTTTGTTGGGGGTGGTGGGTTTTTTTTTTTGGGGCGGGTGGTCAGTACCACATAGTCTTCTTTTGACCTATGGCTAGTTTCTCGTCTTCTTGTCCGCACGGATCCTTCATTGTGGTCCGCCATCTCGGCGTTCGAGCTTATTCGTCCTCCTCGCGCGCTTTTTTTTCTGATGGACTCGGCTTTGCGCAATCGCCGAGATCCAATTTATTTGGATCTATGCGGTCGGCCGGCGATGCCGGCTTTCTTTTTTTCAGTTGCGCACTTGACCTACTCAATTTTCTCTCAATTTCACCCCTTCTTTATGAAATCTTCTTTTAATTCTTGATTCTGTTTTGTGTACTGCTTGAGCGATAGCCCCCGTATTATTGCCCTCTTGGAAATAGCCTTGCCCGGCCTGCCGGAGCACCTTCCCCCCTCCTCCGTCCCGCACTCGTTTTCACCTGTTCTCGATTAACAGGTGGCTTGCGTTGCTGCATTCCCCTACGTGTGGCGCAAAGTATCGCTGAGGCAACTTCCCCCCTCTCCGCTTTTTTTTCCAATTTTAATGCCCAGCTCTTTGCACGGACTGCGACGATCCCATTCATGAATCCTTCTGTTCCCCTTGGCCGCGGGTATTGCTTCACGAGGCTTGCCTGCTTCACTGGGGAGTCCAATCGTACTTAGGATCCTTGATACGCCGCTCCCTCTGGGTTTTCGGAGCTCCGATCCCACTCTGTTTTTTCCTTCATTGATTTCGGTTTCCATCAACCTCTGTGCACAGGCCCCCCTTTTAAGCTTCGTTATTGGAAGGAGGTGCCTCTCCCCCTTGTTCTCAGTGAGGGCGTCCCCCCTCTTTTTTTCAAAACCCCTTGTTCCTCGGCCAAGCCAAATGTCGTTCGCAGTACGCCTGCACAAGTCACCTTTCACCGGCCGATTAGTCATTCTTCGATCCGTTGGACTTTTGGCGTTCCGGGGCGTGCGTTTTTGCCGTTTAGAAGCGCCCCTTCTTCCCCTGGGTCCCCTTCTCAACTTTGCTCGTACCATCATTATGCTTTGCTTTTTGTTTTTGGTTTCCCTTGTGGAAAAAGAGGTTGACTTACCTTTCGAGGTTTGGTGCTTTTTTCGTAGCTGAAAACCTTTTTTCTGAAAATTTCTTCTCTTTATGATGTCCATGTTTTCAGATTGCTTCGCTTGAGAATTGGCCTTTTTTTTTTTACTGTTTGATGCCGCCGACGCCAAACCCCACGATCCAGCTTCCTGGGGTGGTTTTGTGCAGTTCCATCGCTGTTTCTGCCCAAGCTGCTGTCTTTTGTCTGCTTTTTCTGCCGGTTCTCCTTTTCTCTTTGCCTTTTGAACAGGTTCCTTCGAGTGGCATCCTCCAGATCTCCTCCTGACCTTCAGTCCAGTTCGGGCAATTGCTTGATCGGGAGCTCAACGATTGCCCCCCCCCCCCCCCCCCCCCCCGCCCCCCTCTTGATATATTTCCTCTCGTGTTGGCTTTTCTGACACCCCTTTCGAACCATCGCACTGGGAAGTTGATTCTCTTCGCGTCGGCGGCCTGACATGTTGGGGCGGAAGTATGGCGTTCTTCTATGCGCATCGCTCCCAGCCCTGCCCACCAGCAGATAGAATGGCCCTCAGGATCGGGGACGTGGTCGCTTTCATCAGTTTTTGGAACAGTGGTATTTTCTGTGATTGTCCGCCGTAACGTATTTCATTTTGCCCGCCGGACTTTGCTTTCCGTGCATCCCTTTTCCCCACAGTTGAATTTCTTTTCCCCCTCGGTCTACGGTAGTCATACTGTCGGTCTTGGCTTTTTTTGGTTTTTTTTCGTTTCTTCTCTTCCTTTTCGTTCTCACCCTACAGAGTAACAGTTCTTCTAATCCACCTCCCCTCTTTAAGCTCGCCCCCATTTACGGACTAGTTGTTTGTGTTTGCTTTCCCTCGTCATTTAGTTAGGGCTGAACTTTAGGGCCGTTTCCCATATTCTACTTCCCCCCTTCCTCCCCCCCATATTCTGGTCAAGCAGCGAGCGCTGGACCCCCAACTGCGAAATGCTTTTACTGCTCTTTTAACTTGAGTTGGCTTGTCGGGTGAAGGCCTCCTCCGCGAACTCCGGTTTTCTTGCTCGTGTGGCGACGCCCCCTTTGTGTGTATGCTACCTCTCCCCCGTCACGCCATTCACAAAACGTCGCATTCCTCTGATCCTGCTGGCCCTCCTCCCTTTTCAACCATTGTTTTTCTTGTTGAGCGATTGCGGCGATCTTGCTCGGCTCCTGTCCTTCCGCAGATTCCTGCCTTCTTTTTTTTACGACTGTTTTGAAGATCAACCCCCTTCCGCTGGCCAGGTGATCCTCCGCGTTCCCCAAAACCCTTCTTCCCCCCCCATGTCGCGGCTTCTCTGCTCGAACACAGCCTCATTTCCTCGAAATCCTCAGTTTCTATCGCGGCTGGTTTGAAGTTTTTGGCTTTTCATTTTAACCGAAGGGCGGAAAATGCCCTCGAAGGCAACGTGCGGGCCCCCTCGTGCAATTCTAAAACTCGGCAACCCTACTCCGACGTCTCAAGCCCTTTTACGTTACGTGACATGGACTGCCCACCACCAAAAACCCCCTGCTAGAGTCTTCTATCGTGCTGCTTTTTGTTGCGGATACGTTTGCCTTTTCTATCGCAACTAGCCCGTTTTCACTTTTTTGGCTTCCGCCCTTTTCAGCTGTTCTTCTCCCCAAGTGTCGCACATTTCTGTGAAACCCCCCCCCCCCAACCCTCTCGCCATTGCCATAATAATACAGCAAAAAACGTTTCTTCTTTTCCGGACCCTACTACCGCCCCGTCGATCTGATGTGTATCCCCTTTATTTAACCAGTCCTCCGAGTCGGGTGCTCACCCCACACTAAACGCGTCTGCACCCCATTTCCTTATCCTCCAACTAAATGCCATCTCTTCCGAGTCCGTCCGGGTATTGTTTGACCTTTTTTCCTTGAGTCTTCACTTTCCGATTTCTGATTATATTGGGTTTGGAGAGACGTCGGGGGATCCCTCCGACCTCCCTTATAATGAGAGCATCCCTTTTCAATGAACGAGCTTGCGCTTTTGTGTTTCAGTTTTTTCCCCCCCTCCGGTTGTGATCCCCGCACTTACTTGACTTTTCCCTATTATGGTAATCGAGCCAGGACCCACAGCAGTTGCGTCCAGGGCTCCCACTTCCTCCTTGTTCCGAACCCGTGCGCTTTCAGGATAGAGGCGGGCCACTACCCCTCTCTTCCAATGCATGTTCATTCCTCGTTATTTGGGTGGTCTCCCTTTTAGCAAGATGTGTCTTTTATTAGGATTTTTTTCCCAGTGTCGCGATTGCTCATACTTTTTGCAATTCGACCTTTTCCGTTTTAGGTGATCACAAGCCACGCTCTCCATCCCTTTATGACCACTAGTGAGGTAATTTTTATTTGCTCAATTTTTCTTGTTCCTCCAACTGAGTCTTTCCTCGTGCCCCCAAAAACCAGCCTTTAACCTAACAAATTACCTGCTGACTCCACGACCTTTGCGTTTCCCCACCAGAATTCTCTTTCGAACTGCCCGTTTTCCATCGCCCTTTGTAGGACCGCGAATCCGAAACGATTTTTTTTGTAGCAACGTTCCGGCAATAATGCTTTCTCGATCCTTTTTCACCCGGCCCCCCCCCAGTGCCGGAAGCTATAACCTATTTCCCCTCTGTCCTCTAGATCCATTCCTACCATGCTCATATAAGCCTTTCCTCCTTTTAATTTTCTTCAACTGGCCCAATCCGAGAAGTGCGGTCAAAGGATTCGCTCTTCCTTTCGGCTGTCCGAACTCCTCACCTTTTCCGCGGCGAGCGGCATCATCTTCCTTTTCCTATTTTGTTACTGTAGCCCCTTGCCCCTTTTCCCTCCTCAATCTTTGCATAGTTGTCTCCAGCGTCTTAAACCCAAAGCCAGCTTTCTGACACATTTCCCCCCCTACCAGCGTGTCCCAACTTTTCCCCAAAGATAATTTGTAAACTCACCACGTCGGTTTGCACCCCCTAGCCCTTTGCTCCCCGGCTATATGAGAATAAAAATAAAATGGATGCTCCCGGTCCATTTTTTTGTTACTGCGATCCAGGCTTTTTTGCGTAATTCGGGAGGTATTATAATGTCCCCCCTACCCACTGGCAAGGCGGTGTCCGTTTTGTTACTCACCCCCGCAACAATGCAATGCGATTGTCAGGGAAGCTTTCCCTTATTTTTCCGCATGGAGACATCACTTTCCCCTGGTGTGCCATATGCTATACAACCGCGCGCCCCCACAAGTGTTTTCCCCCTGTTGAAAATGTCTTTTTGTTACCCCGCAACCCTGAATTCCCATAGTCCACCTGCCTGTCGTAAGTCAGTGGCCCGCGTTTTTTTTTTCCCCCCAACTCCGACTGACGAGGTAAGTGCGTATCATTCCCTTTTTTTCATTTCCCCAATAGCGCGGTGTGCTTTCATTCGCATCTCCCCTTTCGCCCGTCGCGCCCGTGGAGTGAATTATGGAGGCGGGCTCCACTTCCGGTCTCGATTTGGGGACCGCGTGAGTCTTCGTTCCAAACGTGTTCGGTTGCTTTTCAAATTTTTCTCCCGCCCCCCCAACTGCTAACGCACTCTTTTTCAATTGCCCTTACCTGGAAACACAACAGGACCACCTTTTCGATTTTCATCTTTCACCTGCAGTTTTTCCTTTGTTAGTGGTTATCTGCCCCCGGTCGAGGCCCGTGTCTCCCAGTTTTTCTCTTCCTCTCCTCTTTTGTTGTCCCCCAGGATGTGCGGCGCTTTTCTAGTTTCTTCTCCCCCCTCGGCCACAGTTTTTTGATGTTTGATTTCTTGATCGTTAAGTGTTTCCGTGCCATGCTGGTTCCCCTTTCTCGTTTTTTTTTTTTCCCACGAGTCCCGCTTTCCTTGTGCTTTTTCGGTTTGATTGCCTCTCTCATTCTATTTCCCCCGAAGCTTTTTTTCGCCCGTCTTCGGAACTGGTCGCCCTCCCGAACTGGCTCCATTCAGCCGTGTGTTCAAAAACGCACTTCCCGGGCCATGGATGATCGCGTCCCCTTGGCCTCCAACGTCCCTCCCCTGTAAAATTTCATCTGCTTATGTCACCGCGTGTGTTTGGCCGGCGGCCAGTTGGCTCTTCCTGGCCATTTTTTTTTTTGTTACCTCTGAACTTTTTGACAGGTATCAGACCATTTCCACCGTCAACTTTTTTTCTCTGCCAAGTTGTATAGATAGCCAAACAAGTCTCAAGGGATGTATTCCATTGCTGATCCTAACTTTTTTATCGCCTTGTGCAGTGTGCTGTGTTCCGATTCAAAAGAGAAGGAAAATGTCTTGCCACCGGAGTTTTGCCCATTCCCTCCTTTCCCTCCAGATTCGACCGTCGAAAGCCTTGGTTTTGATTCTTCGATTGTTCTCTCCATTTGTTTGTCTAATCTCTTTTTAGTTTCTTTTTTTCCGAAAACTCGTATGTGAGTTACGAGTAGAGTTACCGTCTTTTTCCTCTTTGGCTTTTTCTAAAACGCTTTTTGTGTCGATCAGCGAGCTCGTTCCAACCCTGACGATTGCTTCTTCCGTTGCCGCTTCCCCCAATGGTTTCTGCGTGAGATATGCGCTCTCCTTCTTCAGTTTTTCCCTTCTCTTTCAGGCCGACGATTCGCGCTGGGGTTCACTGATTGTTCTGTTTTTCCTTTCCTAGGTCCCCCCCCCGCGCGTAGTTCTTGGTGCGTCCCCTGAAGGTTCAAATCGCCTCTCTCCCAAGGACTTTAGATCTTTCTTCCACTTTCGTGTAGCCTATCTTCTCAACCCTCCCGCGCTTGACCTACGGCATCCCCAGATCGGATTCGAGTTACCGGGCTCTTGCACCCTTTTGCCCAATAGGATCGAACTTTCTCCTTCTCCAAATCGCTGGGCTTCTTCATCCCTTTTTTTGTCGCCGTTTGTTTGAAATATTTTGGTGTTGGGCATCAAGCTTTCGAGTTTGCTCCAATTCCATATCTACGTCCATTTGACGCGCTCTTTTTCCTTCCCCGACTGGAAAAGTTTTTTTCCGGCTGGTGGGTTGATGCAGTCCTCGTTAAGTTTTTCGTTTGTGTCGGAATTCCAATGACTTGGATTGCAAACTCGCGGATCTTTCTTGCCCCAATCCTTCTTCAAAGTTATCTCTTGCTACGTTTTCGACTGCACGAAGATGATCTTTCTCCCCCTTTCTTTTTCTCCCGTTTTTTCTATGCTCGCGTGTTGGGGTCGTTTGGGGCCCGGGGGGGGTGTTGGGGAGAGCTGTTTTTTTCGTGCAGCCCTTTGTTTTGCCCATTCGTTTTAGGACTTCTACAGCGCTTTACGGCGCTTTGTCGTTTTATGACTAATTTTTCCTTGTCCCGCCTACCCCCCCCCCACACCCCGCCATGAGTTCGAATCCCCTCTTTTTTGAAACCCTTGAACCTGCGCAAGTTTTCAGGCGGGGTGCTCCATCTCCGGGATATGGGAATTCCACTGGAAGGACTTTTCCCCCCCCCCCCAAGAGTGTGCGGCGACCAATCAGACCCCTGAAATCGCGCCGATTTTCCTCACCCCCTCACCCCTCCGGACCTGGCCGCTAGTAGGGTTTTTTTTGGTTTCAGGGCGTCGCAGGGACGGCTTTTCTTCGTTAGGGGGTATTCAGGGCGAACTGAGGCTTTTTTTCCCATCGTTCCCCTTGATAACTTACCCCCCGTCGGGGCGGACGGGTTCCGTTGGATTTTTTTTTGTTCGTATGCTGGCTAGAGGGTTTTGGGGCTTGCGGTTCTTAAATTTTCTCCATTTGTTCCATTCCTATCTCGCCGATGGCGGAAACGCGTTTCTTTGCCTCTCGTTTCCTCTATTGGCTCAGGACCTTTCTTCGTGAATTACAAGCCCATCAGCATTCTGAACTCGATCTGGTTTTGGTGGTTTCTTTGCCGGTAAGCTCCCTGCTTCGAGCGGCCTTTTTTTTTTTGATCCTTGTCTTACGTGCGACGGGGCCCTTCCCCGGTAGTTTCATTGCCCGAGTGTTTCCCGTTGTTGACCCTTTGTTGCTCTCTTGTTTGATTCCCCTTGTCCCTGCTCACGAATGGCTGAATCTTTCGCTTGGAGGGAGAATTTCGCTCCCGTCTCTCATTTTCCGAGCGTTGATGAAGTGATGATCCTGCTGAACCAGTTCGCCACTGTGTTGATCGTCAGTCCGAATCGTAGCTTCCGAATGGGTGTCGGAATACAGAAATCCCTCTCTCGCACTCCCCCCCTCCTCTACCCCCCCTGTCTCCTTGGATCTCGCTTTTTTCCTGGATCAGATGGTGGTTTTTTTTTTCGAGTGTGTCCCCGTTTCGTGACGCCTGTACACTCGATGGACCTCCTACCCTCTGGCCCCTCCTATCCATGATCATTTGCTACCGCGCTTTTCGCACCCAGGCGTCGCGTTTTCCCGTTGGCTGTAGTTCGATTTTTGTCGTCTTCGCAGATTGCCGTCTGCGGGGCTTGGACCAGTCATCCTGATGCTTTAGAACAGTTTTTGTCAACCTTTTTAGAATTAACCCATCTCGCCCCACTTTAAGTAGCCCCCCCCCCTCACAACTCTTTACGTTGGTGCTCTACTCTTTTCTTTCGTTCCTCTGCTCCCGGTATAGGGCTTCTCCCTCCGTTTTTAGGTCTGATTGCGATAAGACTTCCTCGCTGGTCTGACAGCGTGCAGACCGGCACTTTTTTTTCAATGCTCGCGGATCCGCCTCCCTTCCCGGACTCCTTGGAAAACCTTCTTTGGGCCTTGAAGGCCCCACTCTCGATCCGTTTTTTTGTCGTCGTTGTTCGTTCGCTGCAGCGTTACCTATGCCCCCCGAACGCCACTTGTCCAAACGCTTCGAAGCTTCACTAACCTGTTATACTGGCCATCCCCTCTCCCCTTTTTTTTCAAAACCATTGTTATGTCTGGCTTGGGACTTATTCGTCATCTTAATCTTCCCCGCCCCCACCGTTTGCACCTCCCCTTCCCCGATCCCGTGTGAAGATTCAACCCCAGTCACTGTCTGTGAAGGTGCATAAGCAGGCCGTCCCCTTCGGCATGAAGCGGCGTTCTCTGCTATGCCAAAGATACCCCCCGCCATCCTCCTTCCCCCCCACCTTGCTCTCTGGCTGGGCAGGTGTGGAGCAGGTAATGAATCTTTACTTCCCCTCTTCGATTTCCTAATTCCCCCCTTTGGCTTCCTGTTTCCCCTCCGGCGAGGAACCTTTCGGTATTCCTTCAAGATCCCCGCATAGCCCCCTCTGACTGACTGCACTCAACCCACCTGCTTGAGCAGGTTTCAGTTTTCTTGGCTTTGTCGTTCATTTGTCCGCTGCTGCCCTACAACTTCCCTGAATGACCTCTTTGCTGTTCCATCAGGCTTTTTTTGACTGTACCAACAGTGTTGCCCTTTCCGCCCCACCCGCCCCCCCCTCTCCAGGCCCTACACTATCTGGTACATGGCCCCCCCTTCCTCCCCCTTTCACCCGATTCTGATTTTTCAGTTCACCCCCGTTGTAAACCACCCAAAAGGTCCTCGGTGCGCCCTTTTCTTTCTTTCCGGGCGTCTCCCCTCCCCGCCCCGTGTCCGGAACCGCCACTCCCACCGGAAATCTTCCCTTCAGCTACGGTGGCCGGGTTGATTTTTCCTTTTTTTCAGGTGGTCGACTCTTTTCCTCCGTTTCCTTGATTTCTCCGCCGCCAAATATTGGTTTCGTTTACCAGTAGAACTCCCGGTGGCCTATTCTGATCCCATCCTTTTGAGAGCCCTCCTTTCCCCCCATGAAGATCTTTTTGGTGTGTCGTTTTGCTCCATTTTTTTTCCCCCTCCAGGTTTTTACCGCATCGCTTCCCCGGACTTCCTTTGCTAATCCTTCTCCACGACGCCAGCGTCTAGCTCTTTGCTCTTTTACTTTCTCCCGAATGGCGCCCCCGTTCCCTCTGAAGCGAGCTTGTGTCTGTGCGAACTCGTGGTCCCCCAGCCGATCCCCTCTTTGTTCTTGTTTCTCGGTTTCCTATCAGTCTCCTTTTTCCTTGAAGGAGTCCTTCAAGCCTGTCTAGTTGCTTCCTGCCTTGCTTTTTTTCCCTAAAAATCTATTTCGAGGACTTTTTTTCACCCGCCAGCTGCTGCTGTCCCCCTTTCCTCGTGACACCGTCGTGGTCGCAATGGATTTTTTGCCCTTGGTCTTGCCACGCCTTCGAAGTCTTGCTGCCCCTCCCCCCCCAATAAATCCTGGAGACATAAATATTTTTTAGTTTACGAGACAGTTTGCTGCTTAGCTGAATTCCTCTCCTCTTTTTGCGCACCATGTTCAATTCTCATTTCAGTTCCGAAAGATTTTTCGTAGTTAAGGGGCGGTCCTTTCCCCGATCCTCCCGGCCGGCAATTTTTACCCCCCCCTCTCCCTCTTTGTGAGAATTATCCCTGCTGGCAAGACTTTCCCTTTC